>Ga0163219_100218_pt1 | contig 15915 bp, 27 predicted proteins | sample MSEWel2016_04_06_FD_113150 | JGI IMG/M metagenome (GOLD analysis project Ga0163219, IMG submission 113150) | Subsurface microbial communities from deep shales in West Virginia, USA - MSEEL Well Study Marcellus 3H_2016_04_06 ...
CTATAAAGATTTATACTTTTAAACTATATTTTATTTAGTGATGTTATTATGCAAAATAAGTTATTGAAAAATAAGTGGTTAACTTCATGGATAGGGTTAACCGTTGTTTTTTTTATATTATATCTTATACCTGTGGTGTTTGGAAGCGATAACGAGCACATATTAGATTTGATTATAGGGTCATTATTCTTTAGCAGTTTAGTGATGTTCTTTATATATTATATAAAAGTCGTTTTTGAATATTGGGATGTAGATAATTATTGGTACCGAACACTTGCTGTTATAATGGCAGGAATAATAGGCATTGTCATACTTGTTTTAGCAAGAGATGCATACCGAGGAATAATATCTATTTATAAGACACACATTTCTAAAACCTAAATCCCGTATCACCAAACATATTATCATCTTTTTTCTTTTCAGATGATTTCTTTTTTTCAGGTGGTGGCGGTGCTATTTTACCTATTTTTTTAGTGAAGTTGTCGAATCCGTGTTCAAGCCTTGCTTTAGCTGCTGCTTCTTCTTCGGAGATGCCATATTTTTCTACAAGTTCTTGTGTTCTTGCTTCAAGTTTGCGTTCTTTTTTGGTGCGGTCTATTTTTTTGTTTGCTTGAATGGTTGTCAGGATATCGGATATGAATCTCATGATTCCTCGCTGTGACTGTTGGGGTGAATGTTTCCGGAACTGTCATAGTTGAATTTGTCAATTCTTAACCTGTACTGCAGGTGAACACCTGCATAGTTTAGGATCCTTGCAAGTATGTTCATGTTACTATTACCTCCTTTATCTCCATAGTTTTCTACTTAGTGTCTTGAGATCAAACACACCGAGCCGGTCATAATTCTTGCCTACTACACAGACTTTGAAATTGTTGTTTTCAAGATCTTCTAGTTTCACTGTTGGGATGTCTTGTTTTTTCATGATTATCACCTCTGAGATAGACCATAGTACACAACTGCTACGATTGACCCTATTACAATCAGGTATAGTGTTTTGACTGCTTCAGGAGCTATGTAGATCACACCGGATCCGTGGGAGCCTAATGCAAGTGCTGAAAGTAGTAAGGATACTACTGCAACGGCGGACATTTGTTTTGTCATTACGTATGTTATGAGCAAAAAGCCCATTATTACAATGACGTACCACCATGTACCTAGATCACTATCCACCCACCATTTAAACGGAGTTATTGAAATTCCTATTATCTGCAATGGAACATCTTCATTTGAGTCTACGGTAGTCATTCTTTCAATGTATGGATAGTCTGTTAGATTGTACTCCCATGAGAAATTATCACGAAGGCCGTTTATAGATGAGAATGCATCTGTTTTGTTGTAGGTGTGCCAGGCGTCAAAAGGATCTGTTTCATTATCTGCTGATGCTGCAGGAGTAAATAGTATTAGCAAAATGAACAGTAACATAGCTTTTTTCATGCTGTATCACCGTTCCTGAGCAGTATAGCAAGCTCGTAGATCACAAGGCCGGCTATGGGTATCTGTATTGCATCACAAATTACCGTTGGGAGCCCTATCAGTGTCATCATATCAGGCAATCCGGATGTTGCAAGGTCAATGAGATTTACAATAATCGCGGCGCCGTTAGTGATGAGTGTATACATTAGCTCAGTGTACCCCAGTACGCCGTTTACATTGCTTAATGAGCCTTTGATCTCCTTAAAGTTAGTCTGCATCTTTTCATAAGCATCCGTTGTAGAGAACTCCATGGTGTTGGGGAATATTCCGGTAGGTGTTACGATGACCAGGGCCATCTGGAAGACCAGCACAAACAGCACAAAGGCTTTAATTGCGCTCATCTGACAGCCTCCTTTCTTTGCTGGATGACAAACTCGATTATGACAATGAATGCAAGCAGAGCGACTGTATACCCTGTGCTTTCGTTGATTTCGTACTCTCCCCAGAGATATGCAACACTGACAATGCCAACGCCCAATGCCATGCCTACCTCTACCCTGTAAGATGAGAAGCCAAGTATACACAAGATCGCGAGGGCTGTTACTACCGAGTTTTTAAGCCATTGTGGATATGATTCAGGGAATACGGTTTTTTCTGCTTCGCTTCCAGGGATGATCCAGAAGTCAGAGATCTTTGTACCATCTGCCCGAATCAGTTCGAAATAAACATTTAATGTTTCGTTGGATTCTATAACATAGTTAAAGGAACCAGAATCAGTTTCAGCAATTACATTGTACTTTTCTGTGGTTGAGTTACTGACAATGAAATGTGCAGTACTTATAGTGTCTAGAGATGAATATTCAAGATTGATCATTTCACCAGATACATAATAACTATAGCCATACCAATCATCGGAATATGAATCAATTGTAATGCCGTGTAATCCTATTTCGATCAGTCCGTCAGCATCAGGGGTTAGCCATCCATAGTTTATAGTTTCGTCTGGAGTTATGATGTACAATAAATAATTTTCATCAGGCAGTAGATATGTTGCTGTTGTTCCCTGAAAGTCAAAATAACTTGAATATATGATATCTGTGCTATTAGACAATGGTTTGTCTATCCTTAGTATTAGTTTATCATAATCATATTCTGCTGCGTTTGTAATAATTTTAAAGGTATTGTAAATTACGATTTCATCTTCAGGAATTAAGTACGTATTTGCAATAAATGGTATATAGCTATTTTCAACAATTATATTTCTTTGATAATAGCCTTGAGCGTCGATTGATGCTATGTACTGTCCCAGTTCTGTAAACTGGTTTGAATACACATAATAGTCACCGTCAATGACTATTCCAGAACTGATAGACTGATTTTCATTATATATTATGAAATCAGATATGTTCAACTGTGTTTCATTTATTTCATTGTATGCAGAAATAACAACAGCATTACGTGGTGAATTCTGATACAATTCAGATATTTCAGATTCAGTTAACGCCCGGTCATAGATTTTAAAATCATCAATATTTCCAAAAAATGGATTCCAAGGTGTGTTTCCTCCAATGTGGCCGCTACCACTGTTTAATTCAGGAATTGCGGCATCATCTGCGGCTAAATTTCCATTTATGTATATTTGTGTATCTCCAATATTATTGCCATTTTTGACAAATGTTATATGATGCCACTTATCAATGTTAATAGAATTTCCACGTGTCTTAATTGACTCCCATGTGCCGCCCTTCTGAAACAGCACATTACCACCCACATCTATACCCAGCTGGTTAAAATCCTGTGCCCACAACGTTTGCAGCTTTGATGTATCTCTCGGATATATCCACAAAGAGACTGTGAAATTATCGGTGTAAGAAGTTGTGTCTAAATACACATAATCATTAACACCATCAAAAGAACCCGATTGGTTCCAATATCCTATGTCAAATGAAGTACCTCCATTATTTGTTCCGTCATTACTGCCTGCCGAATCTGTGAAATCTCCATCAAACTTATAGTAGACTACAGGTTCAGCCGCCGCAGCTACATTAATACTCAAAAACACCAGCAGTAAAACAGCAACAATCCGCAGCTTCACCGTTACCACCGTCTATACGCAGTCGTATCTTCTCTCCTGAGCGCTTCAAAGATCGCACCTACGATAAGTACAAATCCGAACACGTAAGGCATTATGATAAGCGTTGTCTGCTGATTCTGTGCTATGTTTGCAGCATTGCCACCCATAGCAATACCTACGGAAAAGAGAAAGTCGAATATAGGCTGACTGTAGATGAAGCAGGCACCTAGCTCGAACATACCGCCAAAGAATAATACTGCTGCTCTGATTGCTCCCACTTTATCACCGTCCGAATAATATTTTGTGTACGTCTCCAAACAGGTTCTTTCTTCTTCCTCTTTTGATGCCTATGTTAGGTTCAAAGGGGTTTTTCCTGGAGCGTTTGTTATTGTCTTCAAAGTCGAATTTCCGAGATTTACCTTTGTTTTTTGATATTGGGTCTGAAATAAAATCATCTGAAAAGATAGAGCCTATATCATATGCTGATGCAGGCGGCATCGGGGGCGGAGATTTCTCCGGAGGTTTAGGAGGGATGAATGAAGACGAATCAGGCGGTGCTATATCTGAAAATATATAAGAAGATTTTATTGATATGTCAGATGGTATAGGTGAAGCATAAGAACTTTTTTCCGGTACTGAAGCTCCTATGATAGAAGAGGGAATTGATACTTTAGGAATAATGATAGGACTACTGCTTACGTCTTTCAGAGATGAGTCTATGAAAGATGATACAAGTTCTGAGGTAGTAGGTTTTTTAGATTTTGATGCCAGAAGTGTACGTTCAAAAATAGGTTCTGGACTAATTCCAGTATCAATAAGCTTGCCTATATCGGCTTTTGTTGGAAGCTTTTTTTGTTCAACTAAAAAATTAACTACAGGGCTTTCAACAATGTCAGGGTACCTTTTAGCGGATAGCTCTGCATATCTCAATAGATCCTGTTCAATTGGCAGCTTCTTCTCTACGGCGTACCCCGTACCGATCTCAATGAGATCACGCACGTCTTTAACTCTGCCTTGGTGCTTTGGTTGGATTTCCATATCCTTTAGAACTGTTGCACCTTCGTACTTCCTTGCAGCCTGCTCAGATAGTCTAAGGGTGTCTAAACCATCCACTACAACAGGTTTTTGTTTAGTGTATCCATAGGCTATATCAGACTCAGGAGTATATCCTTTCGTAGTACTGACTGTGGAAGTGTCCTTCTGGAAAAGTTCTATACCTTTTGTTTTTCCTCCTGGCGTTTCAAAATAGACCTTCGGACTCGGAGTGTCTCCACCTTCAACAGTGTACTTGATACCTTGCTGTTGCAATCTTGGTTCAAGGTCAGATAGGAATTTCTGAGAATTATCGACTATAAGCTCTATATCTTTTGGGGTACGAGTCATATACCCGCCTAGCTGTTGCTTTTGTGTGACTGAGCCGTATACATTAAGCTCACCTGGATAGTTACGAATCGTATCCATTACAGCCGGTTTAGCAGTATCGGGGATGTTATCACTTAAGATATCAAAGTGTTCAGGCTTGAATACTGGCTCGTTGGTCTTATACATCTTACCTGTGATATCCTGCCCTACATTATAATATTCGGCTTCACTCGGATTATGTTTTTTGAGGGTTTTCTCAAATGCTGCTGTTTCCAGTTTATTGAATGCTGTAATTGTCTTACCTTGGACTAATTCCACGGGTACAGGTGCTGCACCAGAATATAGCCGACCTTGTGAATATGATACTACAGGTTTGTCGAGTACAGTAAGCGTTTTACCATATTCAATTGGAGTTAGTACAGGATCTGCACCAGGCTTAGTAATTTCAACTACCCTACCAGGCTTTAACTTTACACTTTGTGCACCTTTTCCGAGTCCTGCAAATAGTGCATAGGTAACTGCATTGTCTACTACAAACTGTGCAGGGTCTTTTGCTAACTGCTCACCTGTACCTTTGGCTGTGCCTATTACTCCGGCTGTAGCTGCTGCAGGAATTATTCCAGGGTTTTTTCTTATTACATCCACTCCTCCCGGAAACATTGAAGCTGATTCAACAATACCCCCTGCAATGTTTGTTACTTTTGGGAAAATATACGGTTTGTCACCTAGACCATACTCCAAGGGTATTAGATTTGCACCAGAGTTCCCAAAATCCCGGATATCATCACCAATTGCTTTACCTTTCTCTGCAACTGTAAGCCATGTAGGTGATATTGTAATATTTTCAGCCTGTTGATATCCTTCCTTCTCTGCAGATTTCCTTGTACTTTCGAGATAGTTATGAATTGGACTCCATACTTTTTCGTAGGCGTATTCAGGAGCACCACCGAACGGTTTTACTGTCTCTTTTTCTTCCTGTGATTTTTGGTAAAGCCGGTCCTGTATCCTATCCGGTCTTAATGGTGAGGTATCATGCCTATCTATTATGGCTTGCCTCTCGCTCTCAGATATCGTTCTCCGGGCCCCGGCCTGTGCAAATGGCGATACGTCATTTGTGGATTTTCTTTCAGCTACAACTCTATTCCGGTACTCTTCCGGGCTTTCCCCTGGTGTAACATTCTTTGTAGCTTCTCTGTGATCCGCTAATTTTTCACTTCCGGATTTGCTATCCTTATTAGGCGTTGGCATTGGTCCGCTTCCGGAAGCTTTCGGATCATCTTTGACACTCGTATCGTACTTGGTCCCTGAGCCTTCTGTCCTTTTGACTTCATTAGAGCCAGAGCCGGAAGAGCCTCCGGAGGAGCCTCCGGAACTAGACCTTACCTTAGTATCATATTTTGTGCCGCTACCGGGGGTTCTTGTTACCATTATTTACCCCCCACGTTTCACGTTATCCCTATTGCTGCTGCTGTACCTGACGCTGCACCAGCAGCGCCGGATGCATCACCATTCCCCATATACTGCAATACTATTGCACCACCAAACAGAAGTGCTATTATAGGAATTATGTATTTCATGTAGTCCTGCAATGCATTCTTCAGCTTCATACGCTCGATGTGTACTTTTCTTTCGATTTCGGACTTAACCGCAAACGGGTTTCTTGCTTTCATGTAGCCGTACAGATCACGAGGCCTGATGACTGCAAGATCATCCAGGATGAAATCTTCTTCATTCTTGATTTTGTCCTGTATTTTTGCAAGATCCTCCCTACCATCTGCTACGAGCTTTTCACGTGGTACTTTCAGGAAGATATCAAGCTCATTTTTAGTATTCAGTCCATATTTGCGCTTTAGCGTGGTGATGAACTGCATTACTTCGGGATTAACCGAACGATTGTAACTTTCGTAGAATATGGCACTTCTACACCCGTTGAATGAACACATGTCCTCCGGTTCTGTCTCGTAGTTTCCGCTTTTGGATACTAGGAACTCCCCTTCTTTCCAGGCAGGTTCAGGTATTAATTTTGCCTGCTTGGACCATCTTAAGATAAGGTATTGACCTCTGATCTTTGCTATGGCAAGGCGTAGAGCGTAAGGGCAGTTCACATAGATGATTAAGAAAACCAAGTTAATGGCTAATGATAGATAGAAGATATAAAGCATTGAGATCATTGAGGACCTCCGTTATTGTCCTTGGGAGACAGATAATCGAGCACATTGTTTCCGGTGCTCTTGCTGTTAGTGGTGGTGTTGTAATTGGCGTTTGAGGTCCTTGCCTGTTTGAGAAGGTACCCATTTTTACCCAGGGTAGCCATTCCCTTGGCTACATGTATAACCTGATCTATGTCCGGGATATCAGCATCGCAGTCTATAAGCTCATCTTCTGTGTGACTCATGAGTTCGTGAAGCTCGATACAGCGAAGATCTTCTTCTATGCGTATCTCATCTGCGAAGGACCAGTTTGCAAATGAGTTCTGTTTATTGAGATATCCCCAGAATTTATCCAGAATTTGGTCAGGGATCCCATCAGGCACCCCGGCGAATTTCATTAGGTTATCTGCACCTATGGAGTTTAAATATGCTGATATGTCAGTTTCACTCATCTAGTAGATCACTGTCCCTGTTTTTGTTCAGCCGGACGGCTGTAAGTCCTTTAATGAATGCGAAAACTAATGATAGAGAACCCATGCCACTACATAGATAAGCAATTTCTATGTAAGTAGAATGTTGTGTATATAGTTGGTCAGAAATTACATAGTAACTTTCTACATCTAAAGCATAATAGGCACACATGAAGAAGGTTACCATGGATAAGAGTACAAACATTCCTCTGAAATCAGTTTTTGAAATAGACCAGAAGAACAGCAGGAAAGAGAATGCTAAAAAAGCAATAAAAAGGATGTAATTCAGAAAATCACATCCTTTGTGTTTATATTTCGATACATCAGTCTGTCACCTTGCGTCAGTCTCTCCGGCCTCCGAGCCCGGCTATTAGACCCAGAATGACTACGAAGACAACAACGTACGGGATGATAGAAGCGGTACTCAGTGAACCCCAGGAGGCATCGGTAATATCTACGAAAGTATCTGCAGCATCTTGGGCAGTTCCATTTACATTAAGCTGATCTATCCTATCCTGTGCCTGATCCTGCAATGGAGCTAGGATCAATGCAGCCAGCATGAGCACAACAACTACAATAATAATCTGAATTATGCTGCCAGCCTGTGCTTTATCATCCATTTTCATGGCTTTTTGCAGTTTTGATACAGTATCTATATGGTGTACCTCCCAAGAATATATAGTAATTAATAGATATATAAATATTATGGTTAAGTCGTTAAATATACATATACTAACTAACTATACTATATTTTGTGGTTATCTATGGAGTTAGCAAAAGAAGAAAAATATTATATCATTAAACACTACCAAGATGCTCTTTTACAGATGAATGACGCACTTAAGGAAGAGGATTACCGTGCGTATTTTTTGTTAGTGGATCATCTTGAAAATATGTGTGTTTTGTCTCTTGATGCTGATGAGATGAAGAAAATAAGGGAAATACGGCTACTTATGAGAGTATATACTGAGAAGGTAGGGGATACCAGCCATCAGAAAATATCGAGTTCTCAGATCATCCGCCGGGATGTTAATGCTCAGATTGCAGCAAAAACGCAGATGATAGTACCGATTTACATAAAATATCCATTGTACCGGGTGATTGAGAGAATATGCATTGATTCATTGAAAAGAACTGTTATGACTACCGCCCAGGGTGGTTCTAAGTATTCAGATGATAAAGATCTGGAAGCCGTGAAAAAAGAGATTGAATACGACCTTAAAAAATTCGGATGTGAGTTTAATGATTGAAAGTTCAAAATCTTACTACCTGGACTATTTTGCCAACTATGCCAAGGAAGCACAGGCATACAAGGATTCAGTGCTGTTTGGATGGATCGGAAGAAAGAGAAGTGGAAAGTCTACACTATCGCTTGCTGAGTGTTGTAAGATAGATCCAGATTTCGATACAGAAAGGATTGTGTTTCACCTTGATGATTTTAAGGCCTGCGTGAAGGACGAGAATACATACGATTGCGCGGTGATGTGGGACGAGGCTTCAGTGAGTGCATACAACCGTGACTATCAGCAGGAAGCAAATAAGACGTTGAATAAGCTGATGCAGGTATACGGATTCAGGAAGGTTGCTATCAATTGTACTTTTATCCACATGAACTTCCTTGACAAGCACACCCGTACCGTCCTGGATATGATTTTTAAGTGTCAGTACAAAAGGCAAAGGCTAGAGGATGGCAGCCGCGAGCAGAAGATATACACGATACCTTACACGGTTGTTACCGATTGGATCCGGGACCCGAAGTTAGTACCGTATAAGATACCTATTGATGGAGCATTTCAGGAGCTTGGTGCTATCCCTGTGCCTCAGTATGATGATCTGCTTAAGTGGGGTGGTGTTAAGAAGTCACTCGTGAAAGACTACGAGAAGAAGAAACTTGAATTTTTTGAAAGCATCGGAGAGGACCCAGACGCGGAGGATGAGGAAGAACCCGAGAGGATGACAAAGAAGAATACTCTTGTACCACTGGTAGACAAGATACATGAAAGATATGATGAGCATATCAAAAATGCCTGTGACCTGGTAGGAGTAACGGAACAGTATTATTATCGGTGTAAAGCTGACTAACTAAATACTATTTACAGTGCTATTATAGGTCATAGTACGTGTGAAGCCTGTTGACCCCCCTTCGTTTGCCTATACGTTATGCGTGTGGTTAGTTAAACACCGGGGTGTGCCAGGAATTTTTTTTGAGGATATCACCCGGATGTTCCGGGCATATTTTATTAGGATCCCAGGGAGATAGATCGAACATGGAAGAAAAAATACTTTCAAAGATAGTTTCTTACAAAGATCAGATTATAGGTATTTTGTTATTCTTGCTTATAGTGTGGATAGGTTTAGAGTGCATAGCTCCAATGATGAACGAAGCTCTTGCACAATGTCCGAACGGTGCTATAATAACTTAGAATATTCCAGTAACACTTTTTTTTAATTTAACCTCTGTTTCCACTGCAAAAAAATTAAGTGCTTTTTTTTACACCATTATCGTTATGCCGGGAGAGTGTCCTACAGGTGGGACATACCCCTTAATCGTGTATCTAAGGAAACGGTTGAAAAAAGCCACAGGCGCCGCGAAGCGGCGCTTTTGCTGGGTAGACTGGATAAAAAAGTTGTAGTTTTAAACTTAGTTAAATAATTTACTTCCGTATCAGTAGACACAGGTGCTATTTTGGGCTATAGAAAACAATGCGCCCATAGAGAAAAGTACCCCCACAGGAAGGAATGGGGGCTTAATTTTTAGAAGAGTGTTACGAATTTAAATTACTGGCTTATCCATGGCTACCTCTTGCATCTCTGAAGAGCTAGGCCATGCGTAATGTTCCTGGATCACAGCTATAGTATCCCCGGTGAGCTTAGCCACTTGCTCAGGAGACCAGCCTGCAGCCTGACAACGCTTGATACACGTTGCTCTGAGGGCGTGAAATGGACGCCTGGGTATTCCTGCCTTTTCACAGTATTTTTGCAGATGGTCGTAAGCTGTGCGTCCTGTGAAGGGGAATAAGTATTCACTTTGCTCTTTACCCCTAGAGTTTAGAAGCTGTGTAATAAGCCGGGCCATCTCAGGAGATAAAGGTACTGTGTGGATCCTTCTTTTCTTCTGTTCGTAGAAAGATAGTTTCAACTCATCAAGATCTATGTCTGATACTTTGATACTTGCAAGATCCTCCCTGCGAGCCCCTATAGAAACAGCCAATTTTATCAGGACCTCATCAACCAGGTGATCTATAACAGAAATTAGTTTCTCGTACTCCCGTGGGGTAAGGGCCTTTTCCCCGGACCTATACCTTTCCCTTTTTACAAACATGTAGGAAAATAGTTGCCAACTCTATATAAAATATAAAGGTAGAGGCTTATAAAAGACTTCCATTATTTGGCGGTTTAGAAACCTCTATCATAATAATTTGTATCAATCATATTGACAATTCCAATCCAGAAAAAAATACCCACAACAATACTAAGAATATAATAGAAAACACTATCATACTCCATCAAAATGTATGTAGGTAAGCCCATCACAAGTAGAAAAAATAAAGCAATCAGAATTATCTTTTCAAAATCACTCATGATTTCCTCTCTTTGGCGGTTCAGTCAAATAATCCAAGTTTTTTCCATTTCTTGTAGTGTTCCCGTCTAGCTGCCTGTTCAGCTTTTAATTCTGATTCGGTTGGTAATGTGTCTAAATATGCTTGTCTTTCTGGATCCTTTGATTTCTGGGAATCAAGCTTATAGTAACGTGTCATTTTATCAATCTCCTTTAATTGGCGGATTATGCATAGCAGGATATGCCTGCCTGAATTGTAATTTTTCTACCCTCTATCCATGCATCCCGGACTTGACGGAATGACTCAAAACATTCAGGACATATCCATACATCCCGCAATGCTTTAGCACCTGACTCTATTTCCCTGTGGCAATGAGCACAGACAAATTCTGTATCTCCCCATCTACCATTTGACATTATGATCTCCTCTACTTGGCGGTTACGGAGTCACTTCTGTAGCTGGTTTTCTAGCCCATTGGACAGCAAAAACAATTATTGTATTAAATATTCCTGCTGCCAGCCAGCCCCAACCTACAATACTAAACTCAAAAGAGCCGGATTGTATAGCCTCTGGTGTCATATATTGCATCATATTTACAGCATTTAAGCTTGTAAAAACTAAAATAGGAATACCAAGAACAAATGCAAATAGATACCTGCCCGCGCTTTCAACATCTTCCCTTGTAAGAGTAGAAAGATATAGACCTCCTGCGATAGCTGCTATTATAAAAGTTAATGTGTGTACATAATCCCATAGTATAGCCATATTTTTACACTTCCTTTACTTGTGATTCCCGGAAATCTTCTTTTTAGCATACACTACATATCCGTGAGGGGATCTGTCTTTTTTATTGCATACTACTATAGGATTTAAAAAATCAAACATAAAACAAAACTTACTGATCTGCCAGATTGACATCCATTTATTACCTACAGGTATAATCTGAACTTCATCAAATAACCTGAATAAATGCTTTAGTCCATACTCTGAAAACCTGTAATAGTCGTTTGGCTCTCCGTGTATCTCTTGAACAAATACTGTTGATAGGACCACAGAACCATTATCAGAGAGTACACGGTATATTTCATTGACAACTTGTTCGGGTGTATGGGTATGCTCTAACATCATGCTAGAAAGCACGAAATCAAAGTAATTGTTTTCAAAAGGTAGGCTGTGAGCATCCCCTACATAATCCGGTTTTGATTCTGGATCAATGTCAAAAGTAATTACTTTTCCATGTTTGAAAGTGTGCTTAAGATTTCCTGACCCTAGATCCAGTATAACAGAATCATTTTTTACAGGTATTTGTTGAATATAATCAGAAATTATTTTTTCTGAAACTATTCTTAAGGGAGTTGGTTTCATTTAATCACTATCCTTATCTATGGGTTAACGGAAGCTCCCAAAGGGATCCATTCACTGCAGTGTTCATCTCCAAACTTTACTCTACCGTCAAGTGTACACATGTACCTAGAAAGGGACAGGTAACACCCTTCTTTTATCAGGTGCGAATTACCGCACCTTCCGCAAACAATTTCTTTTTCTAAGCGTTCTTCTTCGTTCAATTCTTTCAACTCCTTATTTTTGCATAGCTGCAGCTAACTTGATCTATCAAAGGACACGGCTATAGGGTAGGTTATGTTTGCTACTCTTCACTCCCATTGTGAAGGGAATCCCGAGGGAACGAAGCTCTTTAGCTAGTGCCTTCCCCTGTCTGTACGATTCTACTACAAAGTGTTCCGGCTTGCCTCTTGTTTGCCGGGTTCCAACTCTCTTTAGGTTCTTATTGCGTTCTCTGTAAGGTCTTATCACTCCTTGGTCTACGAAAGTCTGACCAAATATCTTTTTGAATCCAAAATTGAATGATTCGCATACTTTTAACAAAGGCTCTTTTGCCTTTTCCCACATTGATTTAGTCTTAAAGTAGACGTAAGTGCATTCTTTCCTGACTGTCTCTAGTATTCCCTCGCTTTTCCAGAAGTTGAGATATCGCCAGAGTGAACTTCTTGAAATTCCTGTTGCTTCCTGGATGCTGCTAAATTCGGCGCAGCCTTCGGACTGTAAAGCCACATATGCCAGAGCTTGAAGTGCTCGGGGAATTGTTGCAGGATCCCACGAAAAAGAAACAGGTCCGGAGATATCTTTATAATCCCACTTTGGGAGATCATAGCGATATTCAAAGACCCTTTCAGAATCAAAGTATGTATCAGATACGTATTCTATCGGATTTACGAAAGATAGAAGTTTGATTAGCAGGTCGTCAAGGTCCTTTTTGAGTTCTAAGTATTCTGATATTGTCGGGTTTTGGTGCTCGTCCGATTTCAGGAATACCTCAAGCTTAGGATGCCTTAAAGGATCCTCCGGAACCCTATCCATGAAGTTTAGAATACGGTAGGATTTAACGCTGTGATTCCATTTTGTTTTTATATTGCATACACTAAAGTCCGGGCTATCAATTTTGTACATTTCATATTTCCCGGCTTCAAGGTGCTTGATAAGCTTAGAATCTCCACACATTGCAGATTCTTTTTCTATGGCTTCAAGGACCTCAACTACATCATGTTCGTGTCTTTCATGATATCGAACATGGCGGGCCATCTGATAGATACGGGAGTTCTGCCGGTCTATTTTTACCTTAAACCTGCTTCCGTCTATGACGTCCATGAAAGAAAAAATATTATCGAGATGCTCGTCCATATCCATGTAAGATGATTGGATGTGTATCTGTGCGCCTTTTGTCGGCAGGTTTACGGTCTTACCGTTTTTGGTCTTTGTACCGGGTCCGAATAGTGGCTTAATTGAGTAGTGGCATTTACTGGCGCCTACTGAATCCTGCCATTTAAGATTATATTCAAAGGCTATTTTCCCGGTTCTGGGATTAATCAAGCCTCCAGGCTTAGCCCAGAATTTGAAAAGTTTAGTGCCTACCCTTATGTGATGGTTGTATTTGTCCTCTACATTGTTTAGGTAGTAGTGCAATGTGGCAAAGTAGAAGTCCAGATCCGGAACTTGAACGAAGGCCCCGAACTCGTGAGTAACAGGTTCTGCGAATTTCATTTGCTGCCTCCGGCTCAGAGCAGACAGATATCTGATGCTGTTTCGAGCATGTGAGTGTTTACATCCTCGAAGTGACTACAGACCAGAAGTTGCACTATTTGCCTGCCGTTGCGTGCATGTTTGCGGACAATTCCGGCTTTGCATATCGCGCTTTTTGTCCGGTTGTGGATACAATTACCGCAGCACATTGTAGACCTCCCTGAAGATCCCGGCTATGGCAAGCAATGAGAATACACTGAACATGCGTGCCTGGTAGATCTCTCCGGCTTTCCAGTTGTGTATGACTAGTGCAGGGTTTGAGATGCACCATACAGCGTTAGCGCCTGTGGAGAAGCCCAGAGAGACACAGAGAGCGCCTAAAACAGATAGTCCGGTGTAAAGTCTTACCCGGTTCATGCGGTGGCCTCCTCCGGGGATTCTGGAAGGCATTCAGGACAGATACCTCCTACAAGATCAGCCGAGCAAAAAACCCGGCTGCATAAGGTACAGATTGATACTTCGTCATTTTCAGGCATTGTTTTACGGGCTGCCAATGATTCGAAGAATTTCATAGGTGAGGCCTCCCGTCTTTGCCTGTTGCATTGTATGGGTATCCTAGCCTGTGCCGTTTTACTGATCTTGTCCTTTTGGGAATGTTGGAAGGTGCTTTGGTGATGACCCTAATTCCTACCATTAGAGAGCACCCCCCAGCAGTATGTAGGCACAGGCCAGAATTATGATACAAATACCAGCTATAAGGAGAGGTTTACCGGATGTAGGTTTGTTTCCTTCTACGTCCAGCCAGATAACATCTATCCAGCCATCAGCATTAACGTTTATAAGTGAATTTTTACGGTGATGGGGAAGCATTTCAGATATTTGTACATCCTCGGGGCCGTTAGGGTCTATCATCCGGCGTTTTAGAATTACTTTAGGTGGAGTTTTGGAAGATCTTCTAAATCTCTTTTCGTTCATTCCTGCTCACCCCCTGCAGCTATGGCGCTGCTTTCGATGATGCCCGCGAGGGTGTGAGGTTCAATGCCTTCTTTTTTAAGGCTGCTGAGAATTGAAAGAGCATCTTGAAAGGCTCTTATCTTCCCTTGCTGGTAGATCTCCATATACCTTTCATCTTTGCAGAGGGACTTGTCTTCTTTAGCCCGCAAAAGCTTGCCGTGAATTAGTCCTATGCCTGTTTCTATGAGGTCGTCCTGAAAGTTCATTGGTCGGCCTCCTGGCTTTTCTCCATTACTTCAAGCTCTTGTTTTGCTGCACTGTAAGCTATGTGAGTAGCTACAAAGAATAGAGTTACTGCAATCAGAACAACAAGCAATAGCGTAGGAATTACTTCTAATGGGAAAAAACCGTATACCCCTAAGAATACGAGTATTGTCTGTACCAGCATGCCGGCAACAACGCCCCGTAAATAATGCCTGGTTTCTTGGAGATCCTTTATTTTTGATAGCTGGTTTAGAAAAGGATCTGCAAACTCTTTACCGGACATTCAGCAGTCCCCCTCATCTTCTGCAGGTTCGATCCACTGAAGGCAAGTTCCTTTACTCTTGGGGAGAGGACGCAGGTTTAGGCATTTTGCACTTTTTGGAACATCGATTATTTCACCGTCAGAAACAGGAACTTCTCTAAATCTCCATGCTCTAAGATTAGAGCTTTCGCTATTCGTGTTAATGTGTTTCATCTTTTCAATGTCCTTAATTTTTTGTGTTCCTAACAAAAGCCGCTAAACTTTTGTTACTGAAAAATGCTAAGAAAGATAGATATATAAACTTTTCTAAAAATAGTAAGATTTTGATAGATAAAATAATGTTCGTATTGTTACGAAAACACAATAAGGA
>Ga0163219_100220_pt1 | contig 15879 bp, 9 predicted proteins | sample MSEWel2016_04_06_FD_113150 | JGI IMG/M metagenome (GOLD analysis project Ga0163219, IMG submission 113150) | Subsurface microbial communities from deep shales in West Virginia, USA - MSEEL Well Study Marcellus 3H_2016_04_06 ...
TATTTAATCTTAACATAGGGGACATTATGAAAGTGTAGCTACAGAACAATGAAAAAAATCTGAGCTAAGGCCTATGAATCCTTAGTTTCTCATAGTAAGTTCCGCTAAATGTCGGGAAATACATCAATTCCACTTTGGCAGGATTGACTGTATAGGTACCGCCATATCTGGCAATCAGTTCAATCTCAAAAGTATATTCTCCTTTGGGCAGATAATCGCAAAAAATGGTTGTTTCGTTTCTAAAATATTCACGGTGCGATTCTATTCTCCGGTTATTTGTTTTATTGCCATAGGAACATCCCCCTGGCACCGGAATATTAATCATCACATATTCAGCATCCTTCTTGACCGTTACCCGGGCAATGAGCTTAGTTTCCTGCCCGGATTCCAGCTTAACAGAAGGTCCATTGTCAAATCTGGTGGTAATTTCAAAATCATTCTTTTTAAAAGTGGGCTGACTGTTCCAAAAGCGCTGATAAGAAGTCAGATAAACCGGAAAATCACCTGTTTTAGTGATTTCCACCTGTTGGGATGGCTCTAACTTCATCTCAAAGGGAAATTCGGTAACCGTTTTGGTGACATCACCTGTTAATTTCAACTCCGGCTTACTCACTTTTGATTTCTCCCCAAGCAAATCGGGCAAAATGGTTTCAACAATTTGGGCTGACTCATAAGTATTTCTCCAATATCCATTTTGTCGGTTTTCCAGAAAATAATTGCGCATCCTGCCCAATAACTCTTCATTATCCCCCGGGGCAGCTTTAACTATTTTATAGGCCAATAAAGTATTCTGAACTTCATTATTTAAAAGACTGATGCGTCGCCCTTTGTCGGAATAAAAAACATTGCCAAAAAGAGTGGTTTCCTTATAGGTCTCAAGGGTATCCGGTTCGTAAGCCAATCCACAACGCTGCTTCAGATCGAGAATATGGAGAAGGTGGCTCAAAGTGAGATTATTTGTTTTCTCCAGGTCGGCAATATAGCCCGGGTAATCGACCTGGGTTTTCAAAAGAGAAAGAATCTTAAGAATTCTAATCCTTTCATCCACCTCACGCGAATTTTCCAATTCCCATATCAGCAACTCAGTAATCTGCTCTTTGGGAATGGAAACTTTGTGGCCCAATTGCTCTGCATGGGTAAGAGCCTCCAGAACGTGCAAACTTATCCATAATCGTTCCTCCGAATTTTTCCACCATCCCCAGAGGCCATTTGATTTTTGATTCTTCTTCAATAAACGGATTAGTTTGTCTATCTCATTGTCATTCCGGAATTTCTCCCCCCGATAGTACGAAATATTCTTTTCCGCAATTAAAGCTTTCAGTTTTGAGGCCAATTGCTCATTGCAGGAATATTTGTATTTAATCAGATGGCTAATTTCATCCTCCAGAACATCAAGCATATCGGCCCGTGCATAAAGTGACACCTCCCCTAATGCAGTGTCAAATTCCAAAGACAAGGAGGTGTCTTTGTCGAGCACATGAAAGTTGCCTTTTGCTTCTTCCAGTCCAACAGGAAATACCGGAATGTCTCTTTTTTCCCCATCAAAGTAGCCATCAGGGGTTTCGAGAAAATATTTTACCGTCATGGAATCACCCTGGGCTACGACAGAAAAAGTATCAATCAAGGAGTGACTGAAAAACCTTAAGTTACTCTCCTTCTCTACTCCATCGACTTCAAAATTAGTCTTCACTTCAACTGAATCGGGAGAATAATTAAGGGCTTTTCCAATCACAAAAGCAGTATCGCTTTGCACAAGGAACCGGGGAATCGCAAGTTGAGCCATGAGCGGTTTGTAAGATTTAATAATTCCCTCTGATTGCCCTGCCTGATTCTGTCCGTTCATGGCCAAATAAAACGTTTCCCAGTTGGTAACATCATCGGGAAATTCCACCTCAAAACTAACCTTGCCCGCTTCATCAGTAATCAAATCCGGTTGCCAGAAAGCATAATCTGAGAAATTGTTGCGTATGGAGCTGGCCTGGCTTGCTGCCTGGAGAAAAGAGTCATCATAATCAGCACCTTTTGCAGCAACGGTAGACTTGAAACCGCCCGGAGTGGTTTCAATAATTACCACCCCATTGACCGCTCTGGAACCATAGATAGCCGTGGCATTTTCCGCCTTTAGAACTTCCATATTCTGAATTACGGAAGGATCTAATTCAGAAATATCTCCGGCATATACACTTCCATTTATAATGAACAATGGTTTTTTGTCGAATGAAACCGGTGAAGAAACACCCCTTATTATAATATTAAACCGGTCATTGGAATCAAAAGAAAGCCCCTCCACCTTACCTTGCAAATTCCGGGTAATATTCCCACTTGCCTCCAGCATGCTGCCTGAAAGATTATTGGAGGTAACAGTAGAAACTGCACCTGTAAGCATTGATTTTTTCTGCACCCCGTAACCTACAACCACCACTTCGTCCATATTCAAAACAGCTTCGGTGAGGGTCGCATTAATCGTTTTGTTAAAACCTATCTGGATATCCTCTGAAACAAAACCGATAAATGAAAAATTCAACACATTATCTCCGGGAGGAACTTTGATGGAATAATACCCGTCAAGATTGGTCATGGTGCCGAAAGTGGTTCCTTTTATCAGGACATTTACGCCGGGTAAAGGTTCCCCGGTTACCTCATCACTAACATATCCTTCAACCACATCTCCCACCCCGGCATATTTAAACTGTTGCTGATAACTGGAGAAAATCTGTTTTAACTCCCGTTCTTCATTGTAATACGAAGGTCTTGGTTTAAACAAAGTCTCTTCGATAAGATTGCTTACGTAAACACTGAAAGTGTCTTTCTGAAAAGCTGTTGGCTGCTCAAACTCATAGTAATTCAAGCCATCGGGCCGGATATAAACCGAATCTTCAATATGGTATCGGGCTCCCTGATAAAAGAACAGCAATTTGTGGTGTCCCTTTTTTAATTCATGGATATGGGATGTATTGCCCGGATAAACCCGCAAAAAGTCGGGGTTGTCATACCGGAATACCAACACATTCAATGGAACATCTTGTGAAGGTTCATCTTTATCTGAAAAGCTTATCATCAATCTGCCGGCACCACTACTGGTGGAATTTGGATAACGATACCGCGCGCGTTGGTATCTTTTGGCATTCAGATAATCTTTCCACTGTTTTTTTACCGACTCTTTGGTAATCACCACATCGTCCAGACCTGAAAAAGAGTTGTAAGACCTTAAATCGGAAGGATAGCGTTTGGCCTCAACACTCCGCATTTTAAGCACCGACGGCAGGAATTCATACTCGAAAAAGGGTTCATGTCTGAAAGTGGTTGAAAAATCATCTATCAACTTAAAAGTCAGGTCTCCCACCAGAGGCCCGGCAAAATTGCGACGTTGACTCCAGTTTTGTGTATTTAGCAGCCGGATTTCATTGCCTTGTTCTATCGTTACAAATCGGTCGCCAAAGTTATTTCTGTAAGGAAGGATATATTTGTAAAGAAGTCGCTTCTCATAGTCGCTCAATTGCGATGTAACCGTTCGCCGGGTCACATCTTTACTTTCCAAATCTACATCCAGACTAAAAATCAGTTTTTTCCCCGGTTCAAACCAGATGCTGTCCAGCACAATCTCCCTGTTGGTCGTTCTGAGTTTAACCTGATGAAACCCGCTGTCAACCCTGAATGAATACGGTTGCGAAAGAGTTGACCAGCTGAAGTAAACAGGCTTGCTGTCCACATAAATCACATGAACCGGTAAAACAGCGCCTTTATCTACCACAAAAGGAGCAAACTGAGTTATGGCTTTCTCCGTAGCATACTCAAACCTGTAAATTTCATTCTCCGGGTATATAAACCTGTAATATTCAATAGAATCCAATCCTGCCAGAAGTTTCCATGAATCATAATCCAACTGCAACCCGCGATGATTATTCAGGTTAAAATCGTTAAAATTAAAGTTATTGATGACGTTCTTACCTTTACTCTCTTTCCCCAAATAAGGCAATTGAGGAGCAGAGTAATCGAACTTGCCGGTAAGAGAATAAGCAGTCAAATCAACACCCTCGACCGGATTTCCGTCCACATCCGTAACCAGGATATCAATCTTTGACTTTTGCCCGGGATAGACGATTCGGGGCTGGGTAACATCAACATTCAGCTTTTTATTCAACAAAGGAATCTTGTAGTTTTCCTCCCGTACTTCCCCACCCCACAAATAACGCAAAGACACAAAGTAACTTTGATGGGTACTTGTTTTCTTCTGTATGTTTAAGGAATCGGCATAACCATAAGATTGGCGGTTGTTCTTTTTGTAAATATGATACAGAAAAGGAATCTTACGCGGATTATTTACCACTATTTTTACCGAATCGCTTGTTCTTTCCGAAAAACACTGAAACAAAGAGGGTTCATCGGAGACATCAACAGACTGTGAAAGGCTGTCGGTCTCTATAATGTAGGAATAAAAATAGGGGTTCAGCTCTATTTTACATGGCACCGTCCCGTCATAGACAGGAGTTCTGTTGCCAAAATTATCTTCAGAGAAAATTTTTACCTGTTTGCTTTCCCGGAGTCCGTTTTCCAAATATTCAAAGTAGATGGAATCTGTTTGGACATCAATATCAAACTTCCCGGATTGATAGAAATAGGAAACCTCTTTGGATTCAGAAACCACCTCGTTATCGGAAGTCAGCATTCTGACATTTACGGTATAGTCAAAGTTGACTTTTGGAAAAGTCTCATCCGACAACACCACCTCCGTTTCACCCGTAGGATTCAGTTTCTTTTGCAGAAACAATAAAGTATCGGGTACAAAAGAGTGCTGCTCCAAAAACCTGTTTATGGATTTGGGCGAAACCAAGATTTCCATTCGGGCATCCATCAGATTCAGTTCATTTTCATCGGTTCCCTTGGCAAAAAGCTTTACCTCTTTATCTCTGAAGTGCTCCTTTGCATCCAGTCTGAGGGAGAGTTGATTGCTGGTCAATTCGTAATCCTCATAGTGAAAAGAACCGCTGATGTATTCTTTCCGGTCGTTCAGTGCCAGCGTAATGTTATAATCCCTGTCGAGCTGCAGTTGAAGAGAATCGTGTAAGAAAAATTGATATTTGTAACCACCCTCATGATAAGGTGCCATGCGGGTCAGTTCAATTTCTTTACCCCTGTTTTGCAGTATTACCCGAACTTCTTTGTCAACCGGTTTTCCTTTCTTTTTAACCAAAAAGGCCTTAAACCTCACTGTATCACCGGGTAAATATTTGGGTTTATTAAACACCAGATACCCGGTATGCTTATTCCTGAATTTGTAATGATTGCGTGCAACAGAAGTCCCATCAATCCAACTGATTATTTTGTTATACGACCGCCGGAATAAGTTTTGAGTTCGGTATATGGTTCCCTGCGGCCAGCCATTAATTACCGATTTCACCCCATCAACGGGAAGAGAAACCACATATTCCACGGGCATCCATACATACCTTAGCGGCGTACCATAAACCACTTTTCGCGTACCCCGTTTGATAAAAGAATTGTCGTGCTGTCGGCTCAGGTCGTAAAAAGCAGTAAATCCATTGTGCGTTACTTCCAGCAAGCCCTTTTGATTGGATTTTCTATCTACGTAGGCTTTTGTTGTATCATCAAACCGCAATTTTTTCCAACGAACCTTCACGTCTGCATCCTCAACAATATTACCCTGTAAATCATACACCTGAATGCATAAATCAGTATTGTTATTCAGAATAAAAACATCAAAATCCTGAATCGTGGTGATGGAAAATTTCTGTTGGTTTTTTTCGGCAAAAGTATTCAGATAATGCCCCGGGGACAGTTGCCCACAATACTGACTATCAGTGGGAAAGGAATCCACCAGGGTATGAAAAAATGTAGAATCCACTTTCCAGGTACCCTTTTTGTAAATCGTTTTAGCTTCCCGCCGGGTAATTTTATAGATGTAGGTTCGAAAGCTTGTCTGCCGGCTTTCCAAGAGTTCTTGTGCAGAGGCTCCAACCGACAAAATGAGGAAAAGAAAAAGTATTGAAATCTTTTGCAGATTCAAAATAAGGCAGGTTTTCGGGTGGTTCATAAAAAGACTGGATTATAGATTAGTTGGATGGAATATCATTTGAAAATTTATCCTGCTCCCAGTATGCCACATTGTTTAGGATATAGTTTTCAATACGTTCATAGTCAACATGGCTTCGGATTACATTATCATAAAACCTTGATTGCCAAGCAAAATTAAATCCATTTTTATTACACCAACGGGTTACTGCTGATTTGAATTGTCCAATTATTGCTGAAATGGAACCGGGAATGGTTTTCCCGAATTTATTTTGATGATTTTGTAGGGACATGCCATGGCGTGACCCTACAAAATCATCATTCACAATCTCAATAATTCCATGAATATGATTTGGCATAATAACAAACTCTCCTAATCGAACCTGCGGGAAATGTCGGGGAATCTCATTCCAAAATATATAGGCAATGGCTCCAATGGGCGAAAATTCAAATTTTTTATTTTCAATTTCTCCAAAGAAATATTCACGATTATGGGTACAAATAGTAATAAAATAACTCCCGATAGAGGAGTAATCATATCCGTGCAAACGTGTATTTTTTCGGTCAGGGAGCATTTATAAATAATTTTCCTGTAGTATTTTACCACAGACAGAACACAATAGTCAAATATATAAAATCTTTTGAGGAATTTACCTCTGATTTCAAAAAGCCGGACATAAAAAAGCGAGGGCTCCTCAAAAAGAAGAGCCCTCACAAAAAACAAAACAACGATTAACAGTTTTTCGTCTAATCAAAATCAAGTTAAGCAGTCAGCAGTTTTGGATTTTCAATAAAACTTTCCAAAATTTTTCGTCCCTTATCGGAACAAACACCGCTAATCTGCAAATAAAAAACATTAATCATATCCAGGTTCTGGGTGTAATTGCAAAATTCACCATTATCAGTCTGAAAGAGATATTCTGCCACCAGAAGGGCAAAATCATTTTTAAACCGTGCAAGGAAAACACCCTCATCTTTACCCTCTTCGACAATTTGACTGAGCACCTCAACAATAAAAGCATTATACCGGTTACGCAAATCCGCAGCCAATAGAGGGCTCATTTTTGTTAGTGAATAGATAAAGACCGGAGTCAAAGGTCTGAAGTAATCCGACATCAGTTCATACAATCTGAAAAGTTTCCGGATTCCCCCTTTATCCTTTTCCACAGCTGCCAGCATGGTTTCCCTGAATTTCAGAAATTCTTCGTTCAAAACCAGCTCCACCAACTCATTTTTAGTAGAAACCTGCTGATAAAGCGTCCTTTTTGAAATCCCCAGTTCCTGTGCGACCTCATCCATGGTAAGATTTTTCACGCCATACCTGTAATAAAGATTCAGTATGCGATCAAGATCCAACACTTTGTTTTGCACCCATTTCATTTTTTCTCCTTTATCTGTTTCTGACACCAAACACGATTCTAATACGACTGTGTGATATCCCAGACAAATGCCCGCACACCAACGGCTTTGTTACGTATGTCCAGCTTATGAACTGTTTTGAGCAACACATCCACTTTATCGTCATCCACCATGGAAATAATGGCGGAATTCATTTCGGGCCAGGTATGTGTGCCACGGCGTGGCTCTCCGGTTTCGGAACCTTGTCCCTGCACCTGTTCCCAAAAAGTAAATCCACGAATTTTCAATTGGTCAAGCATATACTCAACACGCTCAGTGTTAGCCTGATTAAATACAATGAATACTGCTTTCATATTTAAAATTTTTTGAACTATTCAAACCTCTATTTACTCATCATCTGCAATCTGCAAAAACAAAAACTCTTTTCTGGTTTTTTCCTCCTTGTCGCGTTCACCATGCTTCGACATAATACCGTATAGCAATGGAACCACAATCAGCGTAACAACAGTAGAGATGAGCAAACCGCCAATCACTACAATTCCCATGGGTCGCCAGGTTTCAGAGCCAATACCGGTACTCATTGCCATTGGCAACATTCCCAGAATGGTAGTAAGAGCCGTCATCAAAACAGGACGCAAACGGGATGCCCCTGACAAGGCAATAGCCTCATTCAGTTCATATCCGCGGTCACGCATCAGGTTGATGTAATCCACCAGTACAATACCGTTTTTCACCACAATACCAACCAGCATCACAACCCCAAGAGCGCCAATCATATCGAGCGATACACCGGTAAAAAAGAGGGCCAGTACTACACCCGAAATAGCAAAGGGTACAGACATCATAATAATAAATGGCTTAGACATAGACTCGAACTGAGAAGCCATCACAATGTAAACCAACATCACAATCAAAGCCAGCAGAAGCCCGATATCAGCAAAAGTCTCCTGCTGATCTTCATAATCACCGGCCAACCGAAGAGTTACACCTTGCGGAACTTCAACCGATTCCATAGCTTTTTCTATTTCAACAGCCAGTTCCCCCAAAGAAACTTCATAAGGAGTTACAGCGATAGTAACAATTCTCTGGCGACTCTTTCGCTCAATGGTTGGTGGGGACCAGTGCTCTTCAACAGTTGCAATCTCACTCAATTTGATATTGCCTTTGGCTGTAGGAATCGTCAGAGCCTCAATGTCGGATATGGAATTACGGTCATCCTCTTCCACCCTCACCACAATGGGATATTCCTCACCATCCTCTTTCAGGAAACTGGCTGAAAATCCTTTTACGCGATTGTAAACCATTGAGGCCACAGTGGCAGCATCCAACCCATGTCGAGCCAGTTTTTCCTTGTCCACATTTATTTTTAACTCGGCACGGTCTTCATCTCTGCTGATGGTAATATCACGTGCTCCGGTTACATTCTCCCTGATGATTCGTTGCACCTCTTCGGCCAGAATATTGGTTTTGTCAAAGTCGTGACCATAAATTTCCACATCCGCAGTTGATGCAGCTCCCCTCATACCACTGGAAACACTGGCCTGAAAGTCAATAATCTCAGGATACTCTGACATCTCCTGTCTGAAAACCTCAGCAATATCAAACACACTGCGTTCGCGCTTATCTTTATCTTTCAACACCACAGTCATTGCAATTTTACTGTTGGTCGATGAAGCAAAAAGAGCAGAAATATTCGCTTCATCATTCGATCCGGCAGTGGTAGCGATCATTTTGATTTCAGGAGCCAATTCTGAAAAACGAGTCTCCAGTCTCCTGGCCGTTTTCAATGTTTCCTCCACCCTTGTTCCGCGGTTCAGTTCCACGGATACAGAAATACGACCCTGATCGCTCGGTTGCATAAAATCAGTTCCGATAAATCCCAGAAGCATTGGAAGAAGAGACACAAAAAACCCTACAACCACGATAAAAAGAATCAGTTTTTTATGGTTTAGCGAATAACGCAAAACTCTTGAATACCAATCATCAAGTCTATCAAGAGCCCCTACTACATATTTCTGATACCAGTTGCGTTTGGGTTCTTCCGGAATTATGTGCCCTTTGTTATCAACCTTAAAGTTACGTGATTTTAGCAATTTTGACGTTAACATCGGAGTTAATGAAATAGCCACCAGGGTAGAAGTCACCACCACGATTGTTACAATCCAACCCAGTTCCTTAAACATAATTCCTGCCAGGCCGCCCAGCATCGTTAGCGGTACAAAAACCGCAGCAATTACCATGGTAGTGGCAATAACCGACACCCAAACCTCATTGGTGGCATAAATAGCTGCCTCCCGCGGGCTGGAGCCTCGTTCTATATGCTTAGTGATGTTCTCGAGTACAACAATCGCATCGTCAACCACCATACCAATAGCCACCGTCAACGAAGACAGAGAAATAATATTGAGTGAACTACCCACAAAAGCCAGATAGATAAACGATACCACCAGGGCAATAGGAATGGTAATCCCGATAATCAAAGTGGCGCGCCAGCGCCCCAGGAAAAGCAGAACCACCAGTACCACAAACAAGAGTGCATATAAAATAGATTCCTCCAGACTACTGATGGAATCCTTAATATTGTCTGACGAATCGTAAATAACACCCACATTCACATCAGCCGGCAAAAGCTTCTGAATATTAGCCATTTCCTCGTTGACCGCCTTACAAATCTCCACGGTATTGGCACCCGACTGTTTCGCAATTATTACCCGCACACCTTCCCTGCCATTAATTTTTTCGTCGAGCGACAAATCCTTGATGGAATCGCGCACGGTGGCAAGGTCGCGAACAAACACCTGACGTCCGTCGGATGAAGTCGTCACCACAATATTCTCAATTTCGGCACTCTCCACAAATTCGCTACGCACCTGAAGCTGATACTGCTCCTTTTCCATCTTTACCGTACCCGACGACATATTCAGGTTGTTACTGCTGATGGCCTTTCCCACTGTCTCCAGTGGAATATTGTAGGCATCCAGCTTATCCTGCTCAATATCCACATAAACATAACGTTCAGGCGTTCCCGACAGGGATATGTTACCAATTCCATCCACCCTGTTAAGCTGGGGAATTACCACATCATTGAGAATCTTGTCCAGCCCGGAATAACTATCCTTGGCCGTGACCGAATACATAATAATGGGCATAGAACTGGTGCTGAACTTAAAAATGAATGGGGTACCCGCACCGCTGGGCAGATCATCCTTGGTCATATCGATGTAAGAACGCACATCGTTAATGACCTCATCAAGGTTCATCCCCCACTTCAGTTCCAGTATCACCACCGACATATTGTCCTGCGACCTGGATGTCAACTCCTTAAGGCCATCAACCGAGTTCAGTCTGTTTTCCAGCAAGCGCGTCACATTGGTCTCCACCTCACTGGCATTAGCCCCCGGATAGGAAGTCATTACCGAAATATAAGGTGGATCAATTTCAGGATATTGGTCGATAGGCAGTTGCTGCAGAGAGAACAAACCTATCACCACCACGGCCACAAAAATCAATGCAGTTGTAACCGGCTTATCTATAGATGATTTAAAAATACTCATATTATAAATAGATTTTTTAAGGAAAAGAACGTTATTGCATGATGGTCAAAACTCATTGTTCATCCCACACATGGAACCACATCCCCGTCAAATCACATTCAGAATTACTTCACCACATTAAGTTTAACGCCATCAATCAACTTGGCCTGCCCAACAGTTACCAGCTGGTCCTTGGGTTTCAGTTCGTCCGAAATAATTTCAATTAAATCATCGAAACGCTGCCCCAATTTTACCCTCACACGTTTTGCATTTCCATTATTATTAACAAAAACGTATCGTTCATCCGAACCTGTCAGTTTCAATACAGCACGATAGGGTACCATCAAGGCTTCTACCTCATTCAGATTCATGGAAGTCTGAACATACATCCCGGGACGAAGCAAATTATCGGGATTTGGAATTCTGACTTTAGCCTGAAAAGTGTGGGTATCCGGATCGATGGTTGGATATACAATCTCAACCGTGGCAGGAAATTCCTGGTTTTTATAAACATGCGGTTTTACGATCAATTCCATCCCCTCTTTCACAAAAGACACATACGATTCAGGAATACTGATAAGAGCTTTTAACAGATGAGTCTGTGTTACCGTAACGATGGGGTCGCCACTAAACAACTCACCGTCCTCATAGTTCTTTTCAGAAATCACTCCCTTAATGGGTGATTTAACAAAAGTATTGGGTTCCAAAAACGATACATTTTCCTTTGCCTGTTTGTAAGCCAGTTCAGCCTGGTCGTAAGCTTGCTGGGAAACGGTACCCGTTTCCTTCAATACCTTCAATCTTTCATAATCAATTTTTGAATTGGCATAAGTCAATCTTGCTGTATTCAGCTGGTTCTGGTTCATTCTCACCAACATATCGCCTTTATTCACCCGGGTACCCACTTCCACATAGATATGCTCAATGGTTCCGGTCAAAGAAGGTGAAATATTTACAGTCTCGTAGCCCTCCAGAGTAGTGGAGATATCGATTTTGCGCATTACCGAACTTTTTTCCAGTTCAATAACCTTTACATTTTCCACCCGTTCAGCCTCATTTTTGGCGTCAGCGTTATCGGTTACGGCTCCACAGCTAACCATCGCCATTGAAAGCCCTCCTGCAATTACAAGTATAAAAAATCGGTTCATCATTGTTTCAGTTTTATTATAATTTTCTGTAATCTGAATAGATTAATATTTTCAGCCTGAATCTTTTCTTCTGTTCTCAAATTGGTGGTTAATCGAGATTCAACAACTTCTCCAGTTCTACCTGAGCATTTACCACATCCAGCAGAGCTTGTACATAACTGCTTTGTGCTCCAATCAACTCTGTACCCGAATTGGTCACATCCAGACTTGAAGCCATCCCCTGCTCATATTTGCGTGAAACATTATCGAATACTCTTTGAACAACCACCATATTTTTCTTCTGGGTTTCAAAACTCTCATAAGAAGAGGTGAGATTGTAGGACAGCTGACGATGTTGAATAATCAACGATTCGCGGGTATCATCGAAAGTATTAAGCTGCTGATGATAACCCAGACGGGCTTCCTGAACAGCCTTATAACGGCTTCCACTGGAGAAAATAGGAATTTTCAGAGAGACGCCGAACATATTGGGAGGAGTGGAATTCATGGTGGCTTCATCACTCATATATTCCTTTTTTGTGTACTGATAAAAAGCCGAAAGAGATGGTGCATATTCCCATTTCTTCATAGCAACCTGTTTTTTAGACAGTGTCACATTTTGCTCAAGCAACTGATAATTGTAGTTATTGTCGAGCATAAAATCCACATCCAGCAATGCCACAGCTTTTTCCACTTCCATCAGGTCTTCGATAGTTTGAGTAAGTTCAATTCCCGTATCTGCTTTCAAACCCAATTGCAACCGAATAGAGTTATACAGCATTTCCAACGACCTCTTAGTAGAATTGATATTGGTACTCATAGTCGCAATCTGGACAGAAATAAGGTCGGCATCTGTTTGTTCGGAAACACCAACTTCCACAGATCTTTGAGTATATGCAAAAAGCTTCTTAAGATTGTCAAGGTTTTTTTCCAAAAGACTTACGGTTTCCTCCATCACCAAAACCGAATAATATAAGGTCTTTACCTGATTGGTCACCTCCTGCTCTGTTTGTTTAAGAGAGATATCAGCCATATTTTTTGCAATACTTTCCAATTGAACGCCCACTACCTGCGCACCGCTTATTGCCACGGAAGCTGTACCTCCATAAGTAACCGAATTGGGCATAGATATCTGAAAATCGCCCAAATCCATGGAATAACCGAACATATTACTGTAGTCGGCAGTGAAATTAACCTGGGGCAACATAGTTGCCAATGTTTGCCAACGACTTGCTTCGGCAATCTGCACATCCATAGAGGCATTCTTTATTGTCCGGTTGTGCTCAAGAGCATACTCCTGAGCCTCTTCCAGAGAAAGAATTAAATTCTCCTGGGCATTTACTGTTCCGGCCAGAAAAATAACCATCAATAAAAATAAAATCCTGTTTTGCATATTAAATACTAATTTTGAATTTCAACACTAAAATCTGTTTACCAAAAGTTTGGCTGAGCAGCGAAATAAAAGGCTTTCGAAACCAAAGCGCAAATATCACATTGTTAAGGCTGCAATAAAAATGGAATCAAGGAAACTATTAGAGTTTTCAATAATCGGACATAAAAGGCGGGAAATTGCATTTCATTGAAATATTTGTCCGTTCATTGAAATATTTGTCCGATTATTGAAATTTTGGTTCAGTCCTTGAATCCTGAGTAGAGAAAATGAGAGAGTTGGCTTTTAGTTTTAATTTTGCCTCATATCGCAAACAAAAACAGACAAGCCATGTTCTCACAATTTACCAAATGGTATAAAGTATTACCCTCCTTTGTAATATGGATAATACTTGCCTTATTTTACTTCGTTCTTGGGGCACAATTAAGTATGCTCAAAGGACTCTTTCATGCCATAGTACTGACTTCCATGCAGTTTGTGGTTTATATGGTAAACATGAGGAGTTTATTGCCCAGGTACCTTGACCATCAGAAGAAAAAATTCAAACTTATCAATACCATTCTTATCCTGGGACTTGCAATAACCGGGGTAACTTTGGAATATCTGTTCATAGACTTATATCCCTCGATGGCCCCTGAGAATTTCAGTTTGATTGGTTCATTTATCTTTCATGCCATTTTATGTCTGGTGGCTTTCTGGATAACGATGACCAAGTTTTTGGTAGAAAAGCAGGAAAAAACCAATGTGGAAATTGAGACGCTGAAACGCGAAAAAGCCGAGAGTGAACTGAAATTTCTAAAAACACAAATCAACCCACATTTTCTGTTCAATGCGCTAAACAATATTTATTCCATGGCGTACACAGGAGATAAATCGGCTCCGGAAAAAATCACCATGCTGTCTGATATGCTCAGATATGTTTTGTACGATTGCGAATCGGATTATATCTCTCTTTATAAAGAAGTTGATTACATTAATAGTTTTCTGGAATTTCAACAATTAAAAACAGAGAAAAGACAAAATATCACCTTCAACATTGGTTCGTACGACGAAAATTATCAAATTGCACCGATGCTGCTGGTAACTTTTGTGGAAAATGCTTTTAAGCACAGTAAAATCGAAAAAGACAAATCCGGATTTGTCAGCATTTCTCTTTCGCAAGCCGACGGGAAATTTCAATTCAGCGTGGAGAACAGCATACCACCGCAGCAAATCGTAAAGAAACAGGGCCAGAACAAAGGAATCGGCATAGAAAATGCCCGAAACCGGCTGGAGTTACTTTACCCCAAAAAACACAAACTGACCATCATCCACGATAAGACTAATTACAAAATTATTTTAAAACTTTACAAATAAACGAAATAGAAATGACAGCCCCGGAAAAATACAACTGCATTGTAATTGATGATGAATTTCTGGCCCGCAAATTAATGGCCGATTACATTTCAAAAATTCCACAGTTCAATCTGGTGAATTCGTTCGACACCCCTATGGCTGCCATCAATACCATAACCAATGGCGATATTGATGTAGTTTTCACCGACATTGAGATGCCTGATATGTCCGGAATGGATTTCATCAAGGATCTGATGGTTCCCCACGGGCCGCTTATCGTTTTTGTAACTGCTTATCCTCAATATGCCGTTCAGGGTTTTGAGGTAAATGCGGTGGAGTATCTGCTAAAACCGGTATCGTTCCCACGGTTTGTAAAAGCCGTGAACAAAATCACCACCATTCTCAATTACAAACAAAAATATAAAGAACTGAAACCGTTGGCAGAGAAAAAAGAGCCAAAAACCCGGGAATTAAGTGACGAAAATAATTTCATCATTGTCAAGTCGGATCGCCGGATGGTAAAACTCCTGTACGATGATATTCTTTACATTGAAGGCGCGCTGGAATATGTAACCTTTCACACCCTCACAGCCAAGTATATGGGTCTTTTTTCGCTCCGAAAACTGGAACAGGAACTCCCTTCAACACGGTTTATGCGCATCCACAAATCCTATATTGTGGCTTTGGATAAGATTACGGAAATTAATGGTAATCTGGTGAAAGTGGGGGAACACACAATTTCCGTGAGTAAAACAATGAAACCAAAACTGCTGAGTTATTTTTCAGGGAAGAAGTAGAAATCAACCTGTTTTTTTGTTAACAAATATGCTGTAAGCCAGTATTCATGCTCATTTCATTGAATGTACCCCATATCCCTTTTATTCAAATGAAACGAGCATGGCAACGATTGCTACAAGAGAATATGTATAAGTTCCTTCATGCGAGTTCCATTAGGCCATTATAGTCAAATTTTATACTAATGAATGAGTGTAGTATAAAAAGGTATATTTTTGCCAAAATCAAGGCTTTGAAAATTTTTGCACCGGAGTTAACCTGTTGTTAATGAGGATTCAAAAATTTTCATTAACGAAGAGTTTGGCAATAA
>Ga0163219_100221_pt1 | contig 15841 bp, 10 predicted proteins | sample MSEWel2016_04_06_FD_113150 | JGI IMG/M metagenome (GOLD analysis project Ga0163219, IMG submission 113150) | Subsurface microbial communities from deep shales in West Virginia, USA - MSEEL Well Study Marcellus 3H_2016_04_06 ...
ATTTTTATCTAACAAATATCCTTTTATTAATTGAGTGGTGGTATTATAGTCAAAATTGAATTAGTTACTACAATGTTAATTTTATTTTTTTTATGTATGGGTATTGTAAATGCTGCAGATAACACAACCGAAACTCCGGTTGCGTCATTCTCTGTGGATGTCACTGAAGGCAAAGTGCCTCTGGAAGTTCAGTTCACTGATACTTCAAGCGGAGAACCGACTTCATGGGAGTGGGACTTCGGTGACGGTGTAACTTCAGACTCGCAGAATGCATCGCATGTTTATACCGAGGCCGGCACTTTTGATGTGAGCCTGACGGTAAGTAATGCTAATGAATCGGATTCAACTAAAGATACAATCAAAGTATTAGGTACTCGTCCTATAGTTCGAATTTCTTCCGTTTATCCAAGCGATCCAATTGAGAGGGAACCAGTTAATTTCCGTGGTGAAATAATCTATAATGATAGTGCAATCATTAAACAAAAATGGAGTGATGAAGATGGATTTAGATGTCCTCAGATGACGTTAACGACTGCATTCCTTGCCGGTAATCACACAATATATTTCGAAGCTATGGACAGTGAAGATGAATGGTCGGAGAGAGCTATTGCTTATCTTGAGGTTCGGGAAAATACTCCTCCAATAGCTGTTATTAAAGACATTAGTCCGGATTCTGCGCTGAAAGGTGAGGAAGTTACATTCATTGGATCAGGCACCGATGATGATGGGGTGGTCAATGGTTCGATTATTCATGAATATAGTTGGGAATCAGACATTGATAGTTTCTTGAGTGAAGAGCCTAATTTTTCCACATCATCTCTGTCTGTCGGAACTCATACTATCACCTTTTGGGTAAGGGATCACTATAAAAAATCTAAAGAATCAACTGCGATAATAAAAATTATAGGCAACACTGAATACATACAGGTAAGTTCCGAGAAGGCCATAAGTGCTAACAACCCGGTAAATATAGTGTTCGATGTTAATGACACCAATCTTACATCACTGGAATTTTCAATAACAGATAGCAATGATGCTGTTATTCTGACAAAGGATATAACTGATGAGCTGGACTCCGGTATTCATTCATTTGAATGGGATGCAACTGACTCACAGGGCGAACCACTCCAGAGTGGAGCGTATAAACTTAGCTTGCTAGGTACTGACTCATTCGGTGATTCAATCTCAGAGGGAATGATTCTGAATGTTGACCATACACCTCCTGTTATTGTTATAGATGATATCACTGGTGTAATTACACATGAAGATATAGTTTATGCCAGTTCGGATTTGACTGTTACCATATCCGGATCTGACGAAGATGTAAAAGATATCAGCATCAATCTATTGTCGGATTCCGGAAGTCAGGTAAAAACAATCAACGCTGACAACGAGGGTGATGGCACCTGGGTTGGTGAATTCGATCTGTTCTCTGTCCCGGATGGAAACTATAATGTTACAGTGGTTGCAACGGACACTGCAAACAACATCAATTATGCGAGTTCGGTTATAACAGTCAATGTCGATAATACCGCGCCTGTGATTGAAAATTATTCGCCTGCAGACGGCAAGGTATTTGCTGAAAGTACAACTGCTGTGAACATCAGTTTCGATTACAGTGACGCAAGGACAGGCATTAATGAGAGTTCTATAGGCATTGTAGTTGACAATATTGATGTAACAAATAATGCGACCATAAATGCATCTTCAGCTTCATACAATGCCACCGGCCTGAAAGCAGGCGCTCATGCTGCTTCAATATTCGTAGCAGATAACACGGGTAATGAAAAAAGGCTTACTACCAATTTCTGGATCGGTCCGAAACCATCAGCTACTACCTCCAGAAGCAGTGGAAGCAGTAGTGGTGGAGGTGGCGGTGGTTCTACCGGTGAAAAGTATGAGAACATCCTTGTAAAAGAAGTGGAAAGCATCTATGTCACCAAGGACTCACACATAAGTTATGAGTTCACAAAAGATGGAAATGCTATTACTTCTGTACAATTCGATGCTCTGAGAAATGCAGGCACCATATCCACAATTGTTGAAGTATTGAAGGACAGATCTACTTTTGCGAAGACAGATGCTCCCGGAAATGTCTACCAACAGATGAACATCTGGGTAGGTAAATCCGGTTTTGTCGATCCTGAGAATGTTGAGAATCTTGGAATAGGTTTCATGGTGGAAAAGACATGGCTGGAAGAGGATAACATTGAAAGTGACACAGTAAAACTATACAGGTATTCAAACGAATCCTGGACAGCACTTGATACTGAAGTTACTGAAGAAGACGATGAGTATGTGTACTTTGAAAGTCAGACTCCGGCATTCTCACCATTTGCCATAAGCTCGGAAGCTGAAAGTGAGGAACTTACCGATGAGGCTATACTGCAATCCGTGAGTGATGATAGCGTTGCTTCCGATGGGGAGCCTATCGAGGTTAAGACAACAGACAGTGTAAGCTCCACGTTTGTTTTTGTAATACTTGGTGGATTATCGGTGGTGCTCATAGGTGCATACCTTATCTACAGGAAAGGAAAGTAAGTCTTTACTTTCCTGTTTTATTTTTTAGTTATTTTTACAAAAAAGAAGTACTATTCTTGTTCTCTTTTATCTGCCAGGATATTCTCGGCAGTTTTCCAGGAATGTCTTACAATATCAGGAAGGTCTCCGAATTCATTGAACCATTCTCTGAGGAATTGTCTTGTTTTTGGGTCAGAAGGATACCCGCTTCCAAAATCAACACCTATCTCCTCCTTGAGCTCTTCTATCAACGTATCTCTGCGGACCTTTGCAATTATGGAGGCAGCGGATACGATGGGATACATATCATCGGCCTGGTGTTTGGATATGATTGAAATATCTGCGGCTTTGTCAGGGTACTTTTTAGTATATTCCTGTAGGAGCCTTTTCCCGAATCTCTCTTCATTAACATCAGCAGCATCAACATATGCCTCATCTGGATGCAGCTCTTCCAGGACCTTTGAGAATGCAAGTACCATGATATCGTTCATGCTCATAAGCTTGCGAAACTCATCGATCTGCTGTGGTGCTATCTCAAGAACAAAGATCTTTTCAGAATACTTTTCGATCTGATGTGCAAGTAGTTCTCTTTTTTTTGGAGCTATTTTCTTGGAATCAGCCACACCCAGATTCTTAAGTGAATTGATCTGTGTATCTGTGGCAAGTACGCCTCCGACACACATGGGGCCGATTACCGGCCCTTTACCTGCCTCATCTATTCCAGCTACTTTCATCATATTCTATGGGTTCATGGGTCTACTTTAAACTGACCATCAGATGAACAGGGTGAATATGGAGTAGCCAATTATAATCATAATAGTTGAGTGCTTGAGGCCTGCCATCACACTGCCCTCACCCATTGCGCCTGCCATAAGGCCGGAACTGAGTCCCTGGATGATGGCTGCGTGTTTGAAGAGTTGGGTGTATGCATCAAGATCGAAGTTTCCGAGGAAACCTCCTGCACTGGATCCGGAATCTGCCATCTGTTTTCCTGCTTCGGCCATCTCACTTAAGAAAGTAGTTGAGATGACATAGATGACACCTACAAAGACTAGGAATGAGATATAGATGATAACAATATAGATCATCATGCTCATTGTACGTTCTCTTTTCATTCCCTGCTCGGAAGCCGCATCCCTTGCGGCGACCATAAGAACTTCACCGATATCACCACTGGACTCATTAGCTTTCGTGATAAGGGACAGAGAGCGTGTAACTACCTGGGTCCTCAGCCTGTTTGCAAATCTTATCAGGGCATCATTGATCTCAAGTCCCCAGAAAACATCGTGCCAGATCTTCCTGATCTCCGAGCTGAGAGAGTCGGTATCGGACCTTGACATAAGTCTTATGGAATCTCTGAGTGTCATACCGGTTTCATTGGTACTTGCCAGTTTCTTCAGGAAATCAGGGAAACTGCTTTCAAGCTTCTTCTTCCTTCTCTGCTTGATCTCATAGAAGGCTGAAAGTGGTATTATGACAAGCAGGATTGCAAATACTATCTTGTCGTCTATGAACTCCACCATCATCGCAAGGTTGCCTACTCTGTTGGCATTTAGGAACAGGGAACCCATTACTATGAGAAGTGCAAGAGGGATTGTGATTGCGAGTGTGAATAGGGGATTTCTGAACATGGGTGTAAGCGGATTCTTCATTATCTGCTTCATGGACAGTGATTTCTTTGATTTCTCAAACAGTTCGAAGTTTGTCCTTTCCCTTACCTTCTCTTCAGTTTCATCCACCTGTTCTCCGTGTTCGTCATAGACGGGTTTCAGGTGAGCCGGCATATCCGGTATCCCATGGTCAAGTACTGTGTTTGTGCTCAGGATCTTAGGCTCTCCCATCTCGGTGGGTGTTATGATACTGATCATGACTACGAACATAAGTGATCCCACTGGCAGGACTGCATATATGATCGCATACACCATGGTCGCAGAACCTGAACCCATTACTGCCATCATGACGCCCATGATGATAATGAACAATGGACCGGCTACAAAAGCAGTCACATATGATTCGGCAAGTAAAGCCAGGGTTTCAAGAAAACCTTTCTGGTCTACCTCTGCCTTCACAAGGTATTGTTCCGATTTATCACGGAAATAATTGGGGATATTTCCTCCACTGTCGATAACTGTCAGGAGGTTGTAGATGAGATCCTGGAACCTCTCGGAAGGTGTGATCTCTGATGCGTTTGTGAGTGCAGTCCTCAGGTCATGTCCGAAGTAATCCATGTCCCTTACAATGGAGTCGATCTCCTTTGAGACCTCACCATACGTATCTTCAGAACGTGCGAGTGCCTTGAAAACATCGATAATGTTCATGCCACCCTTACTGAGAGCATACATGAATGTAACGGCATAGGGCAACTGCATGTCGATCTTCGTTTTTCTTTCCCCTGCCTGGAATCCGGGATAGAGCATGAAGATCGTATAGACCAGACCTCCGAGTCCTACAATGAAAACAATAGTAATGAAGAAAGCGACAAATATTTCTTTATAGTCCAGCAGGAATGCCATACCGGGGCTGAATGTAAGTTTGGTGAGATTCTCAGGAAGGCCGATGATCGCAATTATGAAATAGGTAATGACCAATCCGAGCAACGCACCCAGGACTCCCGCAAGTACCGAGTAGAATACTGCGTTTGAAATATACATCTCATGGGATATTGGTATACGTGCCTGGTTCAGTTGTTTCTGCAGATTGACGTAATTCTGTTTCTTTGCCTTTATCTGGGTTCCGAGAAGAACGAAAGGTATCCTTTTGAGAATATTGAAATACAGGGTGGCTTTTTTGCCATAAGGGTCAAGATCGATCTTTGGCTTTTTTTTCTTCTTTGTAACTTTGCCTGAAGGAAGCTCTGATGCTTCTGTATTCTCGAGATTGAGTTCAGTATCTTGATTCACGGATTCTTCCATTTCGGATGTTTCGATCTCAGAGGAATCATTTTTTTCTGTCACGGTCTAACCCCCGCTGTCAGTCCAGCTGAAGTTTCTTCAGTACCTTCTCAGGTGTTGACTGGTATGCATTGATAATTCCTGATATCACATTGAAATCATTTATTTCGTTGCTTACCATGTACTCAAGTATCTTCTGCCTGTAATACAATTCCTGATCTATCCTTGCCTGTCCCCATCCACGGCGCATCTTGATATCAAATATTGCCTTGGACTCGCCGGTTCTTACAAATACGTCAGACTCGGAATCCCAGACAAAGATATCATTGGTTCTGATGTTCCTGGTATTGGGGTCTATGTCGATGATCTCCACAAGTTTGAGATTCCTTCTCACACGCTTACCCTTGGAGTAGGTCTGTGCCTGTATACTCATGATATCCAGTGCCTGGATCATCGTACGCGGGACGCTGATTGGTGGATTTTCAAGTCTATGGATAGCAGACGCAACTGAGTCGGCGTGCATTGTTGAGAAAGTGGTGTGACCTGTTGACATTGCCTGGAAGAGCGTAAGTGCTTCCTTACCTCGGACCTCACCCACAAGCAGGTACTCAGGACGTTGACGCAGTGCAGCCTTTAGCAGGTCATACATATCCACGGCTCCTCTTTCATCCGCTGTGAAGGAGTCCCTGGTAATACTCGGAATCCAGTTAGGGTGCGGGAGTTTAAGTTCACGTGTATCTTCAAGAGTAATGATTTTGGCCTTTTCAGGAATGAAAAGAGATACTGCGTTAAGAGACGATGTCTTACCCGAAGCCGTACCTCCGGCGTATATCAGACTCTTGTTGTTCTCTATACAGAGCCAGAGATAGGCCATGGCCTCTGCCGAGAACGTGCCCCATTTGATCAGATCGACAGGTGTGATCGGCGTATCGCTGAACTTACGGATGGTGAAGGTACTTCCATGTGCAGTTACACAGGTACCCAGTGTCATCTGTATCCTTGAGCCGTCAGGCATGGTGGCATCTATCATAGGCTCGGCAACTGAAATGTGTTTGCCACTTCTTTGTGCCATCTGGATAATGAACGAGTTCAGTTCATCTTCTCCATATACTATATTAGTGGCAATGTTCTGGTGTACGCGGTGGTAAAGGAATATTGGAACATCATGACCGTTACCGGAAACATCCTCAATGGAATCATCGTACATCAGAGCATCTATCTTTCCGAAGCGCACGAAATCCCGTTTTATGTAGTAGGATATCTTGGCAAGTATAGCAGGTGTAAGTTCAAGGGTATAATCCTGGATAATCGACCAGATCTTATTATCGAGTACCTTCTCTTTATCCTCTTCATCCTCTGATATCTCTTCTACCAGAAGTACATCACGAAGTCTGTCCATGATCTCGTTCAGGAGAACTTCTTCAAAATCACTAAGTTCGGGTTCCACCACATAGTACAGATGATTATTCACATCTTCATTATAAAGAATAACAATAAGTGTATAGGGTTCGTTTACCCAGTAACGGTCGATTTCCTCATATCCCTCGACCCCTTTGAATTCGGTAATGGGGCCGTGTAATTCGGGGTTATAGGGTTCCATCTCGAACTCGACCTGCTTGAACAGTTTTTTGATCTTTCCAAAAAAGCCCTTTTCTTCTTCGTCTTTTTGCTTTTCTTCACTGATCTCGTTCAGGGAAACTTCGCTATCTTCAAGAGTTTCTTCTTCATCATTGGTGACTATGTTCTCTTCCTTGGCTTTTTCTTCGAGGATACTCTTTACCCTGGCCTTTGCTTCCTCATCCTTTTGAGATGAAAGCGTGTCTGCTTTCTTTATAACTGGAGCTTCTGTTTTTTTGGGTCCGAAACCTGAAGATTTAGGAAGCAATATGTTCAGCTCCCCGTCGTCATCAGGTAGATCTGAATCAAGTTCATCCGTTGTGGAAGCATAACTTGCCTTTTCTTCTTCAACAGCAAGTTTATCTTCTGTTTCGTTATCTGAAAAAAGCAGGTCTTCTTCATCCCTGTCATCTTCGAGCTCTTTTTTCAGAGGACTCTTCTTGATGATCGAGGTGAATTCTTCTTCAAGTTTCTGATCTGACTCCTTTATCTCCGCTAACTTTTCAAGAAGATTCGATGTTTCCAGAGAATCATCATTTTCATCCTCATCTGTCTCTAGATCATCACTTGAATCGGATGATCCTTCATCAGCCTCGGACAGATCATCATAGGTCGATGCTAGTTCATCAGCCTCATCTGTTTCTTTGGCATCTTCAAGCTCTTTTTTTCCAGGATCTTCTATCTGAGCATCAGCCATTAATGTCACCATTTGATGAATGTTTTGAAAGTAAGATAATCATTTGATTATATTAGATATATATTATAATTACGCATATTATTAAAGTTATTGTATCGAATAGGTACTGCAGGGGAATTCCTGTAAAGGTCCGGTTTTGCCATTAAACTTGCAAAACAGTATGACTCAGTCTATTATGAATTTTACATGTACATGCTTAAAACAGGCATGTACATGATGTGCAGGATAATTGCTGTAATTTAAGCTGGTTTCTGAAATATCTGTACAAATCTAATGAAAAGTCATGTATTTGTGTACATAGAACGGTAAATTCCGGAATCCATGTAGAATTCAAATGCAGTTTCACTCAAAAAAGTTAAATCCAAGGGTTGATATGTTCTGGTAGAAATAAGAGAAGCAATCTGGAATTGAGAGGATATCCTGCATGCCTATAATAACCCTACCATATGAAGACCTTGAAGAGCTCACCGGGACAGATAAGGATACCATCATCGAACGTGTTCCGATGATCGGAGCTGACATTGAACGTATAGAAGAGGACTCCATTGATATCGAGTTCTTCCCTGATCGTCCTGACCTCTATAGTGTTGAGGGTGTGGCACGTGCCATGCGGGGCTTCCTTGACATTGAAACCGGTTTTAGTGAGTATGAGGTCAGGCCTTATCAGATAGAGATATCAAAGGATGCTGATATCGAGGATATCCGCCCTGTTTTCGGATGTGCTGTGGTAAGAGGGTTAAAATTCAACTCCACTTCAATTAAGAGCCTGATGGACCTGCAGGAATCCCTTCACTGGGGACTGGGACGTGACAGAAAAAAGGTATCTATCGGAGTACATGACCTCTCAAAAGTCCAGCCACCTTTCCGCTACATTGCAGCAGACCCGGACTTTGAGTTCGTACCTCTGGACTTCACAGAACCCATGTCCATGAGAGACATACTTGAAAAGCATCCCAAGGGCGTGAGATTTGCACACATCGTCGAGGGTTTTGACAAATATCCACTTATCCTGGATGCCAATGATAATGTTCTTTCTTTCCCGCCGATCATTAACGGAACCCTCACAATGGTCAATGAGAATACCACTGATCTGCTTCTTGACGTAACAGGTCTCGGGGACGAGGTATATACCGCACTGAATATCGTGGCTGCGGCACTTGCGGAACGTGGCGGGCAGATCGAATATGTGAAGGTCGTCAAAGCAGATGGTACGGAACATATCCCACTTGATCTGACCCCGCGTGTCAAGATCCTGAAAAGGTCAGAGATAGACTCACTCATCGGTATGGACCTTTCCACAGAAGAGATAATAAATCAACTCAATCGTATGGGTTTTGGTGCCAGGGAGCTTGGTGAGGATGTCATTGAAGTAATGATTCCCCGCTATCGTGCGGATATTCTTGACAATTCCGATATAATTGAGGATATTGCCATTGGATTTGGTTTTGATAATATACCTGCCGTGTTCCCCATGAACGCAACGGTCGGAAGTTCTCATGAAGTAGCGGATATAAGTTCTGCAATGAGAGAGATCATGACGGCTCTTGGTTATCAGCAGGTGATGCCTTTCACACTTACAAGTGAGAGGGTCCACTTCGAGTGGATGTGCCGGGAGGCCACTGATAACGTAACGTATGTCATGCACCCAATAAGCGAAGACCAGACAATGGTAAGGACCACTGTCCTGCCAAACCTCATGGAGATACTTTCCATGAACCAGCACAGGGAACTCCCTCAGAGGATATTCGAGGTAGGTGATGTAGTGGTCGACGGAAAGACTGGTCTGCACCTTGCAGCAGTCTCCATAAATGCCCAGGCTAACTTCACCGAAGCCAGGGAACTTGTGGATGCGGTCATGAGGGAGAGAATGCTGGAATACGAAGTCTCGGAATCATCAGATCCGGCATTCCTTGAAGGCAGAAGAGCGGATATTATTGTAGAAGGCAAAAAGATTGGTGTGATGGGCGAGTTTAACCCACAGGTCATTGTTAATTTCGGTCTTGGCCAGCCGGTTGTCGGATTTGAGATGGATCTGACCGGTAAATAACTTTTTTTTGAAAACAGAGTCTGGCGGGCCCGCCGCGATTCGAACGCGAGTCAATGGGTAACTTCGTGACTATGGTCACATCGAAGCCCATTAGGATATCCTGGCTACCCTACGGGCCCACGGGATGTATTGATAGCTATCGACGGTATTAAAGGTTTCTATCAAGTTTATCCGCTAATAATTCTTATGGCCATGAGCAGCAGAACAACTCCGAACATTCTCTTCAGAGTATCTGATTTCATCTTCCCGGACATCAGGTGTGATCCCAGCTGTGCACCTGCGAAAGAGGCTATCACAATATAGATCACCAGGCTGATATCGGGTTCCCATGTATCCGCATGGGCAATAAAACCTGAAAGGGAGGTAAAAATCACTATAAATCCGGAGGTTGCAGCAGCACGTTTGATCCCGTATCCAAGCAGGAGCAGCATTGGTACGATAAAAGAACCGCCTCCAATACCCAGCATACCCGAGAGAATACCCACTATCATACCACCGGTTATAACCAGGATGAGTTTTTTCCTTCCCTCGATCTTCCTTTTGCGATAGAACTTCTCCGCCCTGGAAAAGATCATTTCCAGGCCGACAATTATCATAAGGATTGCAAAAAAGAACAGCAATACATCTACAGGGACAAGTTCTGTAAAATAAGCACCTATCTGGGCACCTATGGCAGATGCCGCAATAAAAGGTACTGCTATTTTCAGATCGACAAGCTTTCTACGCAGGTATATTACGGTTGCGGAGCCTGATGTGACTATATTTAGCAGGAGGGCTGTGGTTATGGCTCCGACGAGTTCCATACCGGTCCAGTAAAAGAAGGGGACATAGAAGATAGCTCCACCCAGGCCGAGCATGGAGAACACTATGGAGATTATAAAAACAGCAAGTACTATCAGCATATCTTCCATTTTTCACACCTGCACTTGCCTGTGGTTTCATTTACTTTTCTTTACGTATTTTTCCTTGAAGAGATTGATCTCTTCTTTGCCGCCGACAACCGCGATTACGTCATTTTCTTCAATAGTAGTTGAAGGGAGAATATCAGTAATTATTTCTTCATCCCGTTCGATACCTATTATTGTGCATCCTACTGATTTTCTCAGGTTAAGCTCTTCAACGGTTTTGCCGTTAAGGCTTGATCCATCGGTAACATGATGTTTTTCGATATCTATACCCTCATAGAGCATAATATCCTCGTCCATCTTCTTACAGGAGGCTTCCAGACAATGAGATGTCATCCTGGCAAGCATCTGTCCTGCAACAATGGAAAGAGAGGCAACATAGTCGGCACCCGCCTTGTATATCTTATCGATGGACCTGTACGAATTCGCCCTTGATATTATGGTGGATTTAGGGTTTAAACCACGGGCTATGAGTGTTGCAAAGATCACGTCGGTATCATCGTTCAATGTTATGATAACCTCGGAAGCGGTTTCGATACCTGCCTCCATAAGGATATCCTCCTCGGTTGCATTACCGATTATATGCTCAAAATCTGCATTTTCGAGTTTATCCGGATCTGAGTCCACAACGATAAAGTTTATTCCGGCATGTTGCAGAGTTTCTATCACTCGCTTCCCGACATCTCCGCAACCCAGAACTATAAGGTGTCCGTCGCCTCTTTCATTCATCTTATCACTCCAGACGCTGGGTCAGCTTTCTAAGTTCGGATAGCTGGTCGGTGGTTCCTATGGCAAGTAATACGGAATTATCCCGTATAATATCCTCGGGTCTTACATGAAAGGAAAGGCTTCCTCCTTTCCACATACCAACAACGTTAACACCGGTCTTTTCTCTTATGGCGGCGTTTCTTATCGTTTTTCCTATAAGCGGGCTTTTCGGATATATGGGAAATTCCACTATGCTAATACCTTCAAAGAATTCGGTGGCACCGGTTAGCCTTTTTACGAAGGGGTCTGCTGCCTTTCTTCCAATATATCTTCCATAGAGTTCCTTTGGGGAAACAACGCTTGTGGCACCGGCATATTTCAGGTATTTCTTATTGGAGCTGTCCTCGACTATAGCAATGATATTCAGGTCGCTTAGTTTGCGGGCCGTAAGGACGATATTTGCGTTCATCTCGTCCGAGCGGTTTGCAATGACAAAGCTTGCGGTACCAATGTTCGCATTTTTCAGTGTCTCTTCTTCGTAAGGTATCCCGAATATGGTGTGAATATCTCTCTTCAGGAGCTTTTTAATAAGCTCTTCATCCTCTTCGATGAGCACGTAGGGTATATCGTCTTCATTCAACTCTTCCATGAGAGTTTCGATGAGTTTATTGTATCCGCAGATGATAATGTGCTCTTTAAGGTTCCTGGAAGCTTTTGTGGGCAGTCCTGAACGTATGTTCTTTTCAAACCAGGGTATTATTACGGCGGTGAAAAGAAGACCGAATACAAGGGGAATACCTGATAGCTGCACGAAAACCGAGAACATCTTCCCCGGTGTGGACTCCAGGACAATATCGCCGTAGCCAACGGTGGTGACAGTGGATACTACCCAGTAGAGGCCGTCAAAGAAGTTAGCATACTCATAGCTTTGTTCATACTTCACTATCTGTATGAATATGAAAATGTAGGTAAAAATTACAGCAAAGGCGAATAAAATGGATTTAATTATCGTTTTATGCAAAAGGTGGCTATCTCTCATCGTACCAGCTCAATATCTCTTTTCCATTTGATCCTTAAATCCTTCTGGCCTTTATTTAGAAACCATGCACAAAGTATGGTCCGAATATCATCAGCAGGAACGACATCAGTATCAGTAGTGCAAAGGTTCCGGACACTGTGGCGGACAGCCTTTCTGCCTTTGACTCATTGTTGGTGAGACGATAAATAGCAGAGTACAGGTAATCCCTGAAAACGTGACCGCCGTCGAGTGGTACCGCCGGAAGACAGTTGAACAGGCCTACGTAGAAGTTCAGCCATCCGATCCACAGCAGGGAGTTCGCTATCCAGAACAGCCCGATACCAAGTGGTTCGGCCCAGCCGACAGGTTCGTAGAACTGTGCCAGTGTCCCGCTGAATCCGGGGAAGCCTTCTCCTGCGAATCCGATGATAGGAAGTCCAAGGATTATTATCCAGCCAGCTGCTCCGGTAAGCATTGAGGGTAGCTGTTGCAGGAGCTGCAGGTACTCACGTGCAGGGAATTCCCCCACAGAGAATCCGAGGGATGTTTCCACAAAACCGTTGCCCTGGGTGTAAACTCCCAGATAGCCCTTATCCTCATCAGGGTGCTGAGCAAGCTCGATCATATATTCGCTGCTGACATCATCGCTGCCTGCGACTTCCACGCTGACTTCCTGGCCGGGACTTGTTGTACCCATGAAATCTGTGAAGTCAGAGACCGTTCTGATGGTCTGTCCGTCGATGCTCAGGATATACATGCCCTGTTCAAAGCCAGCTTCAGCGGCAGGTGAACCTTCTATAGTATCCTGGATCATGATTCCCGTTATCTCGGGATTTTCTTCTGTTACCTCTACTTCATATACAGAAACCATCCTGTCCGTTGCAGCATGAACCTGCACTGTGGATCCCATTTCCACGGAATCGAGGTAGTCCAGCATTTCCTGCACATTGGCTATGCTGGTATCGTCAAGTTGTGTTATCACCATATCTTCCCTGATTCCGGCTGCATATGCAGGTGAACCTTCACCTACATCTACCACCATGGTGTTTCCAAGCGGGGCCATGGCACCGAGCACGGGTCCGAAGAGCAGGGAGAAGGCGATCAGGGTTACCACGAAGTTGGCCATTACACCTGCGGCAAGTATCCTTGCCCTCTGATTTCTTGTTGCCTTTTTCTCGGGCACTTTGTTGGGTTCCGGTTCGTGTGTTTCCTGTTCTTCTTCTTCTATAACGATTCCAAGTCTGCGGTCCCCGTAAGGATCAGGTTTACCTTCCTCATCTTCTTCCGTTTTTCCGAAGAGCTCTTCCTCATCAGGTTCTGCAAAACCGCCTATGGGTACAAGTGCAAGCAGTATCCCCATGGACTTTACCCTGATATCCTCAACCCGGCAGAGAATCGCATGTGAGAATTCGTGCACCACCAGGGTCACTATCAGAGCGATAACTCCCCATGTCAGGGGTATGAACTCATTGACGCCCGGTATCAGGAATATGTTCCTTGCTTCGTTGAACCTACCGGGTTCGGGTAATGTGTTATCTCCTATGGAACTGAGCAGCGCTATGTCTGACAGGATAACTATCAGGAACATGGCGACCATGCCTATGAACATCAGGACTATGCCGATATTTGCATAGACTTTCCAGGCCTTCCCTGGTCTGGCAAGTTTGTCAAGCAACTTGAGTCCCTTTGTGGTCCGTATCATTAATACGGGGCCGTAAGTGGTTATATTGTATTTTTCAAGTATACCTTTTCGTTTCAGGACAATGACGATCATCCAATACACTAAAAAGAGTGCCAATGCAAGGTAAGTTTCGTTCAAAAAAACTCTCCGATCCAGATCTTGAATATGGGTTTTGTTAATTTTTCCAAAACCAGTAGCATCTAAGCTACTGTAGTTTAGGTCTCTATATGCCCTATCATATAAAAAAGCAACTTAGATATGCTTATATATTACTATATTTAAATATGAAATATGACATCGTTTGTTTCGCTTTATGCCTGTGTACTGAATAAGGATTTATCTGTAGCTGGGAATCAGGTAAGGCAGTAAGGTCCCATATTCAGGTTGCATAAAAGCATAAGTATAAAAACCATAAAAGAAATATAGCAATCACAGAATTATGAAACGTTGATAAACGTTGATGAATGGTTCAACGTCCAAGAGCAAATCTTAAAAAGCGAATACTATACCGCGATGTAACATATCCGTGAGGGGATGAATGTGCAATCGATAGTCCAGGAAGCATTAAAACACACCGAAAAAGAAAAAGAGTACCGCCAAACGATAGCAGTAGACGACCAACTCGACATACTTGGCCAGCCCAGGATCATGATCGTCGGTTGTGGTGGTGCCGGTAACAATACTATTAACAGACTCTACAATCTCGGCATTGATGGCGCCGAGACTGTTGCAATAAACACTGACAAGCAACATCTTGATCTCATTCGTGCGGACAAGAAGATCCTCGTGGGAAAGACACTGACCCGCGGACTGGGTGCAGGAGGATATCCCGAAGTAGGTGCGAAAGCGGCAGAACTTGCCCGCGGCACACTTGAAGAGGTCTTCAAAGACGCAGATCTTGTTTTCGTAACAGCAGGTATGGGAGGAGGTACCGGTACCGGTGTCGCTCCTGTGGTAGCTGAGGTCGCAAAGGAGCAGGGAGCGATCGTTGTAGGTATGGTCTCCAGTCCTTTCAGGGTTGAAAGGGCAAGGGCAGTCAAGGCAGAGGAAGGACTCGAGGAGTTCCGCCGTGCCGCAGACACAGTGATCGTACTCGACAACAACAGACTTCTGGAATACGTTCCAAACCTGCCCATAGACCAGGCTTTCTCTGTAATGGACCAGCTTATCTCTGAGACCGTAAAAGGTATCACAGAAACAATCACAAGGCCTTCACTTATCAATCTCGACTACGCCGATATCAGGGCTATCATGAGCTGCGGCGGAGTTGCAGTGATGCTTGTAGGTGAGAGCAAGAACCAGGACAAGAGCGATGATGTGGTGCGAAACGCACTCAATCACCCACTGCTTGATGTGGATTACAGGGGTGCGACCGGCAGTCTTGTGCACATCACAGGAGGTCCCGACCTTAGCCTCAAGGAAGCCGAGGATATTGCCGCTTCACTCACATACGAGCTGTCCCCCCGTGCAAACGTCATATGGGGAGCACGTATCAGTAACGAGTATGAAGGCAAGGTGCGTGTCATGGCCATCATGACCGGTGTCCAGTCAGCACAGGTACTCGGTCCTCAGTACAGTGAAGCTTCAGCAGCCTCAAACCCGGAACCAGAAACTCCAAGGGGATACAGGCACGCCAGCACACAACTGAACAAGACCAGACGCTCTGTCGTTGAGCCTGTAAGCACCAGAAACGGTGGCGGCTCTATTATCGACATAATACATTAAATATTTTCTAAGACTATGCAGCCGGATATCTG
>Ga0163219_100222_pt1 | contig 15833 bp, 18 predicted proteins | sample MSEWel2016_04_06_FD_113150 | JGI IMG/M metagenome (GOLD analysis project Ga0163219, IMG submission 113150) | Subsurface microbial communities from deep shales in West Virginia, USA - MSEEL Well Study Marcellus 3H_2016_04_06 ...
GCCCTCGATGTAGTTGCGGCGATAGAAGCCCAGCGTCAGGTCGACTACCTCCTCCACCGAGAACCGCGCCCGGGCGACGTTGGAGCTCACCCGGTTCACGCAGTAGGCGCAGTCGTAGAGGCAGAAGTTGGTCAGCAGGATCTTCAGCAGGCTGATGCAGCGCCCGTCCGGCGCATAGGCGTGGCAGATGCCCGACCCCTCGGTGGAGCCCACGCCCCTCCCGCCCACGGAGTCCCGCTTCGCGCTCCCGGAGGAGGCGCAGGACGCATCGTACTTCGCCGCATCCGACAGGATCGCGAGCTTGCGCTTCAGGTCGAGGACCGCCATGGGCCGGTTCTACAGTTCTCGTTTTGTTCTGTACAGTGCGACCGAATGGAACCCTCCCGCGCAACGGCGGTTCCGTGGCCCATGGCCAGGCTCCGCATCCGCCACGAGACGCTCTACACCTACGAGCGGCCCGTCAGCTTCGCCCCCCACCGGCTGATGGTGCGGCCCAGGGACAGCCACGCCATCCGCGTGGTGGAGGCCGTGCTCACCGTCTCACCGCCCGGTGAGACCCGCTGGCTCTACGATGCCTTCGGCAACTCGGTCTGCTCGTTCGCGCCCCAGGGCGAGAGCACAACCCTCTCCATCGTCAGCGACCTGGTGATCGAGCGCTATCCCGCGCCCATCTCCGAGCTCGAGATCGCCGACCCGCAGACCGCCACGCCGATCGTCTACGCCGCCGCCGACCGGGCGGTGCTGGCGCCCTTCACCGAGCCGGTGAGCGAGGACGCCGACGGGGACCTGCTGAAATGGCTGCGCGGCCGGGTCGCCAGCCCGCACGAGCCGGCGCTCGACTTCCTGCTGCGGCTCAACCGGGCGATCCACGACGAGTTCGAGTACCAGCCCCGCGACCTGGGCGCGGCCCAGGAGCCCAGCCACACCGTCAAGGTCGGCTCCGGCACCTGCCGCGACTTCGCCTGGCTGATGGTCGAGGCGCTGCGCCGGCTGGGCTACGCCGCCCGCTTCGTCACCGGCTATCTCTACTCCCCCGCCCACGGCGACGTGCGCGGCGCGGGGGCGACCCACGCCTGGTGCGAGGTCTTCCTGCCCGACCTCGGCTGGACCGAGTTCGACCCCACCAACGCGCTCGCCGAGAGCGAGGACCTGATCCCCGTGGCGGTGGCCCGCACGCCGGCGGAGGCCGCGCCGGTCTCCGGCGCCATCTACGGCGACGGCGGTCGCTCCGAGCTCACCGTGCGGGTCGACGTGCGGCCGGCCGGGGCCCTTTCCGCCGCCGCCTGACCTCGCGCCTAGGCGCCCGGTCCGGGACTCTGATAGACCGGTGTCATTGAATTTAGACATTGCCTGAAGGGGCCGCGGCGGCTCGGCCGGGGCTATTTCCGTTGGACGCCAAGCTTGACGATTCCGTCGCCGCGCCTGCGGACGACGACGACCTGCCCGCCCGCGAGGCGGCCTACGAGAGCTTTATCTGGGCCAACCTCCGCCGGAACTACCTCGGCAACTACCTGCACGGCATGCTGGGGATGACCGGCTTCCGGCTGGTCAACGCGCCCACCTTCCTGCCGGCCTATCTGTTCGCCATTTCCGGCTCCAACGCCATCGTGGGCCTGGGGCTGGCCCTGCAGCAGGTGGGCGGAGTGATCTCGCCGATCTTCGGGGCCACCAAGATCGAGCACCGCAAGCGCGTCATGCCGGCGGCCATGTGGATGGGCGGCCTGGCGCGGATGGCGATCCTCGGCATCGCGCTCGCCGGCTGGTTCCTGCCCAACGAGCCGGTGTCCCTGAGCTTCCTGGGCGAGTGGCTGGTCCGCCCGCGCGTCGCCGCCATCCTCGGCTTCATGCTGATGTTCGGCATCTTCATGGGCGCCCAGCGGGTGGTCTTCAGCCTGCTGATGGCCAAGGTGATCCCGATCAGCCGGCGCGGGCGCCTGCAGGCCTGGCGCAACGCCACCGGCGGGCTGATCGCGGCCGTGCTGGCCTACTTCGCCGGCCGGTACTTCATCGACGCCAACCTGTTCGGCAACGGCTACTCCACCACCTTCGTCTTCGCTTTCATCCTGACCAGCCTCGGGCTCTGGGCGCTGCAGCTCCTGCTGAAGGAGCCGGAGCCGCCGACGACCCGCGCGCAGGCGCGCTTCCGCGACCGGCTGCGCGACTTCCCGGCCCTGCTGCGCCAGGACCGGAGCTACGGCTTCTTCGTGCTGATGCAGATGCTGGCCACCTCGGCGCGCATCGCCACGCCCTTCTACATCATCTTCGTGGGCTCGATCATCGGCCTGGACGGCAAGACGCTCGGCCTGCTCTCCCTCGCCTTCCTAGGCGCCGACACCGTCTCGAACCTCGTGTGGGGCTACCTGGGGGACAAGACCGGGTTCCGGCTGGTCATGCTGCTGTCCCTGGTCGGCTGGATCGCCGCCACCGTGCTGCTCATGACGGTGCACGACATCTCGGCCATGTTCGTGGCCTTCTGCGGCCTGGGCGCCGCCCAGTCCGGCTACATGATGGCCGCCCAGACCATGATCCTGGAGTTCGGCGACCGCGACGAGCTGCCCATGCGCATCGCCGTCTCCGCCACCGCCGAGAGCATCACCGCCACCGCCGGCCCGCTGATCGGCGGCGTGGTGGCGGAGCTGGCCGGCTACCACGTGGTGTTCGGCGTCTCCCTCGGCTTCCTCGCCGTCGCCCTCCTCCTGCTGATCGTGGCGGTGAAGGAGCCCCGGACGGCCCGGCTGCAGGCCTTCTAGGAAATTTCCGCCAGCCCTGTCGGGACGCGGTCCCGCCCGGCGTCCTTGGGGCGTAAGCTGCCGCTCGCCCAAGCCAAGGAGGACGCCATGCGGATGATCTTCGTGAACCTGCCGGTGAAGGACCTGGAGGCGTCGCGGCGCTTCTACGCAGGTCTCGGCTTCGTCCAGAACCAGCAGTTCTCGGACGACACCGCCGTCTCGATGGTGATCGAGGAGAACATCGTCGTCATGCTGCTGACGGAGGAGAAGTTCCGCGGCTTCATCACCGGCGACATCGCCGACACCTCCAAGGGCAAGGAGGCGCTGATCTGCCTCTCGGCCGAGAGCCGCGCCGAGGTGGACGGCTTCCTGGGCAAGGCGCTGGCCAACGGCGGCAAGGCGTGGATGCCGGCCCAGGACCACGGCGTGATGTACGGAGTGAGCTTCCAGGACCCGGACGGCCACGTCTGGGAAGTGATGTGGATGGACCCCGCCATCGTGCAGCCCGGCCCCGGCGTGCCGGAACGCGAGCTGGCCTGAACCCTACCGCTCATCCCGGCGCAAGCCGGGACCCAAGCCCACGTCGCCGCCCCTCCCCACGGCCGATGTGCGCCCAGAGAGGCCGCTTGGGCCCCGGCTTGCGCCGGGGTGAGCGGGTTTTTCTTACGCCGCGGCCTTCTTCTCGGCGGCGCCGGCGATGCGGGCGCGGGCGATCTCGTTGGCGACCTCGTGGGTCGGGCGCGATTCCTGGCGGGAGCGGTCGAGGACCTCTTCCAGGGTCTGAATCAGCCGGGCGAGCTTGGCTTCGACCCACGCCGGGTCGAAGGCCTCGCCGCGGTCTAGAGCCCGGATCTCGCCAGCCACGTTGATGATGCCGCCGCCGTTGATGACGTAGTCCGGGGCATAGAGCATGCCGCGCTGGAAGAGCGTGCGGCCGACCTCGGGATCGGCCAGCTGGTTGTTGGCGCCGCCGGCGACGATGCGGGCGGAGATGCGGTCCAGGGTGTCGGCGTTCACCGCCCCGCCGAGCGCGCAGGGAGCGAAGACGTCGGCGGCGACGTCGAAGATGGCGGCCGGCGAAACGACCATGGCGTCGGTGCGGGCGGCCACCTGCTGGACGGCCTCCTCGTTCACGTCGGCGATCACGAGCCTGGCGCCGGCGGCGTGCAGCTTGTCGGCGAGGTAGGCGCCCACGTGGCCCACGCCCTGGATGGCGACCGTGACGCCGTCCAGCTCGCGGTTCATGGCCCGGCGCACGCAGAGCTGAATGCCGCGGAACACCCCCTCGGCCGTCACCGGCGACGGATCGCCCGAGGCGGCCGGGTGGCCCTCGAGCCCGGCCACGTACCTGGTGTGCTTGCGGGCGTTCATCAGGTCGGCGGGCGAGACGCCCACGTCCTCGGCGGTCCAGTACTTCCCACCCACGTCCTCGACGGCGCGGCCGAAGGCCTCGAACAGGGCCGGGGTCTTCTGGGTGCGGGAATCGCCGATGATCACGGCCTTGCCGCCGCCCAGCTCCAGGTCGGCCATGGCGTTCTTGTAGGACATGGCGCGCGACAGGCGCAGCGCGTCCTCCAGGGCGAGCTCCGCCGAGGCATAGGGCCACATGCGGCAGCCGCCGGCGGCCGGGCCCCGGGCCGTGGAATGCACGGCGATGATGGTCTTGAGGCCGGTTCTTTCGTCAGAGAACGCGTGGACGCCTTCATGGCCCTCAAAGGCCGGGGAATCGAACAAGGTCATGCCGCGTGGACCACCATCATCGGGAAGGAATTGCGCCTGCCTCTACGCCCCTACGGCCCATGTCACAACCCCGCGGCCACCTGCGGGTGGCCCTCCCGCGCCGGCGTCCCGGGGATCGCCGGCGCGCCGGAGGGAAGCGGCGCCTCCGGATCTCGGATGAAGGACAATATGTCCCGCCACACCACCGGGCCTTGCCGGTCGCGGGTGAGCAGGTGGTAGCCGCGGGCGTAGTAGGCCGAGCGGTCGGCGGGCTTCAGCCGCTTCACCGCCCGGAAGGCGGCCTTCTCCGGGATGATCTGATCGTGCTTGCCGTAGAGGTAGAGCGTGGGGACCGCCGCGCGCCCGATCGCCTCGGCCCCGTCGTCCATCAGTCTCACCAGGCCGTAGAGGGTGTCGGACCGCGCGCCCCAGACCATCAGCGGGTCGCGGCCCATGCGGATCAGCTCCTCGCGGTTGTCGGTGGGGGTGATCCGCTCGGTGAGCCAGCGCGGCGGGGTGTAGACCTTGCCGGGCGTCACGTTGGCGGCGAACCACAGGGCGGTCTTGTACGGCAGGGGCTGGCTGTCCCAGCCCCACACCGCCGGCGCCAGCAGCACCAGGCGGTGGGCCGGCGGCGGGCGCTCCGAGGCGAAGGCCTTGGCCGCCACCGCCCCGCCCATGCTCTCCCCCGCGACCACGATCAGGGAATGGGGATGGCGCGCGCGGGCCAGGGCGGTGACCGTGCGCAGGTCCTCCATCAGGACCTCGTCGTCGGCCCAGATGCCGCGGTTGGGCGAGCGGCCGAAGCCGCGCTGGTCGTAGGCGTAGGTGGTGACGCCCTGCTCCGCCCACCACGGCGCCGCGAGGTGGAAGGCGTTGGCGTAGTCGTTCATCCCGTGGACGCCGACGATCACCGCCCAGGGCTCGCCCGCGGCCTCCCATTTGGTGAGGCCCAGCCGTACACCGTCGAAGCTGACCACCCGGTCGGCCTCCATGCGCGGGCCCTGGAAGCCCAGGGGCGGCTGGCCGGCCTGCTGCACCATCATCGGGGCGCAGGCGGCGAGGCTCAGGGCGGCGAAGAGGGCGGCGAGAAGGCGGCTCATGGTTCCAGGATCTGTCGGACCCTATCCCTCAGATAGGGCGTAACTTCGGCGTCGAACCAGGGGTTTCGTTTCAGCCACGAGGTGTTGCGCCAGGACGGGTGCGGCAGGGGCAGGACGTGGGGCAGGCGCGCCCGCCAGTCGCGCACCGTCTCCGTCATCCCGGCCCCGCGGCCGAGCGCCCAGGCCTGGGCGTAGGAGCCGACGAGCAGGGTCAGCTCGACCTGCCGCAGCTCGCCCATCAACCTGGGCCGCCACAGCTCGGCGCAGCGCTTCGGCGGCGGATAGTCCCCACCCTTGGGATCCGTTCCCGGAAAGCAGAAGGCCATGGCCGCAACACCGATGGCCGGATGGCCGTAGAAGGTGTCACGATCGATCCCCAGCCACTCGCGCAGGTGGTCGCCCGAGGGATCGTCGAACGGCAGACCGCTCTCGTGCACCCGCCGGCCCGGCGCCTGGCCGCAGATCAGCAGGCGGGTCTCGGCCGAAGCCCGCACCACCGGCCTGGGCTCGTGCGGCCACTCGTGCGCGCAGGCCCGGCAGGCGCGGATCTCGGAAAGAAGGTCAGGCAGGCTCACGCGGCGCGATGAACTCCCGTTCCTTCTCCAGGAGCGCGGCGAACGACGGCCGGGCGAGGATGGATTCGATGTAGCCGAAGGCCTTGGGGTGGGTCGTCGGGTTCAGCGAGCAGGCGGCGTGGCCCAGGGTGGCGAAGGGGCTGGCGACCGCGATGTCCGCCAGGGTGAAGCGGTCCTCCACCAGATAGCCGGCGGCCGGCACGACGCTCTCCAGGTAGTCGGCGATCTTCGGGAACTCGACCTGCTGGGCCTCGTCCGCGGCGGCGAGGTCGCCCTCGCGGCCCAGGAGGCGCGGAGCCACGAAGCGGTTGAAGAAGATCTTCCCGCCGCAGGCGCCGACGATGGTGTCGCCGAACTCCTCGTACCAGATGGTCTTCGCCCGGGCCCTGGCCTCGGTCGGGATCAGGTTGGGCTCGGGCTTGATCGCGTCGAGGTAGGTGATGATCGCGGTGGAGTCGGCGAGGCTGAAGTCGCCGTGCGTCATCGCCGGGATCTTGCCGAACGGGCTGGCGGCCTTGAACTCCGGCGGACCCATGGGGCCGAAGGCCTGCACGAGCTCGAACTCCACGCCCTTCTCGATGGCGAAGACGACGGCCTTGCGGACGTAGGGCGACAGGGTGCCGCCATAGATGGTGATGGTCATGACGCGTCTCCCTCCGGTGTGGCGGCGTCGGGCAGGCGCATCCGCCAGACGCCCTTGAACTTCTCCGGGTCCGCCGGCTTCCCGTGGCGGGTGATGACGAGCTGGCCCTGGCGCGCCAGGCCCACGGCCACCGGCTTCACCTTGCCCAGCTCCCGCCGCCAGCCGGCGGGATCCACCGCCTTGGCCACGTCCTCGGGCGAGATCGACTTGCCCGGGGCGAGCTTGCCCAGCAGCTCGAAGATGGCGGCCTCGACGGCGGCGCTCATCCTAGCCGCCCCGCTTCAGGGTCTCGCGGGCGATGACCACCTGCTGGATCTGGCTGGTGCCCTCGTAGATCCGGAAGATGCGCACGTCGCGGTAGAAGCGCTCGATGCCATGGTCGGCCACATAGCCCGAGCCGCCGAAGATCTGCACCGCCCGGTCCGCCACCCGGCCCACCATCTCGGAGGCGAAGTACTTGGCGGCGGCGGCCTCCATGGTGACGCTCTGTCCGGCGTCCCGCTTGCGGGCCGTCTCCATCGTCAGCGCCTTGGCCGCGAGCGCCTCGGTCTTGGAGTCGGCGATCATCGCCTGGATGAGCTGGAAGCCCGAGATCGCCTGGCCGAACTGCTTGCGCTCGGAGGCGTAGGCCACGCAGTCGGCGATCAGCCGCTCGGCCACGCCGACGCAGACGGCCGAGATGTGCAGGCGGCCGCGGTCCAGCACTTGCATGGCCACCTTGAAGCCCTCGCCCTCGCGACCGAGCCGGTTCTCCACGGGCACGCGGACGTTGTCGAAGATCACGTCGCAGATATGGGCGCCCTGCTGGCCCATCTTCTTCTCGGGCTTGCCCACCGACAGCCCCGGCAGGTCGCGCTCCACCAGGAAGGCCGAGACGCCCGCGCCGCCGGGCTTGTCCGCGTCCGTGCGCGCCATGACGGTGAAGAGGTGGGCCTTGTTGGCGTTGGTGATGAACCGCTTGGAGCCATTCAGCACGTAGTGGTCGCCGTCACGGACCGCGCGGGTCTGGACGTTGGCGCTGTCGGAACCGGCCTCCGGCTCGGTCAGCGCGAAGGAGGTGATGATCTCGCCAGACGCGATGCCCGGGAGATACTTCTGCTTCTGCTCGTCGCTGCCGAACATGACGAGCCCCTGGGAGCCGATACCGACATTGGTGCCGAACGCCGAGCGGAAAGCCGGGCTGGTGCGGCCGAGCTCGACGGCCACCAGGCACTCGTCCTCCATCGAGAGGTCCAGGCCGCCGTACTGTTCGGGGATCGAGAGGCCGTAGAGGCCCAGGCCCTTCATCTCCTCGAGGACGTCGTCGGGCACGCGGTCCTGCTCGGCCACCTGGGCCTCGATGGGCCGCAGGCGCTCGGAGACGAACCGGCGCACGGTGTCGATCAGCTGGTCGCGGGTTTCGGCGTCGAGCGCCATCGGGTCAGTCCCCCTGGTTGCAGGTCTTGTCGTCGTCGCTCTTGGCGGTGAAGCGGGCAAGGCCCACCGCCACCACGGGCGCGGGCCAGCTATAAGTCTTCACCTGGCCGGCCGGCACCGCGCAGATGGCCACCGGCGCGGGCGTCAGCTTCTGGCCGCGCAGCACGAGCAGGATGGCGCGGAAGTCGAGCGGCTCGGTCCGGCCGTTCCACACCTTGAGCACGGTGGCGCGCTTCTCGGCGGAGCCGTCGAGGGCGGCGGCCACCAGGCCCTCGCCCGGCGCCTCGAAGGTCTCCTTCGCCTGGCCGGCGGGATGGGCGTCGGCGAGCTTGCCCTCCTCCACCTTCTCCAGGAACGGCCGGCCGTTGTCGCCCACGGTGAACACCGCCCGCTGGCCGAGGATCACCTGCAGGGTCTCCCCGTCGACCAGGGTCTTCGGCTCGAACTTCAGCGACTGGGCGGCCGCCTGCGCCGCCGGGGCCGACTTCGGCGGCGTGGCGGTCTTGGGCGGCGGGTCGCCCGGGGCGGCGAGCGCCAGGGCGGCCAGGGCGGAAAGCAGCATGATCAGGCCTTCGCGATAGCCATGGCCGAGCCCTGGCCGACGCCCACGCACATGGTGGCGAGCGCCCGTTCTCCGCCACGCTCCTTCAGCGCCCGGGCGGCGGTGAGCGCCAGCCGGGCGCCGGACGCGCCCAGCGGGTGGCCGATGGCGATGGCGCCGCCGTGCGGGTTCACGTGCTCGGCGTCGTCGGGCAGGCCCCAGGAGCGGGTGCAGGCCAGGGCCTGGGCGGCGAAGGCCTCGTTGAGCTCGATGACGTCGAAGTCGCGCGCCGTGATCCCCAGCCGGGCCGTCAGCCGCTCGACGGCCGGCACCGGGCCGACGCCCATGACCCGCGGCGCCACGCCGCCGGACGCGCCGCCCTCGATGCGGGCGATCGGCTCCAGCCCGTACTTCCGCACCGCCTCCTCCGACGCCAGCAGCAGGGCCGCGGCCCCGTCGTTGACGCCCGAGGCGTTGCCGGCGGTGACCGTACCGTCCGGCCGCACGATGGGCTTCAGGCCCTTCAGCGCCTCGAGGGTGGTGTCGGGCCGCGGATGCTCGTCCTGGGCCACCACCACGTCGCCCTTGCGGTCCTTGATGGTGACGGGGGCGATCTCGCCCTCGAAGAAGCCGCGCTCGCGGGCCTTGCCGACCCGGCTCTGGCTGCGGTGGGCGAAGGCGTCCTGGTCGTCGCGGGCGATCTGGTAGTCGGTGGCGACGTTCTCGGCGGTCTCCGGCATGGAATCCACGCCGTAGTCCTTCTGCATCTTCGGGTTCACGAACCGCCAGCCGATGGTGGTGTCGAAGATCTCGGCGTTGCGGGAGAAGGCGCTGTCGGCCTTGCCCATGACGAAGGGCGAGCGGGTCATGCTCTCCACCCCGCCCGTGACCACCAGGTCGGCCTCGCCCGTGGCGATCATCCGCGCGCCGGCGATGGTGGCGTCGAGGCCCGAGGCGCAGAGGCGGTTGAGGGTGAGGCCGGGCGTGCGCGCGGGCATGCCGGCCAGCAGCAGGGCCATGCGCGCGACGTTGCGGTTGTCCTCGCCGGCCTGGTTCACGCAGCCGTAGACCACCTCGTCGACGGCCTCCCAGTCGACCGACGGCAGGCGCGCCATCAGCTCCTTGAGCGGGTGGGCGGCCAGATCGTCGGCCCGGACCTTGGCGAGCGCCCCGCCGTAGCGGCCGATGGGGGTGCGCACGCCCGTGCAGAGATAGACGGTCTTGCCTTGCATGGGGGCTCCTCGACGCTCTAAGCGGGCCGGCAAACTAGTGTTTGAACTGCGCGCGGGCAAACGCTTCCGCGGGCGCGAGGAGGGGCGATGGACGGCGGCCAGGACGAGAACAACTACACCTCGAAGCTGACGGCGGTGACCGAGGGCGACTGGGCCGGCTGGGCCCACTATCCCGGCGGCGACCCGTACGAGGACCTGGCGGGGCCGTTCTACTTCCAGGAGCGGGGCGGCAAGCGGGTCTGCGCGTTCCGCGCCGAGAAGAAGCACATGAACGGCGGCATGTTCATGCACGGCGGCTGCGTCATGACCTTCGCCGACTTCTGCCTGTTCGTGATCGCCGGCGAGGCGATCGCCGGCAGCCGGGCGGTGACGGCCACCTTCAATGGCGAGTTCGTGGGCTCGGCGGCCATCGGGGACCTGGTGGAGTGCACCGGCGAAGTGGTGAAGGCCGGCCGCAGCATGGTCTTCGTCCGCGGTCTCATCGTAAACGCCAGCCGCGGCGGCGACCCGATGATGAGCTTCTCCGCGGTGCTGAAGAAGACCGGCGCGCGCTAGCGTCGTTCCGCCGACCGGCGTTCATCGAGGCCTGACAAGCGCCGCCTCCGCAATCTAGGATGGGGCATGGTTCAACTCGCGCCCCTGACCCACGACGACATCCCGGAGGTGATGCGCCTCGAGCGGCTGCCCGGCTACGAAGCCTTCATCGGCCGCTTCGAGGCGGGCGAGCACGCCGCCCTGATGGCCTCCGAAGACGCCCGCTACTTCGGCGTGCGCAAGGACGGCGGCGGCCTCTCCGGCTTCGCCATCCTGCAGCAGATGCGCGAACCCATGGTCCTCCTCCGCCGGATCGCGGTGGAGAGTCCCGGCGGCGGGGCCGGCACGCGCCTGCTGCGCGCGGTGACCGACTGGGTGTTCGAGACCACGCCCGCCGAGGCGCTGGAGCTGGACGTGGCGCTCGGCAACGCCCGCGCGCAGCACGTCTACGCCCGGGAAGGCTTCACCGAGTTCCGGCCGCCGGACGAGGTCCACCACTTCCTGAAGATCACCCGATCCCGCTGGACCGCCCTGCGGGAGGCCGTGTCGTGACGGAGGCCACCTGCCACTGCGGGGCGGCGCGCCTGACGGCGCCGTCGCCGCCCACCGAGATCACGATCTGCAACTGCTCGATCTGCCGGCGGACCGGCGCGCGCTGGGCCTACTATTCGCCGGCCGAGGTCACCCTGCCCCACCCGGGCTCCACCCAGGCCTACGTCTGGGGCGACCGGATGCTTGCCCTGCACCGCTGCAAGACCTGCGGCGTCGTCACCCACTGGCAGAGCCTGGACGGCGCGCTGCAGCGGATGGGGGTGAACGCGCGGCTGATGGACGGCCTCGACTGGACGCAGATCCCGGTGCGGCGGTTCGACGGAGCCGACACCTGGACCACGCTGGCCGAACGGCGGCCCTGCGATCCGGACTGACGGGTCCGGAAACGGTCTTCTTCCGGCGGGGCTCGAAACCCGCGGCGGCGCCCGGGGATTGGGTCGGAAAGCAGGAGATCGCCGATGACCCGCGTCCTCGTCCTCTATCACTCCACCTACGGCCACATCGAGGCCATGGCCCGCGCGGAGGCGGAGGGCGCCCGCTCCGTCCCCGGAACCCAGGTGGACATCAAGCGCGTGCCCGAGCTGGTTCCGGAAGAGGTCGCTCGCCAGGCTGGCTACCGGCTCGACCAGGAGGCGCCGGTCGCGACCATCGCCGAGCTGGAGCACTACGACGCCATCATCGTGGGCTGCGGCACCCGCTTCGGCCGGATGGCCTCGCAGATGGCCAGCTTCCTCGACCAGGCCGGCGGCCTGTGGGCCCGCGGCGCCCTCAACGGCAAGGTCGGCGCGGCCTTCACCTCCACCGCCACCCAGCACGGCGGCCAGGAGATGACCCTGTTCTCGATCATTACCAACCTGATGCACTTCGGCCTGGTGGTGGTCGGCCTGCCCTACGCCTGGCAGGGCCAGATGACGCTCGATGAGATCACCGGCGGCAGCCCTTATGGGGCCTCCACCATCACCGGCGGCCAGGGCCAGCGGATGCCGAGCGAGAAGGAGCTGGAGGGCGCCCGCTTCCAGGGCCGCCTCGTCGCCGAGACCGCCGCCAGGCTGGCCGGCGGGGTCGACCAGGCGCTGCAGCGCGACGTGCCCGAGGCCGAGGCCCGCAGCTGGGAAGAGCCGGACGCGACCCGGCCGCAGGCCTAGCGGGGCCCGCTCCGCGTCCAGGCGGTCAGTCCCGCCGCGCCGCCCAGGCCCGCTACGATGAACAGCCCGGGATTGCGGGTCCAGACCGCCACACCCAGGACGAAGGCGGTGATGCCCAGCGTCAGCCACAGGATGCGGTGGCGGGCCTCCATCCCTAGGCGGCTTTCTCCGGCATGCCCGCGGCGGCGGCCGGACGGGCGCGCATGGCGTCGGCCCAGCGGGCGACGTTCTTCAGCTCCTCCGGCGGCTTCAGCCGGATCATCCGGCCGAAGTCGATGCCGATGAAGGCGACGATGTCGGCGATGGTGATGCGGTCGCCGGCCAGCCACTCGCTCTCGGCCAGGCGGCGGTCGAGCACCTTCAGCGCCTTGAGGCCCTGCTCCTTGTTGTACTCGGCGATGGTCGGGTTCTGGGTCTCCAGGGCGGCCAGGGCGGGGTGGGAGTGGCGCACCCCCATCATGAACGGCGTGGCCACCAGCATCTCGGCCCGGCGCATCCACATCTCGATCACCGCCGTCTCCTCGGGCGTGCGGCCGAACAGGTTCGGCTCGGGGTAGCGGCTCTCGAGATAGCGGCAGATGGCGATGCTCTCGGTGATGCAGGTCCCGTCGTCCATCTCCAGCATCGGCACGTTCGGCAGACCGGCCTTCTTGAGATAGTCGGGCTGCTTGTGGGTCCCCTCCATCAGGTTGAGGGTGACGATCTCGACGTCGGCGATGCCCTTCTCGGCCATGAACCAGCGCACCCGGCGCGGATTGGGGGCGAGCGGCGTGTCGTAGAGCTTCATGGCGGACCTCCCTGTCACCGGAAAAAGTGCACGATCGGTCACCACAGTCAAGCTGGCGCGGGCGCTCAGCCGAACAGGGCCCGCGGCAGGAGGCCCACCACCGAAGCCGTGAGGCAGGTGGCGAGGAAGCCCGCGAACATCGCCTTCCAGACCATGCCGACGATCTCGTTGCGCCGCTCCGGCACCAGGACCGAGTAGCCGGCCAGGTTGATGCCCACCGAGGCGACGTTGGCGAAGCCGCAGAGCGCATAGGTCATCAGCACCCGGGTGCGCTCGCTGATCTCCCCCACCGGAACGGCGCCCAGATTGATGAAGGCGGTGAACTCGGTGAGCACCAGCTTCACGCCGAGCAGGGAGCCGGCCTTCAGGGCGTCCTCCCACGGCACGCCGATCGCCCAGGCGAGCGGCGCGAACAGCACCCCCAGGATGCGCTCCACCGACAAGGGCGCGCCCATCACGTCCGGGAAGAGGCCGAGGATGCCGTTCACCATCGCCACCAGGGCGACGAAGACGATCAGGGTGGCGGCCACGTTGAGCACGATCTGCAGGCCGTCGCCGGTGCCCTTGATCAGGGCGTCGACCGAGCTCTCGTAACGCTTGGCCTGGGCGGGATCGAGGTCCTGCGGCTGCTCGGCCGCGGCGTTGCGGGGCACGATGATCCGGGCCAGCAGCACGCCCGCCGGGGCCGAGACGATGGAGGCCGTAAGCACGTGGGCCGCGGCGTTGGGCAGCACGTCGCGCAGGATGGTCGCATAGGCCACCATGGTGGAACCCGAGACGCAGGCCATGCCGACGGCGATCAGCAGGAAGAGCTCGGAGCGCGACAGGCTGGGGAGATAGCTGCGGATGAAGATCGGGCCCTCCACCTGGCCCATGAAGATGGTGGTGGCGGTGGCGAGCGCCGGCGCCCCGCGCAGGCCCATCGTGCGCTCGAAGACGAAGCCGAAGAGCTGGGTGATCCACTTCAGGATCCGCCAGTGCCAGAGCAGGGCGGCGAGCGCGCAGACCACCAGGATCACCGGCAGCACCCGGAAGGCGAAGACGAACAGCGAGCTCGGGTTCACCAGCTCGTACGGCTGCTGCGGCGTGCCCGCCAGGAAACCGAAGACGAAGCTGACGCCGGCCTGGGTGGAGTTGGCGAGGCCGTCCACCACCGTGCCCACGCCCGCCAGGCCGGCGCGAAGCGCAGGCAGGCCGAACAGGGCCAGGACGAGGATCGCCTGCAGGAGCACGGCCCCCACCGCGAGCTTCCACGGGAAGCGGCTGCGGTCCTCGGAGAGCGCCCAGCAGGCGAGCAGCACCAGCGCGAGCCCCGCCAGGCTCTGGGCGTTTTCCGGACCGAACATGCGAAGCCCCCGCACCGCCGCCGAGTCAGGCGGCCCGAAGCGCTAAAGGGCGCCAGAAGGGGAGCGAGCGCAAGCTGACCGCGGCCGGCGCCGCCTCGGCCCGAGGGAGCGAATGTCCGGCTGCGCTTCCTTATCTTGCTAATTATCAAAACCTTCAAAATACTCGGCGCTATTGTTCTAAATAGTGATAGGTATTCGACTCGCCTTTCACCTGAGGGTTGCAAGAATGGACGCGGAACTGAACCAAATATTTACCTCGACAATCCTAAATCGAAGCGCGTCTGGGGCCTTGGTTGGGGGCATTCCTGCCCGCCGAGCAATCGGCCGCAGCAAACATCGGGGGGGATGGGCATGTCTAAGGATCAGGATATCGCAGGCCGGCTGTCGTTCATCGGCCTGGGCGACAGTGAACGCACGAGCCTCCGGGACTTGGCCCCCCTCGTCGCCGAGGCGCTGCCGGCCGCCCTGGACAAGTTCTACGGCCGGGTCAGAGAGACGCCGGAGACGCGCCGCTTCTTCAAGAACGAGGGGCACATCGACAGCGCGAGATCGCGCCAGCTCGCGCACTGGCGAGTGATCACCGGAGCCGAGTTCTCGACCGAGTATGTGGAGGCGGTCCGAACCATAGGCCTGACTCACGCCCGCATCGGTCTGGAGCCCCGCTGGTACATTGGCGGCTATGCCCAGGTGCTCGAGGAATTGATCGGATCCGTGGTCGAATCGGCCACGCCCAGGGGGCGTTTCGCTCCCCGCATCGACGCCGAACGCCTCCGCCGCCATGTCGTGGCGCTGGTCAAGGCCACCCTGCTCGACATGGACTTCGCGATCAGCGTGTACATGGACGCCGCGGAGGAGGCCCGGAAGGTCGCCGAACGCGAGGCGACCGAACGCTCGCAGCGGGAAGTGGTGGAGACGTTCGGTGCCGCGGTCGCGGCGCTCGCCCGGGGCGACCTGACGACCCGCATCGAAGGTGACATACCGCCGGCCTTCGAGGGCCTGAAGGTGGACTTCAATAGCGCCATCGCACAGATGGAGGAGGCCCTGGCCGGTATCCATGCCGGCGTGGATTCGATCGGCTCTGCCACCGGCGAGATCAGCCAGGCCGCCGATGACCTTTCCAGGCGCACCGAGCAGCAGGCCGCGAGCCTCGAGGAGACCGCCGCGGCGCTGGACGAGATCACCGCCACCGTCCGCAAGACCGCCGAGGGCGCGACCCACGCCCGCGACGTGGTCGCCACCGCCAAGTCCGACGCGGAGCGCTCGGGCGAGATCGTGCGCGACGCGGTCACCGCCATGGGCGAGATCGAGAAGTCGGCCGGCCAGATCAGCCAGATCATCGGCGTGATCGACGAGATCGCCTTCCAGACCAACCTGCTGGCGCTCAACGCGGGGGTGGAAGCCGCCCGGGCCGGGGACGCCGGCCGCGGCTTCGCGGTCGTGGCCTCGGAAGTCCGCGCGCTCGCCCAGCGCTCGGCCGACGCGGCCAAGGAGATCAAGGCGCTGATCTCGGC
>Ga0163219_100223_pt1 | contig 15795 bp, 11 predicted proteins | sample MSEWel2016_04_06_FD_113150 | JGI IMG/M metagenome (GOLD analysis project Ga0163219, IMG submission 113150) | Subsurface microbial communities from deep shales in West Virginia, USA - MSEEL Well Study Marcellus 3H_2016_04_06 ...
TAAAAAACAGTCAAAAAACCACTGCAAACCCTTGTCACTATAAGATGATGTCAAAATGACAAGGTCGATGTTGTCAAAACGTCACGTTCCATTACAGAGACTACTACAGAGAATACAAACCCTCTTAAAGACAATAGGGGAAAGTCGCTTTTTCTGAATTGAAATTATAATGCTTATAAGAAAGATGCAATAGATAAAGGTAAATTAGATATTTATCATATAATATCGCTTACTTTCCCAGTAATAGTAATTGAGTTTAGTGTGATTAATATTCTACAAGATTAAAAAAGAAGCAGTTAAGTAAACAGATTATGAGTGATACAGAAGATTAGCTTATTGAAGTTGAATTATATTTAAAGTCAAGAATCTAATTCTAGGTAATAAGATAATCTCAGCAAAATATTAATTTTAAGAGGTTAATTTGATATTTGGGGTTATTGTCAAGTTAGAAACATGCTTGAGAGGCTCTGTGGCTGGGTATAAAGGATATTTATACTTGTTATGGTATAAAACATTAAAAGATAGTTTTAGAGGTTATATGACGTATTTTTGGGCTTTTGAATAAAAATAGAGATAATTTTATCTTTAGCTTAGAGTTTATCGGTAGGAAAATTATTAAGAATTCATGCTAGAGTTATAAGTATACAACTAGCCAATAGTAATAGATTAATTATCAATCGATTGTTATTTCAATATTCAACTGATTATTAACTAGTAGCTAAGATAGTATAAGATTAATTAGTGATTGATTATTAATTGCCAAGATATTGATTACATTTGTAATCTAATAGTAAAATTCAGGTCAAAAATAGCTCTGATTTATTAAATATATATAACTTATGATTACAAAAGTAATCATAATTAAACTTGTATATTTTTAGGTTGTTAATTTGTAGTAGAGAGTAGTTTTGATTTAACTGATATAGTAATAAAAGCTTGATTTGTAGTCATTTTTATGGATTTTGAAGAGGTTGATTTTAGATAGAATAAGCTCAATGTTGAGCTTTTGAAGAAAGTTCCTTATTGTTGAGAATTATATTAAGATTACGAGTGTAATCACAGAAAATAAATCAAAGATTCCAGACTAATTTCAGTGAAGCTGAAAAGATAGCAATAGACCAGATTAGAAGTGGCTTGAAGAAGAATGAAGACTTAAAAGAGAAAGCTAAGGTTAATATCTTAGATGATTTCAGTTTAGCTTTTGAGAAGATATTTGATGATAATGTCGTCGATTCATATAGTAAGAATCAGAATTTTTACGGTAAAGTCTTACAAGATGAACAGTTTAAGAGTAAATTAATGGATTTATTAATTATGGATGTTTATCATTCATTAAGAGAAGGTCAAGAGGCTTGGTTTTTTATAGATAATTATCAATTTCAGATTGAAGCTTAGTTTTTATTTTAGTCTAATATATTAGACTAAAATAAAAATCAGGACATCCCATAAATAACCTAAAGCTAAATAAATTATTCCAATAGAATTTAGAATATAAATTATTACGATTACAAGCGTAATCAAAAAGTAGGAAACTCATAAAAATAGTCTTGAAGGGGATTAAAATCTCCATATATGATTACAAATGTAATCAAAAATAAAAGTATTTAAATAGATATGATTAACCTTCTGTTATTTTAACAGAAGGTTTTTCTGATTTACAGTGATTAGTAAAGAATAACTGATTAATAGCCATTGGTACTAAATTTAGCTAGATTAATTAAATTAACTTATACAAATTTAACAGTAAGCAATCTGAGTGGATATCTACAATAAAAATACTTATTTACTATCTAAATTCAGTATGATTACAGATGTAATCATTTTTTTCTATTTTTGATTACGAATGTAATCATATTAAAAGCAAAAAACAAAAACGCAGAATTTGATATTTTCTTATTGCTAGATTGATTAACTTGATATACACTCAAAATTAGGTATAATTTAAGTAATAGGGATAAGATAAGAAGAGAAAATTATAATTTGATTTCTAACTTAAATTAGCAGATGATTAATTTAAGAAAGAGGAAAATAACAAAAGGTTATTTTTGTTCTTTGATTAATTATTCAAAGTAGGTTATAGAATAAGTTTAAGATTAATGGGTAGGGGTGAAAATTATGCATAAATTACCGATAGGTGTGAGTGATTTTAAAGAGATAATAGAGAATGACTATTATTATGTTGATAAGAGTTTGCTTATTAAAGATATCATAGATGATGGTTCAAAAGTAATTTTATTACCTAGACCTCGACGATTTGGAAAGACTTTGAATCTTTCCATGTTAAGTTATTTTTTTGAAAAAGGTGAACTTGATAATAGTAGTTTGTTTGAAGAACTAAGTATACAGCAAGCAGGAGAAGAATATTTACAAGAACAGGGGAAATACCCTATAATTATGATTACATTTAAGGATATCAAAGAGGAGACTTGGGAGAGAACCTATATCAAGTTAAAGCAAGTTGTAGCTAGAGAGTATAAAAGACATAGATATTTACTAGATAGTGACCTTTTAGATAAGTATGATAAGGAGCAGTTTCATGAAATTATATCTTTAAAAGCTGAATTGCCTTTTTATGAAGACGCTTTAAGGAATCTTTCTGAGTATCTGGCTAATTATCATCAAGAAAAGACTATAATTTTAATTGATGAATATGACCAGCCAATTCAGCAAGGGTATTTAAAAGGTTTTTATCAGGAAGTAATGAGCTTTATGCGTAATATACTAAGTGGAGGACTAAAGGATAATCCTAACCTAAACAAAGGGGTCTTAACAGGTATTTTAAGAGTAGCTAAAGAAAGTATCTTTTCTGGTTTGAATAACTTATTAGTAAGTACCCTATTAGATATACCTTATGACTCTTATTTTGGTCTATTAGAAGAAGAAGTGGAGGAGATATTTGATTATTATAACCTTACTTATAAAGTAGAAGAGATTAAATCTTGGTATAATGGCTATAAGTTTGGAGAGAAGATTGTTTATAACCCTTGGTCAATAATAAACTGTATTTACCAACAAGGAGAACTCAGACCTTACTGGGCGAATACTAGTGGTAATGAATTAATTAAAAGGCTGATTACTGAATCAGGTAGTGGTGTAAAGAAAGATTTAGAACATTTGTTAGAAGGAAGTAGTGTTAAAAAAGAGATTGATGATAACATTATTTTTTCAGATTTAGAGAAGAGTAATAACACTATTTGGAGCTTTCTATTATTAAGTGGGTATTTAAAAGCCAGCAAACAGGAGAGAAAATTAGGTCATCTATATTGTGAATTAGAGATTCCTAATATAGAAGTCGAATATATTTATCGTAGTATTATTTTGGATTGGTTTAAAGAAAATCTAAGAAATGAAGAGTTAGAATGGATGCTAAAAAGTCTGACTGAAGGTGATATAGAGACCTTTACTAAGATTTTTAAAGAGATAGTAGAATCTTCATTTAGTTACTTTGATATTGGAAGAGGTAATTCGGAGAACTTTTATCATGCCTTTGTCTTAGGTTTAATGGTAAATCTACGGGGAGAGTACCAAGTTAAATCTAATCGTGAGAGTGGATATGGAAGGTATGATGTGATGTTAATTCCTAATAATAAGGAGCAATTAGGGATTGTGATGGAATTTAAGAAGGTAGGTAATAGTGATAGCTTGGAAGAGGGAGCTAAACAAGCATTAGAACAGATTAAAGATAGAAATTATAGGAGTAACTTAATGGAAGAAGGGATAACAGAGATTTTAGAGATAGGATTAGCTTTTCAAGGGAAGAGAGTATTGGTATTAAGTAGAGATTAAAGCAATAATTTAAAATGTTATAAGAAATAAGGTTAGGCTCAAAAAAGATGTTATTATGATTATAAATATAGTTAGTTTTTAGCTTATGTTTATAATACGAAACTGTTGGGATAATACTTTAATAGAAAGATTTTTGGATACATTAAAAACTGAGTTAATCTATCATAAAGTTTATCCAATTAGAATAAGTAAGGCGAGATATATTTGGACATATTAAAGCTTTTTATAACAGATTTAGAAGGCATATAACTTTAAATTATAACAATCAAGAAAAGTACCAAAACGAGAGAAAAACACTAAACTATATATTTAATTTAATGGGGAAATCTCAATTCCATCTCAGATCTTTTGATATAGAATTTTATAGTTTAGATTTTTTAAAGGAAAAAATTCATCAGTATAGAATTAATACATACATATTAGCTCCATATTTATTTTTAGTCCATATGTTTCGAAAACCACTAGTGTTTTTTCGCAAGAATTGGTTTGCGAAAGATTCCAAGCAATTTATGAAGGCTTAGGTGATATAAACCCTTGATATAATAGGATTCTTACCATTGGAAATTTGCGATTACAAACTATACTCCATTAACTAGGAGACTGAAAGAGTTCCAAAAGAAACCTCTTTCATTTTTTCTTTATAAATTACAAACTATACTCCATTAACTAGGAGACTGAAAGTCATCCCAACGATTATTCCAAACTTGGTCGCGAATCTATTACAAACTATACTCCATTAACTAGGAGACTGAAAGTTATCCCTAATCTGCTTTAGCATTTTGGGAATACATTTATTACAAACTATACTCCATTAACTAGGAGACTGAAAGCCTTCTGCATTCACCTTGACAACTTTGTAATATCTCTATTACAAACTATACTCCATTAACTAGGAGACTGAAAGACAAATAGCCGATATATTAGAGTTGAAACAAACCAAATTACAAACTATACTCCATTAACTAGGAGACTGAAAGACTTTTATCTTGCCTATCTCTGGTATCAATACATTGCTTAATTACAAACTATACTCCATTAACTAGGAGACTGAAAGGGCGTAAAAATCACTTGGGACAGACCTGACTATATTATTACAAACTATACTCCATTAACTAGGAGACTGAAAGCTTATGACATTGCTGATCGTGGGAGTAGGTGGTTTCTGAATTACAAACTATACTCCATTAACTAGGAGACTGAAAGATTTTAACCTCTTTCCTTTTTGCTGCAACCCTCTCAAATTACAAACTATACTCCATTAACTAGGAGACTGAAAGTTCTTCATATTCTGCAAGTCCAATTATAGCTATAGAAATTACAAACTATACTCCATTAACTAGGAGACTGAAAGTTCTATATACTCCATGATGTAATCTAAGCGTTCAAAAATTACAAACTATACTCCATTAACTAGGAGACTGAAAGTTATGCTATAGCCATAATTCTCTGCTATTTCCTCGATTACAAACTATACTCCATTAACTAGGAGACTGAAAGCTTTACTTTGTGAATATAAATTATTCAAAGTTAGAATTACAAACTATACTCCATTAACTAGGAGACTGAAAGTTTTATCACTCTCCTGTAAGTTTATTTGCTGATTTAATTACAAACTATACTCCATTAACTAGGAGACTGAAAGCCTTTTGTACTGGTTCTCATACTCCATCCTTCTGCAATTACAAACTATACTCCATTAACTAGGAGACTGAAAGTCTGCTCTATCCTCGGGGCAAGCCTACGAGGTTTGATTACAAACTATACTCCATTAACTAGGAGACTGAAAGCTTATGGTAGTTTTAAATCTAGCGTGTCGCCACCGTTATTACAAACTATACTCCATTAACTAGGAGACTGAAAGTTTCGTGAACCTTAGCTAATTTCTTTTTAGCTTTAATTACAAACTATACTCCATTAACTAGGAGACTGAAAGCCTTGTAAACGAGGGTAGAATCAACTACCCTCCTATATTATTACAAACTATACTCCATTAACTAGGAGACTGAAAGAAATCTAGTCTCTACCTCTAAATACCCATGCAACTCTCATTACAAACTATACTCCATTAACTAGGAGACTGAAAGGTACATCACAGATAGATACAGAAGCAGAAATGTTAGCCATTACAAACTATACTCCATTAACTAGGAGACTGAAAGTCCAGTTCCTCATTTTTAATTATTAGTTCTTTCTTAAATTACAAACTATACTCCATTAACTAGGAGACTGAAAGAGATTTCAGTTCGATATGGCTATCCAGCAATCGAAGTATTACAAACTATACTCCATTAACTAGGAGACTGAAAGCCATCATAACCCATAGGTATGTCTATTAAGCTACATAATTACAAACTGTACTCCATTAACTAGGAGACTGAAAGCCATTCTAGCAATTCATCCTTTAGCCTAATCCCTTTTAATTACAAACTATACTCCATTAACTAGGAGACTGAAAGCTATTCTCTGCATTACTTCTAATGTCTTAGATTGATAAATTACAAACTATACTCCATTAACTAGGAGACTGAAAGTGCCCCGACCATGGAATCCCCTTGAGCTTTTAGGTAGAATTACAAACTATACTCCATTAACTAGGAGACTGAAAGAGTATATGATAATGCTCCAAGCTTGATTAATCTCATAATTACAAACTATACTCCATTAACTAGGAGACTGAAAGAATTGCAAGTATTATAGAGAAATAGAAAGAAAATGTACATTACAAACTATACTCCATTAACTAGGAGATTGTGTTAATAAATGCTATGAGATATAGATATAACTGATTAGAGTTAATTATCTGTTTGATACAGATGATTAGCTCTGTTTTTTTATCTAAATCAAACTTTCTCATTTTCATTCCCACCCTGTTGGGAATCTACTGTGTTATACTAGATTCAGATTCTTAAGGGAGGTGCTAAATTGGATAAAGAAGCTTTAGTAGTTGATGATTATGGAGTGTTTATTGGCAAGAAGGGTGAAAGGGTTGTTTTAAAGAAAAATAAGAAGATATTTAAGGAAGTACCCTTTTTTAAAGTAAAAGGGATATTGGTTAGTAGTTCAGGCGTATCTTTATCATCAGATGTGATAAAAGAATGTGCTAAAACAGGAATACAGATCCATTTACTTACGTATACAGGTAAACATTTAGCTCAAATTTCTTCATCTGCTATGACAGGAACTGTTAAGACACGTCGAGAACAATTACTTGCTTATAGTGACAAGCGCGGAATAGAACTTGCTATTGCTTTTGCTGAAGGTAAGATTGACAATCAAATTATTCTGTTAAAGTATTTAGCCAAGTATAGAAAGAACAAAGACCGAGAGTTATATAATTTAATTTATGATGGTATCGCTAAGATAGAAAAGATTAAAGCGGAGCTAAAGAATATAAAAGGAGAATGTATAGATGAAGTAAGAGAATTAATTCTATCTAGTGAGGGAAGATCAGCCAGAGAATACTGGAAGTTAGTAAGGATGATCTTGCCTGAAGAAATTGAGTTTAAAGGTCGTAAGACTCAAGGAGCTACTGATTTGGTTAATTCTTTATTAAATTATGGTTATGGAATCTTATATTCTAAAGTTTCTTCTGCTATTTTAAGAGCAGGTCTTGATTTATATGGTGGATTTTTACATGCTGATCGATCTGGTAAACCATCATTAGCCTTAGATTTAGTTGAAGAATTTAGACAGACTGTAGTAGACAGAACAATTATTGGTCTACTTAATAAAGGGGTTAAGTTTCAGATAGAAGATGGCAGGATAGCTGATGATGATAGAAGAATGTTAGCTACTAAGATTTTAAATAGATTAGAGAGCAAAGAGAGATATGATGGTAAAAAGTATAGATTGGAAGTAATATTGCAACGCCAAGCTAGAAATATAGCTTCTTATGTTAAAACAGGTAAAAAATATATTCCTTTTGTAAGTGGGTGGTAGAATGGATGTCTTATTAATTTATGATATATCTGAGGATAAGGTTAGAAATAAGGTAGCTGAGACTTGTAAAGATTTTGGATTACATAGAATACAGTGGAGTGCTTTTACTGGTAAGTTGAATCATAATTTGAGAGAAGAGTTGATGTTAAAGATAAGTAGAGCTCTAGGAGGTAGTGGAGGTAATATAAGATTATATCCTATCTGTAGTAAGGATATGAAATTATTTCGTGAGATTAATAGAGTAGGTGATTAGAAAATGATTACTGTAACTGATATTAAGCAGTATATGTATTGTAAGCGTATTATTTATTTTACATATTGTATGCCTATAATCAGAAAGAAGACATATAAGATGAAATATGGTAAAAGAGAACATGACCGTAATGATAGATTGGAGCCAAAAAGAACATTAAAGAGGTATGGATTAGAAGCTGGAGAGAAGAGATATGGTGTAGAGTTGATATCTAAGCGTCTAGGGTTAAGGGGAAAGATGGATTTGCTAATAGTACAAGAGAAAAAATACATACCTGTTGAATTAAAGTATTCCACTAGAGATCCAGGATTACATCATAAATACCAATTATCAGCTTATTGTTTATTAGTAGAAGACCAATACAAGACTAGGGTAAGAAAAGGGATAATTCATCTCATACCTCGAAAAGATACTTTTGAAGTAGAGATAACTGCTAATTTAAGAAGAAAAGTTAAAGATATAATTAAAGGAATTAGAGAATTGATTGATAGTGAAGAACTGCCACCTCCTGTTAAGGAGCAAGGGAAGTGTAAGGATTGTGAATATTATAATTTTTGTGGTGATGTATAATGTACTTTTTAACTGAAGAAGAGAGACAAAAGCTAGTAAGAGGACTGTTGCCAAAGTCAAGAAGGATAGGAATCACTGATGAATTACGAGGGTGGAATTGGAATCAGCCACCTCTAGAGCCGATTTATGATAATAAATTAGCTTTGTATGAGATAGCAGGTAAGTATTGTCCTACAGGCAGAGATTTATATTTAAGAAAGGTGGTAGGTGTAAAGAGTAAGTGGAATCAAGCAATGTTGCAGGGGAGTATCTTACATGATACTTTAGCAGAATTATTGGTAACTGCTAAGAGGTTAATCTACTCACACGGAGTAGATAAGCAGAGCTTAGTCATAGAAGAATTGCAAAAACCTAATTTTAAACATTTAGATAAGAGAAAAAGAATGTTGGATGAAGATTATTATTTAGAACTGAAAGATAAGGTGGAGATAATCTGGCAGTTTGAATATAATCGTTTGATTTTTAGAATGCAGGAGTTATTAGCTAAGCAACCTTATATTGGAGTTGATTCTTTAGCTAATCTAACCATTCCAGTTGTAGTAGAGCAAAAATTAGATGGTAGTTTTTTAGGACTTAGTTCTCATTTAAGTGCAGATGCTTTTAATTTCTGTGAGCCAATGATTTTAGATTTGAAGTTTGGAAAACCTAGAGATTTTCATAAGCTAACAATTACAGGTTATGCAATGGTGATGGAGAGTATTTATTCTTTTCCTGTTTCAGTAGGGTGTCTAGTTTATCCTGAGTTCAAAGATGGAAGATTGTTAATAGAGAAAGAGTTCCATATTATTGATGAAGAATTACGCCAATGGTTTATTGAAGAACGTGATGAGAAGATGAGAATAGTTGCTGAGGAAATTGACCCAGGTGTATCTAATAATTGTTATCAGAGCTGTCCTTACTATGAGGAATGTCATTAGGTTGAGTTAAATTTATTATTTTATAAGGAGTATGAATTATGGAACAAAATTACTGTTATAAATGTGATGCTTATTATTTTACTCCAGAAGACAATAAAAAGGTAGAAAATTGTCCTTTCTGTAGCTTAGAAAAAGTAAAGTATGATAATTTAGCGACTACGGGCAAATGGAAAATAAAGGAATTAAATGAAGATTATATGGATATAATAAGATTATATGTATAATTTTGCAGGAAGATAAATTTTTATCAAGAATTACATATAGAATTGTAGTTATTAGATTGGGGTGTTTAATGTGGGGAAAGTTGCAGATAAAGCTTGGAAGATGATAAAGATGGTAAATCTAATTGAAGGAAAACATTCTCGATATAATAGAGAGGAGATTCAAAACTTATTAGATATTAAGAAAAATACTTTTTTTCGTTATAAGAATTGTTTAGAAGAAGCGGGGATAGTTATTTATTATAATAGAAAATTAAAAGCCTATAAAATAAGAGAAGACTGTCACCTTAAACCACCTAATTTAACTTTATCAGAAGCACTTGCATTGATAGCAAGTAGTAACAGTATCTTAAATAACAGTGAATTACCTTATTATGAGGAAGTAAACAGTTCTTTGGCTAAAATAACTGCTACCTTACCCAGTAAAGTACAAGCTGTTTTAGAACCATTGAAAAGTAGAATTCACTTTAGTTTAAATTCATTGGTTGATTATAGTGAGTGTAGAGAAATATATACCTTGCTGGATAATGCTATTCATAAAGAAACAAATGTTTGGATTAAATATTATAGTCATAAAAGCAATAAGACTAGTGAGAGAATTGTATCTCCATATATATTAGATTTTAAAAAGGGATTTTTATATCTAATTGCCTATTGTCATAATAAAAATGAGACTAGAATGTTTAGAGTAGATAGGATTAAGGAGATTAAGATTACTAGGGATAAATTTAAGTATCCAGATGATTTTTCTTTGAAAAAATATATGGGTAATTCCTGGGGAACAATGCGTGGTGAGAAGGATGTACAGGTTAAAGTTAAGTTTAGTGGTGATATAGCTAGATGGATTAAAGAGAATAATTATCATCCAACTCAGGAGGTTGAAGAGTTAGAGGGTGGTAGTATCATAATGAGTTTTACGACTTCTGGTTTGAGTGAGGTTAAAGGTTGGATTTTGAAATATGGAGCTAGTGCTGAGGTGTTGGAGCCTGAGAGTTTACGAGAGGAGATTAAGGATGAAATTAAGGGGATGATGGAGGTATATAAGTAACCACCTCCTTCAATAAGATGGAAGTGGTATGATTTTAAAATGATTCAGTCTCCTAATTATGGGAGTAGGTTTTATTTGGATATCAAATACAAAAAACATATTTTCAGTCTCCTATTTTCGGAGGAAAGTTAGTAAAGTTCTTATTTATTATTTAATGCATCTATGTTATTTTACCTTGAAATCTTATTTTTATTCTTAAAAAGTATATTTAATTTAATGAATAAAAATATAATAAGAAATCAATAATAAATTTAAACCATATGTATTTTGAATTTATATAATAAATACATCCAGATTTTCTTATTGAGAATACAGATAAAGAAAGGAATTTTAACATGAATAAAAAAACTCATACTGAAATTTTTAAACAAATAATAGTAGAACTTTACAAATTAGGAGTACCTAAATCAGAGATTGCTTATAAATATGATATTTCTATAGTTTCTATAAATAATTGGATTAAACTTTATGAACAGAGAGAAATATTTATAGAAGATAATATTAATATTGAAGCATTATTAGCTATAAAAAAAGAAAATAAACAATTAAAACAAGAAGTAGAGATTTTGAAAAAAGCTCTAAATATACTTTTATAAGCGGATTTATGGAAAGGAGAGAATAGATGATAGAAGTAACTGTTAAGAAGAATAAGATAGACAGTTGTAAAGAAGAAGATATCACTAAAGAAACTAAGCCATTAATTAATTATTTTCAAAAATATATGAGTAAAGATGGGAAAAAGGCTGATTTTTTACCTTATAGTCATCAGCATGAAACATTTAAAAGGATAATGAATAATGAAGAGATACTGTTGACTGCTGGAACTTCTGCTGGTAAGACTTTATCTCATGCTATACCTTTATTTTATAAAGTTAAAGATGGTGCAATAGATAAAATACTATTACTTTATCCAACACGTGCTTTATTACAAGACCAGAAGGGAGTAATGGATAAATTAGCCAAAGAATATGAGCTAGAAGATGAAGTAACCGAGATAAAAGGTGGTATGAGTAGAGGTCAGGTAATAAAAGCACTAAATAAGAAAATAATTATTGCTACTCCCGATTCGATTTATTGGTTCTTTAACAAAAATATTAAGTATAGCTCATTTTTAATTTATGGGCTAGCTCAAGTTGATGAGGTAGTAATTGATGAAGCACATTTGTTTACAGGATTGGTGCTTAATAACCTTATCTTTTTAATTGATAGGATGAAGAAGTTAGCTGAGATGATTAGTAAGGAAGAGAACAGTAAAAGGGGACAGAGATATCATATTTTAACTGCAACTGCTAATGAATCATTGAAAAATATATACAAAAATAAAGATAATATTGATGAAATAACGGGTAAATCAAATTGTGGAAATATAGATTTAAAAATAATAAATAAAGAAGATGAATTTAGTGGTGAATTATTTGAAAAAAGTTTAAAAGAAGATGTAGTGGAAGTTGATGAAAAATTAAGTAGTGTAGCTATTTTAAATTCTGCTAAGATTGCTCATCAGTTATTTTACAGTAATACTGAAGGGATAGATACAGATAGTCTATCAAAGGAAGATATAGAACGATTTACTATTAATAGTGTTAAAATTAGCATTAATAAGTTATTAGAGAATATTAAAGAGGAAGAGAAGAATAAAGAGATAGAAGAATTATTGAAAAGTGAAGATAGTTTGGATGTATTACTTGATAATATTTTAGTAAGGGAATATTTAGAGATTACTAAAGCTGACATAGAATTAGATTTAAATAATGAACAAGTATTTGCTATAATTTCCGATTATTTAGAAGAGGGCTATAATAGATTTGAGAAGGTAATTGAACAGTCTGCTAGAGAAGATGGAGACTTGATTGATAATTTGGAAGAGAAGATAGCTGGAGATAATTATGTAAAAGAAATTTATAATAGTTTAAGAATAGATAGGGATATATCTATCTATGATGATAAAAAAATAGTTTTAAGTAAAGTTAAAACTGCTATAGATAGGATTAAAGATATTTTTATTAATCAAATAGAAAACAAAGAAAAGTTTACTATAGAATGTAAAGATAATTATTTTGATATTAAAACAATTAAAGTTGTTGATGATAAGAAGTATTTTAATTATAGTCCTAAATTAGCTAATAAACTAATTAGAGAGTTAAAGTTAAAAGATGTAAAAGCAAAAGATGAATTTGAAGAGGTTTTTGAAGATATTAAAGAGGTAGAGTTTGAGGTTGATATCTTTAAAGAGATTTTAGGAGATGAATTTGATAATTCTTGGATTAAAGAGGTTAAGGTTCTGCGTTATATTGCTAACTGGAAAGAGAATAAGGATGTTTTAGTAGTTTTATATACAGGTAGTATGTCTAACTATGTAAGAGAAGGGTTAATGGAATTTTTTAATCAAGCTGATTATAAGAAAAAGATTCTATTATCTACATCTGCGGTAGAGGTTGGGGTTGATTTTAATTGTGATTTATTGATTACAGAAGAGACTAATGTAGCTTCGTTTTTACAGCGATTTGGACGAGCCGGAAGAAGTGGAAAAGATAGTGAAGTAAAGTTATTCGTATCTGATGATAGCTATGTAAAAATTAATACTAGTTTGGGAGATAAAAAACAAATATCGAGAGGGAAATTTACAGAAAAAATCAAAGGTATATTTAAAGAAATTAAAGGAATTGAAGATGAAGAGTTTTTGAAAGCATATCATTATATTATTAATCAGAATTTAGGGAGAATTGGTAAAGAACTAAACAATCAACTAGATAAAAATATCAAAGATTTAGGTGATAAGTTAAGAGCAGAAGTTAATTTAAATTATGGATTACGAGGAACTATGCCATCAGTTTCATTAAAAGGTGGAGTAACTAAAAACCCATTTTATATTTTAAGATTTTTGGGAAATGGAGATCTATTAGATTCTGACTCTCCTTTTGAAATTGCTTATACTGATAAGAGCTTTGATAGCCTGATTTGGATGAGTTATAAAGATAGCGAGGATGTTTATGTGGATATTAACTCTACTCTTAAACATAGTAAATTAATGTTTGTTAAAGAAGAAGGAATGTTAAAGCCTTATGTAAGAGAGGGAATTTGCAAGAGATATGAGGGGCAATTTTTAAGGAAAGAAAAGAGTTTTAGAGATATAGGCAAAAAATTTGTTAGTAGTGATAAGTATCAAAATTTAGAAGACTATGACCAAGCAATGTTAAATTATTTATTAACTGATAGCTACAGATTTGTACTAGGATTTGGAGATATATTTTTACATAAAGATAGTGGCGCAGTAATGGTTGAAGATAGAAGGTTAAATATTCCTAATCAATTTTTCTTATTCTTAGCTGGAAATGAAGATGAGCAAAAAAATTATATGAAGTGGCTACAAGAGAATAGAATATTTGATTATGGTGAAATCATAGTTGATGATACTACTTATGAAAATCAATTAAACGAAGAACATAAAGGAAGAAATCCTAGAGGAATTGTTCTATTAGAGAATATCAATGGAGCTTTATTTTACTTATATAAAAGACTGATTAATGCTCAGAAAGAAGGTGAGTTATTATGAGCATATTTACAATTGATAAACTAGCTAAATCAGAAGATTATGTTGCTGAGGGAGCAGATGTTTCTTTAGAAGGTCATTCATGGGGAGTTTATAAGATTTTAAGCTATCTTTTAGAAAAAGTAGATTTAGATGATGATAAGAAGAAGGTTATGAAAATAGCAGGTTATTTACATGATATAGGAAAGAAGAATAAAGAGTTTCAACAGGTTTTAAAAGGAGAGTCAAAAAATTATCTTAAGCACGAAGTTAAGACTTTAGATTATATAGATGATATTAAATCTAACTGGGATAAGATTTTAGCTCATTTGGATTTAGAATTAGATTATTCTGAGGAAGTATTGGAAGATATTCTTGCTTTTGCAGTTAGTCATCATGGTCTATTTTTTCTGAGTAAAGTTGATGAAGATGAATATAAATATAAAGTTAAAAAGTATTGGACTGAGTTTTCCCCAGAAGAACAGAGTAGGATTACTTTAACAGATTTATTATTTGAATATCATCCAGCAGGTGGTTTTATTGTATTAGCGGATTTAATTCATTCCTATTCATTGGCAAAAGGTGTTGACTATCGAAAGAAAATAAAAGAATTGAGTGATAATGAATCTATTTTAGGTTTTATTGAAGAATACTTTGCTGATGAAGCTTTAGTTGCTGAGAAAGAAAAAGAAGCTAGAATGACAGATGCTTTAAAAGAGATTTTAAAGTTGACGCTAGGAGGTGTGAATTTGTGACAGAGAGTTCTATAGGGTTAATAAGAGAAAATATTAAAGCCAAATTTGATGAGATGGAAGAGCAGAATTTAGATTTTATTTCAGAGTTTATAAGAAATAATGGTCAGTATCAAAAGTTTGATAATTATGTTGTCTTTAGATTATTTAATGCAGTATCAGAAAGGGAAGAGGTCTTTATAGGTAATGTTTTATTTAATGACTATATTAGTAAGTTGTTATTAAGACTCTATGAAGAGAAGAAAAAGGATGATGGTAAGATAGAGTTAGTTTATAATGATTTAGAGAATTTTTATTATATAGTAAAACAGGATGATATAGAGAAATTTTCTTTAGAAGAGTTGGAAAAGGATTTTAAAGATTATTTTGCAGAGAATCTGGAAGAGTTATTTTTTGCCGATGAGGATTTAGAGAGAGGAATATATGGTAAAATTGATAATTTGCTTTTATGTCAAGGATATAATTATTTATCGTTACCCCTTACAATATTACCTAAATTTTTAGAAGAAGAATTTAAGAAAAATATGATTGAAAAAGGTAAAGCCAATTACACTATTGAGGATAATTTCAAGTTATTTACTCAATATTTTAATGTGAGTACTATGAATTATGAAAATCAGAGTTTACAATCTTTTATATCTAAATTGTTAATTAATAATGAGATTACTGATATTGAATTATTTAAAGATGTAGTCGAATTTAATTATGATACTGATTTTAAATTTGATTTACTTGTTAAAGTCATTAGTTATAATAATAAGATTAAAGCCAAAGATAAGA
>Ga0163219_100224_pt1 | contig 15774 bp, 10 predicted proteins | sample MSEWel2016_04_06_FD_113150 | JGI IMG/M metagenome (GOLD analysis project Ga0163219, IMG submission 113150) | Subsurface microbial communities from deep shales in West Virginia, USA - MSEEL Well Study Marcellus 3H_2016_04_06 ...
GAAAGGTTGGATATTTCTGAAGGCTTATTAGAGACAATTAAGATTAGAAGAGTAGAAGTTGACCTCACAGACAATCATTGTAAAGTTGATCTTAAGGTTCCTGAAAGTATCGATTTAGACCCTATAGTTAAGGATATAGGCGATGAACTATTTGCTGAGGGTGAATTTCAATATACTCTCAATTATTATGATCCTGACTTGCCTCTAGAATTAATTTTAAAAAATTATTGGGAAGAGATAATACAGAGGGTAAGAGAACAAGTGCCTCAGACCAATGGCTGGTTATCTTTATGTCGTTGGAACTTACAAAGCGATACTTTAACTGTTGAGGTTAAAAATAAAGTAGCTATTGAGGTTTTAAATAATAAGAAATGTGATAATATCTTGCAGGAGATTATTAAAGAAGAGTATGAAAAGAGAATCAAAGTTAACTTTGTATTAGGAGATTTTGAGCAAGAGTTATCAGAGATGGAAGATAAGATGGCTAAAGAGAAGGATGAATATATGAATAGTTTGATGCAAAGTATTAGTAACATTGAAAAGAGTAGTAACTCTAGTAATAATAACTCTAATAATTTCAATAATTCATCCTATAATTATAAATCTAGGTCTAAAAGTAGCAATGATCCTAATGTCTGGCTAGGTAGAAAATTTGATGGAGATCCTATGGCTATCTCTGAGATTGTTGGAGAGAATAATAATGTTATCTTACAAGGTAAGATATTTGAAATAGATATTAGAGAGCTAAAAAGTGGTAGAAATCTAGTAATCTTCTCAATTAGTGATCAAAGTGATTCGATTACTATTAAAGTTTTTGAAAATAAAGGTGATAACCTATCAGAGAAGATAAGTAAAGGAAAATGGGTCAAAGTAAGAGGTAGAGTACAACATGATAAGTATGATCAGGAGCTATCGATGATGGCTAACGATGTGATTCCAATTAATGTTGAAGGTAAGAAGGATGAGGCAGAAGAGAAACGGATTGAGCTTCATCTCCATACCAAGATGAGTGCTATGGATGCTATAGTCGATGTTAAAAGTGTTGTTAAGCGGGCTATTGAGTGGGGGCATCCTGCTATCGCTATTACTGATCATGGAGTTGTCCAGAGCTTTCCTGATGCCTATAATGCTGCTAAAGGTGAAGATATTAAGGTTATTTATGGCTTAGAGGCTTATCTAGTTGATGATGGTGAACCAATTATCATTAATCCAGTCGATAAGGCTTTAGATGATGAGACTTATGTGGTTTTTGACTTAGAGACAACTGGTTTTAATCCCCATAATAATGAGATTATAGAGGTTGGTGCAGTTAAAGTTAAGGGGGGAGAAATCACAGATATATATCAAAGCTTTGTCAATCCCGAAAGACAGATTCCGGCTCAGATTACAGAACTAACAGGGATTGATGATCAAATGGTAGCTGATGCCCCTAAATTAGCAGAGGTGATAGATGAATTTTTAGAGTTTATTGAGGGGACTACAATAGTTGCTCATAACCTCTCCTTTGATTTAAGCTTTATTGAGGACAAACTAAGAAGGTTAGGTAAGGCAGATTTAAGTAATCCAGCAATGGATACCTTAAATTTGGCTAGGGCGGTTGTTTCTGATTTGAAGAGTTATAAGTTGAATAAACTGGCTAATTACTTTAATAAGAATTTAGAAAATCACCACCGAGCTAGTGATGATGCTAAGGTAACAGCAGAGATATTGTTAGAATTAATTGAGCTAATGAAAGAAGAAGATATCTTTAATCTAACAGAGGTCAATCAATTAACCAGCGAAATTGATTATAAACGGATTTACCCACATCATACTACTATTTTGGTTAAGAATCAAAAAGGTCTTAAGAATCTTTATAAGCTTGTTTCTAAATCCCATATTGAGAACTTTTATAAGAAGCCTCGTATCTTAAAGAGTGATTTATTGGAAAAGAGAGAAGGATTAATTGTTGGTTCAGCCTGTGAGGCAGGGTTATTATATAAAGAGATTTTACGAGGAAAACCTGATAATGAGTTAGAAAAGTTAGCTAAGTTTTATGATTACTTAGAGATTCAACCAATAGGTAATAATAAATTCTTACTGGAGAAAGGTGAGGTAAATTCTTTAGAAGAATTACAAGATATTAATCGTAAGATCTATGAATTGGGCAACAAGTTAGGAAAACCAGTAATTGCTGCAGGTGATGTTCACTTCTTAGATCCAGAGGATAGTATCTATCGTCAGATCTTGATGGAAGGTCAAGGCTTTAGTGATGCAGCAGACCAAGCTCCTTTATATTTTAGAACGACCAATGAGATGTTAGCAGAGTTTGATTATTTTGGAGAAGACGTTGCTAAAGAACTAGTTATTGACAATCCTAAAAAGATAGCAGATCTGGTTGAAGAGGTGGAAATCATTCCTGATAAGCTATTTACTCCAACTATTGAAGGTGCTGATCAAGAGGTTAGAAAGATGGCTTATAATCGGGCTAAAGAATGGTATGGAGAGCAATTACCTGAGTTGGTAGAAAAGAGGCTGGAAAGAGAGTTGAACTCTATTATCGGTAATGGATATGCTGTTATCTATTTAACCTCGCAAAAGCTCGTTAAGAAGTCCTTGGATGATGGTTATCTGGTAGGTTCTCGTGGTTCTGTTGGTTCCTCCTTTGCAGCAACGATGACAGGAATTACTGAGGTTAATCCATTACCCCCCCATTACAGATGTTCAGAATGTAAATATTCGGAGTTTATTACAGATGGTTCAGTCGGGGTAGGGGCTGACTTAGAGGATAAGGACTGTCCTGAATGTGGAACACCATTGATTAAGGATGGCTTTGATATTCCTTTTGAAGTATTCTTAGGCTTTAAAGGTGATAAGGTACCAGATATCGACCTTAACTTCTCTGGAGAATATCAGCCAGAGGTTCATAAGTATACAGAGACCCTTTTTGGGAAAGACTATGTATATAGAGCAGGTACTATCTCTACCATAGCCGAGCGGACAGCCTATGGTTTTGTTAAAGGGCATGCTGAGGACAATGCTCTGATATTAAGAAAGGCTGAAATTAATCGATTGGCCTCTGGATGTACTGGGGTCAAAAGAACAACAGGTCAGCATCCAGGAGGTCAGATAGTTGTACCTAGTGATATGGAAATTTATGATTTCACTCCAATCCAAAAACCAGCTAATGATATGGATACTGATACCTTAACAACTCATTTTGATTTCCATTCTATTCATGATAATTTATTAAAGCTGGATATACTCGGTCACGATGATCCGACCAGTATTAGAATGTTACAGGATATCACAGGAGTTGATCCTAAGGATATTCCTTTAGATGATCCCAAAACTATGGCTATCTTCTCTAGTGTTGAGCCCTTAGGAGTGACAGAGGAGGAGATTGGAGTCAAGATAGGAACCTTGGGTATTCCTGAATTTGGTACTAGCTTTGTACGGGGGATGCTCCGTGAGACCCTGCCGACAACCTTTGCTGAATTGATCCGGATTAGTGGATTATCTCATGGTACTGATGTATGGCTGAACAATGCTCAAGACTTTATTAAGGCTGGAGTAGCTGAATTATCTGAAGTGATTTCAGTACGTGATGACATTATGAACTACTTAATTCATAAAGGAATAGATCCTTCCGATGCCTTTTGGATGATGGAGCATGTTCGTAAAGGTAGGGGATTGACTGAAAAAGAGGAGCAGGTGATGAAAGAACATAATGTTCCTGACTGGTATATTGAGTCTTGTAAACGAATTAAATATATGTTCCCAAAAGCTCATGCAGCTGCCTATGTAATGATGGCCTTTAGAATTGCTTATTGTAAAGTCCATTACCCTGAGGCTTTTTATAATACTTACTTTACAATCAAAGCCGATGACTTTGATGCCCAGATTGTATTACAGGGTAGGGAATTTGTTGAGAAGAAGATTCAAGAGATTAAAATGAAAGGTAATGATGCAACAGCTAAAGATAAGAATACACTGACTGTACTTGAAATTGTTGTTGAAGCTATGGCTAGAGGAATTAAATTTACCCAGGTAGATGTTTATAAATCTAAGGCTAAAGAGTTTGAAATTACTAAAGAGGGACTATTACCACCGTTTATCAGTTTACAAGGATTGGGACAGAGTGCAGCTGAGAACCTTGTTAAATCTAGAGAAGAAGGGGAGTTTACCTCTATCGAAGATTTAAGTAATAGAGCAGGTTTGAGTAAGACTGTAATTGAAGTTATGAAAGAACATGGTTCTTTAGATGGCTGGCCTGAAACCAATCAATTATCCCTCTTTGGGTAAAGTGGTTGCAAATTCATTGATAATATGCTAAAATGTAGTATGCATATTAATCGATAGTCACTAGGTAAAAGAGTGGGTTCTGACCCACTCTTTAGTTATGTAATAGTCTTGAATAGAATAAAATAAAATTATAATGAGAATATTTCTTCAAAAATTTTGGAAATATAAAGTGAAGCTTAACGAAGTATATTTTATATTTTTTAGAGGTTTGCTGATTACTGCTTACTTCTTAGTTGTCATTATTATCTGACTTTGCTTTAAGATAGAGTTAATTTTTGCAGTTAGATGATGATAAGGGATGCAGTTTATTGATAATAATTATTTTCGATTTGGAATAGATTACAATCACCAAATGCTAATTACTACTAATAAGTGTCTGCAAATTATATAAAGAGAGGGGATTTTTATGGGGAAAAAGACAGAAGATTTGATAGCAGAGGTGGCTGAACCTATTGTAGCAGCAAGAGGGTTAGAATTGGTAGATGTAGAGTATAATAAAGAAGGAGAAAATTGGATTTTAAGGGTGTTTATAGACAAAGAAGGTGGAGTATCCTTAGATGACTGCCAAGAGATAAGTAGGAGTTTAAGTGATAGCTTAGATGCTAATGATCCAATTGAAAATTCTTATCTATTAGAAGTTTCATCCCCAGGGATTGACCGACCTTTAAAGACTGAAAAAGATTTCAAGAGATTTACAGGTAAGTTAATAGATGTATCTACATATGCTCCAATTAATGGTCAAAGGAAGTTGACAGGAGAGTTATTAGGTTTAGAAGATGGTGAGATTAAGATAAAGATAGATGATCAAGAAGTGGCAATCCCAAGAGATAAGATTGCTCAAACTAGATTGGCGATTGAGTTTTAGGTACTATTAAGGAGGAATTTTAAAATGAATATTGAGTTAATTCAGGCATTAGAAGATATCGAAAAGGATAAGGGTATTCCTAAACTTACTTTATTAGATGCAATTGAAGCTGCCTTAAAATCAGCTTATAAGCGTGATTTTGGTGCTGCTGGTAATGTTGATGTTGAGATTGATCAAAGTACTGGAGAAGTAAACGTTTATTCTAAAAAGATTGTTGTAGAGGATGTGCTAAATCCAGAACAAGAGATCTTATTAGAAGATGCGATTAAAAAGAATCCAAATTACTCTATAGGAGACCAAATTGAGGTTGAGGTTACTCCAGGTAACTTTGGTAGAATAGCTGCACAAACGGCCAAACAGGTAGTTATTCAAAGGATTCGTGAAGCTGAACGGGATATTATCTTTGAAGAGTTTGTAAATCGAGAAGGGGATATCTTAACTGGTTTAGTTCAACGCCAGCATAAGAATAATGTTATTATTGATTTAGGTAAGACTGAAGCGGTCTTGATTCCAACTGAACAGATTCAAAATGAAAGATATCACCAAGGTGATAGAATCAAAGTCTATATTGTTGAAGTAAATCAGACTTCTAAAGGACCTAATATTTTAGTTTCTAGAACTCATCCTGGGCTATTAAAGAGATTATTTGAGCTAGAAGTTCCTGAAATACATGATGGTGTTGTTGAGATTAAATCAGTAGCCAGAGAGGCTGGACATCGTTCTAAGATAGCTGTACATTCTACTCAAGAGGATGTAGATCCAGTTGGAGCTTGTGTAGGTCCTAATGGGTCAAGGGTTAGAGCTATTGTGGATGAGCTAAGTGGTGAAAAGGTAGATATCGTGCAATGGAATGAAGAGCCTAAGAAGTTTATAGCTAATGCATTAAGTCCAGCAGAAGTCTTGAAGGTAGAAGTAAATGAAGAAGTCAATGTAGCTAAGGTTATTGTACCAGATTATCAACTGTCATTAGCAATTGGTAAAGAGGGGCAGAATGCTAGATTAGCTGCTAAGTTGACTGGATGGAAGATAGATATTAAAAGTGAATCACAACTTTCATAAATAGATAGTTTGTTTAGAGAGAATTAAAGTAAGAAAAACAGTAGATTTTATAATTATTTAGTTATTAGCTAGTGATTATATGAACTTTACTGTTCTAAGAATTTAATAGTGGAGGTGTCCGGTTAATGGGTATTAGAATTTATAAATTAGCTGAGCAATTGGAATTATCAAATAAGGAATTAATTAAGATGTTGCAGGATTTAGGTGTTGATGTAACAAGTCATATGAGTACAATCAATGAAGAGACTGCAGAGTTGATAATGGATATGGTTTTAGGTGAAGAAGAGGGTACACAAGAGGATGATAGTAAGGTACTTAAAGTAGAAGGAACTATGACTGTAAAGGAATTATCAGAAGAGATAGATGTTGATCCAAGTACTTTAATGGCTAAATTAATTGGATTAGGAATTATGGCTACTATCAATCAGGAATTGACTTCTGATCAACTTGAAGTAGTAGCAGCAGAGTATGGTTATGTAGTTGAAGAAGAGGAGGAGGAAGAAGAGGATAATCTTTTTGGTTTAGTAAATGATATAGAAGATAAGCAAAAGGATTTAAAATCAAGACCTCCTGTTATAACTGTAATGGGTCATGTTGACCATGGTAAGACAACTTTATTGGATGCTATTCGAAAAACTGAGGTAACTGCAAGTGAAGCTGGTGGGATTACTCAGCATATTGGTGCTTATCAGGTAAAGGTAAATGGACAGAAGATTACCTTCTTGGATACACCAGGTCATGAGGCCTTTACTTCTATGAGAGCTCGGGGAGCACAAGCAACAGATATAGCTATTCTAGTAGTTGCTGCAGATGATGGTATTATGCCACAGACTATCGAAGCTATTAACCATGCTAAATCAGCTGGAGTTCCAATTATAGTAGCTATTAATAAGATGGACCGCCCAAATGCACAACCAGATAGAGTTAAGCAAGAGTTAATGAATCATGGATTGATCCCTGAGGATTGGGGTGGAGATACAGTCTGTGTTCCAGTCTCTGCACTTAAAGGGGAAAATTTAGATGAACTATTAGAGATGATTGTATTAACAGCTGAAATGGAAGAGTTAAAGGCTAATCCAACTAGACCAGCTAACGGTATTATTGTTGAAGCAGAGTTGGATAGAGGTCGTGGTCCAGTAGCCACTATCTTAATTAAGAATGGTACCTTAAAAGTTGGAGATGCTATTGTAGCAGGATTAGCATCAGGTAGAGTTAGAGCAATGATCAATGATCAAGGTGAGAGAGTTGAAGAAGCAGGACCTGCTACACCAGTAGAGGTACTAGGACTATCGGACGTACCTAATGCGGGAGATCTGTTAGAAGTAGTAGAAGATGATCAAAGTGCAAGAGATATTGCTCAAAAGAGACAGAATAAGAGAAGAGAAGATGAGTTAAGTAGAAATACAACGGTTAACTTAGAAGATCTATTTAGCCAAATTCAACAAGGTGAAGTTAAAGAATTAAATATTGTTGTTAAGGCTGATGTACAGGGTTCTGTAGAGGCAGTTAAGCAGTCTCTACAAAAATTAAGTACTGATGAAGTTGAAGTTAAGATGCTTCATGGTGGTGTTGGAGGTATTACAGAAACTGATGTTATGTTAGCTGCTGCTTCTAATGCGATTATTATTGGATTTAATGTTCGTCCTGGTGTAAATGCACGTAAAGTTGCTGAAAAAGAGAATGTAGATATTAGGACTTATAGAGTTATCTATAAAGCAATTGATGATGTTAAGAGTGCCATGGAAGGATTATTAGATCCAGATTATAAAGAGGTAGTATTAGGTCAAGTAGAGGTAAGACAGACCTTTAAAGTACCTAAAATTGGAACTATTGCTGGTGCTTATGTAACTAATGGTACTGTTAACAGAAATGCAAAGGTAAGGTTACTTAGAGATGGAACTATTATTCACGAAGGTGAGATTGGTTCACTAAAGAGATTCCAAGATGATGTTAAGGAAGTAGCCGAAGGATATGAATGTGGAATCGGTATAGAAGGGTATAATGATCTTAAAGAAGGCGACATTATGGAGATTTATGACTTTGAAGAAGTAAAAAGAACATTATAAGGACAGTGATGAGTGAGAAGTAATGAGTGAACAGCAAGAAAGCTGTTGCTACTCACTACTTACTACTCACTATTTACTAAACTGATAGGAGTTGATAGATATGTCTGGTCATCGTCCAGAGCGTCTTGCAGAATTGATTAAAAAAGAAGTAAGTGATTTATTACAAAAGGATATCAAGGATCCACGGATAGGGTTTGTTACTGTAACTGATGTTGAAGTATCTGGAGATTTAAGACATGCTAAGATCTTTATTAGTATTTTAAATGGGGATAAAGAGGAGACTATGGCAGGTTTAGAAGCTACTACAGGATTTGTTCGTAAAGAGCTAGGCAAGAGAATTAGATTACGCCATGTTCCTGAAGTTATCTTTAGATATGATACTACAATCGAAACAGGAACTAGAGTCTTTAAGATCTTAGAAGAGATAAATCATGATAAAAAAGATGGGATAGATGAGCTTGAAGAAGATTAATGAAATCATTAATTTAATTAGAAAGAATAATAAATTTCTAATTACAAGTCATGTCAGTCCAGATGGTGATAATTTGGGTTCAGTTACTGCATTAAAGTTAGCTTTAGAGCAGATGGGTAAAAAAGCAGTAATGATAATAGATGATACTCTGCCAAGCTCTTTCTCTTTTCTACCTGATATTGATAAAATTATTTCTTATGAAAGTGATATGGAGGTAGATTTTGATCTATGCTTCATATTGGATTGCAGTGATTTTAAACGGATTGCTAGAGTTGAAGAGCTCCTTGCTGATAAAACAATTATTAACATTGACCATCATGGTGATAACCCTTCTTTTGGTGATTATAACTTATTGGGTGATGTTGCAGCTACAGCAGAGCTAGTCTATCAATTAATATCGGAAATTGAAGAGATAAAGATGGACAAAGAAATTGCTACTGCTATAGCTACAGGGTTAATTACTGACACAGGATCTTTTCGTTATTCTAATACAACAGCTCAGACCCATCAGATTATGGCAGACCTGTTGACCTATAATGTCAACACAGCTAAGATCTGCAAAGAGGTTTTTGATACATACTCCTATGCAAGCTTAAAGTTAAAAGGTAAGGTATTAGAAAATCTTAAAGTTGATGATTCTGGGAAAGTAGCTTGGATAGAGGTTAGTCAAGATTTATTAAAAGACACTGGCTCTACTTTAGAGGATGCTGATGGATTAGTAGATTATCCAAGAAGCTTAGCTGGTGTAGAGATAGGGGTTTTATTTAAAGAGGTTGAAGATGGGACAGTTAGAGTTAGTTTAAGGTCTAACTATTATTTTTCTGTTGATAAGATAGCCCATCAATTTGGTGGTGGAGGTCATGCCAAGGCTGCAGGATGTACTATTAATGATACTCTAATTAAAGCAGAAGATGCTGTAATTTCTACAATTAAAAAAGAACTAAGTCAGGTGAACTAGGATGAAAGGAATTATCAATATTTTAAAACCTCCAGGGATGACATCCTTTGATGTTATCTTCTTTTGTAGAAAGCTTTTTGGGATCAAGAAGATTGGTCATGCTGGTACTTTAGATCCTGGAGCAGCAGGAGTCTTAACAATTTGTATAGGACGAGCTACTAAAGTCGTCCCCTTTTTAACAGAAACTCACAAAGTTTATCGAGCAGAGATGGAATTTGGTACTGAAACTACCACACTTGATGCTTTTGGTGAAGTTACTAATCGTGTTGAAGACTTTAGCATAAGTGAAGAAGAAATCAGAAATGTTTTAGAAGAGTTCAAGGGAGAGAGTGAGCAGATTCCACCAATGTATTCAGCTATCAGGCATAAAGGAAAGAGGCTTTATGAATTGGCACGGCAGGGTAAAAGGGTTGAACGAAAGCCTAGGAAGATCACTATTTATGATTTAGAGTTGATAGCTTTTGATGGTCAGAAATTGACCATAGATGTGGAATGTTCTAAAGGAACTTATATTAGAACTTTATGTGCTGATATTGGGAAGAGATTAGAAGCAGGTGCTTATATGTCCTTCTTAGTTAGAACTAAAGTAGGAGAGTTTTCTTTAGATAAAGCAGTAACTTTAGAGGAACTTGAATTCTTAGTGACAAAGGATAGAGTGGAGGAAGTCCTTGAACCATTAGATAGAGCTTTAAAGCATTTAAAGATGATTCAGGTTAAAGCAGAATTTGATGAACCTATCAGTAATGGGGTATCTATAGAATGGGATAATTTATTAAATGGTTTAAGTCATAATGTAAAAGTTGGAGAGAGATTTAGAGTCTATAATTCTAAGGACGAGTTTATAGGTGTGTATGTCTATCATAATAAAGATATCTTTAAACCTGAAAGAATATTCGTTTAGATACTTAGATATAATTTGACAGTTTATCCTCAAATTTGATTTTAATTATCTCTTGAAAGAAGAGGTGTGCTAAATGGAGATATACTACAATCAAGCTAAAATTGGACCTACAGTAATGACTCTAGGAACCTTTGATGGAGTACATCTAGGCCATCAACAGATAATTAATCTAGCAGTAAAAAGAGCTAAAAAACTAGGTTATGATAGTTGTTTATTTACCTTCTTTCCCCATCCTCTAAAAGCTATATCTCCTGATAAAGCCCCTAAAGCTTTAACAAGCTGGAGTCAAAAAAAAAGACTTATTCAATCACTAGGGATAAATCAATTAATTGTACAGAATTTTGATGAAGAATTCTCCCAAATACCTTATCAACAATTTGTAGAAGAATACCTAGTGAAACGTTTTAAGGTCAAAGAGATTATTGTAGGGGAAGATTTTAGATGTGGGTCTGGAGGTCAAGGTACTCCAGCTAAGCTAAAAGAGTTGGGAGAAGAATTTGGATTTGAAGTAGAAGCTATTCCTAGTATAAAGCTTAATAATCGAGAAATAAGTAGTACCTATATTAGAAATCTGATTTTAGAGGGGAAGGTTTCCAAGGTTAAAGAGCAGCTAGGTAGAAACTTTACTTTAGATTGTAAAGTAGTTCAAGGTGATCAGCGAGGAAGAAAACTTGGTTTTCCTACAGCTAACTTAGACCCTTTAGCTGATTATGTTCTACCTCCTCTAGGGGTCTATGCTTGTCGAGTAAGGCTAGAAGGTAAGCTTTACGGTGGAGCAGTCCATTTAGGTCTTCTACCTACCTTTGATAAGAATAAATTTAGTATTGAAGTCCACATTCTAGACTTTAATCAGAATATATATGACCAATCTTTAGAATTGGAATTTATAAAGAGGATTAGGCCAGAAGAGAAATTCCCTACTGTAGAAGGGTTGGTAGCTAGAATGAAAGATGATGTTAGGATTACTAGAGAAATTTTAAATAAGCTAGATTAGGTAGAAGATGTTTTTTAGGATAATATGATAAAAGTTTTGATAAAGAAAGATATTTATTGATGGAATTCATAGAATTTATTAATCTAAAAAAATATTTAATATAGTTTACATTTTAGTCTTATTATGCTACAATATTATATGGAATTAACCATTAACTAGGTTGCTCGTTTCCCAGCGATTGACTTGGTAATTGGGGATTTGAAGAAAATAGGGGGTGAAAGTTAATGTTATCTGAAGCAAGAAAACAAGAAATCATTGATAAGTATGCTATCAACGAAGGTGATACTGGTTCAGCTCCAGTTCAAATTGCTATTTTAACAGCAAGAATTGGTGAACTTACTGAGCATTTAAAAGTACACAAAAAAGATCATAGTTCAAGACGTGGTCTATTAAAGATGGTTGGAAAAAGAAGAAGATTACTTAGATACCTAAAAAATAAAGATATCGAGCAATTCCGTAATTTAGTTGCAGATTTAGGTATTAGAGCAAAATAGTAGATTATTAAGAGCGGGAATACCCGCTCTTAACTTTTAATGATTGAGCAAATTTTGTCAATAAATCCATTTTCATAATTAAACAGGATTGTTACATAATATGAAATTTTATAGATAAGATACTTGATATTATTTGAGAAATAGGGATAAACTATAGATTACTATAATAATTTATTCTCTAGGTTACTCTAGTAAAGATAAAATTTAAATATATAAATCCCTGTGCTAATAGCAAAAACAATGAATTTAGCAATCTAATACCAGAAATGTTGCAATATATTCATAAAAAAAACTCTTTATCATTTAAATTTAGTTAGTACAAGGTGTATATATAATAGTTGATTTTAGTCTTCTTATTATTCTTTTATAATTATATTATTAAATACATAAGATAAGGATAGCTTAATATAGAAAGGAGTTAAGAATTTATGTCACATAAGTGGTCAATAGAGTTTGGAGGTCGAGATTTAACAATTGAGACTGGTAAACTAGCTGAAATGGCTAATGGTTCAGTTTTAGTAAGGTATGGAGAGACTGTAGTTTTAGTAACTGCAACTATGTCTGATCCTCGTCCTGGTATGAACTTTTTTCCTTTAATGATTAACTATGAGGAGAGATTATATGCTGTTGGAAAGATACCAGGAGGATTTATTAAGCGTGAGGGAAGACCAAGTGATGCAGCTACTTTAGCAGCCCGTTTGATTGATAGACCTTTACGCCCTTTATTCCCAAAAGGATTTAGAAATGATGTACAGGTTGTCGCTACTGTATTATCTTTAGATATGGATAATCCTGCTGATATTGCTGCAATGATAGGGGCTTCTGCTGCTTTATCTATCTCAGATATTCCATTTGATGGACCAATTGCTGGTGTTAAGGTAGGTTTGATTGACGGAGAATATATTATCAATCCAACTATAAAACAGTATGAATCTAGTGCTTTAGATTTAACTGTGGCAGGTACTGGAGATGCAGTAATGATGGTAGAGGCTGGAGCTAATGAGGTTTCAGAAGAGGATATGATTGAAGCAATAGATTTTGGACATCAAGAGGTTCAGAAGTTGGTTCAATTCCAAGAGAAGATTGTTGCTGAAATAGGTAAAGAGAAGGCAGAGGTAGAACTAGAGGTTGTAGATGATGAAGAGTTGGAAGCAGAGATTAGAGAATATGTAGGTGACAAATTAATTGAAGCCTTACAGAATAAAGATAAGAAGACACGTGGAAGTGAAAAGGATGCAGTCTATGATGAAGTAACAGAATACTTTAGAGATAAATATCAAGAAGCTGAAGATTTAGAGGAGATTATAAGTAAGGTAAAATCTTATTTAGATAAGATCTCTAAAGAGTCAATCAGAAGTCTAGTATTAAATCAGAGAATCAGAGTTGATGGTCGTAAGTTAGATGAAGTAAGACCTATCTGGTGTGAAGTAGGGATATTGCCTAGAGTTCATGGTTCTGGGGTATTTACTCGTGGACAGACCCAAGCTCTTACAGTAGCAACTTTGGGTGCTGTAGGTGATGAGCAGGTATTAGATGGATTAGAAGAGCAAGAATCAAAAAGATATATGCATCATTATAACTTCCCACCATATAGTGTTGGAGAGACAAGCCCCTTAAGGTCTCCTGGGCGAAGAGAGATTGGACATGGTGCTTTAGGTGAGAGAGCTCTTAGACCGATGATTCCTTCTGCTGAAGAGTTTCCTTATACAATCAGAATGGTTTCTGAGGTATTATCTTCTAATGGTTCTACTTCTCAGGCAAGTATCTGTGGTTGTACTTTAGCTTTAATGGATGCAGGAGTACCAATTAAAGCACCAGTTGCAGGAATTGCAATGGGATTAATGAAAGAAGATGATAATGTAGCTGTCTTAACTGACATTCAAGGTCTAGAAGACTTTAATGGTGATATGGACTTTAAGGTAGCAGGAACTGAAGATGGAATTACTGCTTTACAGATGGATATGAAGATTAAAGGTGTTTCTAATGAGATTTTAAAGGAAGCTTTAGAGCAAGCTCGTATAGGTAGACTTCATATCTTAGGTGAAATGATGAAGACTATTTCTAAGCCTCGTGCTGAACTGTCACCATATGCTCCAAGTATTCTTACTATGAATATCGATCCTGAAAAGATTAAAGATGTTATCGGTAAAGGTGGTAAAACCATCAAGAGCATCGTCGATGAAACAGGAGTTAAGATCGATATTGAAGATGATGGAACTATCTTTATTGCTGCTGAAAATCAAGAAGCTGGTCAAAATGCAATAGATATGATTGAACAGCTGACCAAAGAAGTAGAGGTTGGAGAGATGTATCTAGGTGAGGTTAAACGTACAACAGGTTTTGGTGCCTTTGTAGAGGTTTTACCAGGTAAAGAAGGTCTAGTGCATATCTCTAAATTAGCAGAGGAACGTGTTGAGAAGGTAGAAGACATTCTTAAAACTGGAGATGAAGTACTAGTTAAGGTAATCGGTATCGATGATTTAGGTAGAATAAATCTATCTAGAAAGGATGCTTTAAATCAGAAAGATGAAGAGAATCAATAAATTAAAATAGATTATTGTTGATTTTAAGACATAAACTGGAGTTTTTTCTGGTTTATGTTTTTTAATATTTATTGAGAGATATTATGATACTTTGTTTCTTGGTAGTTTGGGATTAGATGGTTAGGCTGTTTAATCTAATTACCAACCACCTATCTACCCAATATCTAAATTGTCTCTTTATCTTAATAATGAAGACACTATTAACTTAGTATAAGAGAAAAATGCTAGAAAGTATTAAAATGAGGTGATATAATGAAATTTGGAGTACATACTTCAATTGCTGGAGGAATTGACCAAGCAGTAGTTAGAGCAGCCAAGCTAGATTGTGGAACTTTTCAGATATTCTCTACCAATCCTAGAGGTTGGAAGGCTAAAGAGATAAGTGATAAAGAAGCTCAAAGTTTTAAAGATGCATTGGCTAAATATAATTTAGAAACTGTAGTAGTTCATACCCCTTATTTGATCAATTTAGCCTCACCTAAAGAGCATATCTATAAGAAGTCAATTATTGCTCTAATTGCAGGGATAAAGCGAGCTGACCAGATAGGGGCTAAATATATGGTCTTACATCCTGGAAGCCATACAGGGGCAGGCATTGAGCAGGGCATAGAGAATATTGCTAAGGGCTTGCTGGAGGTAATAGCAAAAAGCAAACCAGCAGTAAATATTCTATTAGAGAATGTAGCAGGGGCAGGGACTGCAATTGGCAGGAATATTGAAGAGTTAGAGAGAATAATAAAGCAAACAAATAATCATAATAATTTAGGAATCTGTTATGATACCTGCCATGGTTTTGCAGCAGGCTATGATATTAGACAGAAAGAAGAGGTAGATAGATTATTGGAGGAAATTGATTGCCGTATTGGTCTTGATAGGCTGGGGGTAATCCATGCCAATGATTCGATTGGTGATTTGGGCTCAAATAAAGATCGCCATCATCATATCGGTGAGGGGCAAATTGGATTAGCAGGTTTTAGAAATTTAGTCAATCATCCTAAGTTAAAGGACAAAGCCTTTATCTTGGAGACCCCTGTTGATGAGCAGAAGAATGATCAAGATAATTTAGCTACTATTAAAAGTTTAGTAGAATAAGGAGCTTTGATATGAATCAAAAAGAGTATTTACAAGAGGTAAGCGA
>Ga0163219_100225_pt1 | contig 15739 bp, 18 predicted proteins | sample MSEWel2016_04_06_FD_113150 | JGI IMG/M metagenome (GOLD analysis project Ga0163219, IMG submission 113150) | Subsurface microbial communities from deep shales in West Virginia, USA - MSEEL Well Study Marcellus 3H_2016_04_06 ...
CCCTGCACGGCGCCGGCCGCGCCGTCCGCCCGGACCGACTGGAGGCCGCCGAATGAGCCTGCGCGCTGTCGTCTTCGACGGGGTCGAGATCCCCGAGGCCCTCCTGGCGCAGGAGGTGCAGAACCATCCCGGCGCCTCGGCGGCGGAGGCCCGTTCGGCCGCCGGCCATGCGCTCGCCATCCGCGCGCTGCTGCTGCAGCGGGCCCGTGATCTGGGGCTGACGCCCGAGCCCGAGCTCGACGAGCAGGGCCGCGAGGAGACGCCCGAGGAGGCCCTGGTCCGCGCCGTGCTCGACGCCGAGGTGGACGTCGCCGTCCCCACCGGGGCCGAGTGCCGCCGGGTCTACGACGCCGATCCGGCCCGCTTCCGCACGCCCGCCCTCTACGAGGCCTCGCACATTCTGGTGGAGCCCCGCGGCGGGGACGAGGCGGCGCTCGCCGCCGCCCACGCCAACGCCGCGCGGCTGGTCGGCGTCCTAGAGTCCGGGACCTGCACCTTCGGGGAGCTGGCGCGCGACGCCTCGGACTGCCCGTCCGGCGCGATCGGCGGCTCGCTGGGCCAGCTGCGCCCCGGCGACCTGGTCCCGGAGGTGGAGGACGTGCTGATGGCCCTGCAGCCCGGCGAGACCGCCGGCGACCCGGTGCTCTCCCGCTTCGGCTGGCACGTGCTGCGGCTGGACCGCCGCATCGAGGGCCGGGTCCTGCCCTTCGAGCTCGCCGAGGAGCGCATCCGCCTGCACCTGGAGAGCCGCGCCTGGGCCGCGGCCGCCACCCGCTACGTGGCCGAGTTGGCCGCCGCCGCCCGGGCGAAGGGCGTGGCCCTGACCCTCACCCCCGACGGGGCGGTGCGCGACGGCTCCGCCACCCTGGGCGACTTCCTCAGCGACCGCGGCGCGGCCGAGCGGCTGGAGGCCTGGCTCGACGCCGTCGACCCGGACCTCGCGGGCCGCGTGCGCCAGGCCGCGGCTGAGGCCTCCGAGCCGGTGGCCGATCTCGTCCAGGCCGCCATGGCCGAGTTCGTGGCCGAGGCCTCGGACGAACGCTGGACCAACCTCATCTCGGCCGCGCGCGACGCCGAGGACCCGGCCCTGGCGTGCCTCGCCCAGGTGCTGCGCTCCAAGCTCGTGCCGGCCAAGCCCGTCTTCACCCTCATCCGCAGAGTTCCCGCGTGACCGATCTCCGCCTGGCCTCGGCCGCCCTCCTAGCCGCCGTCGCCGCGCCCTCCCTCGCCCTCGCCCAGTCGCCCCCCGGCGACATCATCCTCGACATGCGCCTGCGCTCGGAGAGCGTCAGCCAGGACGGCCTGCCCGAGGACGCCCAGGCGCTGACCCTGCGCACCCGCTTCGGCTACGAAACCCCTGCCTGGCGGGGGTTCAAGGCCCTGGTGGAGGGCGAGAACGTCACCGCCCTGGTGGACGACTACAACAGCACCACCAACGGCAAGGTCCGCTATCCGGTGGTCGCCGATCCCGAGGACACCGAGCTGAACCGGGCGCAGATCTCCTGGACCGGCGCCAAGGCCGACGCCGTGGTGGGCCGCCAGCGGCTGATCCTCGGCAACGCCCGCTTCGTCGGCAACGTGGGCTTCCGCCAGAACGAGCAGACCTTCGACGCGGTGAAGACCGCCTTCCGGCCCACCAAGGAACTCGCCCTCACCTACGCCTATGTGGACCGCGTCCACCGGGTGTTCGGCGACGACAGCCCGCAGGGCGAATGGGACAGCGACAGCCACCTGGTGCAGGCCGACCTGAAGACGGCGGCCGGCCAGCTCACCGGCTACGGCTACCTGATGGCCTTCGAGAACGCGCCGGCCCAGTCGAACGCCACCTGGGGCGTCCGGCTCACCGCCGCGAGGGCCGTGCGGCCGGGCCTGTCGGTCACCTACGAGGCCGAGTACGCCCGCCAGACCGAGCACCGCAACAATCCCGCCGACTTCGAGCTGGACTATGTGGCCCTGTCCGCCGGCCTCAAGGCCGCGGCGCCCTGGGCCAGCGTCGGCTACGAGCGGCTGGAAGGGAACGGATCGCGCGGATTTGCGACCCCGCTCGCCACCCTGCACGCCTTCCAGGGCTGGGCGGACGTCTTCCTGACCACCCCGCCGGCCGGGGTGCGCGACCTGAACCTGCGGGCCGGCACGACGCTCAAGCTCGGCCCCAAGGCCCTGCCCGTGCGCCTGCAGGCGGCGGTCCACGACTTCGCCGAGGATGACGGCTCCGACCGATACGGCCGCGAGCTCGATCTGCTGGCCGCCGCGCCGGTCACCAAGGCGCTCACCGCCGAGGTGAAGGCGGCGTTCTTCGACGGCGACCGCCCCGGCTTCGCCGACCGCAGCAAGGTCTGGGTCACCCTGGAGTTCAAGTACTAGCCCGCGGCCCGAAGGAGGCCCGCACCATGAGCACCACGAACACCGCCGAGCCCGCCGTCCTCGAGGACATTCCCGCGGAACTGATGGCCGAGCCGCTGGAGTGGTTCTTCGCCGAGCACTTCCGCCACCGGCAGTTCTGCCGGTTCGTGCAGGAGACGGCGGTCGCCCACGTGTTCGACGGCGAGCGGCTGACGCGGCTCCTGGAGTTCCTGCGCAACGAGCTGGCCCTGCACATCATCGACGAGGAGGAGGACCTCTTCCCGCTGCTCCGCCGGCGCGCCCAGCCCGAAGACGACATCGAGCGCGTGCTGGGCCTGCTGTCGGCCGAGCACCGCACCGACGCGGCCCTGGCCGACGTGGTCCGCGGGCACGTGGACGCCTGCCTGGAGACCCGCACCGCGCCTGGCATGGTCCCCGCCGCGCGGAAGGCCATGCAGGACTTCGCCGACCAGGAGCTGCGCCACCTGGCGCTGGAGAACGCGGTGGTCCTGCCGATGGCGCGGATGCGGCTCACCCCCGCGGACCTGAAGTCCATGAGCCGCCGCATCGCCGCGCGGCGGGGCGTGGTGCTGGAGCCGTCGGCGGCGTGATCGAGGACCTGTTCGACAACAACATCCGCTGGGCCGCGGCCCGCGCGCGGGTGGATCCGGAGTACTTCCGAAGGCTGGCCGCCCAGCAGTCGCCGGAGTACCTCTGGGTCGGCTGCTCGGACAGCCGGGTGCCGGCCAACGAGATCGTGGGCCTCGATCCGGGCGAGCTGTTCGTCCACCGCAACGTCGCCAACCTCGCCCCGCCGCAGGACGCCAACTTCCTGTCGGTGCTGCAGTTCGCGCTGGAGGTGCTGAAGGTTCGCCACGTGATCGTCTGCGGCCACTACGGCTGTGGCGGCGTGCGCGCGGCGCTGACCGGCGAGCGGCACGGCCTGATCGACCACTGGCTGCAGCCGGTGCGCGCGCTCTGCTGCCGCCACGCCGAGCACCTGGACGCCATCGTCGACTTCGAGGCCCGGGTGAACGACGTCTGCGAGCGCAACGTCCTGGCCCAGGTGGCGAGCGTCGCGGGCAATCCCTTCGTGCAGGACGCCTGGCGCCGCGGCCAGCCGCTGGCCATCCACGGCTGGATATACTCGATCCAGGATGGTCTGCTGCGCGACCTGGAGACCACCGTGGACAGCCCCGAGACCGCCTTCCCCCTGCTCTACGGTCCCGCCGAGCCGGGCGCCTTCCCGCCCCCGCGCTCGGAGCGCCGCCGCACCGGGAGCCGCAGGTGAGCCAGGGCGCCGTGGCCGTGGTGCTGGCGGGAGGCGAGGGCCGGCGGATGGGCGGCTCCAAGCCGCTGCGCCGCCTGGGCCACACGACCCTGGTGGAGCACGCCGTGGCGCTGGCGCGGGGCTGGTGCGACACCGTCGCCGTGGCCGTGCGCCAGGCCGACCAGGTGGGCGCGGTGGACGCCGTCCTGCTGCTCGACGACCGCGCCATCCCCGGCCCCGCCGCGGGGCTCGCCTCGGCCCTAGAGTTCGGCGAGCGGGAGGGCGCCCGGCGCGTGCTCACCCTGCCCTGCGACATGCCGCGCCTGCCGAAGGACCTGCTGTCCCGCCTCGAAGCGGCGCTCGCCGGCGGGGCGGCGGTGGCGGTGGCCGCCAGCGGCGGGCGGCTGCACCCGGTCTGCGCCCTGTGGGACGTCCGCGCCCGGCCCAGGCTCTCGCCGTATATCGCGGCGGGCCGCAGCTCGCTGAAGGGGTTCGCCGAGGCCTGCGGCATGGCGGTGGTCGACTGGCCGGCCGGCGAGCACGACCCGTTCGCCAACGCCAACACCCCCGAGGACCTGGCGGCCCTGCAGCCGGAATTCGGATTCTAGACGCCTGTCGGATTGACCAGGGTCACAGCGTCTTAAGGGCGATGTGCGCAGGATCGCACGGTTCATGCCCCAGAGACGTCCGATGTCCGCCCTAGAGTCCGCCCCGTCCGGTTCCGCCCTCGCCCGCGCCGCCTACCATGCGCTGGGCGTGAGCATGGTCGGGCTCGCGGTGGCGGGCCTGGTGCTGCCGATCGTGCCGGCGACGCCGTTCCTGGTGGTGGCGCTCTGGGCCTTCACCCGCAGCTCGCCGGCGCTGGCCGATCGCCTGCGCCGCCATCCGCGGCTCGGGCCGGTGCTGGTCGCCTGGGAGACCCGGCGCGCGATCCCGCGGCCCGCCAAGGCCGCGGCGACCGTGGGCCTGGCCGGCGGCGGGGTGAGCGTGGCGCTCACCACCCAGAGCCTGCTGCTCACCGGCCTCGCCGGCGCCATCCTGGTGGCGGTGGCGGGCTACATCCTCACCCGCCCCTCCGCCTGAGTTCCGGTCAGGCGACCGGCTCGCCCTCGCGCCAGGCGCGCATGCGCTCGCCGTGGCGGCCGAACTCCAGCCGCGCGATCGCCCGCAGGTGCACTTCGTCGGGACCGTCCGCGAGGCGCAGCGAGCGCATGCCGGCGTAGGCGCGGGCCAAGCCGAAGTCCTCGGAGACCCCGCCGCCGCCGTGGGCCTGGATGGCGTCGTCGATCACCTTCAGGGCGGTGCGCGGCGCCGCCACCTTGATCATGGCGATCTCCAGCTGGGCGGCCTTGTTGCCGGCCCGATCCATCATGTCGGCGGCCTTCAGGCAGAGCAGCCGGGTCATCTCGATGTCGAGGCGCGCCTCGCCGATCCGTTGTTCCCACACCGACTGGTCGGCCAGCCGCTTGCCGAAGGCCACGCGGGAGAGCAGCCGATCGGTCATCTTCTCCAGCGCCACCTCGGCGGTCCCGATGGTGCGCATGCAGTGGTGGATGCGGCCGGGGCCGAGCCGGCCCTGGGCGATCTCGAAGCCGCGGCCTTCGCCGAGGATCAGGTTCTCCACGGGCACGCGGACGTCGCGGAGCACCACCTCGGCGTGGCCGTGGGGCGCGTCGTCGTAGCCGAACACCGGCAGCATGCGGACCACCTCGATCCCGGGCGTATCGAGCGGCACCAGGATCTGCGACTGCTGGGCGTGGCGCGGGCCCTCCGGATCGGTCTTGCCCATGACGATGGCCACCTTGCAGCGCGGATCGCCCACGCCGGAGGACCACCACTTGCGCCCGTTGATCACATAGTGGTCGCCATTGCGGCGGATCACCGTCTGGATGTTGGTGGCGTCGGAGGAGGCCACGTCGGGCTCGGTCATCAGGAAGGCCGAGCGGATCTCGCCCTCCATCAGCGGCCGCAGCCAGCGGGCCTTCTGGTCGGCCGAGCCGTAGCGGTGCAGCACCTCCATGTTGCCGGTGTCGGGCGCGGAGCAGTTGAACACCTCGGACGCGAAGCCGACGCGGCCCATCTCCTCGGCGCACAGGGCGTATTCCAGGTTGGAGAGGCCGGCGCCGCGGTATTCCTCCTCGTCGTGCTCGGACGGCGGCAGGAACAGGTTCCAGAGCCCCTCGGCGTAGGCGCGGGCCTTCAGCTCCTCGACGACCGGGATCACCTTCCAGCGGCTCCCCTCGGCCTGCTGCGCCTGGTAGGTCGGCACGGCCGGATAGACGTGGGCGGCCATGAAGGCGCGCACGCGGTCGCGCCAGGCGGCCTGGCGTTCGGAAAGGGTGAAGTCCATCGGCGATCTCCTCGGGTGTCGCAGCCAGCGTCGGCCCCGGTCCCCGCCATAGGAATGACGGCGCGGGAGCTGCGCCTTGATCCCGCTCAACCGGGGCCGGATTGACCTTCGTCATTCCCCGCCCGGCCGAACCGCGGGAAGCCTCGGCCCATGATCGATCCCGCCGCGCCGAAGCCGTACTTCCTGGGGCCCCGGTCCGAGAACCAGGCCTGGCTGCGCGAGCGGCTGGGCGCGGCGCTGGACGACTGGCTGGCCTGGCGGCGCGGCCTGTTCGCCGACGACCCCGCCGCGGTCACCGCCGCGGACGCCGCCGCCCCCGCCTTCCTGGCCCGCCGCGCCGCCCTCGACGCGGCGCTGGGCGAGCTCGGGGCCAAGCTGCGCGGCGAGTTGCCCACCTATTCGCCCCGATACATCGGCCACATGGTCTCGGAGACCGCGCTCCCGGCCCTGCTCGGCCACTTCGCGGCCCTGCTGCACAATCCGAACAACACGTCGAAGGAGGCGTCCCGGGTCGGCACCGCGCTCGAAGCCGAGGCCATCGCCATGCTGGCGCAGATGGTGGGCTTCGATCCGGCCCGGGCGCACGGCCACTTCACCTCCGGCGGGACGGTCGCCAACCTGGAGGCGGTCTGGCGCGCCCGCTTCCGGCTCGACCACCGCCTGGCGCTGGCCCTGACGCTCGCCGAGACCGAGGGCCGCCCGCTCGATCCCTTCGCCGACGCTCACATGACGCCCGAGGCCGCCGCCGCGCTGGCGGCGGCCCACGGCGTGGACGATCGGGCCATGCGGGCGCGCAGCAGCGTGCTGGGCAACCCCTTCCAGATGGCGGAGCGGCTCAGCGAGGCCAGCGGGCGGCCCTGGCGCGGTCCTGTGATCCTGGCGCCGGGGCACAAGCATTATTCCTGGATCAAGGCCGCCAACGTGTTCGGCCTGGGCGAGGAGGCGTTCTGGAGCGTGCCGCTCGACGCCGAGGGCCGGCTGTCGGTCGAGGGGCTCGCCGCCCGCATCACGGCCGCCCGCGAGCAGGGCCGTCCGGTGCTGGCCGTGGTCAGCGTCGCCGGCACCACCGAGCTCGGCGAGATCGACCCGGTGGACGCGGTGGCCGACCACCTGGACGCCCTGCGCCGCGAGGGCGTCGACATCTGGCACCATGTGGACGCGGCCTACGGCGGCTTCTTCTGCGCGCTGGATCCGGACGAGCCCCTGCTGGGCGCGCCCCAGCGCCGGGCGCTGCGGGCCATCGGCCGAGCGGAGACCGTGACCATCGACCCGCACAAGCTGGGCTACGCCCCCTACGCCTGCGGCGCCCTGCTCGCCCGGGACGCGGCCTGCGACACCGTCTCGGCCTTCGTCGCGCCCTATGTGGAGCGCGCGGAGCTCGGCGAGGCGCCCTGGACCCGCACCCTGGAGGGCTCCCGCGCGGCCACCGGCGCAGCGGCGACCTGGCTCACCGGCCGCGCCCTGGGCTTCGGCCCGGACGGGATCGGCGCGGTGCTCGGCGCCACCCTGGACTCCTGCCGCGCGATCCGCGCGGCGGTGACGGCGGCGATCCCCGAGATCCGGCCGCTGGATCCCACCGACACCAACATCTTCTGCTTCTCGGTCGCCGCACAGGGCGAGGCCCTGAGCGTCGCCAACGCCCGGACCGCCGCGGTCCACGCCCGGGTCGCCGCCTCCCCCGGCTTTTCGATGTCGCGCACCGTCCTGGGCCGCGAGGCCTGCGGCGAGCTGATCGACCGGCACGTGGCCGCGTGGGGCGGGCGGCGCGACGCCGACCGGCTGGTGCTGGTCCGCTGCGTGGTGATGAACCCCTTCTGGGCCGAGCCCGCCGTCCGCGCCCGCCTGCTGCCCGAGCTCACCGCCGAGCTCGCCGCCATCGTGAGGGCCACGGAGGATCAGGCCGCGGCCTGACCCGGCGAAATATCGCCAACGCCTGTCGGGGCGCTGCATACTCGTTCGTCTTCCAGCCGAACGAGGAGCCCGATCCCATGCTCTACGCCATCCTCTGCTACGACGACGAGGCCGCCGTCGGCGCCTGGACCAAGGAGGAGGACGACGCCTGCATGGCCCGCCTGGCGGTGGTCCAGCAGAACCTCGCCCGCCAGGGCAAGCTCGGGCCGGTGGCGCGCCTCCTGCCCACCACCGCGGCCACCACGCTGCGCAAGTCCAAGGAGGACCTGGTCATCGACGGCCCGTTCGCCGAGACCAAGGAGCAGCTGCTGGGCTTCTACATCGTCGACGTGGCCTCCCTCGACGAGGCCCTGCAGGTCGCCCGCGACCTCGCCCGCGCCAACCCGTCCACCGGCGCCTACGAGATCCGTCCCGTGGGCGTGTTCAGTCCCGTCACCGCCGAGACCGTGGAGCCCGCATGACCGACCTGGCCTGGATCGACGCCGCCATCACGGCCGCCCGACCCCAGGCCGTGGGCGCCCTGCTGCGGTACTTCCGCGACCTCGACACCGCCGAGGAGGCGTTCCAGGACGCGTGCCTGCGGGCGCTGAACAACTGGCCCAAGAACGGACCGCCGCGCGACCCCGCGGCCTGGCTGATCATGGTCGGCCGCAACGCCGCCCTGGACGGCGTGCGCAAGCGCTCGCGCAACGAGGCCCTGCCGGACGAGGAGCGGCTCTCCAACCTCGACGACGTGGAGACGCCGATGGCCGAGCGGCTGGACGGCGCCGACTACCGCGACGACGTGCTGCGCCTGCTGTTCATCTGCTGCCACCCGGACCTGCCGCAGACCCAGCAGATCGCGCTCGCCCTGCGCATCGTCTCCGGCCTGACGGTGAAGCAGATCGCCCGCGCCTTCCTGGTCTCGGAAGCGGCCATGGAGCAGCGGATCACCCGGGCCAAGCGCCAGATCGGCGCCGGCGGGGTGGCCTTCGAGACCCCCGGGGCCGTGGAGCGGTCCGAGCGGCTCGCGGCCGTGGCGGCGATGATCTACCTGGTGTTCAACGAGGGCTATTCAGCCGGCGACAACGCCGCCCGCGCCCAGCTCTGCGACGAGGCGATCCGGCTGGGCCGGCTGCTGCTCCGGCTCTTCCAGACCGAGCCGGAGATCATGGGGCTGACCGCGCTCATGCTCCTGCAGCACGCCCGCGCGCCCGCCCGCTTCGACGCGACCGGCGAGATCATCCTCCTGGAGGACCAGGACCGCGGCCTCTGGAACGACAAGCTCATCGCCGAGGGCCTGGCCCTGATGGACAAGGCCATGCGCCACGGCCGGCCCGGCCCCTACCAGGCCCAGGCCGCCATCGCCGCCCTGCACGCCCGCGCCGCCCGGCCGGAGGACACCGACTGGGCGCAGATCGAGCTGCTCTATGCGGCGCTGGAGCGGATGCAGCCCTCGCCCGTGGTGACGCTCAACCGCGCCGTGGCGGTGATGAAGGTCCGGGGGCCGCAAGCCGCGCTGGAGATGATCGAGCCCCTGGCCGGGCGGCTCTCCGGCTACTTCCACTTCTTCGGGGTGAAGGGCGCACTGCTGCTGCAGCTCGGGCGCGACCAGGAGGCCAAGACCGCCTTCGACCAGGCCATCGCGCTGGCCAACACCGCGGCCGAGGCCGCCCACATCCGCAAGCACCTCGACCGGCTGATCCAGGACAGCGCCAGGCCCGGCGCCCGCGCCGCCGGCTGACCGACCTGCAAGGGAGCACCGCATGAGACCGATCCTGACCGCCTGCGCGTTCGCCGCGCTCGCCGCCTGCTCGCAACCGCAGCCCGCGGAGAAGACCGCGGAGAAGACCGCGGCCGCTCCCGCCGCGCCGCCGGCGGCCGCCGCGCCGGAGCCGGTCACCGCGCCCGCCGGCCTCTATACGCTGGACAAGGCCCACTCGACGGTGACCTTCCGCGTCAGCCACATCGGCTTCTCGAACTATGTGGCCGGCTTCGACGAGCTCGACGGGCGGCTGCAGTTCGATCCCGCCAACCCCGCGACCATGAGCGTCGAGGCGACCATCGACGTGCGCTCGCTCGACCTGCCCGCCCCGCCCGCGGGCTTCCGCGAGGAGATGCTGGGCCCCAACTGGTTCGACGCGGGCCGCCACCCCACCATCACCTTCCGCTCCACCCGCGTGGAGCCCACCGGCGCGCGCACCGCGCGGGTGACGGGCGACCTCACCCTGCACGGCGTGACCCGGCCGGTCGTCCTGGAGGCGACGTTCAACGGCGGCTATCCGCCCAACGAGCTGGACCCGGGCGGCGCCCGCGTCGGGTTCTCGGCCCGCGGCAGCTTCAAGCGCTCCGACTTCGGCATGGGCTACGGCGTCCCGGCGCCCGGCACCACCATGGGCGTCGGCGACACGGTGGAGGTCGGCATCGAGACGGAATTCTCCAGGCAAGTTTCCTGAGCGTGTCGGATGGGCCGCCCGCCGCCCGTCCTCGGGACGGGCCGTGACCGGGCCCGCATCGGAGAAAGGGAGATCCCCATGAGCGAGACCCTCGAAGCCCAGGCCGCCGCCATGCCGCAGGCGCAGACGAAGGGCGGACTCGTCACCTACCTGAACCTCGACGGCGCCGTCGCCGCGGCCGAGTTCTACGTGAAGGCGTTCGGGGCGGAGATCGCCGCCGTCATGCCGCCCGACGAGCAGGGCCGGACCATGCACGCCCACGTCTACGTCAACGGCTCGTCCCTGATGCTCAGCGACTTCTACCCCGAGCACGGCCACGCCAAGGTCCCGGCCCAGGGCTTCACCCTGGTGATCATGGCCACCGACATCGACCGCCAGTACGCCCATGCCGTCGAGGCGGGCTGCACGGCGGTGATGCCGCCCGCCGACATGTTCTGGGGCGACCGCTACGGGGAGCTGAAGGACCCCTGGGGCGTCTCCTGGGCCATGAACCAGCCGGTCGGCTGAGCCGCGCGGTCACAAGGGGACGCATCATGCGCAAGACCCTCACCCTCATCGGCATCCTGCTCGTGGCGGCGGTCGCGGGGCTGTTCGCCGTCGCCGCCACCCGGCCCGACACCTTCCGCGTCGCCCGCGCGACGACCATCCAGGCGCCGCCGGAGGCCATCGCCGCCCACGTCAACGACTTCCGAGCTTGGCAGGCCTGGTCGCCCTACGAGAAGCTCGATCCGGCGCTGAAGCGCACCTACGCCGGCCCGGCCGCGGGCGTCGGCGCCGTCTACGCCTACGAGGGCAACGACAAGGTCGGCGCGGGCCGGATGGAGATCCTCGAGACCTCGCCCGCCCGCACCGTTCTGGCGCTGAACTTCATCAAGCCGATGGAGGCCCACAACGTCGCCGAGTTCACCTACGAGCCCCAACCCGGCGGGGTCACGAAGGTCACCTGGGCCATGAACGGTCCCATGCCCCTCATGGGCAGGGTGATGGGCCTGTTCTTCGACATGGACGCCATGGTCGGCAAGGACTTCGAAACGGGCCTCGCCAATCTGAAGAAGGTGTCGGAAACCTAGGCCCGCGCGTGTCTCGCAGGACTGTCAAACAGCCCTGCTAGGCGTGCGGCGGGAGGCTCGGGGCCTCCGTTGAGGGGCGAACGATGAAGACCTGGATACTGGCCGCCGCCGCGCTGCTGGCGGCGGCCCTTTCCGCGGCGCCGGCGCAGGCCGCCGACGACCGGCGGCTGGTGCTGGTGACCCTGGACGGGCTGAACTGGAGCGAGGTGTTCCACGGCGCCGATCCGGAGCGGGCCGCGAACAAGGCCTTCGTCACCGAGGCGGCGGGGATCAAGGCCGACTTCCTCGACAAGCCCGACCGCGCCCGCGCGCTGATGCCCTTCCTGCACGAGGTGGTGGCGAAGCAGGGCGTGCTGATCGGCGACCGCGACCACGGCTCCTGCGCCGCCGTCGCCAACCAGATGTGGTTCTCCTACCCCGGCTACAACGAGATCCTCACCGGAAAGCCGGACCCGGCGATCCGCTCCAACGAGCACGGGCCCAACGCCAACGTCACCTTCCTGGAGTGGCTGAACCGCCAGCCCGGCTTCCGCGGCAGGGTCCAGGCGCTCGGCTCCTGGTCGGTCTTCCGCGACATCGTCAACGCGCCGCGCAGCGGGGTGCCGGTGAACGCCGGCTGGGACGGCGCGCCCGCGCGCTCGGCGGCGGAGGCGGCGATCGCCCGGTTGGAGGCCGGCGCGCCGCGCCTGTGGCCCACGGTGCGGCTCGACACCTTCACCCACGCCTATGCGCTGGAGACCCTGCGGCGCGACAAGCCCCGCGTGCTCTACGTGGCCTATGGCGAGACCGACGACTTCGCTCACGACGGCCACTACGACCAGACTCTGTGGGCCGCGCGACGCACCGACGCCTTCCTCGCCGAGCTGTGGAGCGCGCTGCAGGCCGACCGCGCCTACGCCGGCAAGACCTCCCTGATCGTCACCACCGACCATGGCCGCGGCTCGGGCCCCTCCGCCGAGGCCTGGAAGCACCACGGCAAGCCCGTCTTCCCCGGCTCCGACGCGGTCTGGATCGCCGCCATCGGACCGGACGTGGTCCCGGGCCGCCAGCCGCAGGGCTGCGCCTCGTCCAGCCAGATCGCCGCCACCGGGCTCGCGGCCCTGGGCCTCGACTGGCGCGCCTACGACCCTGCGATCGGCGCGCCGCTGGACATCCTCGAGCCGCCGGGACGCTGAGCGCGCCCGGCGGCTCCAAGCCCTTACTTCGAGGGGGCCGCCATCGGCGTCAGGCCCTGGGCGGTCGCCTTCACCGTCGCGTGCTCGGCTTCCGGCAGCGCGATCAGGCCGCGCTGCTGCAGGTAGCCGCCGCGGCCGGCGGCGGCGTCGGAGACGAAGGCGTTGACGTATTCGCGCAGGCCCGGCGTCACGCCGACATTGGCCTTCTTCACGTAGATGTAGAGCGAGCGCGACAGCGGATAGGAGCCGTTGGAGATGGTCTCGAACGAGGGGGCGACGCCCTCGACGGTCGCGGCCTTCACCTTGTCCATGTTGTTCTCGAGGAAGGAGTAGCCGAACACGCCGAGCGCGTTGGGGGTCTTCTCGAGCGTCTGGACGATGGCGTTGTCGTTCTCGCCGGCGTCCACCCAGGCGCCGTCACGGCGCAGGGTGTGGGACTTTTCCTTGAACTGGTCCTCGTTGGACTTCTTCAGGGCGGCCATGGCCGGGACCTTCTCGGCCCCCTTCTCCATGGCGAGCTCGACGAAGGCGTCGCGGGTGCCGGAGGTCGGCGGCGGGCCGTAGGCCAGGATCCGCTGGTTCGGCAGGCCCGGCGCCACGGCGCTCCAGGTCGCGGTGGTGTTGGGCGCGAAGCCCGAGCCCTGCGGCAGCTCGGCGGCCAGCGCCCGGTAGATCTGCTCGCGGCTGACGTCGAAGGTCGGCGAGGCCTTGGCGTTGGCCAGCACGATGCCGTCGAAGCCGATCTTCAGCTCGACGATGTCGGTGACGCCGGCGGCCTGGCACGCCTCCCACTCCGACTTCTTCATGGCCCGCGACGCGGTGGCGATGTCGGGGTAGTTCGCGCCGGTGCCCGAGCAGAACAGCTTGATGCCGCCGCCGGTGCCCAGGCTCTCCACCTTCGCGGCCGTGCCGCCGGTGGTGCGCGCCACGGTCTCGGCGACCCGGGTGGCGAACGGGAAGACGGTGGAGGAGCCGGCCGCCCACACCTGGTTGCGCGCGCCGCCGCCGCCGCTCACTTGGCCGCCAGCATTGCCGGACGTCTGCTGCTGTCCGCAGGCGGTGAGCGCGACCGCCGAGGCGGCGAGAAGGAGGGTGGTGAATCGCATGGAAGGCTCCGCAAGCGAGGTCTGCCCGGCGGCTATCACCGCCATGTGACAGTTCGATGAAGTCCCCTCAGTCCTCATCGTTCGGGATGTTGAGCAGAACGCCGCAGGCCTTGCAGTGCACGGCGTCGGCGTCGTGCCGCATGAGCCCGCACGAGGGACAGGTGAAGCGCACCTTGTAGGGCCGGATGAGGGTCTGGCCGAGGCGCACGAACAGGGTGATGCCCACGAGCATGATGATGATCGCCAGGATCTTGCCCCAGGTCCCGGGCAGGGTGATGTCGCCGAAGCCGGTCGTGGTGAGCGTCGCCACCGTGAAATAGAGCGCGTCCACGTAGCCGGTGATGCCCGGGTGCTCGAGGGCGAAGCTGGCGTAGACGAAGCCGGTGGCGACGAAGACGAAGGTGACGAGACTGGCCAGGGCCTTGCCCACGTCCTCCCAGCGCGTGTCGTCGTAGCGCCGCCCGACGGTCTCCCAGAAGAAGTCCGAGTGGACGAGCGACCAGAGCCGCAGCACCCGCAGGAACGCCAGGTTGAACAGCCACAGCGGGAACAGCAGGGTGATCAGGACGAAGATGTCCACCCACAGGATCGGCCGCATCGCCCAGGCTCGCCAGCTGGACGCGGCGAGCGCCCGGGCGGCGATGTCCACGAGCAGGATCAGCGCCACCGCGTAGTCCGCCACCAGGAACACCGGGTAGGCCCGCAGGAAAGGCGCCGCGATGAAGAAGGCGATCAGCACGACGTCGATGAGGAGGACACGGTAGCGGAACCGGACCGCTCCCGGGCTATCGCCGTGATAGAGCTCGCGCAGCTTCACCCGCAGGCGCGGCAGCCGGCGGCGTCGGTCGCTCGACGCATCAGGGGTGGTCAACGCGGGGGTCTCCTGCTCGCGGTTGGGGCCGGCCATGAACCTCCGGGCGCTCCGGCGAGTTTCCCGGCCAGAAGCTGCGCAGTCATCGCGCGGCCCAAGCCCGAGGACAAGCCATGCCCGCCAAGTCCGCCGCCCAGCAGAAAGCCGCCGGGGCCGCCCTCTCCGCCAAGCGCGGGGACACGCCGAAGTCCAAGCTCAAGGGGCCCTCCAAGCAGATGGCCGAGTCTATGAGCGAGAAGGAGCTGGAGAAGATGGCCTCCACCAAGCGCAAAGGTAAGCCCGAGCACGCGTCGAAGAAATAGAACCCGCCGCGCCCCTCGCGGGTTGGGAGCCGGAACCCAATGGAGGACATGCCATGAGCGACCGTCCCGACGGCCTCGACCACAACCCGCACCGCGACATCGGCCAGGGCGGCCAGCGCGCCGACGACGAGCGGGCCCGCCACGCCGCCACCCGCCGCGACGAGGAGAGCCCCGACGACGCCACCAGCCGCGAGGACCTGCAGCGCGAGGATTCCGACCGCCGCGGCCACTGACCGCCCCCTTGCCTGAGGGGCCGCATCTGCCAAGCTGATCACGCTCATAGACGTCCTCGGGGGGAGACGAGATGGACGGGATCACCCGCCGCGGCCTGGCGGCCGCTCCGCTGGCCCTGGCCGCCGGCCAGGCAGTCGCAAGGCCGAAGGCCGCGGCCGCGCCCTGGCCCGACGCCACCGAGACGGCCCGCCTCGTCCGCCGTGGCGAGATGACGGCCGTGGAGGCCGTGGAGGCGGCCATCCGCCGGGCGGAGGCCCTGCAGCCGAGGCTGAACTTCATCGTCAACTCCGACTTCGACCGGGCCCTGGACAAGGCCCGCGCCGGCGGGCTGGCGGGGCCCTTCGCGGGGGTCCCGTTCCTGGTGAAGGACCTGGACGACTACGCGGGGCTGCCCACCCGCAACGGCTCCCAGTCCGGCCGCTACGCGCCGCCGGCGGCGCAGAGCACCGAGTACGTGGCCACGTTCGACCGCGCCGGCCTCGTCACGATCGGCAAGTCGGCGACGCCGGAATACGGCTTCCTGCCCACCACCGAGCCGGTGGCGACCGGGCCCACCCGCAATCCCTGGAACCCGGCCCATTCCTCCGGGGGCTCGTCCGGGGGCGCCGCGGCGGCGGTGGCGGCGGGCGTCGTGCCCATGGCCCACGCGAGCGACGGCGGCGGGGCGATCCG
>Ga0163219_100227_pt1 | contig 15659 bp, 16 predicted proteins | sample MSEWel2016_04_06_FD_113150 | JGI IMG/M metagenome (GOLD analysis project Ga0163219, IMG submission 113150) | Subsurface microbial communities from deep shales in West Virginia, USA - MSEEL Well Study Marcellus 3H_2016_04_06 ...
GAGGAATAGATGCCGAATGAAGCGGCCGAACGCGGCGGACTGGGTCAGGCGGTGAAGGCGTTCATCTCTTATTCTTGGTCCACGCCCGCGCATGAGGCGTGGGTCCTACAGCTAGCCTCCAGGCTGATGCAAGACGGTGTCGAGATCATCTTGGACAAGTGGGATCTAAAGCCAGGGCATGATGCTCACGCCTTTATGGAGAAGATGGTTACTGACCCGAGTGTCAACAAAGTTCTGATGATCTGCGATCGGATTTACGCGGAGAAGGCAGATGGTAGGCGAGGAGGTGTTGGCGCGGAGAGTCAGATTATGTCGCCCGCTCTCTATGGAAAGACATCGCAGGATAAGTTTGCGGCAGCAATTACTGAGTTGAAAGACGGCGGCGAGCCTTGGATACCGACGTTTTACAAGGGTAGAATATATTTTGATTTCTCCAGAGATGATAATTATGAGGCTTCTTACGAAGAATTGCTGCGTTGGTTAGTTGGGAAGCCGCAGCATATTAAACCTGATCTGGGGCAGGTCCCTCCTCATATCGCAGGTCCAACAAGCGGGACGCTCCCCACGCAATCTCGGTATCGACGAGCCGAGGAAGCAGTCAGAGGCGGGACTCCCGCCGCCGCTGGGCTGATTAGGGAATTCGGGGAGGCCTTAGCTGCGGAATTCGAGGTGCGTCGAATAAAGAAGGACGAGCGACCTTTCGATGATCACGTAGTTCAGGAGATTGTCTCTGCTCGACCATTTGTTACTCAGCTCATCGGAATCGTTACCGCCGTAGCGAGGTATGGCGCGGATTCTAGAACGATTGATGAGCTCGGCCATGTCTTCGAATCGGTTGGTCGTCTGATGTATCGGCCCTCACACATAACATCTTGGAGTGAGTGGGATTTTGACGCGTACCGATTCACTTCCAACGAGATCTTCCTAGCTTCTATAGCGGTCCTTCTTCGGGAGCGTCGCTACGACATCGCGCGTAGCATCTTGGAGCGAGGATATCTGCTCAACGACTCCGAGGGCGGTTCTCGGGGGCGCTTGTCTGATTTCACGGACTTCAGTCATCACCTTAGGTCGTTAGAGGCGAGAAAGCAGCGGCTAAATTCAAATCGGATCAGTTTGCATGCCGATATGTTACAGGAAGCATACAACCATCGGTCGCCGAATTTTGATGAAATCATGCAGGCGGACTTTTTGTTGTACATGCGTTCATGTGTGGCCGCAGATAGATCAAATAGTTACCCGGGGTGGTACCCTGTGACGATGGTGTTTGCTGCGCGCCGATTTTCTCCTTTTGAAATTTTCGCACGGGCAGAATCCCGCCGCGTTTCTGCAGAGGTCATGCCTCTACTCGGAGTAAATAGTGTTGACGATTTTCGGGCCTTCTTTGCGTCCTACTTTGCCAAGCCGAACGCGAGGCCCCGATTTGACTATTTTCCGCTCGAGCTCGAGGTTCTGACCAACCTAGAGCATCTTGGTACGAGGGACTGATGAGCCGATTTTGCGATCCTCGCCTCATTCCCCCTCCGCCGCCTGCAAATCCACCCGCTCCCCGCCGTCCACGAAGCTGTAGGACCCGCCGGGCTCCAGGGGACCGTAGACGGGCTTCTTGAGACGGTTGCAGACCAGCTTCACCTCGCGGCGCGGGTCGAGGGGGCGGGACCAGTGGGCGCCGGGCTTCAGGCGCACGTTCACGTACAGCCGGCCGTCCAGGAGCAGCGCGCAGTAGACCAGCTCGCGGGCCTCGTTGCGCAGCCTCAGGGTCTCGTCCGGCGGTCCCTCGGCGGCGGCCGGGGCGGCGACGCAGAGCGCCGCGAGCGCGGCGGCGAGGCGGGCGGTGATGGTCATGGGCTCGCGCTCCCCCGAGGACGGCGGCCCCGACGCTGCGGCCCCATCCCTCCACAGTCAAGCCGGTCGGCTCGGCCGGCGCGCCTGCGCGCGCGATGAACCACAGACCCACACAGAACCACACGGGTGCGGGCCCCTCCGCGGCGCCGCGCCACTTCATCCTGCGCGCCGCAGGCGCGCGACCTCTTTCGCGGACGGATTTCCCGGCCGGCATGTTCAGCGCGGGCCCATCTGTGTGCTTCTGTGTGGGTCTGTGGTTCCAACCTGCGGCCCACCGCCTTCCGTGTCTTCCGTGGTCTTCCGTCTTCCTCGGCTTGGGTCCCGGCTTCCGCCGGGATGAGCGGAGGAGGGGGCGCGCTCCGTCCGTTCGTGGGGTTCGTGTGGTTCGTGGTTCCATTTCCGGCCCCGCCCACCCGCCGCATTGACGCCGCCGGCTGCGCTTGCTCCCTTCGCCGCCGGGTAACGGGAATCCAGGGGCGATGTGGGAACAGGGTGACGGCGCGGCGGCGGGGCCGCCGGCGCTGAAGGGGACGCACGTGGCGGCGGCCGCCTGGCGGGCGATGCGGGCCCGGGCCCAGCCGCTCGTCGCGATCGGCGCGGCCTATGCGGCGTTCGCGGTGGCGTCGCAGTGGGCGGCCCGGGCGCTGTCGGTCACCGAGGGCCTGCCGGCGGTGACGCCCCGGTTCGTGGCCTACTCGGTGGTCGGCGGGGCGCTGGGCGCCCTGTTCGCCGCGCTCACCCTGCGCACCCTGCTGCAGCCGGAGCGGCCGGCCTGGCGGCCGGACGCCGGCCTGTTCGCCTACCTGGTGCTGCTGACCGCCGCCGGCGTCGGCCTGAACCTCCTGATGCTGGGCTACGGGGCGCCCCCCGGCGCCGAGGATCCGGCGGCGGCCACCGCCTTCCTCGGGCGCGCCATCCTGGTCCTGGGCGTCTACTTCGTCGCCGCCTGGGTCTGCCTGCGCCTGATGCTCTGGCCGATCAGCCTGCTGCTGGGGGAGGGGACGGTGCCGCCGGGGCGCTCCTTCCGGCTGATGCGCCGGGCGGTCTGGCCCTTCGTCTTCGCCGCCGCCATCCTGGGCGTCGGCCCGGTGATCGTCTGGGGCGTGGTCGCCTCGCAGTACACCAGCCAGGGCGGCGAGTGGCGCCTGGTGATCGGCGCGCCCTTCCTGGTGTTCTTCGCCATGGCCTGCGCCGCGGTCGGCGCCGAGGTCTACCGCCGCCGCGTCGTCACCGCCCCCGGCGGGGTGGCCGACGCGTTCGATTGAGGCGCTGAATCTTTGGCGATCCGGCCCGCCCGGGCTTAGCCTCTCACCTGCGACACGCGACGGTCTTTCGACAGGTGAATCCCCCCGCATGCGACCCCCCGGCGCCTATGCGTGCGCGCGCGTACGCGAAGACGTGTCACGCCGCGTCGCTCGCAGGCAGACGAGAGCCCTCCTCCTCGATCGAGGAGGGTTGGGTGGTGGTGCTGGCGCCGAGCTGAGGCGAATGGCGCAGGTGGGCGCCGAGCCCAAGGGCGCTCGTCCCCCGTCTCCTTGCGACCACCACCATCCCTTCCCTTCCTCCATCGAGGAGGAAGGGGCGCAAACCGGGCGAGGGCGATGCCTTCCCCTACCGCCGCTTCTTGCGGAACCGTTCCTGGGCCTCGGCGCGGGCCTCGGCGCGCACCTGCTTGACCGCGGCCTTGTCGCCGGACTGGCCGTCGCCGGCCAGGGCGTCGGCGGCGAACTCTAGGTCGAGCAGCTTCAGCCGCTTGATCTCGTCGCGCAGCCGGGCGGCCGTCTCGAACTCCAGGTTGGCGGCCGCCTCGCGCATCTTGTTCTCCAGGTCGCGCAGGGTGGTCTTGAAGTTGTCGCCCATGAACGGCTTGCCGTCCTCGGCGACGCCCACCGGCACGGTGACCCGGTCCTTCTCGTAGGGGCTGGCCAGGATGTCCTTGATCTGGCTCTTCACGCTGGCCGGCGTGATGCCGTGCTCGAGGTTGTACTGCTCCTGCTTCTCGCGCCGCCGCTTGGTCTCGGCCATGGCGCGCTCCATGGAGCCGGTCACCTGGTCGGCGTAGAGGATGACCCGGCCGTCCACGTTCCGCGCCGCCCGGCCGATGGTCTGGATCAGCGAGGTCTCGGAGCGCAGGAAGCCCTCTTTGTCGGCGTCGAGGATGGCCACCAGCCCCGTCTCGGGGATGTCCAGGCCCTCGCGCAGCAGGTTGATGCCCACCACGATGTCGAAGGCGCCGAGCCGCAGGTCCCGGATGATCTCGATGCGCTCCAGGGTGTCCACGTCGGAGTGCATGTAGCGGACCCGCAGGCCCTGCTCGTGCATGTACTCCGTCAGGTCCTCGGCCATCTTCTTGGTCAGCACCGTGATCAGGCAGCGGTAGCCCTGCGCGATCGTCTGGCGCGCCTGGTCGATGACGTCGTCCACCTGGCTGAAGCCGTCCTTGGAGACCGGCTTCACCTCCACCGGCGGGTCGATCAGGCCAGTGGGCCGGATGACCTGCTCCACGAAGACGCCGCCGGAGCGCTCCATCTCCCAGGGCCCCGGCGTGGCCGACACGTGCACCGTGTCCGGCCGCATGGCGTCCCACTCCTCGAACTTCAGCGGCCGGTTGTCCATGGCGCTGGGCAGGCGGAAGCCGTACTCGGCCAGAGTGAACTTCCGGCGGTAGTCGCCCCGGTACATGCCGCCGATCTGCGGCACCGTCTGGTGGCTCTCGTCGACGAACAGCAGGGCGTTCTCCGGGATGTACTCGAAGAAGGTCGGCGGCGGCTCGCCGGCCCGGCGGCCGGTCAGGTAGCGCGAGTAGTTCTCGATCCCGGCGCAGGAGCCGGTGGCCTCGATCATCTCGATGTCGAAGGTGGTCCGCTGCTCCAGCCGCTGGGCCTCCAGCAGCTTGCCGTTGGCCACCAGCCAGTCGAGGCGCTCCTTGAGCTCCTTCTTGATCTCGTTGATCGCCTGCCGGAGCGTGGGTCTCGGCGTCACATAGTGGCTGTTGGCGTAGATCTTGATGCCCTTGAGGTCGGCGGTCTTCTTGCCGGTCAGCGGGTCGAACTCGCTGATCGTCTCCACCTCGTCGCCGAACAGGCTGATGCGCCAGGCCCGGTCCTCGTAGTGGGCCGGGAAGATCTCGATGGTGTCGCCGCGCCGGCGGAACGTGCCGCGCTCGAAGGCCTGGTCGTTGCGCTTGTACTGCAGCGCCACCAGGTCCCCCATGAGCTTCTTCTCGTCCACCCGCTGGCCGGGCTCGAGGGTGAAGGTCATGGCCGTGTAGGTCTCGACCGAGCCGATGCCGTAGATGCACGACACCGAGGCCACGACGATCACGTCGTCGCGCTCCAGGATCGCCCGGGTCGCGGAGTGCCGCATCCGGTCGATCTGCTCGTTGATCGAGCTGTCCTTCTCGATGTAGGTGTCGGTCCGCGGGACGTAGGCCTCGGGCTGGTAGTAGTCGTAGTAGGAGACGAAGAACTCCACCGCGTTCTCGGGGAAGAAGCTCTTGAACTCCGAGTAGAGCTGGGCCGCCAGCGTCTTGTTCGGCGCCAGGATCAGCGCCGGCCGCTGGGTCTCCTCGATGACCTTGGCCATGGTGAAGGTCTTGCCCGAGCCCGTGACGCCCAGCAGCACCTGGTCGTGCTCGCTGGCCTCGACCCCCGCCACCAGCTCGCGGATCGCGGTGGGCTGGTCGCCCGCCGGTTCGTACTCCGAGACGAGCTTGAACTTCCGCCCGCCCTCCGACTTGGCCGGGCGCGCGGGCCTGTGGGGCTTCCACAGGAGCGGCATGGTGTTCTCGTCGTAGTCGAACGTCGCGGACATGTCGGCGACGCCGCCGGCGGAGGCTCTGGGCATCGGCGCAAGATAGGATTCCGGCCGATGTTATTCCAGCCGTCCTGCTGCCAACATGCTGGCAGCATCAGACACGAGGGACCCGATGTCCGAACACCCGCATTCCGCCGCCATCGCCGCCGCCCAGCAGGTGCTCGACGACTTCATGGCCGCCTTCAACGCCCGCGACGTGGAGGCCTGGGACGCGACGTTCAACTTCCCGTCGGTGCGGCTGGCCTCGGGCCGGCTGGTGATCCTGCAGAAGGGCGACCACAAGCCCGGCATGTTCGACCAGGGCGCGCTGGCCGAATGGGACCACTCCGCCTGGGAGCGGCGAAACGTGATCCACGCCGGCCCCGACAAGGTGCACATCGACACCCGCTTCACCCGCTACCGCAAGGACGGCTCGGTGATCGGCGGCTTCGACAGCGTCTATGTGGTCACCCTCGAGGACGGCCACTGGGGCGTGAAGATCCGCTCCAGCTACGCGCCCTAGGCCTCGCCCTTCACCCACAGCATCCGGCGCAGGGTGGCGTCGCGGTCGACGATTAGGTGCTTCAGGGCCCCCAGCACGTGCAGGCCGAGCAGCGGCCAGAACAGGTTGGCGGTCAGCTTGTGCACCGTCTCGGCGCCCTCGTGCAGCCACTCCAGCTTGGCCGGGAAGGGGCTGGCGATGGCGAACCAGTCGAAGACCTCCAGCGGCCGGGCGTTCGACCAGATGACCAGCGGCCCGCTCAGGATCTGGACCGCAATCATCGCCAGGAACAGGAACTGCACCGCCTCGGCCACGAAGCGGAACGCCCGCCGGGTCTCCAGCGCGTCCGGCCGCACCTGCGAGGCGCTCCACAGCAGCCGGGCGGCCAGGAAGGTGAACAGCAGGAGCCCGATGGAGACGTGCTGGGCCCGGGCGGCCAGCTCGGCGGTCCGGTTCGCCGCCTCCTCCATCTGCTCCCCGGTCAGGTAGAGCACGATCACGCCGATCGCCGAGATCCAGTGTAGGACGATGGCGGCCCAGCCGTAGCCGGTGCGGGTGTTGACGAGCGACATGGCGCGCCTCCGACGGGATGACGCCGCCAAGCTAGGCCCTGGGCGCGCCGCCGGCCTTGATCCAGGTCAGGTCACCGCCGCGCGTTCAGCCAGTCCACCACCGTGCGGTTCACGAGCGCGCTCGCGTCGTGCTGCACGAAGTGGGCGGCGTCCGGGATCATTACGACGGTGGTGTCCGCCTGCACGTGGTCCCAGGTCCCGGAGTGGCCCGCAGCGTTCAGCGCGGTGTCCTTCATCCCGTGGATCACCAGGGTCGGCGCCTTCACGGGCCGGGCGGCGGCCATGCTGGTCGGGACCTCGGTCTGCTCGCCGGTCCCGCGCGGGTAGTTGGCCCGGTAGTAGTTCAGCATGGCCGCGAAGTCGGAGCGCTTCAGCGCCTCGACATAGCCCGCCTTCTCGGCCGGGTCCTTTACCCAGCCGGCGAGGCCCTCGGCCGTCAGGTTCTTCTCGAAGCCGGGCTGCTGGAAGTTCCGGGCATACTGGCTGTTGGCCTGCTGGTCCTTGTTGGTGGCCATCTCCCGGGCGAAGCCCGCCGGGTGCGGCACGCTCATGATCACCAGCCGACTCACCAGCTCCGGCCGGTTCATGGCCACCTGCCAGGCGATGGCCGCGCCCCAGTCGTGGCCGACGACGATCGCGTCCTTCTGGCCCTCCGCGGCGATCACCGCCGCCACGTCGCCGATCAGGTTCGGCATGGCGTAGGCCGCCACGCCCTCCGGCTTGTCCGACAGGTTGTAGCCGCGCAGGTCCAGGGCCGCGGTCCGGTAGCCCGCCCGGTTCAGCGCCGCGGTCAGCGGCTTCCAGGTGGCCGAATAGTCGGGGAAGCCGTGCAGCAGGACCACCAGCGGGCCCTTGCCGTCGGCGACGTAGTGGATCTTCACCCCGCCGTTCTCGGCGTAGCGATCCTGCGGCGCGGCCTGGGCGGCGCCGGCCAGCGCCAGGGCGGCCAGCAGCCCCATCAACATCCGGATCATCGCTCCCTCCTTTTTGACTTACAGCGTACACCAGACGCGGCCGCCGTGTACCCCGTGTGTCGCACAGTATGTGCTAGACAGTGTGCGGCACACAGTATATGACGCACAGCATGCCGGTTGAGAGCGACATCTTCGAGACCCTCCGCCTGGAGCTGCGCCGCGGCTCGCTGATCCTGGCCGTCCTCGGCCAGCTCCGCGGCGAGCACTACGGCTACACCCTGCGCAGGGCGCTGGCCGAGGCGGGCGTGGAGATCGAGGAGGGGGCCCTCTACCCGATGCTGCGCCGCCTGGAGGCGCAGGGCCTGCTGACCAGCGAATGGCGCGAGGAGGAGAAGCGCAACAAGCGCTTCTACCGCCTGTCCGCCGAGGGCGAGGCCGTGCTCGCCCGGCTCATCGACGAATGGCGGGGGCTGAACGCCGCCGTCGACCAGATCCTGAAGGGAGACGCGTGATGGACCTCATGGAGCGTTACCTGGCGGCCGTCGGTCGCGAGCTTCCCGAAGGCCAGCGGGCCGACATCACCGCCGAGCTGCGCGACGATCTGCTCTCCAAGATCGAGGAGCGGGAGGCGGCGCTCGGCCGTCCCCTCGACCGGCGCGAGCTCGAGCGGCTGCTGGTGGACTTCGGCCACCCGCTCGTCGTGGCGCACCGCTACCGCCCGATCCAGCACCTGGTGGGGCCGGCGGTCTTCCCGTTCTGGTGGGCCGGCCTGAAGGCGACGCTCGCCATCGGGGCCGGAGTCTATGTGGTCCTGGCGGTGATCGGCCTCCTGACCACCGGCGACCTCCCCCGGATCCTCGCCCGGGCGATCCCGGACCTGTGGGAGGCGTTCCTGGTCGCCTTCGCCGTGGTCACCCTCATCGCCATCGGCATCGAGCAGGGCGGCGGGGTGAGCCGCCTCGCCCGCTGGCGGCCCTCGCGGCTGCCGCCGCCCCGGCTGCGGACCCGCTCGCGCTTCGACCACGTGGTCGAGATCGGCTTCGGGCTGATCTTCATCCTGTGGTGGGTGGGCGCGATCCGCCTGCGCGACCTGGCGCCGGGCGCGCTGGAGAGCGCGATCGTCATGGCGCCCACCTGGGACCTCTGGCGCGGGCCGGTGCTGGCCTACCTGCTGTTCGAGCTGTTCGCCAACGTCCTGAGCTTCGTCCGGCCGGCCTGGGCGCGGACCAACGCCACCCTGCGCCTCATGCGCAACCTGGCCGGCGCGGGGCTGCTCGCCGGCATCGCTCAGACCGGCCCCTGGATCGAGGTGGCCGACGCCGCCCGGCACTCCCTGAGCGAGGCCACCATCAACAGCTGGATGCAGATCGGCTTCACCGCGACCGCGGTGGTGATGCTGGCGCTCGCCGTCCACTCCGCGTGGCGGCTCGTCCAGTCGCTCGGGCGGGCGGACGGGCCCGACCGGGCCCTGAACGCCGCCCCCTGAGGCGGAGACGGCGGCGCGGGACGCGGGGCCCCGCGCCGCCGGCCGGACCTAGTTCTTGCCGTCGGTGGCCTTGCCGACGGCCGCGCCCGCGGCGCCGCCGACCGCCGCGCCCACCGGGCCGCCCACGACGGCGCCCGCCACCGCGCCGGTGGCCGCCTTCTGCTCGGTGTTGTGGCCGCAGGCGGCGAGGGTGGTCAGAAGGCCGGCGGCGGCCAGCAGGCTCAGCGTCTTGCGCATGGGAATCTCCGATCTCCAGATGTCGGCAGCCAAACGAAGGTTGTCCGGCGCAGGTTCCTGGAAACGCCGAGCTTGGCCCGGGTCTTGCCGCGGTCTTCGCCGAGTGGACCAGAACGGGATTTAACCAAGCTAGGCCCTAAATCTCATGCTGCATTGCAATATCGGCTTGCCAAACGGCCGGGTTGCATTCATAAACGCTTCACCTTTTGCCGTCGCCTGTCCCCAACCGTGACCCGGACAGGCCTGCCGGCGGGCGCTTCCAGCACGAGCAGGGGCGACCGCGGCGACAAATAGTCGGGGGGCGCCGTCGCCCTCGTCGTGCAGGACACGAAATCCCTTGAGTATTGGAACGCAGGCAAGCGCCGAATGGCGCGTGCTGTTGAGCGCCGCTTTGATCGGCTCGGGCGTCGGCCTGGCCCTGGGCGCCGGCTACATGGCCGGCGGCATGGCCCAGGCGGCTTCCGACCACGCGCGCGCCGAACGCATCGCCGAAGCCGCCGCGGGCCGCTTCTCGGAGACCGTGCTGCAGCGCAACGCCGCCGGCATGGACCCGGGGGTGATGCGCGTCGCCCGTAACCATGATCCCCTGGCCGCCGCCGGCGAGCGGGACCGCCAGGCGGCCGTCCTGGCGCAGGGCCTCGAGCGCAAGCAGAACGACAGCCTGGCCCTGCGCGCCAGCCTCACCTCCCTGGGCGCGACGCCCGCGTCGGGCCTGGACGCCTCGCGGGAGCTCGATTGCCTCACCCAGGCCGTCTATTTCGAAGCCCGCGGGGAGTCCTCGCGCGGCCAGGCCGCGGTCGCCCAGGTGGTGCTGAACCGCGTGAAGCATCCGGCCTTCCCGAAGACCGTCTGCGGCGTGGTGTTCCAAGGCTCCAACCGCCGCACCGGCTGCCAGTTCAGCTTCGCCTGCGACGGCTCCATGCGCGGCCGCCGCGAGGCCAGCGCCTGGGCCCGCGCCCGCAAGGTCGCCGCCCGCGCCCTGTCTGGCCGCCTGCTCGGCGACGTGGGCTCGGCCACGCACTTCCACACCACCGCGGTCTCTCCCGCCTGGGGTCCGCAGATGCGCCGCGTGGCGCAGGTGGGCATGCACGTCTTCTACCGCTTCAACCCGCGCGGCGCGAAGCCGGCGCGGCCGGCGCCGGGCCTGTCCGAGCCGGTGATGCTGGCCGCCAACACCGGGCCTGCGTCCATGGAGCTGCGGCTCGCCGCCGCGGTGGCCGAGAAGGCCGCCGACGCGGCGGTCGACGCCGTGACCCAGGCCTCGTAACCCGCCGCCGCCGTCGAGGCGAAGCCCGCCGCCAAGCCGGCCGACCAGCCGCCGGCCGGCCTCAGCAAGGCCGAGACCCCGGCCGTCGGCACGCCCGTCGGCGGCGCGGAAGCCTCCGCCTCCTGATCGCGCCTAGTGGCTCTGGACCGCCGGCGCGGTCCGCCGGGCCAGCACCGCGCCCACCGCGCGGCTGAGCTCGGGCAGCTGGTAGGGCTTGGTGAGGATCGGGAACTCGTCGCCCATGGCCTCGGCCGCCTGGCTGTAGCCGGTGGCCAGCAGGATCGGCAGGTCCGGGCGCTCCGCCCGCAGCCGGCGCGCCAGCGCCAGGCCGTCCATCTCGCCGGCCATCACGATGTCGCTGAACACCAGGTCGGGCTGGTCGCCGTTGGCCAGCGCCCTCAGCGCCGCATCGGCGCTGTTGACCACATGGGTGCGGTTGCCGAGCTGCTCCAGCAGGCCCGCCACCACCTCGGCCACCTCCGGGTTGTCCTCCACTACCAGGATGCTGACGCCTTCCGCCGCCGCGGCGGGCGCGGGGCCGAGGTCGCCGCTGGGCTGCAGCTCGGTCCGCGGCAGGTAGAGGGTGATCGTCGTGCCTTCGCCGAGCCGGCTGTCGACGGTCACCCGCCCGCCCGACTGCTGCACGAACCCGTAGACCTGGCTGAGCCCCAGCCCCGTGCCCTTGTTCACCTCCTTGGTGGTGAAGAACGGCTCGAAGACCCGCGTCAGGATGTCGGGCGGGATGCCGACGCCGGTGTCCCGGATGGAGAGGGCCACGAACTCGCCGGCCACGTCGGTGTCCACCTCGCCGCCCACAAGGGTGCGGTTGCGCCCGACGATCGAGAGGGAGCCGCCCGAGGGCATGGCGTCGCGGGCGTTCACCGCCAGGTTCAGCAGGGCCAGCTCCAGCTCGCCCGGGTCGACCTCCACCGCCCACAGGTCCTTGGGCAGGCTGACGTTCAGGGTGATCGTCGAGCCCAGGCTCGTGCCGAGCAGCTCGCGCAGGTCCGCGGAGCGCTCGTAGAGGGAGATCGGCACCGGCTGCAGCCGCTGCCGGCGGGCGAAGGTCAGCAGGTGGCGGGTGAGGTCCTGGCCGCGCTTGGCCGCCATCTCGATCGCGTCGAGGGCCCGCAGCGACCGCGTGTCGTCGGCGACGCGCTTGCGTAGCAGCTGCGCCTGGCCGCTGACCACCATCAGCAGGTTGTTGAAGTCGTGGGCCACGCCGCCGGTGAGCTGGCCCATGGCTTCCATCTTCTGGGCCTGCCCCAGGCGCTCGTGCGCCTTCTGCAGCTCCAGCTGGGCGTTGCGCCGCTCGGTGATGTCGCGGGTGATCTTGGCGAAACCCATCAGCTCGCCGGTCTCGTCGCGGATGGCGTCGATCACCACGCTCGCCCAGAACAGGCTGCCGTCCCTGCGGACCCGCCAGCCCTCCGCTTCGTAGCGCCCCTGCTCGCGGGCGGTCTCCAGCGCGCGGGTCGGCACGCCCGCGGTCCTGTCGGGGTCCGTGTAGAAGCGGGAGAAGTGCTGACCGACGATCTCCTCCGCCGAATAGCCCTTGATGTGCTGGGCGCCGGCGTTCCAGTTGGTGACGATGCCGTTCGGGTCGAGCATGTAGAGGGCGTAGTCGACGACGCCCGCCACCAGCATGCGGAACTGGCGCTCGCTCTGGGCGAGCGCGTCCTCCGCGGCCTTCTTGTCGGAGATGTCGCGGGTGATCTTGGCGAACCCGATGTGCTGTCCGGCGTCGTTCCGGATCGGGTCGATCACCACCGACGCCCAGAAGCGCGAGCCGTCCTTGCGCAGGCGCCAGCCCTCGGCCAAGAAACGGCCCTCGCGTGAGGCTGTCTCCAACGCCCGCGCCGGAATGCCCGCCGCGCGGTCCTCGGGGGCGTAGAAGGTGGAGAAGTGCCGCCCCACGATCTCGCTGGCCTTGTAGCCCTTGATCCGTTCCGCGCCCGGGTTCCAGTTTGTGATCGTCCCGTTCACGTCGAGCATGAAGATGGCGTAGTCGACGACGCCTTCGACCAGGTAGCGGAACCGCCGCTCGCTTTCGAGCAGGGCCTCCTGCGCCGCCCGGCGCTCGGTCATGTCCCGGGTGATCTTCGCGAAGCCGATCAGCCCGCCGTCCTCGCCCCGGACCGCGTGCACGGTGGCCAGCGCCCAGAAGCGCGAGCCGTCCTTGCGGAGCCGCCAGCCCTCGCTCTCGAAGCGGCCGGTGTCGCGGGCCTCCGCCAGGATCTTCTCCGGGGTGCGCGCGCGCTGGTCCTCGGGCGTGAAGAAGCGCCGGAAGTGCTGGCCTTCGATCTCCTCGGCCGTGTAGCCCTTGATGCGTTCCGCGGCCGGGTTCCAGCTCGTCACCCGCCCGTCGGGATCGAGCATGTAGATGGCGTAGTCGCTGACAGACTCCACCAGGAGCTGGAAGCGCCGCTCGTGATGCTGGGACGTCTCGCTCACCGTCGCCACTAAGCCGAGGCGCCGCGGCGGTTCAACCCTGCCGGGCGGCTTGTGTGGAAGTTTTGCAGCATTGGCGCCCCCCGCGCGACAGCTCGACCTTGCATAACGGCTTCACCATGGTTCGGGTTCCCGACATGCGGCGGCGGCGGGCCTCCGTCCACGCGCCGCGGTTTTGCTCCGCCTCGACTCCCCCGATGATGCCGCGCGGCAGCTCGTGGAGAGCGCGGAGGCGCCGATGCCCAACCAGCACCGTCAGCAGCTCGCCCAGGAGCTCCTCGGCTGTTCGTACGAAGCGCTCAACGACGTGCAGCGCAGCGTCATCGACCTGATCGCCACCGAGGCGCCGAGCGGCGTCGATCCGCGCCTGATCGTCGATGACCGCACGCCCGGCCAGCGGCTGGCCGACCGCGTGGCGGCGATCGGCGGCTCCTGGGCCTTCATCGCCGGCTTCGCCCTGGCGCTGGCCCTCTGGATGGGCTGGAACGTGCTGACGGCCGAGGAGGGGATGGCCTTCGATCCCTACCCCTTCATCTTCCTCAACCTGATGCTCTCGACGCTCGCGGCGGTCCAGGCGCCGATCATCATGATGAGCCAGAACCGGGCGGCCGCCCGCGACCGGGAGGCCGCCGAGCACGACTACCTGGTCAACCTGCGGGCCGAGCTCGAGATCATGCACCTGCACGACAAGATCGATAACCTGCGCCACCGCGAGATGCTGCAGATGATCAAGCGCCAGAACGAGGCCCTGCGCATCCTGCGCGCCGAACTCAGCGAGGCCTTCAAGCCCGCGCGGCCCGCCGAAGCGCCTGCGGCGGCTGGCCGTAAGCGCGCAGGAAAGCGCGGCGCATCCGCTCCGGATCGCTGAAGCCGGCCGTCTCCGCCACGCGCTCGATCGGCTCCGCCGTCGCCTCGACGCGCGCCCGCGCCGCCTCGAGGCGCAGGCGCTCCACGGCCTTGGCCGGGGTCAGGCCGGTCTCGGCCCGGAAGGCGCGGGCGAAGTTGCGCGGGCTCATCGCCGCCTGCTCGGCCAGCCGGTCCACCGGCAGCGGCTCGGCCAGCCGCTCGCGCGCCCAGTCCATCAGCCCCGCGAAGCGGCCGTGCACGCCGCCGCCGTCCAGGAGGGCGGAGAACTGCGACTGGCCGCCCGGCCGCCGCTGGTGGACGACGAGCTGCTGGGCGGTCCGCCGCGCCACCTCTGAGCCCAGGTCGTCCTCGATCAGCGCCAGCGCCAGGTCGATGCCGGCGGTGATGCCCGCCGAGGTCCAGACCGCGCCGTCGCGGATCCAGATCCGGTCCGCCTCCAGCCGCACCTTCGGATACCGGCGGGCGAAGTCGTCGGACCGGCCCCAGTGGGTGGTCGCCCGCCGCCCGTCCAGCAGGCCGGCCTCCGCCAGCAGGTAGGCGCCCGAGCAGACGCTGGTCACCCGCCGCACGGACGGGGCGATCGCCTTCAGCCAGGCGACGATCTTCGCCAGCTCGGGCAGGGCGCGGGTGCCGTCGCCGCCGGACACCAGGACCGTGTCCCACGGCCCGTCGTCCAGGGCGTCGGCGGCCATCTTCACGCCGGACGAGCTCTCGATGTCGCCGGGCTCCGCGGCCAGCACCCAGAGCTCGTAGTCGCCCGGCCGGAAGCGTTCGGCGATCTCGAACGCCGCGATGGGGCCCGCCGCGTCCAGGAGCTGGAACCCCGGGAAGATCACCACGGCAAGTCGGCGGGTCATGGCAGGATCCGAGGGAACAATGTCATTTCTGACGGAGCCTAGGCTTGGCAGGATGGGCCGTCAAACACCGGGAGCCGTCATGGCCGAATTCGTCGTCGTCTTCCCGCTCTATCCGGCCGTCACCCAGCTGGACTTCACCGGCCCGCACCAGGTGTTCAGCCGCCTGCCGGGGGCGAAGGTCATCGCCGCCTCCATGGGCGGCCAGGACATCGAAGCCGACGGCCTGGTGTTCGCCAGACTCGCCGACCTGGCCAAGGTCGAGCGCTGCGACCTGATCTGCGTCCCCGGTGGCCTGGGCACGACCGACGCCATGCTGGACGAGGCCTTCGTCCGCGAGGTCCGCCGGCTGGCGGCGGGCGCGACCTACGTCACATCGGTCTGCACCGGATCGCTGATCCTCGCCGCCGCGGGCCTGCTCGGCGGCAGGCGGGCGGCGACCCACTGGGCCTGGCGCGGGCTGCTCGCGCCGTTCGGGGCCATCGTCGACGACGCCCGGGTGGTGCGCGACGGGAACATCTTCACCGGCGGCGGCGTCACCGCCGGCATCGACCTGGCGCTCACCGTGGCCGCCGAGGTGGCGGGGGAGGACTACGCCCAGGGCGTCCAGCTCGGCGTGGAATACGCGCCGGCCCCGCCGTTCGACTCCGGCCGGCCCGAGCTCGCCCCGCCGGAGGTCCTGGCGCGAGTGCAGCGGGCCATGGCGCCGCTGTCGCAGGGCCGCATGGCCTCGGCGGAGGAGGCGGCCCGCCGGCTGCAGCCGGCCTAGGGACGCGTCTGCGGGACGTAGGCGATCATCTGGATCTCGACCACGCCGTTCGGCGCGAGCAGGCCGCTCGTGCCGACCGCCGTCCAGGCGGGGTGCGGGGCGC
>Ga0163219_100228_pt1 | contig 15584 bp, 11 predicted proteins | sample MSEWel2016_04_06_FD_113150 | JGI IMG/M metagenome (GOLD analysis project Ga0163219, IMG submission 113150) | Subsurface microbial communities from deep shales in West Virginia, USA - MSEEL Well Study Marcellus 3H_2016_04_06 ...
CAATTGGTTTGCAGCGTATTGCAAAAATTTAACGAAGTATTGCGCATAATAGTCCGTTAAAAAAAAAGCTTAAACGCAGAGCCGCAATGACGCAAAGTTTTTATTATGAGTGAGTTGCGTTGCTCATACCTGGTTTTGTAATAAATTAATTATCAGCTGTTTATAATCCAGAGCTTCGGGATAACGGAGTATTGTTCGTATCGAAGCTCACAAAATAAAGTCAGGAAATTGCCAAAAAGGGTCTAAACGTAAAGACGCGATGGCGCAAAGAATATCACCAGTAGTTCGTTCATAAAATAGTGTTTCAAATATTGTGCTTTCATTTTTTCTTTCTGCAAGGCAAAATTTTGAGGCATAGCCATAGCTACGGTGAAAAATTTTAACGATGTAGAAAGGGAAAAGGGAATGTAAAAATGAGTGTAGTATAAAAAGGTATATTTTTGCCAAAATAAAGGCTTTGAAAATTTTTGCACCGGAGTTAACCTATTGTTAATGAGGATTCAAAAATTTTCATTAACGAAGAGTTTGGCAATAAAGATACTTTTTAGACTGGGCTCAAAAATGAAATAGTATTTTTTGGTCGCACTACGAGTAGTTCGGGGAAATTTTCAACTTGAAATAAGATTGCTTTCCAGATAAACCGGAACAGGCTGACTTGCTCGCAATGACGCTGTTCAATAGGTTTTATGCAGGGTGCATTTACAATCTACTCATCAGAGCCCGAAGTAATCCAATCAATAATTTCCGGATCGTTGGGTTTTGTTTTTGGGGGAATTACCTTTTGCAGTGTTCCATCAGCTCCAATCAGATATTTCTGAAAATTCCACTGTACTTTACTGTCGGTTACCCCATTTTTCGATTTTTGTGTGAACCACTGATAGAGCGGATGCTGGTCGTCGCCTTTTACACTGATTTTGGCCATCATAGGGAAGGTGACGCCGTAATTGATTTGGCAAAATTCGGCAATTTCTTCCGCCGTCCCGGGTTCCTGGTTCATAAAGTTGTTGGCGGGGAAACCAATGATTTCAAAATTATCTCCACCATATTGTTTGTAGATGGCTTGTAATTGCTCATACTGTGGAGTAAATCCACATTTGCTGGCAGTGTTGACTATCATCACTTTTTTTCCCTGAAGCGATGAAAAATCGAAATTTTCGCCTTCTAAAGTTTGTACGGTAAAGTCGTAAAAGCTTGATTGACTATGAGCTGTATTTATGAAAAAGCTCAGAAAAAATATTAAGAGAGTCGTTTTCATTTTCATCAGATAAGTTTTTTAATAAACAACCCAACATCAAATTAGTTTAACTGACATTTTTGATTCTCCTGACAATGTTGCTAAATTTGCTTTGAACTCATTAGATATCTGCAATATTTTGAAAATAACACTACTCGGTACAGGAACTTCTATGGGGGTACCCATGATTGCGTGTAATTGTGAGGTTTGCTGTTCCTCCGATTCAAGAGACAAGCGCACCCGGTCATCGGTGAAGATTGAAAACAACGGGCAGATTATTGTAATCGATGCAGGCCCCGACTTCAGACAGCAAATGCTGACATCCCATACCAAACGTCTGAATACTATTTTGTTTACACATGAGCACAAGGATCATACGGCAGGTCTTGATGATGTGAGGGCGTTTAACTGGATCAACGGAGAACCATCCGGTTTGTACGGTGAGGAGCGCACTCTGCTGGCTCTGAGGAAGGAATATTCTTATGCCTTTAAAAGTGAAGAGGAAAAATACCCGGGTGTGCCGGAGTTACTACTGAATAAGATTGGTCTTGAGCCGTTTGAAGCTGCAGGAATGAATATTATTCCCGTTCGTGTTTTTCATCACAAAATGCCTGTTTTGGGTTTTCGAATTGACGATTTTTGTTATGTTACCGATGCCAGTTTAATACCTGAAGATAGTAAGGAACTCATCAGGAATACCAAGATTTTGGTGATCAATGCACTCAGAATTGAGCCCCATATTTCTCATTTTAGCTTGAAACAGGCTCTTGAGGTAATTGAAGAGTTGCAACCCGAACGGGCTTATCTAACGCATATCAGCCATCACATGGGATTGCATTCCGAAGTGTCCAAACATTTGCCGCCCAATGTTTTTTTGGGTTATGATGGACTTGAGTTGGAGATTTAATCCGGTAACTCTTTCTTTTTGAGTGTGTTTAAAAACAGTGTAACGGTGGACAAAGCCAGGGTCATAAAAACCAGACCAACAATCCACAGGGCCTCAGAAAGAGAGAGTGTGTCGCTGATCCAACCAAACAAAGGGGCCATTACTGCAAAGATGGCTCTGATGAGTAAACTGCGAACCGACAAAACGGTAGCCCGAATGTCGGATGGGGTGATTTGGTTGATGTAATCTTTTAAAACGGGGGTGGCAATTCCTCGTGCCATGTAAAAAATCCCTATAATCGGTAGAAATAGGAGGGCACTTCTCGTAAATCCCGCTGCCACGAATCCCCCGGTGATAATGATGCTGGTGCTCAAAACCGTTATTTTTTGGCCCATTTTTCTCTCTACTTTCGATGAGAAGAGCGTAACAGTACCTACCAATAAGTTTAGTCCCGTAGCGGTAGCTCCAATAAAGATTTCAGTGAAGCCAAATTCATGAAGTTTTAACTGATAAACCCAGGCCATCGTTAAGGTGGAAGTGCCTATGATTGAGGAATAAATCAGGTTCCATCTCAACTGATTATTCTGAATCAAGGCATGTTTTATGACTTTCAGAATATCTGAAAAACCCGGACGTTTTCGTTTCTTTGTTCTAGGTGGCTCGATTAAGGTCAGGGCCGCCGGAATTCCCAAAAAAGCAATGCCTGTCTGGAAATAGAAGGGGAGATGCAGGCTGATTTCTGCCAAAGCACCTCCGGCAAGTCCTGCCAATGCTTCGGAATAGTTGCCGATAGAAAAGTTTAATCCTTCATATTTCAGGTATTTGTGGCTCCTTCCATCTGCTTTGAGTGAGTCGAACAGCATGGCCGAATCGGACCCGGAAATGAAACTCTGTCCAACTCCCAAGGTCATCTCTGCTGCCAGAAACATCCAGAATCCTGCCCCTATTGAGTAAAATAAAAATCCCAGAGTCCCCAATACTGTCCCCAGGATAAGGGTGAATCTTCGGCCCAGAATATCAGCAAGATATCCGGAGGGAACTTCAAAAATAACAATGCTGATGCTGTAAATGGCTTTCAGCTGAAAAGCTTCCTGGTGACTCAGACCCATATCTTTGTAAAAGAGCATTATAATGGGCATGGTGAGCATGAACCATTTGGCCACTTTTATGATATAGAGTCTTATTATATTTTGACTGAAGTCTCCTTGCATCGCATTTCTTTGCCGGACAAAGGTAAATATTTCATTCGCGTTTTTGAAGTAACCAAAATTGAAAATAGAGATTTGCTTTCAATCAGTCATTAATTGTCCCCCGGATAATGATAAAATGATAAAAAAAGTACTCAAAAATTTTTTAATTGTAATTTAACCGTGTAATTTTGTAGAACAAACGAAAGTTGACCTTGTATTTTTTAGCGTTATGATAGATAATTTATTCATTCCCAGGGGGTATCGTCCTTTGTTGGATTTGAAACAAACTGAACATGCCATCACTGTTGTGAAGGATTCTTTTCAATCCGGATTGTCCTCTGAACTCAGGTTGCGCCGGGTTACCGCACCTCTTTTTGTGCTTAAGGGTACCGGAATTAATGACGACCTGAATGGAATAGAGCGACCTGTTACTTTTCCGGTAAAAGACCTTGGTGACAGAGAAGCGGAGATTGTTCATAGTCTGGCCAAATGGAAAAGAATGGTGCTTACCGATTATGATATTGAGCCTGGATATGGTATTTATACCGATATGAATGCTATTCGTCCGGATGAAGTGCTCGACAATACACATTCTATTTATGTGGACCAGTGGGACTGGGAGCGACATATTACCGCAGAAGAACGAAATTCCAAATTTCTGAGAAAAGTGGTTCGAAGCATCTATGAGGTTTTAAAAAGAACTGAATTTATTCTTTATGAGAAATACCCTCAGCTAACACCATTACTTCCATCCAAAATTCATTTTATTCATAGCGAGGAGTTGTTGCAATTGTATCCCGGCTATACAGCTAAGCAACGGGAAGATGCGATTTGCAAAAAACATGGGGCTGTTTTCCTGAGTGGTATCGGAGGAAGCCTTTCCAACGGAAAACCACATGATGGAAGAGCCCCTGATTACGATGACTGGAGTTCTGAAGATGGAGAAGGATTTCAAGGACTAAACGGAGACATATTACTTTGGAACCCGGTTCTGGAAAAGGCTTTTGAAATTTCGTCCATGGGAATTCGGGTAGATGCCGAAGCTTTAAGGAAGCAATTAAAAGAACGAGAATGCGAGCATCGGAAGGAGCTTATGTTCCACAAACGATTGTTGAATAACGAATTTCCTTTGAGCATTGGCGGCGGAATCGGACAATCCCGGTTGTGCATGTATTTTCTGCGTAAAGCACATATTGGAGAGATTCAATCAAGCATCTGGTCCGATGAGATGCGGCAAGTTTGTAATGAGAACAATATTCCGATAGTTTGACCGATATAAATAAGTTCGTTGAACTTCGTGTCATTATTAAAGATTGTATCTGGTGATAAATCTTTTAAATCATTACTTTTGAGATCATAATCCCTGAAAAACCTTTCAAAAGAGTTTCTCAGGGATTTAGATTTTTTTGTTCATTATAAATATTGCATACTCTGCCATATCAACTCATTTATGTGCAGATCCAGTTTATTGTATTAAAGCAGTTTTTCCCGGGTATGGGAAAATGGTTGCGAAGAAAACCTTTAAACCTATGAAGTACATCGTAGTATTAGCCGATGGAATGTCCGACAATCCTATCCCTGAATGGGATAACAAAACTCCCTTTATGGTTGCAAACAAGCCGGTAATGGATCAACTTTGCGCTATGGGGCAAACGGGATTGTTGAAGTCTATTCCGGTCGGATTACATCCCGGCAGTGAGATTGCCAATATGAATATTCTGGGGTTCGATCCCCGAAAATACTTTCCCGGGCGGGGAGTCCTGGAAGCAGCGGCCTTACAAGTTCCAATTCGTGACAATGAGTTGGTTTTCAGATGTAATCTGGTGACGGTAGAAGGCGATAAATTAATCAACCATTCTGCGGGACACATTTCCAATGAGGAAGCGGGTGAATTGATCAACTATTTGAATGAAAAATTGCACCCGGAAGGGGTACGTTTTCATCAGGGGGTTAGTTATCGTAATTTAATGATGTTGGAAGATGGCAAAACAGGTGTCTTTTGCAGACCACCTCACGATCATCCGGGTGAGCAGCTGGAAGACCTGTTACCCGTTGCTGAGGGAAATGCCAGCAAAACCGCCAAACGCCTCAGGATTTTAATTAAACATTCAATTGAAATCCTTAATGACCATCCTATCAATAAGAAAAGAAGAAAAGAGGGAAAAACTCCCGCCAATGCTATTTGGCCCTGGTCGCCTGGAAAGCCGGGTGGTTTTCCAACTTTTGAAGAGCGTTGGGGTATAAAATCAGGTGCCGTAATTTCTGCGGTAGATTTGATTAGAGGAATTGGTGGTATGGCGGGTCTTGAGAATATTTATGTTGAGGGTGCAACAGGGCTGTTCGATACCAATTATGAGGGAAAAGCTGCCGCTGCAGTAAATGCCCTCATGAAGGTCGATTTTGTATTTTTGCACGTAGAAGCTGCCGATGAAGCCGGTCACGAAGGAGATAAGGAGTTGAAGAAGAGGGTGATTGAGGATTTCGACAAGCGTCTTTTAAAGCCATTGTGGCAGGGTATTCAGGGGCTGAATGAGGACGTTGCACTGGCTTTATTGCCGGATCATCCGACACCTTGTGCTTTGCGTACACATACGTCCGACCCTGTTCCATTTTTTATTGTAAAACCCGGATTAGAAGCTGATTCGGTAAAATCATTTGATGAGCTTTCGGTGAAGGAAGGTTCCCTGGGTATTTTGTCCGATGGGGCTGTATTGGAGAAATTATTTGAATAATTAAGATTGTTGTAATTTTTTGCACTTCCACAATATGCAGTTTAAGAGTTTAGGAAAAAATCTACAAACAGTCTCTTTGTCGGAGGCTGTTTTTAAAGGCTTAGCCGATGATGGCACTCTTTTCATGCCGGAAGAAATTCCCCTCCTGGATAAGGATTTTTTAGAGAATCTGGGACGAATGTCTCTTTCCGAGATTGCTTTTTCAGTATTAAAGCCTTTTGTGAATGAGGATTTGAGTGATGCTGAATTGAAAGAAATGGTTGAAAGCACTTTCTCTTTTCCCATTCCATTGAAGGCAGTAAATAACGACATTTATGTGTTGGAGTTGTTTCATGGCCCAACGCAGGCTTTTAAAGATGTGGGTGCTCGTTTTTTATCACGTCTGATGAGTCGTTTGCATCCGGTTACCGACAAGAAAATGGTGGTTTTAACTGCCACTTCCGGAGATACCGGAGGTGCAGTGGCTCATGGTTTTTATAAAGTTCCGGGAATTGATGTGGTGGTTTTGTACCCCAAAGGAAAAATAAGCCCTTATCAGCAAAATCAGATGACCAGTCTGGGGCATAACATTCATGCCATTGCAGTGGAGGGGGCTTTTGATGATTGCCAGCACCTGGTTAAACAAGCTTTTAATGACCGCGATTTACGACAGCAGTTGGCCGTTACTTCCGCCAATTCAATTAACCTGGGACGTCTTCTGCCTCAGATGGTTTATTATTTTCAGGGAGTTGCCCGCATGATGGAAAAAAATGGGGGTAAGGCACCTGTAGTTTGCGTTCCCAGTGGAAATTTTGGGAATATTACTGCGGCAGTAATGGCTCATAAAATGGGCTTACCGGTGAAACGTTTTGTGGCAGCCACCAATGTTAACGATGTGGTTCCACGGTTTCTGACTTCCGGAAATTATGATCCTCGTGAGTCGATTGTTACATTGGCCAATGCCATGGATGTCGGAGATCCCAGCAACTGGCCCCGACTTTTCGAGTTGTACCACAATGATGCAGAAAAACTGAAAAAAGAAGTTTTTGCAACTGTGGTGAATGACCAGGAAATTAAGAATACCATCCAATCCGTTTTTTCTGCTCATAACTATTTACTTGATCCACATTCCGCAACAGGTTATTTGGGGCTTTCGCGACAACTGCAAAGTGATGAAAGCGGTTTTTTTGTATCTACTGCCCATCCGGTGAAATTTATGGAAACCATAGATTCCGTTTTGCCGGCTGAAGCACAAAAAATTAAGGACGAATTTGGAGATGCTTTTCAGGTTACAGGAACAAACGAATCGATGGAGAACTCCTACAAAAGCCTGAAAGAATACTTGTTGAACATGTAAATTGTGTTTTTTTTAATTAATTTTAAGATTTGGCCTGCTTTTTGTTTTCTTTTTTTAGCAAAAAGGCTATTTTTACAGCCGCAAAAAAGAAAGAAAACCAATCATTAAATTTGAATACGTTATGAAGTACTTATTGACAGTAAGTTTTGTGTTGTTTGCACTTGCAGGAAGTGTTTTTGCCCAGGATAAATCGGCAGCAGACTATAAAAATGAGGGAAATGAAGCCTTGAGAAATAAGGATTATCAAAAAGCCCTTGAACTTTATGAGGAGTCGGTAGCCAATTGGGAAGAGGGAGAACCTTTGGAGGATGCTATGCTTTATAATATGGCTACTTGTGCCCGTCGTATCGAAGATTACGACAAAGCAGTGAAGTATTATGAAATGACTAAGGAGCAAGGATTCCGCCCCGACATCTCGGCTTATTACATTGCTTTTTCTTTAAATAAGCAAGATAAAGACGAAGAAATGGAGAGTTTCCTGGTAAACGCTGTTGAAGAATTTGGCACAAGTAAATATGTAGGTCACATGAAGAAAATGCTTGTGACTTATTATCTTCAGCAAGGTTCGGAGCCATACAATGAGGCTTCTCAGATATTAGCTTCTGCTCAAAATGCAGATCCATCTCAGTATGAGGAGATTAACTCACGAGCCAATGAAGCATTTTCGAATGCCAAGCCTTGGTTTGAGAAGGTGTTGAAGTATGATGCTGACAATGCCAGTGCTAAAGCTTCTCTTAAAGAAATTAATAATAGACTGGCTCAATAGATTAAGGAATTGTGCCAAAATAACTTGCCGCTTTAGACTTGTTATTTTAAAAGAAACGGGTGCCTCAGCGAAAAATTGAGGCACCCGTTTCTTTTGTTTAATATCTGCTGTATCGCAATTCTCAATTGATCGTCAGATTTTTAGATATAAGATTTAAGATGTTTCGTCAGATCTTGATATACTGAATTTTAATAAATAAACACCTTCGAGTGCAAACAATTGGTTTGCAGCGTATTGCAAAAGTTTAACGAAATATTGAATCCTATTACAGAAAAAGAAAAGGCAACGACTTACAATCGCCTTATTATTGTATTTTTTATTGGTGTCCGGTTAAAAAATTGAGATTGCTTTCCCAAAAGGGCGGGATTCGCAATGATGACGGGACTTTGAAAGTTATTGAAGGGTGGTGTTGATTTTCGGCTTTGCCGAAAATCAACACCTACCACCCCAGTTTAAAACATAAAAGACAGCGTCATTGCGAGCAAAGCAGCCTGTCCCGGTTTATCGGGGAAGCAATCTCTATCTACCGGGCCAACAGTGATAATTTTTCAGGATAAAGAAAACTACACTGTTAATCCGTAGCCAAAGAAAACAAAAAAGGCCGTCTCCGTTGGAAGACAGCCTTTTTTGCATTTTATCAGGTTCTAAACCTAATTTCTTTTGGCTTTTTTCGATTCTTCTGCCGCATCATCAGATTTCTTATTGCTTTTCGGGAACCTCACAATATTGGTGGTTACCTGCTGGTTCTCCTTATCAAAGTCAACTTCAATGGCATCGCCCTCACTGATACTGGCCTGAATAATAACCTCAGCCATTTCATCTTCCAGGTATTTCTGGATAGCCCGTCTCAGTGGTCTGGCACCATATTGAACATCATAACCCTTGGCAGCGATAAAGTCTTTCGCTTCTTTAGAAAGTATCAGTTTGTATCCCAACGATTCAACTCTCTGATAAAGACCTTTAAGCTCAATATCGATAATCTTGCGAATGTCCGCTTTGTCCAGACTGTTAAAGATAACTACATCATCGATTCTATTAAGAAACTCGGGAGCAAAAGCCTTTTTAAGTGACTTCTCAATGACACTTTTTGCATGTTCGGAATCCGTTGATTGCGTTGCTGTGGAAAAACCAATTCCACGTCCAAAGTCTTTCAGTTCACGGGTACCAATATTGGAAGTCATTATTATAATGGTGTTTTTAAAATCGACCCGGCGTCCCAGACTGTCGGTCAAACGTCCCTCATCCAGAACCTGCAGAAGGATATTAAACACATCGGGGTGGGCTTTTTCTATTTCGTCGAGCAATACCACGGAATAGGGGCGGCGGCGTACTTTTTCAGTAAGCTGACCACCTTCTTCATATCCGATGTATCCGGGAGGGGCTCCAACCAGTCGGGAAACACTGAATTTCTCCATATATTCACTCATATCAATCCTGATGAGTGCTTCGGTGGTATCAAACAGATACTGAGCAAGAATCTTTGCCAGATGTGTTTTTCCTACTCCGGTTGGCCCCAGAAATACAAAGGAACCAATGGGTCTGTTGGGATCTTTCAATCCGGCACGATTTCGCTGAATCGCTTTAACGATTTTCACGATGGCATCATCCTGACCAATCACTTTCCCTTTTAGCTGGTCACCCATCTTGAGCAAACGAGCACCTTCGGCCTGAGCCACACGTTGAACAGGAATGCCGGTCATCATGGCTACCACTTCTGCCACCTTTTCAGCATCTACCGTTTCTCTGTTCTGCTGAAGCTCTTCTTCCCATTTTGTTTTGGAACTTTCCAACTCATCAATGAGTGATTTTTCTTTGTCACGGAACGAAGCAGCCAATTCAAAGTTTTGGGCTTTTACCGCTTTAATTTTATTCTCTTTGGTTTCGTCAATTTTCTCTTCCAGCTTCAGAATGGTTTCAGGAACCACAATATTGCTGATGTGAACACGCGAACCGGCCTCGTCCATGGCATCAATTGCCTTATCAGGAAGATGGCGGTCAGAGATATATCTTTCTGTCAGTTTCACACATGCCTGAATGGCTTCGTTTGTGAAACTTACATTGTGGTGGTCTTCGTATTTCTCTTTAATATTATTGAGAATTTCGATGGTTTCGTCCACAGAAGTAGGTTCAATCATCACTTTCTGGAAACGACGCTCCAGTGCCCCGTCCTTTTCAATATGCTGACGATATTCATCCAGTGTGGTGGCTCCGATGCACTGAATTTCGCCGCGAGCCAGTGCCGGTTTTAGCATATTTGCTGCATCCAGCGAACCTGTAGCACCTCCGGCACCTACGATGGTGTGAATTTCATCAATAAAAAGAATGATATTGGTGTTTTTTGACAATTCATTCAGGATGGCTTTGATTCGTTCCTCGAACTGTCCACGGTATTTGGTTCCGGCCACGATAGAGGCCAAATCCAGAGTTACCACACGTTTATCGAAAAGCACCCGGGAAACCTTTTTGTCAATGATTCTAAGGGCCAGGCCTTCAGCAATAGCAGATTTACCAACCCCCGGTTCGCCGATAAGAACGGGATTGTTTTTCTTTCTGCGGCTGAGGATTTGAGCCAGCCGTTCAATTTCCCGTTCCCGGCCAACGATAGGGTCGAGGCGACCCTCTTCGGCAGCACGGGTAATATCAATTCCAAAATTGTCCAGCACCGGTGTGTCTGAACCGGGTTTTCCGGCTCCCGATTTTCCTCCTTCGTGACCACCTCCGCCACCTCCCTGAGATGAGAATGGAGAGTCTGCATCATCGTCATCCGGCATTTGGGCCTTGCTTTGCGGAGACACTTGTTCTGCCAGTAACCGAAGATGGTCGTATTTTACATTATAATCATTCATAATTTCCGAAATTGTGCTACTCCTGTCTTTTACCAACGCAAGAAGCAGGTGCAGCGTGTTAACTTTCGAGCTTCTTAAGGCTCTTGCTTCAAGATGTACCAGTTTTAAAATCTGTTCGGTTGACTTTAAAAGAGGTAACTGGTTATTATTGTTCAGTGGTGTATGTTCTTTTATTTGTTTTTCGATGGTGTCACGAACGTGATCCACATCTACCTTTAGCTGGTCAAGCAATCTGACGGCTTTGTTGTTGGTGTCGTTAAGCAACCCCAGCATCAGATGCTCAGGTGCCAGGAAAGGATTACCCAGGCGTGAGGCTTCCTGACGGCTAAAAGAGATGACCTCTTTTATTTTTGATGAGAAATTTAGATCCATGTGGTATCTTTCTTTTATAATTATCAGGACAATTAATAAACAAAAACTGTGCAACGTTTTGACCGGTGCCATAATTGCAGTTTTTGTTTTCCTCAAAAATACTATAAAAAGGCTAAAAATCCCAAGAACAAAAGGGTATAAAAAACAAGGCCGGTTTGTTTTTCCGTTCGGTAGGAAATGATTAATTTAGGGCGGCGAAAAAAATGACCCTTAGCTATGGGCATTTTTTTAATTTCAGACTCATCTAAAGACTATCTAAATGGCTGATGAAGAAAGAATAATAAAGATTAACATTGAAGAGGAAATGCAATCGGCTTACATCGATTATTCGATGTCTGTAATTGTTTCCCGTGCCTTACCTGACGTTCGGGACGGCCTTAAACCGGTACACAGACGTGTACTTTTCGGAATGCATGATTTGGGAATGTCTCCAAACAAGCCTTATAAAAAGTCTGCAAGGATTGTGGGAGAGGTGCTTGGTAAGTACCACCCACACGGCGACTCATCGGTGTATCATGCAATGGTTCGAATGGCTCAGCCCTGGTCAATGCGCTATATGTTGGTGGATGGACAGGGTAATATGGGGTCGGTTGATGGTGACAGTCCTGCGGCAATGCGTTATACTGAGGCACGCATGAACCGGCTTTCGGAAGAAATGCTGGCCGATATTGAGAAAAACACTGTCGATTTCCAATTTAATTTCGACGATTCCCTGAGAGAGCCTACGGTTCTTCCAACGCGGATTCCTGCACTTTTAGTGAATGGTACTTCCGGCATTGCTGTCGGTATGGCCACCAATATGGCACCCCACAACCTTGGAGATGCCATTAATGCCATTGTGGCATATATCGACAATCCCGATATCAGTATCGAAGAATTGATTCAGGTTATTAAGGCACCGGATTTTCCAACAGGAGGAACCATTTATGGTTATCAGGGGGTAAAAGACGGCTATGAAACCGGTCGGGGACGAATTGTTATTCGGGCCAAATCGGAAATTGAAACAGAAAATAACGGTCGCGAAAAAATTATCATTACCGAAATTCCTTACATGGTCAACAAAGCTGACTTGATTGTGAGAATTGCTGATTTGGTTAATGATAAAAAGATCGATGGTATTTCTAACGTCAATGACGAATCGGATCGCGATGGAATGCGGATTGTTATCGACCTTAAAAAAGAAGCAATTGCCAATGTAGTATTGAACCACCTTTATAAATATACTGCGCTGCAATCATCTTTTGGGGTCAATAATATTGCGTTGGTTAAGGGAAGGCCACAACTCCTGAATATCAAAGGAATTGTGCAGAACTTTGTGGAGCATCGCCACGATGTGGTTACACGCCGAACACAATTTGAACTGGATCAGGCTCAAAAGCGTGCACATATTCTGGAGGGACTTATTATTGCCAGTGATAATATTGATGAAGTCATTAAAATTATCCGTGCAGCGAAGAATCCTGATGAAGCTCGTGAAAAATTAATGGAGCGATTCGACCTGACAGATATTCAGTCTCGTGCCATCGTTGAAATGCGATTAAGACAGTTGACCGGTCTGGAGCAAGACAAACTCAGATCAGAATATGAAGATTTATTGAAAGAGATTGACCGTTTGAAAGAAATTCTGGCTGCAGTAGAGCTCAGAATGGAAATCATTAAAAACGAGATGCTCGAAATAAAGAGTAAGTACAATGATCCCCGTCGCACCGACATTGTTTACTCATCCGAAGAGTTTAACCCGGAGGATTTCTATGCCGATGAACAAATGATAATAACCATTTCGCATTTGGGTTATATCAAACGAACACCATTGGCGGAATTCAGGACACAAAACCGCGGAGGAGTGGGCTCGAAAGGAAGCACCACCAGAGATGAAGATTTTATTGAGCACATTTATCCTGCTTCTATGCACAATACGATGCTCTTCTTCACCAAATTGGGACGTTGTTTCTGGCTCAAAGTTTATGAAATTCCCGAAGGCTCCAAAAATTCTAAAGGCCGTGCTATTCAGAACCTTCTGCAAATCGATCCGGAAGATACCGTCAAGGCTTTCATCAGAGTGAAAAAACTGAATGATGAGGAGTATTGCCAGACTCATCATATCGTGATGGGTACCAAAAAGGGGGTTATCAAAAAATCTCTTTTGGTCGATTACTCCAGACCACGTCAATCAGGCGTAATAGCCATTAGCATACGCGAAGATGATGAGTTGATTCAGGCTCGTCTGACTAATGGGAACAGCGAAATTTTGATGGCCACCCGTTCCGGACGTGCCATTCGTTTCAACGAATCGCATGTTCGAAGCATCGGACGTACGGGTCAGGGAGTGAGGGGAATAACCCTTGATTCAAAAGTCGATGAAGTGGTTGGCATGGTTTGTGTGAAAGATACCCAAGACGACATTATGGTTGTTTCTGAAAAAGGATATGGAAAACGTTCCAATCTGGATGATTACCGGGTTACCAACAGAGGCGGAAAAGGGGTGAAAACCATGCGAATATCCGAAAAAACCGGAGATTTGATCACCATCAAGAGCGTCAATGACGACAATGATTTAATGATCATAAACCGTTCGGGAGTTACCATTCGGGTTGCTGTTGCCGACCTTAGAACAACAGGACGAGCCACTCAGGGTGTTCGGTTAATCAATCTGGATAAGAAGCATGATATGATTGCTTCTGTGACCAAAGTAATATCAGAATTAAAAATGGATGAAGATATTATGGAGTCAGGTATTCTTGAGAAACAATCCGATGATGATGTTGATGATGATAATAATGGAGAGAATTCATAAATTTATATTGTAAATACACTCAAAAACAGATAACAATGAAAAAGTTACTAATTGTAGCACTTGCGCTGTTTGTAGGAGCAGGTGTTTATGCCCAGAAAGGAAAAGTAAACGCTGCAGAGGCCTATATTGATAATGGCGATCTTGAAGCTGCCGGGGAACGTTTGGAAGATGCTTATACGCATAAGCGTTCAGCAGACTGGCCCAAGACCTATATTGTTGCGGCAAAACTGGCAACTGCACAATATAAGAAAGATAAGGATATCAAGCATCTTCAGGATGCTGTCGATCATTACATGAAAGCCATCGAACTGGACAAAGCTGACAATAACCGATTCGAAAACGAAATTAAAGTGGCTTTGACTTTTTTCGTAAACGAGTTGACCAATGCCGGTATAGAAGGATTTAACGAACAGAACTATGAGAATGCCATGGTGGCCTTTGAAAATGTATTGAAAGTTAATGAATTGGATATGTTTCAGCAAGAGAGTCCAACTGTGGACACTGCTATAATTTACAATACCGCTTTAGCCGCATATAATGCCAAAAATTGGGATAAAGCTTCCAAGTACCTGGAAGAATCTATCGATTACAGTTATGGTGGAGGAGATGCGGTATTGCTTTTGCATCAGGTTTATGGAACCATGCAGGATTCAACAAAAATGGCAGAAAATCTTCAGAATGGATTTGAGAAATATCCGGAAGATGACCGTTTGCTGACCCAGTTGATTAATTATTACCTGGAAACCAAACAAAATGATGCTGCTAAAGCGTATCTGAATCAGGCGGTGGAACAAGACCCGGAAAATCCTACGTATTACTATGCCAGAGGGGTTTTGTCTGATCAGGCCCAAAATTACGACGAAGCCATTGGTGACTATAAAAAGGCATTGGAGTTGAAGGCGGATTATTTCGATGCTTTATACAATTTAGGAGTCATTTATTACAACAAAGCCATTGAGCAGATGAATGTTGCCAACGATGAAACCAACCATGCCAAATTTAAAAAGGAAAAGGCTAAGGCTGATGAATTGTTTAAGACTTCATTGCCTTATATGGAAAAGGCACACGAGGCTAAACCCGATGAACTTGCAGTTCTGGAAAGTCTGAAAGGTTTGTATTACCGCTTCGAAATGATGGATAAGTATGATGAAATCAATGCCAAGATCAAAGAGATTAAGGGAGAGTAATCGTTTCTAATAAAAATAGCAGGCTAATTCGGCCTGCTATTTTTATATTTATTAAATTAACATAATGTCAATTATAGGACAAGAGGAGATTTTCATTTATATTGGTTGAGTGTAGTATAAAAGGTATATTTTTGCCAAAATCAAGGCTTTGAAAATTTTTGCACCGGAGTTAACCTGTTGTTAATGAGGATTCAAAAATTTTCATTAACGAAGAGTTTGGCAATAAAGATGCTTTTTAGAC
>Ga0163219_100231_pt1 | contig 15482 bp, 17 predicted proteins | sample MSEWel2016_04_06_FD_113150 | JGI IMG/M metagenome (GOLD analysis project Ga0163219, IMG submission 113150) | Subsurface microbial communities from deep shales in West Virginia, USA - MSEEL Well Study Marcellus 3H_2016_04_06 ...
ATATACACTTATACAAAAGTTTTAACAAAGTTATAAATAGTTTTAATATAAAAGAAATAATAATATAAAAAGGATTTTCGTTTAGATATGGAATCTCAATACCCATCCACCAGTAGTAAAAAAACCTCATATTGTGAGAATGATAGAAAGCTGCTGAAAAAGCATATCCTCGATCTTGAAAGGAAACTAGAATCAAGGGAACTGGAGCTGCAGCTTACCCGTAATTTTTATGAAGAACGTCTTGAGAACCTCAATGATGTACTTTTTACAGTAGATGAAAATGGTGTTTTCACCTATCTGAACTCTGCTGTTGAAAACATTACAGGATACAAGAGGGAAGAGGTTCTTGGAACACCATTTACAAAACATGTCCACCCGGAAGACCTTCCCGGCCTCCTTAAAGACATCGAAAGGACCATCTCCGGTGAAAAAAAACCTTACATGTTCCGCATAATCAAAAAATCAGGTGAGATCGGATATGTACATACTACATCCCGTGCGATCATAAAAGATTCCGAAGTAGTTGGCATAAACGGACTGATGGTGGATATCAAAAAACTCAAACAGGTCGAGTCCAAACTCAAGGAAGAAAGAGATATCGCCCAAAAATATCTTGATGTCGTAGCCGTAGTTATCCTTGTGATCGACAGGGAAGGAAACATTAACCTCATAAATAAAAAAGGATGCGAGATACTCGGCTTCAGGGGAGATGAAGCTCTTTTAAAAAACTGGTTCGATATATATTCCCCGGAATATTCAAGAGAAGAAGAAATTGAGAAATACAAAAAAGTGATGAACAGGGAAATTGACCTACCCCAGCATTTCGAATCATCCGTTTATGTACCGGATAGAGGAATAAGGACTTTTCAGTGGCACAACATCCTATTAGAGGACGAGAATGGGAATATAAGAGGGCTTCTGACATCAGGAGAAGATATCACTGAGAGGAAAAAAGCTGAAAAGACACTTATAATGGCCAAACTCATAGCTGAAAATGCAAACAGGACCAAAAAAGAATTCATATCCACGATCAGCCATGAACTAAGGACTCCGCTCAATCACATAATAGGGTATTCACAGATTCTGCACGAAGATTATTCAGGTTCACTGACTGAAGAACAAAAAAGATATGCAAAGGTAATAGAAGATAGTGGAGACCAGCTGCTCAAAATGGTGAATTCCATGATAAGCATTTGTGAGATAGAGAACGGAACACTTGAGATCATGAAAAGTAATTTCTCATTCGCTGCTGTGATAAATGAGATCGAGAGTTTCCTGATGCCTGTTGCAAAAAAGAAAAACTTGACCCTGAGATTTGACATCAACTATAGTATTGATGAAATATATTCAGATGAAGATAAGGTCCGGACTATAATCTATAATCTCACCCATAATGCAATCAAATTCACCCCGCCTGGCGGAGATGTAACTGTAAAAGTCTCATCCTTTGGCCGGGATTTTATCAGAATATCCGTAATTGATACTGGAATCGGGATCTCAGAAAAAGAGCAGCAGAAATTGTTCAGGCCTTTCTGCCAGGCGGATTCATCCCTTAACAGAAGATATAACGGAACGGGACTTGGATTATCCCTAGCCTATGAACTTGTTGAAATGCTTGGCGGAAAAATGCATCTAAAAAGTGAACCAGGAAAAGGAAGCACCTTCAGCTTCACAGTTCCCATATGTCGCTATTGAAACATATCAGGCATTTTTGATCTTTACTGCGGTTCCGTATGCGAGCAACTCTGCAGCACCCGCCATTGTCTGTGATGTAGTGAACCTTACATTCACAACGGCATCGGCATCCATATTCTTTGCCTGGTCGATCATCCGGGTAAGAGCCTCTTTTCTGGCCTGTGCAAGCATATCCGAATAACCTCTCAACTCACCACCGACAAGATTCTTCAGACCTGCGGCAATGTCACTTCCAAGGTGTTTTGCACGCACAGTGTTTCCGAAGACCACACCTATTATCTCGACTTCCTTACCATCTATATCGTTTGTTGTTGTTACCAGCATAGTATTCCTCCTTTATTCATTCTCTGTTATTCAAATCATTATTATTCTGATCGTGATCCGCTTTCTGAAGTGTGAAGATAAATGTGCTGCCTTTGTCGGTTTCACTTTCAACTCTGATGGAGCCACCCATACCCTCAACTATACCCTTGCTGATAGCAAGGCCGAGGCCGCATCCGCCTACTTTGCGTGTGGAGGTACTGTCGATCTGATAGAACTTATCGAATATATGTTCAAGATTATCAGGATCAATTCCAATACCATTGTCACTCACACTTACCTCAATCTTTCTGGCAAGCTCTTTTGCGGATACGCTTATCTCCCCACCGACCGGAGTGAATTTGACGGCATTACTGAGCAGATTGACAAATACCTGAATGAGTTTGTCCTTATCTGCATACACCTTCGGAGCAGGCACAGGCATGTTTACTTTGATATCAATATCCTTATCCCTGGCGGGTTTTGAGATATTCTCCAGGGAGTGATCCAGGGCCTCACCGAGGTTGATGTTCTCCATCTCGAAGTTCATCCGGTTGGATTCTATCCTTGAGATATCCAGAAGGTCATCCACCATTCTGGCCTGCCTGTCAACGTTTCTGTTAATGAGGGAAAGCATTTGCTTTCTCGTATCCTGATCACATTTTTCCTCAAGCAGGAACTCACTGGAAGTCTTCATCGCCGTAAGAGGAGTTTTCAGTTCATGCGAGACCATGGACAGGAATTCGGTCTTTAACCTGTCAAGCTCCTTGAGCTTCAGGTTTGCGGCTATCAGGGACTCGTTGGACTGCTTGAGTTCATGAGTCTTTTTCTCCACTTCATCTTCAAGGCTCCTGTTCCAGTTGAGCAGTATGAAATAAACCTGTGATCCCAGAAAGAGTATGAAAAGCACTGAAAGACCTGCAACTGTAAAGAGCTTCACATAAACAGATACGATCAGCCTGTCAACAGCACTGCCCGGACTTGTAAGACCCAGAGACCAGTTCTTATTGTACCATGAAACGGGAGAGTATGAAATAAGAATATCCTGGCCCTGATCCGAGCCTGTATCCGGGTACTTTCCGTTTCCTTCCTGGCCACTGATCTGAGCCTGAACTATATCCAGACGCTCTACTTCATAGCCGCTGATGTAATCGAAGTAGTCAGTACCTTTCTCATAGGTGCCAGACTGATCATAGATTATCTCACCTTCACTGTTGAGCAGATAAACAGAGTTCGAACTGTTTGACGTTGCATCAAACTGCCGGATAATGTTCTCATCGGAAACAATTCCAAAGATCGTACCCCTGAACTCACCATCCTCGAAAACAGGAACCCATACAAAGGAGCCATAGATGCCTTCCATTGTCATCCTGGGCTCGGAAATATATACCTCACCGGTCCTTCTCACCTCCTCAAAAGCCCATTCATTGTTGTTCTCATGAAGATTGTAGCCATAGGGTACATTTTCCGAAGGATAGCCGGATACGACCGTACCATTGGCATTGATGAACTCGAGTACGTGATATATTTCGGCCGCCTTATAGATAGTTTCGAAATCCGAGACAAAGAGGTCCTCAGGTACCCCCTGCTCGTTCCTGGCCATCACCTCCAGAAGCAGCACTCTTTCATTGAGCAGCTCCTCAAGGGATGAAGAAATATATTGTGTAAGGATCAACTGCTGGTTCTGATACTGATCCTCTACGATGGATCTTACCTCAACGTTGGCGCGCATCCAGAAAAAGACGATTGAGCCGATAAGAAGCAGTACTATCACTGCAAATACTATAAGGTTCCATCTACTTTTTTTATCCAGCATAGGATGAAATTATTATTTATCGAAGGAGAGATTCAGAAGCTAGTTCTCCTGAGCACGGTCCTTATGCGGGCCTTCAATTCCTTCAGGTTGAAAGGTTTTGTCACATAGTCATCCGCACCCAGTTCAAGTCCCTCTACCTTGTCATCGGTCTCACCTTTTGCCGTCAGCATGATAACAGGTATGTGCCTGGTGGAAGGGTCTGACTTCAAACGCTTACAGACTTCAAATCCATCCATCCCGGGCATCATTATGTCAAGCAGGATAGCATCGGGTTTTTCAGTCTTTGCCTTTTCAAGTCCTTCAAAGCCATCCAGAGCAACAACTACGTTATATCCCTCAGATTCCAGTGCCACCCTGAGTGCGGTCAGGGCATCCAGCTCCTCATCAACTATGAGCAGCTTCTCACGGGTATCACTGAGGAAATCGATTCTCTGTTGCACTATGCTCTCATCCAGATCAAGAGAGCTGGCAATCTCTGCGGTGCTTATACCGGGATTCTCTTCCATGAGTGCAAGGATTTTGGGGTCAATGTTTTCCGTATCCATGATAATACTACCTGGAATTATCAATATAAATACCCTGATGATGCTATTAAAACCTTTCCAAATATCAAAGAGCTTATATCTTGATTAGACCGGCTGTCCGAATAAAAGAAAACCTTATAATCCATAACCGAATATCTTAGTAAAGATTAAAATGGATGCGCTGGAAGAGATTTTTGGAAAGACCGCCCAGATGACCGTTCTGAAAAACCTGATTTCACACCGGGACGAGTCAACATATCTTTCGGGAATTGCAGAAGAGACAGGCCTTTCCCATTCCAGTGTGGCAAGGGTTATATCCCCACTTATTAAAAGCGGGATAGTTATCGAAAAACCTCTGGGAAAGCAGATACGTACATTCCGCCTCAATCTTGAGGATGAAAAAACACAACTGATACTGGACTTTTATAAGAAACTCAATGAAAAAGCCGGTAAACACTAACTACTTTTTTCTAAGCCTGTCAAATCCTAAAAAAAATTAGTTTTCCTGCTCAGAAGCCTCTCTGCCTTTCTCCTGTGAACTTCCAAGCAGCAGCACTGCCATATGACCGGCCAGCTCTGCAAGCAGGTTCATAAGATGCAGTGAAACAATCCCCACAAATATGCCTATAACTGCCGTGACAAGAGCTTCCGACAGAGTATCTACCAGGAACGGACCAATGTATATGGGGTTGAAATGATACAATACCGGAGACAGCACCATACTCAGTGTCAATGTTATAAGGACTACCGTAACCACAAGGGACAGTATACCCATAGGGAATTTCAGGATCAGGTAAAGCAGGGATTTCCATGTAACGGGATTTTTCATTCTCTTTATCCCTTTGCCAACAATACTGTCACCGGTAGCCGGACCCCGGGACATTGGAGATATATTCACATCCAGAAGCCATATCGCAAGCTGACGTTCAAAGGATGCTATTTCCCACCAGGCCAGGAATATCAGTATGAGTATGGGAATACCTACCCATATGATCACCAGACTGAATCCCAGTGACAGGCCGCTTACCAGAAATACGAAGTAAGCAGTTCCGAGGGGAAATGTGAACAGTAAATAAAGGATATTCAGGTAGGTCTGCTTCCTGAAAGCAACGTTCACAAACTCCAGCAGTGCATTTCTTTGTTCACGCATTGTTGTCTCTCTGTAAATAAATCCAATATTTTTACTAACCAGTTTTAAATATCTGACCATTACAGCTTTTAAAGCAAGATCAGAAAATCCTTATCTGCCATATTCCTGAATCCTCTGTGGTCTTCTCACAAAGAAATATAGCAAACCCCCCAGGAGATGGGTAAAGAGGATTATGATTACCCAGATCAGCTTATCATTACCCTGTGAAGGTTCTTTCATGGCACAGTCCACGAGCATCCATATCCAGAAAATGGTCCCGATTATGCCTATCCCGAAGAATAGAAAGACCATCAGAAAGGGGATTCCAATAAATAGACTGTCTATCATATTAACTCCTCAACTCTAATTTCATTCATGCCTTAACGCATCCACAGGATTCATCTTTGCAGCCTTGTTGGCAGGATATACACCTGCAAGCAACCCTACGATGATCGAGACGAACATTCCCACAAAGATCAGGTCAAGAGGGAAGATATATGGCAGTCCCATGGCACTGTCCGCCAGATAGGCACCGAGTACACCAAGACCCGTACCAAGTACCCCTCCGATCAATCCCACTACCATTGATTCCACAATGAACAGGGAAAGTACTTCGTGATTCTTGTAACCCAGGGATTTCATGATACCTATCTCATTGGTCCTTTCAGTGACAGTAACCAGCATGATATTCATGATACCAATGGACCCAACGATCAGTGAGATCAACGCAACTGAAGTAAGCAGTGATCCGAGGGCAGCGGACAGCTGATCGACCTCTTCCAGTATTTCGGCCTGGTTCATCAAACCATACGGTTTTGCATCTTCATTATCAATATCCCTGGATGAAACACCAAGATCCCTTGCAAGCCTTTTATCAAGCTCGTCAGTGACATCGTCTATGGATTCCATACTGGATGCAGCCGCAAAGAATCCCCAGTAATAGTCTTCTCCCATGATCTCGTTCATGGTTGAAACGGGAATGAATATCCTCACATCGGACTCGATACCGCTCTGAACAAAGGTGGTATCGGGATCTTGTATTATACCCTTGACCTTGAATTTCTGGGTCACAACTTCGCCGTCCGCTCTTGTGAAAGTCAGCTCAATGGTATTTTTTTCCGATATCTTCTTATCGAATTTCTCATACGCTACATCATGTCCCAGAACCGCCATGTATTTGTCATTGTCATCAAGGAAGCTTCCAGACTCCATTTCGATGTTCGCAACTTCCTCATAGTCCTGGGAAACACCCTGTACCTGTATCTGCCGGGTCGTGGAAATAAATCTGGTCTCGGCTACCTCCTGACTTAAAGGGGAGACACCGGTTATTCCGGGAGTGTTCTTTATCAGTTCCATTTCACTGTCATGGAAGAGATTGGATTTTTTACCTTCAACAATAATGAAATTATTACCCACCGAACCTATTTCCTCGGTAAAGAACTCATTGAAACTCGCCCCCAAGGAAACATTGGCGATCACCGCTGCAACACCGATGACAATACCCAGGGTTGTAAGTGCAGATCTCATTTTTGAGCTGCCGATACTCCCGAGTGCCATTTTTACAGAATGTGTAAGGCTTAGCATAGTGGATCCCCTGAGACTTCCATCAGTTATTCTGCTTTCTGCGTCTGTACAGGAACACAGCAGGAAGTCCCAGCAAAACAGCTATTCCCAGACCTGCTGCAACAGTATTGTTACCGTCTTCATCCTCTGATACGGTTTTCACTTCACGGCTACCAATTTCGGTCACATGCTCGTTGATCCCGTTTTTATACTCAACCTCAATTGATACAGGATAAGATTCCTTTTCACCGTCACCTGTTGCCTTGATCTCAATGGTGAACAGCTCATCCGAATCCATTGAACCTATATAATATTCCTCAGGAGCAAAATCAAGTTCATCAGAATACAATCTTACACTTACTGAGTTGAGTGTATTGGGATGCATGTTAGCCACATCGAACTCGAAACTACCTTCACCATTCGTGATTACCAGTGGTTTTGAAGGTATTACCTTGATTGCTGAAGAATCAACTGTGATGGGGATTCTCCAGTTGCTATTATACTCATAGGAATTTCCCACTGTTGAGAGTTGCAGATAATATGTTCCATCAGCGGTTTCTTCGCTTACTTCAACATTGTAACTTAAGGACAGGGAATCACCGGGACCTATCACACCTGAACCCTGGTAACTGTCGCTTTTGATATCTATACCCTCAGAACCTTTCAGCACCGCAGACTGAACTCTGGCATTTGTGTCATATTCGACACCATCTATAGTTACAGAGTTAGTTGTCGCGGTATTGGTAAGAGTGAAACTTATCGTACCTCTGTCACCGGGCATGAAAACTTCAGGATCACTTGTCACAGAGTCAAGCTGTAAAGTGCCTTTACTGTCAAATGAAGCCGAGCCGACTTTCAGGTCAAATGTTTTCCTGAACCAGGTATCTCCTGCATCGGTCTGGTAATATATGTCGACGCTGCCTGTACCGACTCTGGCACCGTCATCCACGAAGAGGCGATACTCTTTTACCGCAGCATCTTCGGGTGAAAGAATACCAACTTTTTTTATCGCATTCTTTTCTGAGTCCAGAGAGAAAGGATATTCAGGCTCAAGTTTAACAGATACTGCATCCGCACGCCCATATCCGATATTCTCGACCTTTACAGACACATCAACATATTCACCGATCTGTGCAGGGAACGGATCGTATTCTATGATATCCACCTTGAGGTTTGCAGCCGAGTCTGCCGATGCAGGGGCCATAAGTGCAGAGAATAACAATCCGATACAAAGTATTGAACCTATAATCTTCCGAATAGAATCTTTTATTTTAGCCATATCAACCACTTCAATTATTTTCGATCTTTCCATCCCTTATCAGCACGACCCGGTCCACATATTTTTTCATCTCGGGATCGTGTGTTATCATAACAATAGTACAACCCTTACCGTGAAGTTCGGAAAAGATCCCCATGATCTCTTCACTTGTTTTCGAGTCCAGATTACCCGTGGGCTCATCCGCAAGTATCAGGGAAGGGTCGTTTATCATCGAGCGGGCTATTGCAACCCTCTGACGCTGCCCACCGGAAAGTTCGGTTGGCTTGTGATGCAGCCTGTCATCAAGACCTACCAGTGTCAGCAGGTCCTTTGCTCTCTGTGCTGCATCGATGTTCTTCTTCGAGTTTGAATAGGTGGGGAGAAGCACATTCTCATATGCACTCAGGCGTGGGATCAGATTGAAGTTCTGAAAAACAAAACCAATCTCAAAACCACGCAGTTCAGCAAGCTCATTATCCGATATGGAAGCAGTGTCCTTTCCCATCAATCGTACACTGCCGTCTGTCGGTCTGTCAAGACAGCCTATCATGTTCATCAGAGTACTTTTGCCTGAGCCGGAAGGACCCATGATAGCGACAAACTCACCCTTTTTAACATTGAGATCGATACCGTGGAGAATGGGAACTTCCATCTCACCAAGCTGATAACTCTTTTTCAGACCATTTATTGTAATTACATTCCATGTGGAATCCGAATCCGAACCATTCAAACTGCTGCCAACCATTAATATACCTCTAGTTCTCGTCGTAAAACCTGACTATTTATCGACAAATTAAACTACTGGATAAAAGTACTTAAGCATTTCTATAAATCGACAGGTTAGACAAAAAAAGATACACTATAAAAGAACCAGCATCATTCATGTCTCAAAGCTTCCACAGGATTTAATCTGGAAGCCCTGCTTGCAGGATACACACCTGCCACAAGTCCTACGACAAAGGATATGAAAAAACCCAGAAGTATAAGGTATGGCGGGAACACCCTGGGGATATCGAGATAGGTTTCAACAGTAAAAGACCCAATCATTCCGAGAAGTGTACCAAGAATACCACCTATTACTCCGACGATAACCGATTCCAGCATGAAAAGCGTAAGAATATCGGACCTTGTAAATCCCAGTGCCTTGAAAAGTCCTATCTCCTTTGTTCTCTCGGTCACGGTTACCAGCATGATATTCATGATACCGATGGAACCGACTACCAGAGCCACAAGTGCGATCACCGTGATCAGTATCGTAAGGGAATTTGCAAGAGAATCCAGTTGTTCCAGAATATCAGCCTGGTCAAAGATACGATATGGTTTTGCATCCTCATTATCGAGTTCACGTGCGGATACACCGAGATTTCTGGCAAGCCGCTTGTCCACCTGCTCTGAAACCTCCCTGACATCTTCCGCTGATTCTGTCTTGGCAGAAAAACCACTGTAATCCTCGACCCCAAGAATCTCATTCATGGTATCGATTGGGATATAGATGCTTACATCCCTGTCAGGACCACCCTGCACGAAAGTATTGTCCTCACCTTCTAGTATCCCCTTGACCCGGAACTTACGGGTGACAGTGCTGCCATCGTGCCTGCGGAAGGTTATGTCAATATAGTTCTTGATAGACACTTCCTTATCGAACTTCTCCTCGGCAACCTCCCTTCCAAGAACAGCAACATACCTGTCCTTATCGGTCAGGAAATTACCCTCATCCACTACCAGGTTGGATATGTCCTGTGAATCCTCTCCCACCCCCTGGACATCTATCTGGCGCGTAGCCGAAAGATAGGTAACCGCTGCTGTTTGCTGGTTAAAGGCCGATGCACCCACCACTCCGGGGGTGTTCCGTATGACCTCCAGTTGTTCGTCATAGAAGATATTGACATCCTGACTGTAGATGATAATGAAATTGGAACCAAGGGAGCCAAGCTCATCGGTGAAGTACTGGTTGAAGCTCGTACCAAGCGAGACATTGGCAACAACCGCAGCCACACCTATGATTATTCCCAGTGTGGTCAGGGTCGAGCGCAGTTTTGCACTCCTGATGCTTCCGACTGCAATTCCAGATGCCTGCCTGATGTCTATCATAGTGAACTTATTCCTTCCTCAATGCCTCTACCGGATTCATGTTAGCTGCCTTATTGGCAGGATATACACCTGCTATCAGGCCGACTATAATGGCTACCGCAAAGCCGATGAATATCTGTTCAACCGGGAAGATATTGGGCAGCTCCAGATAATTATTAACGATAAGTGCCGCTCCGATACCCATGGCAGTCCCGAGTATTCCGCCAATCAGCCCCACTACCATTGATTCGATAATGAAAAGTGCCAGTATATCGTTTTTTGTGTAGCCCAGAGACTTGAGCAATCCGATCTCCTTTGTCCTTTCTGCTACCGTGACCAGCATGATGTTCATGATACCTATGGAACCGACTATCAGTGAAATGAGTGCAACTGAGGTCAGCAAAGCCGTGAGTGCGGTTGAGAGCTGATTGGTCTGCTCGAGTATCTCAAGCTGGTCAAAAAGAACATAGGGCTTCGCATCATCATTCTCAAGATCCCTGCTGGGAACTCCAAGACTGCGTGCCAGACGTTTATCGATCTCCTCACCTGTAGGACCTACAGCTTCAAGACTCTCGGCTTTTACGAAGAAACCGCCGTAGTAGTCAACACCCAATACCTCATTCATGGTATCGATTGGAATGAAAATACGAATTTCAGGTTCGACACCTGTCTGGGCAAAGGTCGTCTCCGGATCCTGGACCACGCCCTTGACGATGAATTTTTGTGTAACGACTCCACCATCCTCTCGCCTGAAGGTGATCTCTATTGGATTTTTTGTTGAAATTTTCCTGTCGAACTTCTCATTTGCGACCTCGGCTCCCAGTACTGCCATATACTGGTCGTTCTCATCAAGGAAGTTCCCCGAGTCCATATTGAAATTGGCAACTTCGGCATAGTCCGAATTTACCCCCTGGATATCTATCTGACGCGAGGTCGAGAGATAAGTTACCTGAGCCATTTGCTGGTTTATGGGAGATACACCTACAACCCCGGGCGTATTTCTTATCAGTTCAAGCTGGTTCTCGAAGAAGATATTATCATTCTGACTGTAGATTACAATGAAATTGGAGCCCACCGCACCGATCTCATCATTGAAGAATTCATTGAAGCTTGCCCCCAGTGATACATTGGCAATGACCGCAGCAACCCCTATGATAATGCCAAGGGTAGTAAGTGCAGACCTTAGTTTGGAGCTGCCGATACTTCCCAGAGATATCTCCAGAGACTGCTTCAGACTCAGCATTAAGCCAGCACCTTATTCTTCTTTTTCTTTCCTGCGGCGATACATCATATATCCTGCAACAGCTATTGTCACCACTACCAGAACACCGATGGCAATACCCAGCTGATTGTCTTCCTCAACCTGTACGTGCTCGATTTCCCGGACACTTACAACACTGCCGTGATCGTTCATTCCATTCCTGTAATCCGCACTTATGACAAGCTCTGAGGAAAACTCATCTTCCGGGTCAATGGCAGTTGCATCAAATTCTATTGTGAACAGCTCATCGGGATCCATAGTACCTATAAAGTAGTCAGCCGGAGAGAATTCAAAACCCTCCGCCTCAAGTTGTACGCTTACCGATGAAAGCACATTGGGATGAATATTGGCAACATCGAACTCGATAGTCCCCTCACCATCCTCGATCCTGAGCGGGGTTGAAGGAATCACCCTTACCGCAGAAGAGTCCACTTCGAGAGGGATCCGCCAGTTGTTGTTGTAGACATGTGAACTTCCCACTGTAGAGAGTTGCAGATAGTATGTACCGTCCTCCACATCATCCCCGACCACTACATTATAGGTCAGGTTAAGAGACTCACCAGGTCCTATTACCCCGTTACCTAAGTAGGGATCTGTAGTAACTACTATCCCTTCGGGCCCTTCAAGGCTTGCAGACTGGACACGTGCATTAGTATCATATTCCTCACCGTCAACTGTAACAGTATTTGCGGTAGCCATATTCATAAGCATAATACGTACTGTCCCGCTATCTCCAGGCATAAATACCTCGGGTTCTATGGCAGGACTGCCCTGAAGCTGCACATTGCCCCTGCTGTCAAAGGTCGTGGAGCCTACCCTAATGTCAAATTCCTTCTTGTACCAGGTATTGTCCGTATCTTCCTGGTACCATACCTCGATGGTCTCTATACCTTCCCTGGCATCATTATCCACAAAAAGACGAAACTCCTCCACAGCAGCATTATCGGGAGTCAGTATACCTATTTCCTTTATAGCATTACTCTGAGAATCAAGAGAAAATGGATATTCGGGAACCATACGGACCTTGACATCGTCACCTCTCGCATAACCCAGATTCTCCAACTTTACCCAGACAGTGACATACTCCCCGATCTCGGCGGGTATGGGTTCATAACGCAGTATGCTCACCTGCAGGTCCGCGCCCTCTGCTGCTGTGGCAGGCATACTCAATAAGAGAAATATAATTGCAAAACAAATTGCGTATTTCAAAACCTTCCCGGGAACTGATGAATTCGGCATGTTTCCTCCTTTTATGTAGCACCTATTACTCCGTCTCTTAAGTGGACCACACGATCCGCATATCCTGTAAGCTCCGGGTCATGTGTGATCATGATGATAGTTCTTCCTTTATCGTGAAGGTCAGTGAAAATATTCATAATCTCGTTACCGGTCTTCGAATCCAGGTTTCCGGTGGGTTCGTCGGCAAGTATAAGCGAAGGATCATTGATCAGTGCCCTTGCTATTGCCACTCTCTGCTGCTGCCCACCTGAGAGTTCTGTGGGTTTGTAGTTCATACGATTCTGTAATCCTACAAGTTCGATCAGTTCCTGCGCCCTTTTCCTGCCATCAATTCCTTCTTTTTTGTTGGCATATGTAGGCAGTTCAACATTCTGGATGGCACTGAGCCTGGGAACCAAATTGAATGTCTGGAAAACAAAGCCGATCTCAAAGCCACGCAACCTTGCAAGTTCAACCTCAGAAAGCCGGTTGACATCCTTGCCCATCACAACAACCTTGCCGCAGGTAGGCCTGTCAAGACAGCCTATCATGTTCATCAGAGTACTTTTGCCAGAGCCGGAAGGACCCATGATAGCGACAAATTCGCCTTTTTTAACAGAGAGATCTATGCTTTTCAGGATAGGGACCTCCATATCACCCACCTGATAGCTCTTGCACAGATCAACAAGTTCTATTACAGGTCCATCTTCTTCGCTGTTGTTCGCTTCAACCATATGTTTCCCCGGAATTCAGGATACAGACCTGGACCACTCCTGATAGTTGCTAATTTCCCAATAAAAGAAGAGATGTTTGAAATTATAAATACTTTATTTGGAGTGAACTTTAGCTTAAAAGTTCCTGAAACAGGCGCTTTGTCCGATAAATACTCTATTTTTCGGACAACAGCATGGATTTTCGGACAAAAACAGCATTATTCAATCAAAGCGTATAGTACCTTACCTCTTTCATTGACTACTAACGCAGTTACTGTATTATCACCTATGGAAATGTAATCAACTGGTAATTACAAATATATTAGTTTCATGCAACCGTCAATCCAAATTCCATTTCATCAACAAGCTCTGCATTTAGTCCGATATCTTCGAACATGGTCTTAAGGACCACTTTCCCCTCTTCAAGTGAAACACCGTCGAGCCATGTCCCGATATCTGCATTTAGGTTTCCCGACCTATCGATCAGGATCTCGTATCTGGCACTTTCTGTGGTATGGGTTATTTTTAAGTATTGATTATGAACAAAGATACTTCCTGCAGTTTTATATTCATAAGGCAGAGAATCATTGAAGAATTCGATCAAATAATTTCCATTTCCAAGAGGCTTAATACTCGGATCTCCACTTTCGTTCAGGTAATCAAAGATGGATCTGACTTCAGGTTGATGTGGAATGGATACTTCTGAGATTTTATTTTCACGGAACATTTCAGCATATTGATCACCCTCCCTATCAGATACATTAAACGATAGCTCCACAATGTCAGCAACAAACTCCTGTGGATAATTACTGGTACTTCGAGAAATTGCAGACCATGCCATACCAGTCTCACCCTTATGAACGAAAAATGTTAGATATTCCGGGTATTCATCATCAAACATTTTTTTATCAGAGGGTACCAGTACCTTTACAAGGTAAATAGTAGAGTTATTTTCAAATTGTGAGGGTAATATACCAGCATCTTCGGGAGCTACGCCCTCAGTCGGCAAAACATCTTCAACAGAATAGTATTGCGATGCCAGCGTGCTCACATTTTTAAGAGTCTGATTGTTTTCTTCGAAGTTGGCATTAATAGTTGATGAAACATATACATTATTATATCCGTATATTTTTACTCCTATCACATTTTTTATTTTATCTTCGAAATCAACACATCCCCCTGTAAATAGCATGGAACTTAGCAAAAACAGTACCAATATCATTCCAAGCTTTTTCGTATTTCTGAAACCTTTGTCGAATCCCATGCCAATTCCACCATTAATTTTAAGATCTTCGTAATATGAAACAAACGCATACAAGAACAAGTATTAAGGCATAGCTTCCAATAAATGGGAGTGCATTACCAGATCCTTTCATCGATTCCAGCTCACTTATTATTTCTTCTCTATCGGTAACAGGATGTTTCCCAGGTTCACCAATCGTTACTTCAAATCTGTTTTCAGTTACGTTTATATCCTGAAGCATCAGGATAACTGATTCACCTTTGTAAAACCGAGGTTCATTGTTGTTGATATACGTAGAACCAATTTCCGTAATTACTTCGATTTCATCTGATGGAAGTGGTCCCGTTAACCATTCATCCACTTTTATAATTACCACTGAGTATTCAGGATATTCCTGAATATCAGTTACATTTCCAAAAGCGATTCGGTCAGATTTGTCAATCTGGTATGATATTTCACCCGCTTCTGGAGACCATGAACCTTGAACATTTGTCACCGTTATCAAAAGCAAGAGAATTGTTAAGACGAATAATTTCTGCATTATTAGCACCCTTACAGTACATATAATTTTATTCAAATATAGAATTTCCTAACTATTATGACGCAATTCTATCATTTTGTACTCAATAAGCACGACAATTACGCAGATTATCGGTCAAAGATGTGGTTTTTCGTACAAAGCATGAAACAGG
>Ga0163219_100234_pt1 | contig 15408 bp, 16 predicted proteins | sample MSEWel2016_04_06_FD_113150 | JGI IMG/M metagenome (GOLD analysis project Ga0163219, IMG submission 113150) | Subsurface microbial communities from deep shales in West Virginia, USA - MSEEL Well Study Marcellus 3H_2016_04_06 ...
AAATCCAATGTCTGCTTCCATGGTCGCAATGAGTTTTCTTGTACTTGGCGTCATTCTGCTTCTTGGAAAATGGATTCGTGTTATGTCGCCTCCACTTCAGAGGCTATTTATCCCGAGTTCGCTTATTGGCGGATTTCTGGCTCTTTTCCTTGGTCCTGAGATCCTGGGGAATCTGGCTTCATGGGTAGGCTTCAATAGTACTTTTCTCTCGGAAGGACTATTCCCGACAGAGATGCTGGACGTATGGGCGACCCTTCCAGGAATTTTTATAAACCTGATATTTGCTACACTTTTCCTGGGAAAAAAGATACCGGGCATCCGCGAAATATGGTTTCTTGCAGGTCCGCAGATAGCCCACGGGCAGACAATAGCATGGGGACAGTATGTATTCGGAATCCTTGTGACAATTCTAATTCTGAGCCCATTCTTTGGAATAGATCCAATGGCAGGTGCCTTAATAGAAATATCTTTTGAAGGTGGACATGGTACTGCAGCCGGCATGGCATCAACCTTTGAAGAACTTGGGTTTTCAGATGCATCAGACCTTGCACTTGGTCTGGCCACAGTGGGTATTCTCTTTGGAGTAATTTTTGGAATCTTACTTTTAAATTATGGTGTAAGAAAAGGTAAAACTGGAGTATTGACAAATAAGGATCACATATTCCTTGATGAAAGATACCAGAGTGGTATCATTGATTTTGATTCCAGGGAGTCTGCCGGAAAGATTACCACACGACCTGAATCCATTGAACCTTTATCACTCCACTTCGCCTACATAGGAGTTGCTATAGGAATAGGCTATCTCATCCTTCAGGTGCTTATATGGATAGAAGAGGTTACATGGGGCCAGGCCACAGGTGTATATCTGCTGGCTCATATCCCCTTGTTTCCCCTTGCTATGATAGGAGGTATCATCCTCCAGATATTCCTTGACCGCTACGATGTACATCAGACCCTGGATAGGGACCTGATGATGCGAATCCAGGGCTTATCCCTCGATATACTGATAACCAGTGCCATAGCTACACTTTCATTAGCTGTTATTGGGAATAATCTGATGCCTTTCATGATCCTTGCAATCGTAGGCATTGTATGGAATTTAGTTGCATTTTTGTTCCTTGGACCAAAAATGATGCCTTCATACTGGTTTGAAAGGAGCATAGGTAATTTTGGGCAATCCATGGGAATGACCGCAAGTGGTCTACTTCTCATGAGGATTGCTGATCCGGTAAACAAATCACCGGCGCTAGAAGGTTTCGGATATAAGCAACTCCTCTTTGAACCTATAGTAGGAGGAGGGATATTTACGGCAGCATCCGTACCTCTTATCTTTTACCTCGGTCCGGTACCTGTGCTTGTGATTGCAGCAATCGTGTTCTTATTCTGGGGAGGAATCGGAATTTTTTATTTCGGTCGTAAATAGAAAATTATTGGTTTTAAAATCTAATACAATCAATGATTAATAGTATAAACCAGCAAAATAAAAATTTGCACATAGGGGGGAAAAGTGTAGCTTTATGAAAGTCAATACAGTAAAAGTACAGGAAGCACTCGAAGGAATGAACTACCCTGCTAAAAGAGACTATCTAGTGCAGCATGCAAAGGACAATGGTGCAGACAAAGATGTGCTTGAAGAATTAAAAAGTCTTCCGGATCAATTTTACAATACTGAAAAGGATGTAACGCGTAAGTTGATGTAAAACAAAGAATTGAAAATCAGTTAGATTTTTTATGATATGGTTTGTGCTGTATCAACAAATTTAAGCACCATTTTAGACGAGATTTTAGACAATATTATTTATTCATATTGCATTTTCCATAGCAAATGACAAATCGGCCTTCTTAAACTAGGATGGGAAATTCAATCTTCAGAATGTTAATAGAAAGCGCTGAGGGGGAGATTCGAACTCCCGTAGCGCGTCAGCACTACCGGTTTTCAAGACCGGCGCCGTAGTCCGCTTGGCTACCTCAGCATCTTGGGTGGAGTTACCTAAACAGCACGCTTGGATATAAGGTTTTTGACTCAAAAACGATGTTGAGTAATCGTAAAAGGATGTGGGAACGAGGGGATTATTCCTCGCTCTGTTCTGCTTCTTCTGTTTCTGCTTCGGATTCTTCCTCTACAGGTGCTGCTGCAGCTGCTTCTTCCTCTGGTGGTACGTATGGGTGTCTCTCGATGTACTCCAGGTTCGGAATGCCAAGCCTCTCGATAAGCTCGTTTGCGATATTCACCTTGCTTACAAGCCATCTCTGATTGAAGCTGAGCTCGATCGGGGTGTAGATCTGGATAAGATCATCTGTGACCTCGGTCTCGATGTCCTCAATTCCGGTGTAGAGTGCGATAAGACCCTTTACCTTTTCCACATTGTCCTCGAGCTTCTTCTCGATGGTGTACTCGTACTCGACTTCCTTTCCTGCAAGAGCATGGTTGAAGTCAACACGTACTCTGCGGCCTATTACCTGAATAATGACACCACGCTTGCCGTTAAGCTCTATGCCCATTCCAGGATATGGTTTCTGGTCCTTGAGCTGGTCCTTAAGCTTTGTGACTGAAAGTGTTTCAACAAGAGCAGGGTTGTGTGGTCCGAATGCCTTCTCAGCAGGGACTGTGATACTGCCTGAGTATCCTTCTTCCTTGCCTTCAAAATCCTCATCGAGACCCTTAATGGTCTGGCCTGAGCCTACAACCACAATGTCTCCGCCGTAAACGCCACGTGGAGTGTAGATGCCGTTTTCCTTTGCAACCTCTTCGTCAGTGGTATCAAAGACCATGCCTTCATTGAACTTTCCAGTATATTGTATTTTTATGAAATCGCCTTTCTCAATTGCCAAATCGATCAACTCTATTTGAATCTGTCACTATTTATGAGTAGAATTACCTGCACGCTATACTCATATGTCTTTAAGAACCTTTTGCCAGTAAAAGACGATCAGAAGTATACCTTCGAAGCAATTTCAAGAATAGAATCCCTGCATTCACCTTTGACAAGGATAAGCTGTGAGTCTGATTCCAGCATTTGCTTAAACTCCGGGCAGAAATCCGAAAAAGGAACTTTGTCATCCGACCATATAATTCTCATATAGTGACTCAGATCCCCAAAACCTTCCCTGTACTTGTAGTTCTCCCGGACTTTGCCAACATAAGCAATTCCTTCACTTTCCACGGGAAGCACTACAGTATCATAAGGCCTCATGCCGCTCACAAAATGATATATCTCCTGTGCCCATCTGTCAAGTACAGTATGATCAAGAGCTGAAAGTTTAGCAGTGATCATTTCCTTGATAAATTCATGTTTCTCGAATTCATCGAATTTCTGCATGGTCGCAGAGAATTCTTTCATCTCCTCATCGAAATTCTTAAGCTTGCGGTTGAGGCTTCTCATCTTCTTTACTACTTCAGGACGCTGATCCCTTTCAGTCTGATCGATGTTCTTCACAGCCTCATCGAATTCTTTCCTGAACCTGCGATCAAATTCTCTGTACTTGTCTCCCAGAAAATGATACTGCTTGTGATCATGGGGAAGGTTTCGGAATTCCTCCAGATCCTCAGTAAAATGATCGAGAAGGTACAGATTCAGATCAAGGGAGATAACACCCTTCTCAAGAAATAGCTTTTCGCGACCTGCGTTACGCCCGGCACGTATTATCCATACGTTATTCCGATGTTCGTGTACCATATCGTATCTCACCAGATAGATGGGTGAATAATAGTTAGATATATCTAATAGAATGTGGTTTGTGATAAGCATAATGCATGAGAGCCTGCAAAGGGAGCTTATATATTCTGATATTCTGCAGATCCATGCATAGAAATTACAAATCACCATGCACTCTTAAGTGCACATTTATCCAATATGATACCTGATAATTCCTATGATATAATAGTTGTCGGAGCAGGACCCGCCGGCTCCACGGCAGCAATGTACGCAGCCCAGAGAGGCATGTCCGTCCTGCTTATCGACAAGAAAAAAGACATTGGAACACCGCTCCAGTGCGGTGGTTTCCTACCCCATTATGAGACCTTAAGAGAGCTTGTTCCAAATGCAGAGCTGCCATACACCCTGGAAGAAATACCAAGATCCTGCATCCACACAAGCACATCATATCAGCGGTTCATAGCACCTGACGGAATGTCAAAAGGTTTCCATGTCAACGCTGATGCTATCGACAGGAGACGCTTTGACAAACATCTTGCCATGCTTGCGGGAAAGGCCGGTGCACAGGTTCTTGTAGGAACAAACGTCCTCGAAGTGGATGGAACCGAGCTTTTAATGGACGGAGCATTCGGGGAGTTTGACGTAAAGGCAAAGATCATAATCGGAGCCGACGGACCAAATTCCGTAGTTGCAAAAGCGAATAACATGTTAAGGGATGCCGACCCTATGGGTACGGGCACGGCCTTCGAGTATGAGCTAAGCGGCGTGGATGTGGACAGGGAAGCCGTTGAGATGTATTTCGGAAAGGACTATGTTCCGGGAGGTTATGCCTGGATCATCTCACAGGGCGAGGATACCGCAAACATAGGCGTGGGCATCCGTGAAGCTATGTTCGAGCAACACATGTGCGCCAGGGACTATCTTGAAAAGTTCATGTACAAACATCCAATCGCTTCTGAAAAGCTGGCAGGTGCATCCATAGTTTCGGTTGTAGCAGGCCTTGTACCTGTGGGAGGAGCACCAAAGGTTACAGCCACAAACGATACCGTTATCGCAGGGGATGCAGCAGGACATATAATCGCCACCAACGGAGGAGGAATATCCACTGCAATGGTGGGTGGCAGGATAGCAGGAGAGACCGCTGCAGATCACCTTGAAGGCAAATGCAAGCTCACGGAATATGACAGGCGATGGAGAGAGCAGATGGGACTCGAGATCAAGACTGCGGTCTATACCAGAAAGCTCATGGATAAGCTCATGCTCTCAGACAGGCTCATGAGTGCGGCTATCAGGATGATATCTCCCGAACAGATGAAAGCAATACAGTGCGGACAGTTGCCTGATGCCGTTAAGAAAAGTCTGCTAAAACTTAACGTAGGTCTGAGTTGAATGTACGTATTTGTCTATGGCACACTCAAAAGAGGATTTTCAAGCCATGATCTACTTGAGGACTCAAGCTTTATCTGTGAAACCAGAACAAAGGAAGAATTTGCAATGGTTGATCTGAACCTTTTCCCTGGTGTCATTAAGAACAAGAAGATATCACGGATACAGGGAGAGGTCTATGATCTGGATACAAATACTTTAAAACAGATAGATATGTATGAAGGTAAATGGTATTCCAGAGAGAAAGTGGAACTTGAAGCTGGTTTTACGGCACAGATGTATTTTCTCATAAAGAACCCCTTCGATCTTCAGGATATAAAAGTCATAGAAAAAGGAGTCTGGACTGGAAATTAAATTTGGGAGTCTGATTATGCCAGAGAGTAATGGAAACACAGAGATCGGTTTTTCAGGGGGGACCATCGGCTACGAAGCACATGGTAACCTGTATCTTAATATCACCAATAAATGCTCGGCAAACTGCTATTTCTGTGTAAGGGAATCCTCAGACGGTGTTTACGGTTACAACCTCCGATTATCCAGAGAGCCGGACTATGATGAGATCATCAGGGAACTGGAAGATACAGACCTCTCAAAATATAACGAAGTTGTATTTACGGGCCTGGGAGAGCCAACCTGCAGGCTTGATATCGTACTTGACATCACCAAATGGCTCCATGAACGAGGTGTTCGCGTGAGACTTGATACAAATGGCCATGCACAGCTCATGTATCCGGAGATAGACGTTGTTTCCGAACTTAAAAAAGCAGGTCTTGATGCGGTCTCTGTGAGCCTTAATGCGGAATCCGAAGAAAAATATGAAGAGATCTGTAAGCCGTCCCTCAAAGGTGCTTACAGAGCAATGCTCGAATTTACAAAAGAGGCCATCAAAGCCGACCTAGATACCCGGATGAGTGTTGTGGGAATGCCTGAAATAGACATTGATAAATGCGAAAAGATAGCCAGGGATCTTGGTGCTGGCTTTCGTGTAAGATAATTCAGAAATGCTTGAAAAGATCATCTCTTTTTTCATCATGCAGGCGCTGCCTGATAATTGATACTAACGGTTTTATCTGCCCCTTCTTGGCACTTATCGGGGCTATCATGTCTATCCATTGCCTCCAAGGAGGCAGGATCCCGAGCTTTTCAACAATATCATCAAGGGTCCGGTCCAGCTCCTTTTCCTTTACCTTGTCGGTTTTATTAACGGCAAGTACCGTATCGATGCCAAGCTCACTGAGAAAACCGAACATCTCAACATCGATCGGAATCTCATCACGTGATTCCCATCGTTCCACAACTTCAACAAAAACAGGACCATCTACAACCATAACAGCCATCAGTATACGATCGGCATTTGTTTCAATATAGCTTACAACCTTATCCTTCACGATATCCTGCTTGCGTTCCTTGATACCGCTCATAAAACCAAAGCCGGGCATATCCGTGACCAGCAGATCGGATAAGCGTACATGGGTCGGAATTAGTGTCACACCAGGACGCTTTCCAACCTTTACTTTGTGACCGGTAAGTTTCCTTATTAATGAGGATTTGCCGACATTGGATCTGCCGACAAAAATAATCTCCAGATTCGCACCTTCAGTCAGGTCTTTATTTTTTGCCATTATTTTTCACTTGTTTCCTTACTCTCTTCCTTTCCTATGGCAGCATCCAGTTCGTGCAAAAATGCCATGAAGGATTCTTGGGGAACCCTTGCACCTGCTGCGGATGCATGTCCTCCGCCCGTACCCCCGTGCCTTGGTGCTATGCTACGCAACAGCCGGTTAAGATCAGCCTTACCGTTTCTTGACCGCAGGCTCATATCGTATACCTGTTTCTTATAACGGTACTCGGCTGCAATGCCAACACCTCTCCTGCCATAGGATGCAGCGTAAATAGCTGATTTAGACATATATCCTTTAGGGTCGATCACATATGCAAGGTTATCAAGTGATTTTACCTGTTTCTTGACCCTGATACGCAGCATCTCCTCCAGACGTGAGCCTTCCTTTGCAAGTTTTGGCAGATCGGGTATCTCCGAAGGGATAACATCATGCGAGAGAGGAGCAAGCAGCTTACGTTTAAAATCATAATTGCGCCCCATGTATATCAGGGCCTGGATGAGGGAACCTGCCTGATAGAAAAGATTTCGCTTGTCCCAGTCATGTAACCATTCTTTCACAGAAGGTGTATTGTCATAATAATCACCAATTGCACCATAAATAGCCACCCTGCGCATATCCCTGTTAAGCCGGTTCTCGAGTACCTTATAGGTCAACTCAGAAGAACAGACGTTCACATCGTGGTGCAGCCAGTCGACATCCCAGCACTTTTTTGGTAATGGGTGATGGTCGATATAGGTTATATTCGAGATATCAGAGAGTTCAACTAGCCTGCTGTACAGTTTTTTACATGCACGCTCATCCACTGCAATATCACAAATGATTATATTCCTGTATCCGTCAGCCAGCTCCAGCTCATCAAGTATACCCACGGGAGATGTAAAATAAACATCCGAATCCGGGTAAGCTCTTTTTGCAATAGCACCGGAGCATACACCGTCAGAATCACCATGTGTCAGAATCAGAGAGTCACTTTTGCTGGAACCGTGCAGGCCTTTCATAGATATCTTACCTTTTTAAATTAAAAAATGATGAATGTTTTTAAAGAATAGATTTCATTCAGAGAAACAATATAAGCAATCTTATTTTTACTTTATGTTTACAGAAGACCTTTTATCTTTTCCAGCAGATCATACAATGGCTGGAGTATACCATGATCTTCCTCAACTACAGGCGCTGTATCTTCAGAAACTTCGTTTTCCGCTGACTCCTCCACACTATGTGTACTCTCTGCAGGCAGCTCATCCGGATCATCTTCTGCCTGTTCATTATACGGAATTACTGACTGGTCAGAAACCAGGACAAAAAAACGTTTCGAACAAACAGTTTGCTCATATTCTTTTGAATCGACAGATTCAGCCCTGACAGAAGGGATGATAATTTTCCCTTCCTTATCCATTCTAATAGAATATGTCAGATTCATTGTATCATCAGGATGTAAAACCTTGCTGTCAGATATATCCCCTGACAAAAGAACAGTACCCAGAGGAAGCTCATCGGAAACAGATACATATGTTGCCCTGTCACCTGCATTTTCCACAATGACACTTACATCCAGAGCATCACCGACACTAACAATATCTGAAGACACGGACTTTGTCAGATTGATATCAGGTCCATGTATAACCATCTGTGATTCATTAAGCGTTTTTGTGTAGGTACGATCCCCTATATCCACAAGAACCCGGCTTCCGGAAAATGTATAGTTTCCTGGTTTCAGAGCCTTTAATGAATAGCTTATCGTTTTCTGTCCGTAGGCACCCAGAGAGAAATTCCATGCGGGGCTGATATCTGGATCAAATATAAACTCTTCAGGAACCGGGGAGATCACCTCTACATGTTCAAGGGGAGCTTCCTTCAGGTTCTTGATCTTTATCTCAATATATGCACGCTCGTCCATATAGATCTCATCGGATATCTTCTCGTCCACCGATATTGTTGCATTGATCTTCGTAACAACCCGGGAAGAAGTTGCGGACTGATTTGCAATTGCAACACTGATATTGGTATAAGGTACGGGGATGTCATTACCCGTAACAATATCCAATGCACTGACATTCAGACGGTCCTCAAAAACATAATTGTCCGGAATATCCGAGTTGTTCAGGGCAAGAATGGTGCCCCATGGTTGCGAATCATCGGAAAGGACAGATATCATCACATAATCCGTATCAACATCAAAAGCTCTGGAAGGAGAAAAGTCCTGGGCTGTGATAAAATAACCACTGGCATTTACTTCCTCGCCCCAGTAAAGAGTATACTCCTCGGCCTCGAGCCATTCTATGTCCTCAGTTGACTGTGCACCTGCGTTAGCACACAGGTACACCAGCAGAACCGCAAACAGTGTAAGTTTAAATGCCAGTTGTTTCATGGTGATTACTGTTTTCTCTTACGTCCGTATACAGCATACACACCAAGTAGTGCAAATACCATGGTAATCCCTTCAAAACCGGGTTGTACCCTTGTTTCATCCTCAACATAGTCAGTATTATCGGACGAAGACGAAGATGATGAAGACGAGGAGCTGCTTGAAGATGATGTAGAACTTGATGATGTATCTGGCTCGAGTTCGGCACTCGTTTCAGGGTCCACCACTGTTATCACAGGCATATTCGAGATCTTTTCTCCCTTGAACTCTCCCATATCTATGAAAGTAGAAGTTGTCGCAGGCAACCTGATCTCACCTGCCTCTTCTGTTTTGATAGTATAGGAGTAGCTGAGTGTCTTACCATTGTTAACAACTTCTTTGAAACTGAGGTCTCCGCTGACAAAAGAAACAGTTTCAGGCAGAGTTTCTGTTGCTGTCACACTGGCTTTGACAGTACCCCTGTTTGCAACCTTTACGGTAACCTTGACCTCATCATCAATGTTGACTGTAGACGGGCTTACCGATTTTGTAAGAACTATATCAGGTCCTGTTATTTTGACAGAAGGTCTTTCTGATGTAAAAGTATGCTCCTTTCCTTTGGGATCAGTGAAAGTTGCAGTCGCTGCCGGTACCTTATAAGTACCCGTTTTTACAGGTTTGAGAGTATACTCGAAGATCTTTGCCTTTGTTTCACCGGGTGCAAAAGACAGCGTCGTTTCTTCATTCACACTATCCTGCAGCTCAAGGTCTGCAATAACGGGGTTTGTAATATCGGCAGAATTTACAGTGTATATACCGTCATTCCAGATGCTCACCGAAACATGAGCCGTCTCGTCCATGTATACTTCTTTGGTAATCGTCTTCGTTACAATAAGTTCGACAACCGGTTCGATTGTAAGGGTTTTTGTCTTGGTGTCCTCATTTATTTCATCATTCAGATCAAGAGATTTCGTAGTAACATCGATATCTACATCGGTCTCTTCCCAGTATTCTGGAATCTCGAATTTAACGACAATAGGCTCCAGGAGCTCATCCTCTTCTATGGCTATGAAATTATAGTTGAGTTTTCCTGAATACAGCTCCATTCCGTTTGGATCGATCTCGAGGTCCATTTCAAAGGCCTTTGCGTCTCCCTCATTTTCAATTTCGATGGTTGTGGTGATGTACTTATAGGCCATTTTCCTTGGGTCATAAGTATCTTCTTCGGTAGTGATCTTTATCTTCATCTCGGGAATGGCTCTTCTGTATACTTTAATGGCTGCAGACGGATTTTCCATATCCCCTGTCCACTCATCGATATTTGTCTTTACCGTATTGACGACTACCATTATGTCATCGCCATTTTCAGTATCACGATATTTCAGGCTATTTCCAACCTTCAGCGGAGATACATCTTCCACCTGGCCATCTCTGGAAATGCTTATACTCACAAAACCTTCTTCGTTGAAGTCTTCGGCTTTTATCGTGTAGTCATCCAGTTTCACGGTACTTCCCCAGTAAAGGGTAGCACTCTTGGCAGCACTATCCTCCCACTCGATGTCATCGGCAGTATATGCAAAGGCATTCGAGCAGAAAAGTGCAACAAGGAATACAGAAACTATAATGAGTTTTTTGAACATAATATAACCTCATGAACCTGTCAAAATTGATACCAGACGCATTAACTCTTAGGAATCAGCTGCTTAAAACCTTTTATCTGTGAAGGCCTGTCTATTGCCTTTGGACGGGAGGTAGAGCTTGGCAGATCTGTTACTCCTGGTTGCTGAATGGCAACTATTGTATTATCATCGATCTCACGCTGGCTCTGATAGCCTGCCTCGATCTTTGGATTTTTAGCTTCCTCACTTACATTCATATGGGGCGGATCTGACCGGTTCTTTTGCTTTTCAGCATCCTTTCTGGAGAGACCGGCATTTAAATCCCTTTCCTTGGTTTTAATTCCTTCTTCCTTTCCCTTACCATAGTTTCCACTGACAAGTTTACCAAGGCCCGATTCCTTAGCCAGATCCTCGAGCATGGAGTATTGTTCACTTACCCATCCCAGTTCAGAGTGTTTATGGTAACCTACTTCAAAACCAAGACTATAGGCATTTTTTACAAGCTCGTCGATCTCTGATTTGGTGAGCTGTGTCTGCTCTTCTTTCTTTTTGAAGAATCTTACCATATAAAACACCCCTCACTCAAGAAGTCCCTGGACCTCCATCCCTTTTTCAGTGAAATGGACACCACGCAGATTACAGTCATGTTTTGTTCCACGCATCTTGATGACCTGTATCGCACGTGTCATTGTCTTATCATACAGGAAATTGTTCAGGAAAATAACACCATGTGATGCGAACTGCTCTGTGGAATAGGCAGTCGGATCCGTCATTTCGGAGATAAGTATCGTGGTACAGCCCAGTTTCTTAAGATTACGTATGAAACGACTCATTTCCTTTTCCTGCAGGGAAGGATCCTTTGTGGTGAACCGGATGGCTGAAACCGAATCGATAACAAGTCTCTTCACCTCATATTCAGCAACATAGGCTGCTATCTCTTTGAAGACCGTTGCAGGAGAAGGTGCTTCGTGTTCACCGGGAGAGTTGCCGACCTCATATTCCGGAGTCACATAGTCATTGAGATCGTCAATAAAACCATATTCCATCCTGGGTCCAAGATCTGCAAAAAGCAGCTTGTTCATTTTGACAAGTGGTATGACATTCATGGCATAGTTTGACATGTCGTCGATTATATTCTGAGGGCTTTCTACCAGACTTACATACAGCCCTACATCCCCGTGTGTTGCTCCGTGGGCAAGATACTGTGCACAAAAAGTAGTCTTACCGCTTCCCGGAGGCCCACTTACAAGATAAACGCGCTCGGACAGAAGACCGCCCTGCACGATTTCGTCAAATCCATCAATTCCGGTTCCAATTCTCATGAAGTAACCTCATTGTTATATAATAATTGTTTTTATATTTATAATAATCATATATGTATTAATTTTATTATTCTAATTCTATATATAAATTACTTATATTTATTGCAGTCCTGTTTGCGACAAATTGAAATCTCTTGAAAATTATCCGTTATTTATGAAGCTTTCAGACGTAGTTCTCACTCTTGAAGAAATAGCTCCTCCCGAATTTGCGGAAGATTTCGATATTGGAAGAATCGGATTGACACTTGATCTTGAGAACGATATAGAAAAAATAGCCGTTGCCCTGGATCCCACGGAATATGTGCTAAAAAGAGCAGCCGACATCGGGGCCGATCTTCTGATCACACATCACACACTCATATTCAATGCAGTGAACCGTATAGACAAAGCACTCGCAGATATATTGAAGATCGCACTGGACAATAATATTTCCATGTACTCCATGCACACTAACTACGACAGGGCAAAAGGCGGTATCAATGACGTACTGGCAAAAAGGATAGGCCTTGAGAACATCGAAGAGATGGATATGGGCAGGATAGGTACGATAAACCCCTGTTCGGCTGAGAACTTTGCAAACCATGTCTCAAAGAGTCTTGACACACATGTATGCTATACAGGTAAAAAAGAAGAGGTAAGTAAAGTCATGGTATTCGGAGGCAGCGGTTTTAAGAGAGAGTTTCTTGAAACCGCAAGGGAACATGGTGTTGATGCCTACGTTTCCTCCGAACTCAAACATGACATAATACGTTCCTGGGAAGACATGCTGCTGGTGGATGCTACCCACTATGCAACCGAGAATCCCGGCATGGAGGAACTATGTCCGAGGCTTGAGGAAAAGCTAGGAATAGATGTGGAATTCATCGATCACAACCCCTTTATAAAAACACTTTAAGTGAAAAAACATGTCCGATAATGAAGAGTTGACCGATGAAGAGCTGGAAGAGTTGTTGGAAGAGCATTCAAAACTAAAGGAAAAACCAAAGCACAGAGGTTACGGGGACTATGAAAGGAAAAGGATCTACAGGGGACCTTCAGTAAAAAGGGATGAGAAGGAAAAATCCGATCCTTCCTGATAATTCAGTTACCAATCATCGAATAATGTCTAGCTTCTTTAACACTACTCAATGGAATCCTGCTTTTGCTGCCGGTTATCCACCACTCTTTTTCCGCATTCCGTAGGAAGAATTGTCAGTTCCCCGCCAGTGAATTCCTTATCCAGAGGCTCTGCCACGGCTATCCTGTCCATGGTCACGGCAACTGCAGCAACCTCTGAATGAGGCTGGTTTCCCACAGCAACATTCCAGTCGGCGAGCTCGTATATCTCGAACGGGACTTTTTCAGCACCTACTACTATCATCAGTTTCTCAGCTTTGCTTATCTCCGAAACTGCATCAGGCAGGTTTACCCCGTACATGGAGAGATGGCACACTTTACCGCCTTCCTCTTTCCATTTCCTGATCTCGGCCTTCCAGCTTACGTTGTTCCTGACATAGAAGTCTCCGCCCCACCTTTTGGAAACATCGGAGATATTGTCTGCAAGCTTTTGGTCATCGGATGCCAGCAGCATTCCTTCCGCACCAAAGGCCCTGGCCGTAAGACCCACGTGAGTGGTGATCCTCTTATCGCGCACAGGACGATGACCGAGTCTTAGGATAACTATCCTTTTCATATCTGCACCTGGATCGAGAGTTTAAATCAGAACTCTCTCAGGTCTGCCACCTTTTCGATTAGCATACCTTCTACGAGTATCGGAGGATTTTCCCTGCAGAACTTTACCGCATCTTCGAGCTTGTCCTTCTTCTCAGCATATACGGTCAGTACGGGCTGGCCTTTTTCAACGACCTCCCCACGTTTTTTGTGTATGAGCACGCCAGCACCTTTGTCGTTGGGTGCCCCTGCGTATCTTGCGGTCTGGACTATCCGCTTGTTGTAGAACTCGATAATGTAGCCATTTGCAGGTGCTGTGATATCAGCCTTGAACTCGCCTATTTTGATATCCTCATGAGTTACATTCGGGTTTCCGCCCTGTATCTCGATGATCTCCTTCATCTTTGCAAGTGCCTTTCCATTCTTCAGGGTTTCATAGGCCAGGTCCCTTCCCTGACCTCTTGCTGCCACACCACCCATTTCAAGCAGCATACCGGCCAGAGCAACACTCTTTTCGATCAGGCTGTTAGGGCCTTCCATTGTCTCAAGAACCTTCAATGCCTCGATAACCTCAAGTGCCGGACCCACGGTCCTGCCCACAGGAGATGCACCATATGTAAGTGCACAGTCCACATCCATACCCAGACGCTCTCCCAGACTGATGAGGTCCCTGGCAAGTTTTCTGCCTGTTTTCGCATCAAGTATCTTGGTACCCGCGCCCATTGGTATGTCCATAACTACTTTCTGGGCACCTACAGCACCTTTTTTAGCCATTATGGAAGCAAGGAGCTGGCAATGAGGATCGATAGATAGCGGATATTCGATCTTGATCAGCTTGTCATCCGCAGGTGCGATATTTGTGGCGCCACCCCAGACAATTACACCGCCCACCTTTTCGGTCATCTCCTTGATCTGAGAGGCAGAGAATTCCACAGGTGCCAGAATTTCCATAAGATCTGCAGTTCCTCCCGCACCTGTTATAGCACGTGAACTCGTCTTGGGGATGAGCAGACCGTTTGCTGCCACTATCGGTACGATAAGCAGGGAGATCTTATTGCCGGGTACCCCGCCTATGGAATGCTTGTCCATGATCGGAGAGGTGCTGAACTCTATCTTCTCACCGGTATCTATCATGGCCCTCGTGAGCCATTCGGTCTCATCCTCGGACATATCCTTGATATAGGTTGCAGTGAGAAAAGCAGCAATCTCTATGTCATTGAGATTTTCCTCGACTATATCCTTAACAAGTTCGTTTATCTCGTCCCTTTCCAGTTTGAAGCCATCCATTACCTTACGGATGATACGGGAGGATTTGGGCCTCTCAGCAGGCTCCACTTCTACGGTCTCTGTCCACTCCCTCTGAAGCTGCTCCTGGACCTCATGGTACAGCCCTACCATTCCCGGAGATATCATATCCTCTGTGAAATCAACGATAGCTGTCAGGGTTACATGATCTTTTATCCTGACCCTGTCTCCTTCATAGACTCCCAGTTCCTTAGCATCGATTGTATTCAGAACCACTTTATACTTGCCGACTTTGATATCAATTGGCTGTACTTTTAATTGCATTTTTACACCTTTATTTTATAGAGGAAATGCATCAAGGGATAAATAAGTTAACCTCTGGTAATCGGGGAATATAAATAAGGTTCTCAACCCAGCCCTTTAATAGGCATGAGACAGAGTTCCAAGTTTAGAAATGCACATTTCCATTTCCCAACATAAAACACCAGAGTGAGTAAGTGAGCAATAAAACAAATGAAAACTTCTATAGAGCTAAAAAAAAAACAGAGATAGAGTGTCTTTGAG
>Ga0163219_100235_pt1 | contig 15401 bp, 15 predicted proteins | sample MSEWel2016_04_06_FD_113150 | JGI IMG/M metagenome (GOLD analysis project Ga0163219, IMG submission 113150) | Subsurface microbial communities from deep shales in West Virginia, USA - MSEEL Well Study Marcellus 3H_2016_04_06 ...
CAGGGGATACCTAAATGTAGAGCAGCTAATAGAGTAGCTAATTCTAAATCCTGTGAATATGGCTGTTTAGGCTTTGGAGATTGTGTTAGTGTCTGTGCTTTTGGTGCAATGTATATGGATGATAATGGCCTTCCAGTAATCGATACCGATAAATGTACTGGATGTGGGAAGTGTGTTAGTGAATGTCCAAGAAGTATTATTGCTTTAATGAGCAATACAGAACATATAGTAGTTAGATGTAAGAGTGTTTTAAAGGGAAAAGAGGTTAAACAGGCTTGTGAGAAAGGCTGTATTGGTTGTACCTTATGTGCTAAGAAGTGCCCTGTTGATGCAATAGAGATGGTAAATAACTTACCAGTAGTTGACGCAGAGACTTGTGTGGGCTGTGGAGCCTGTGTTCAGGCTTGTCCAACAGATGCTATCTTAGAGACACCTTATGAGACGATTAAGATTGAAAAGCCAAAGGAAGAGGTTCTTGTAATCACTGAGGACTGTGTAGGCTGTACTTTATGTGCTCAAAAATGCCCTGTTGATGCTATTGCAGGGGATCCTGGTAATAAGCATGAATTAGATACTAAGGCCTGTATTAACTGTGGACAGTGTGTTAAGGTCTGTCCAAAGGATGCAATTGAATATCAATAATTTGATTGAAAAAGAAGGTGCTGTTGCACCTTCTTTTTTTATTAGCAGAAGAAATAGAGGAATGGAAGGATATTACGACACTTCGTGTCTTAGTTGACAGTTGACAGTGTATAGTTGATAGTGAAAAGATTAAAAGCTTTATGTTTTAAGGTTTTGAACTTAACTATCAACTCTCAACTACACACTATACACTGAAGTTGAAAGTGTCTCAATATATCCATATTAACTCAAATCCCTCAAACTATAAATAACTAATAGATTATATAAATAGAAATATATATAAGTGATTACTTATACATAGCATAATTAGAGAATATTTTACATTGAGATGATAGGGTAGTAGAATAAAAATAGGAAAGAAATAATTTGTTTTGTATTAATTTACAGATGAAAGCAGTATTATTTCTAGGTTAGGTAGCTAATTTTAGGAGGGATGATATGAGTTATGCTGTGAGCATTGAAAAGATGGATAAAGTTTTAAAAGAATTAAAGAAGAAGTATAGAGTATATGCTCCAATTCGTTTTGAAAAACGTGGGCGTTATTCAGACACTGATTTGATTAGGTATGCTGAGATTGATTCAGTTAAAGATGTAGTTTATAATGAGAAGTCAGATTTTTCACCTAAGGAAGTGATTCACCCTATTACTCAAACCTTATTTCATTTTACTGAATATGAGTATAGAGAGAGTCAGATAGATGATAAGGAGATATTAATATTTGCCCATCCTTGTGATATCAATGGAATTAAAAGGCTTGATACTATCTTTTTAGAGAATGGTAATAATGAAGATGTATATTACAAAAGATTACGTGATAAGGTGAAATTTGTCCTAATGGAATGTCAAGAAGATTGGGATACCTGTTTTTGTATTTCAATGGGTTCTAATCAGACTGATGACTATAGTTTGGCTATTAAATTTGGTGAAGATCAGCTATCAGTAGAGGTAAAGGATAATGAATTTGAAGGATTCTTTGCTAGTGAAGAAGAGATAGATTTTACCTATAAGTTTGTTACAGCTAATCAGGAAGAGGTCAATCTTCCTAAAATCGATGATAAAGAGATGCTAAAAAAGGTTTATGATCTTAAGATGTGGGAGGATTATAATGCAAGATGTAAGGATTGTGGAGCTTGTACTTCTGCTTGTGTAACTTGTAGTTGCTTTACTACCTCTGATGTTATTTATAGTGAAAATGGTAGGGTAGGAGAGAGAAGAAGAGTTTGGGCTAGTTGTCAGCATGAAGATTTTACAGAGATGGCTGGTGGTCATAGCTTTAGAAATACTCCTGCAGATAGAATGAGATTTAGAACTCTTCACAAAGTTTATGACTATAAAGAGCGTTTTGGAGAAGAGCATATGTGTGTTGGTTGTGGTCGTTGTACTGACAGATGTAATCAACTAATCTCTTTTTCAAAAACTATTAATAAGTTAACTGAAGAGGTAAATAGACTACAAAAGGAGGTAAACTAGATGAGTGAGAATATATCACTTCCTAAACCATATAAGATTACAGATATTATTAAAGAAACAGAGATTGAGTATACTTTTAGGGTTGAAGCTGATTTAGAAGTAGAACATGGACAGTTCTTCCAAATTTCATTACCCAAAGTTGGAGAGGCACCAATCTCTATAAGTGGTATAGGGGATAATTGGCTTGAATTTACAATTAGAAAGGTTGGAAAGGTTACTAATGAGGTTTTTGAGCTAGAAGTTGGAGAGAACTTATTTATGCGTGGACCTTATGGTAGTTCATTCCCGATTAATGAGTACAAAGATAAAGATTTAGTAGTGATAGCTGGTGGGACAGGAGTATCTCCAGTTAGAAGTACTTTAAAATATTTCTATGAAAATTCAGATAGTATAAAATCTTTATATTTAATCGCTGGTTTTAAAGATGAAGATAGTATTTTATTTGAAGAGGATTTAGAGAAGTTTAAGAGTGAATTCAATACAATTTATACTTTAGATAAAGAGAAGATAGATGGATTTGAGGTTGGTTTTGTAACTGATCATATAGCTAAGGTACCTTTTGATAGTTTTGAGAATTATAATGTAATAATAGTAGGACCTCCTGTAATGATGGATGCTGCTGCTAAAGAGGTGTTAAAGAATGGAGTGGTAGAAGAGAAGATTTGGGTCTCCTTTGAAAGAAAGATGTCTTGTGCTATCGGTAAATGTGGTCACTGTAAGATAGATGAAACTTATGTCTGTTTGGAAGGGCCTGTATTTAATTACACTAAGGCTAAGGATTTATTAGATTAATTAAGGAGGTATGATTTTATGAATCATGATATTAATATAGGAAAACTACAGAGAAATTGTTTTCGTCAATCTAAAGTACCTGGTGAATTTATGCTTCAGATGCGAGTTCCTGGTGCTGTAATAGATGCAAAACATCTATCCTTGGTACAGCATGTAGCTGAAACTTGGGGGAATGGAAAGTTTCATATTGGAACAAGACAGACCTTCTCTTTACCAGGAATTAAGTATGAGAATATAGATGCTGTTAATGAATATATTAAGTCATATATTGAGGCGATCGAAGTAGAATTATGTGATGTAGAGATGGATGATACTGATAAGGGTTATCCAACTATAGGTGCACGTAATACTACAGCTTGTATAGGAAATCAGCATTGTATTAAGGGAAATTTTGATACAACTTCTTTGGCTAGAAAGCTGGAAAAGCTTATCTTTCCAAGTAACTATCATATTAAAATGAGTGTAGCAGGTTGTCCTAATGATTGTTCCAAAGCTCATTTTACTGATTTTGGGATTATTGGTATTGCCAAGATGGAATATGATTATGGTCGTTGTATTGGGTGTGGGAAGTGTATAGATGCTTGTCAGGGTCATGCAACAAGAGTTTTATCGAAATCACAGGGTAAAATTATTAAGGATACATGTTGTTGTGCTGGTTGTGGTGAATGTGCTACTGTATGCCCAACAGGTGCTTGGACAAGAAATGCTACAAAATTTTATAGAGTGATTATCGGAGGAAGAGCTGGTAAACAGTACCCTCGTATGGGGAAAATGTTCTTAAACTGGGTTACTGAAGATGTTATTATGGGGATTATCGGTAACTGGCAGGACTTCTCTGCTGAAATCTTAGAGCATAAACCAATTTATCTTCATGGTGGTCATTTGATTGATCGGGCTGGATATGATAGATTTAAGGAAATGATACTAGAAGGGGTAGAATTGAATCCTGAGTCTGAAGTGGCTGAAAGAATTTATTGGGCAGAAACTGAATATAGAGCTAATATACATGTTAAACCTGTAAATAAATAATTTAGGTTTTTATTAATCAGGGATGAGAATTAAAATTCTCATCCCTGATTTTATTATTTGAACTTTAACTTCTCATAATTAATAAAATTTAATTTGAGATTGATAGTAAAGTTGGTCTAGCCAATTTTTCTTTTAGACTAAAAATATTAACACACTATTTAGGCTACTTAATAAACTATACTATAGTTATCTATTTGATCAATTGAGATTGATACTAAAGAAAGATATTGCGATACTTCGTGTCAGTTTATAGTTAAAGTGTATCTATCTAAAAAATTGATATTTTTCTAAGCTATAAATTCAGATAACTATAGAAGGGAGATGGAGTAGATGTACTTATTATCTTTATTAATTTTAGTAATAGCTGTTAGCTTAGATAGTGTTTTATATGGGATGATTTATGAGAGGTGTAGTGTAAAAGTTAAGAATATATCTTTACTATTATTTTCTTTATCGGGATGGGTAACTTTAATCATTTTCGGAATAATCGGGAAGTTATTAGTTATCTTATTACCGATAATTTTGGCTAAGGTTATTGCAATTACATTTTTATTGATTTTTTCACTAGTTATTCTCAAAGATATAATTACTTATAATAAGGGAACATTAAAGATTACCTCAGTAAAAGAAGAGTATTATATTTTAGATGATAATCCAAAGTATGATAATTTTTTAAAATCAATATACTATCCTATAGTATCGGAAAATTTAAGAGATATGAAAGTTTTAGAAGGATTAACCTTAGGAGTAATTATAAATTTAGATGGAGGGGTTGTGATGTTAGCTTTAGGTATTATAAAAGGTAGAATTATTTTCTTGTCTTTAATCTTTATTTTAGCAGGTCTAATTTCTTATAAATTGGGGAATATATTAGTAAAGAAAGATTTTATTAACAAGCTTAAATGATCTATAAATATAGAAATGGTAAGTAGGTCTGTTTATCTTATAGTAGGTTTACTTTAAAAATCATAACAATCAGCAATTAATCATGTTATAATAAATATATAATGTTTTTATTATAAATTTTATGGAGTTATATCTGTTTTTAATTAGTATTTATTGAGTTAACTAGTTTATAAAAGCTAGGATTTTGTTATAATATTGAAAGAAGGTTTTAATTTATGAATTCTACTAGAGATAAATTAATATTATCATTATTAGTGGCAGGGGCAATTGTACTACATATACTAGAGTTTATGCTGCCTACCACTCTATTTTTTCCTGGAGCAAAGTTGGGATTGGCTAATATTATTACTTTATTTGTATTAGTGAATTATGGATTTTTAAGTGGCTTACAGGTATTATTAATGAGGATAATTATCTCTTCATTAATAATAGGTACTTTTTTGACAACAAGCTTCTTTTTAAGCTTGACAGGGGGGCTCTTTAGCTTTCTGATTATGAGTGCTTTTTATTATTATAGCTCTAAGTTCAGTTTGATTGGTATTAGTGTCTGGGGGGCTGCTTCCCATAATTTAGGACAAGTAATTATGGCCTATCTTCTTATGTCAAACTGGAGGATAATATTTTATTTACCCTATCTTTTAATCTTATCTTTACCAACAGGTGTATTTATAGGGATAATTGTATTAAAATTAGAGAAATATTTAAAATTTGATTTAATAAATAAGCAGGAATTTGACAAAAATTAACGAATTAAATACCGAAGGCTATCTAAGCCTGTAGTATGGAGGAATCTATATGAAAAAGATTATATTGGCTTCTGGTTCACCGCGCAGAAAGTCCTTGTTAGAACAGTTAGGTCTTAAATTTAAGGTTGTAGTAAGCGATGTGGATGAATCTAAAGTCAAGGAAGTGGATCCTAAAGAATTGGTAAAAAGACTATCTTATTTGAAGGCAACTGCTGTTGCCAAAGTTGAAGAAGGAGTTATAATTGCAGCAGATACAATAGTGTGTTTAAATAATAAAATTTTAGAAAAGCCTAAGGATGATAAGGAGGCTTTTGAGATGCTATCTGATTTAAGTGGAAGAACCCATCAAGTTTTGACAGGTATTACAGTAATTAAGGGTGAAGAAGCTCTAACAGATTATGAAAAGACCGATGTAATCTTTAGAGATTTGGATAAAAGGGAGATTAGAGAGTATATCTCTACAGGGGCTTGCTTAGATAAGGCTGGAGCTTATGGTATTCAGGATCAAGGTGCTGTCTTTGTAAAAAAGGTAGATGGTTGTTTTTATAATGTAGTTGGTTTATCCTTAGTTAAGCTTGTGGAGATGTTAAGACTACTTGATATAGAGGTAGCTTTAAATTGAGTATTAATAATTATCTAACGATCAAGGATATGCCTACTGAAGAGCGACCAAGGGAGAAGATGGTAAAATACGGCTCTGAAACCTTATCGACTGCCGAGCTATTGGCTTTGATATTAAGGACAGGCTCTCAAAAGAACACTGCCCTGGATTTGGCTAATAAGCTGTTGACCACTTGTGAAGGGATAAATTGTTTGGTAGAGTATAGTATAGAGGAGCTACAAGAGATTAAAGGAATTGGACTAGCTAAAGCCACTCAATTAAAGGCAGTAGCAGAGCTTGCTAAAAGATTAAATATTGCAAGAAGAGATTTAACTAAGATTAATTCGCCAGGTGAAGTAGCTGAAATCTTAATTCCTAAGATAGGCTATGCTCATCAAGAGAAGTTTATAGTTGTTCTACTTGATATTAAGAATCAGATTATAGGGATTAGTGAAATTTCTAAAGGTAGTTTAAATAGCTCGATAGTTCATCCTAGAGAGGTCTTTCGCTATGCTATTAAAAAGAGTGGTGCTTCAATGATCTTAGCCCATAATCATCCTAGTGGGGACTTAACACCTAGTTTAGAGGACGTAGATGTCACTAAAAGGCTTTTTAAAGTGGGAAAGTTGGTAGGAATTGATGTTTTAGACCATTTAATTATTGGTAAAGGTAAATATAATAGTTTGAAGTCTAAAAATTTATTTTAAACAGTTATTCTGAAAGGGGATATAGTTATGGTAATGAATATTTTCACTGCTCCATTCTCGAGAGATATGGGGATAGATTTAGGAACTGCTAATACTTTGGTTTATATTAGAGGAAAAGGGGTATTAATTCGTGAGCCATCTGTAGTTGCTATTCAGAAGAATACTTCTAAAGAGGAGGTATTGGCTGTTGGTGATGAGGCTAAGAAGATGATTGGACGTACTCCTGGTAATATCGTAGCAATTAGACCGATGAAGGATGGTGTTATTGCTGATTTTGAAGTTACTGAGAAGATGTTAAGATATTTTATTACTAAGGCCCATAAACGTAAACGTCTGGTCAGACCAAGAATTATCGTTTGTGTTCCTTCTGGTGTTACTGAGGTAGAAAAACGTGCAGTTATCGATGCTTCCTTACATGCTGGTGCTCGAGAGGCTTATTTGATTGAAGAGCCGATGGCTGCAGCAATTGGAGCAGGTCTCCCTGTTCATGAAGCTACAGGTAATATGGTTGTAGATATTGGAGGAGGAACTACAGAGGTAGCAGTAATCTCTTTAGGTGGGATTGTAACTAAAGATTCTATCAGAGTTGGTGGAGATGAGCTTGATGATGCAATTGTACATTATATCAAGAATACATACAACTTGATGATTGGAGAGAGAACTGCTGAACAGATCAAGATTTCTGTAGGTTCTGCTTATATCGGCTCTAATTCAGAACTTAGTTTAGATGATACTATGGACATTAGAGGTAGAGATTTAGTCAACGGTCTGCCTAAGACAGTGACCATAACTGCTGAAGAGATTCAACAGGCTTTAAGAGAGCCAGTTAATGATATCATTAGAGCAGTTAAGAGTACTTTAGAAAATACTCCACCAGAATTATCGGCTGATATTATGGATAGGGGAATTGTGATGGCTGGTGGAGGTTCATTATTAGCAGGTCTAGACCAACTTATCTCTCAGGAGACTGGAATGCCAGTCTATTTAGCAGATGATCCTTTAGATTGTGTTGTCTATGGTACTGGTAAAGTATTAGAAGAGATAAACAACCTCAAAAATGTATTGATTAGTCCCAAAAGATTATCCTAGATTATTATAGTAAGCTATTATTATGAAGTACAGACTCTACAGCCATCAAACTTTAGATAGAGGTTAGGTGGCTAGGGTTTGTTGTTATAGGTTGCATAACTTGTAATATCGTAATTGTAATAGGTTGATTTTAAAGAGTTACAAAAATAGTAATCTGAGATTAAGGTGATAGCTGTGTTAGAATTTTTAAAGGAACATCGGAAGAAGATATTGATTATTATATTTGTTATAGTTTTGATCAGATTTATTAATCTTGTAGGAAGGGATAGAGATTATAATAGATTTGAAGGTTTAATTATCGACTTATTGAAACCGGGATTTGTTGTGGTCAATAGTATCGAAGAGTTTTCTAAAGGGACTTTTAGAGTAATCTTAGATTACAAGAGTGTAAAAGAAGAGAATGAGAAGCTAAAGGATAAGGTAGAAAATTTAAATTATAATTTAAAGCAGATTGAGAAGATAATGCTAGAGAATCATAGATTAAGAGAATTATTAAATTTTAAAGAGTTTGCACCATATAAAGTAGTAGGTGGAAGTGTTATTGGACATAGTTCTGAGAATTGGTCTAATGTTTTGGTCATAGATAGGGGAAGCAAGGCTGGTATTAGACGCAAAATGCCTGTAGTTGCTAAAAATGGATATTTGCTAGGGATTACCCAGCAAGTTACTGCACATACAGCACAGATTTTATTGATTAATGATGGTAACTTTGTAGCAGGAGGCCTTGTTCAGAGAAAAGATTCCCGTGATTTAGGGGTGATTAAGGGGCAGACTCAAGAGAGTAGGCTTTTGATGAACAATCTAGCTTGGGATGCTGATATTAGAGTGGGTGATACAATTGTTACATCAGGTTCACAGTATTATCCTAAAGGTTTACCGATAGGAAAGGTTATATCAGTGAGTCCTGATAATTATGGTCTAACCCAAGCAGCATTAATAGCCCCCTTTATAGATGTTAGAAGAGTAGAAGAGGTGTTGGTTATTACTGATTTTAGTACTAAAGTCGATTTGCTTGAACCTTTAAATTCTGATCATCAACTCGAAGGAGAAAGAGAATGATGGTTTATTTATTATATGGTTTTTTAATATTGCTGGCTTTGATTTTACAAACTACTATAATTCCTTATAGCCTTTTTTATAATATCATACCTGATTTACTTTTAATTATAATCACTCTCTTAGCTATCTATCGTGGAAAGACTGTAGGAGGAGTTTTAGGTTTTATTACAGGTCTTTTACAGGACTGGTTTTCTGGTGGACTTTTTGGAATTAATGCTATCAGTAAAACCATTGTAGGGTATTTATTTGGATTTCTTAAGGATCATATCTATCCCAAAAATATCATGGTGCCTCCTGTTGGAGTAGCTATTGCTACTATTATTAATCAGTTATTAGTAGTCTCTTTTACAGATTATCTTCTAACAGGGCTTTCTATTGAGGCTGTATTTAAATCTGTGATCATTCCTTTGGTGATTTATAATTCTATATTATCTATAGTCATTAATATAGTGATCTATAAAATTGACAATTATTTGGCTAGGAGGAAATTTATTGATTGATAATAATGAGAAAAGACTAATTCCCTTTATGTTGATATTAGTGGCTATCTTTCTCTTATTAATTGCTAGACTTTATTATCTGCAGATCTATCAAGGTCAGAGATTTAAAGAACTTTCAGAAGGAAATAGAACTTCTCTTAGGTCGATTAGTGCTCCTAGAGGAAGAATCTATGATAAAAATGGAAAAGTATTGGTCTCCAATAAGTTGGCCTATACCTTATCTATTATTCCAGAAGATGTTGAAGATTTAGATGGGATTTTAGAAAAGCTAAATCAGATTATGGGTTTAGATATAGCATTAGCCCATGAGAAGATTGAGAAAGCAGCAAAGGGAAAGACCGTTAGATTGAAGAGAAATATAAGCCATGAAGAGTTGGTTTTATTAGAAGAGAATAAAAGTGAGTTACCTGGAGTTATTTTAGAAGAGACTCCAATGAGGGAATATGTTTATGATAAACTGGCTAGCCATGTTTTAGGATATGTAGGGGAAATTTCAGCCAGTGAATTAGAGAATCTCTCAGAAAAGGGTTATAATGTTGGAGATATAATTGGTAAAACAGGTTTAGAATTATATTATGAGAAGTATCTGCGTGGAAAAGAAGGAAGAGAACTGGTAGAGGTTAATAATGTAAGAGAAAAGATAAGGACTCTTGGGATAGAAGAACCTATTGCAGGCTATGATTTAGTTTTGAATATAGATGCTCAATTACAAGAGAATGTTGAAAGAATATTGGCTCAAGAACTGGACTTATTGACTGAGCAAGCCAAGGAGGATGAGGATATTATTGAACCTCCTAGAGGGGGAGCAGTAATAGTGACAAACCCCTATGATGGTAGTATTTTGGCTATGGCAAGCTTACCTGATTACAATCCCAATCTATTTGTAGGGGGAATCTCTCAAAAGGATTGGACAAGGCTAAGTACCGATCCTAAAAAGCCTCTATTAAATAGAGCTATTAGTACCAGTGCTCCTTCAGGATCAATCTTTAAGATAGTAACTGGAGTGGCTGGTATGGAGGAGTTGGGTGTAAAGGCAGATACAGAATTTTATGATCCAGGTTATTATAAGACTGGTGGGGTTACTTTCCGCAACTGGTCTGATGTAGGTAGAGGTAAGCTTGATTTTTTAGAAGCTATTGCTTGGTCTAATAACCCGGTCTTCTTTCAATTAGGACATCAATTATATAAGAAAGATAGGACTGTTTTACAAGAATATGCTCGCAAGTTTGGTTTAGGAGAAAAAACTGAAGTTGATTTGAATAATGAAGCTACTGGGTTAGTACCTGATCCTGAATGGAGAAGGAGTTATTTTAAGAATAATGAGGATAAGATTTGGTATCCTGGCTATAGTATTAACTTATCTATTGGACAAGGTAACTTAAGAACTTCTCCTATTCAATTGGTGAATCTTGTTAGTGCTGTAGCTAATGGTGGGAAGTTATATCAACCTTTATTAGTTGATAAGATAGTTGATAGAGATGGTAAGTTGATTAAGGATTTAGAGCCTAAGTTATTAAATGAGTTATCTCTTTCCAAAGATACTTTAGATACTATTCAAAAGGGGATAAAAGCAGTTACTACTTATGGTACAGCAAGAAGGACTTTTGAAGATCTGCCTATAACTATAGCTGGAAAGACTGGAACTGCTCAAACTGGAAAGGGTAGACCCAATCATGGATGGTTTGCTGGATATGCACCTGCTGATAATCCAGAGATAGCAATTGTTGTTTTCATTGAGTATGGAACCTCAAGTGGTAATACATTACCTATAGCAAAAGAGATTATAAAGGATTATTTTGATTTAGACTTAATCTCTGAAGATGAAGGCTCTGATTAAGAGATATAAAATCAATGGATTATATTATGAATATAAGATTAATAGTTACTATTATATTTTGGATTCATTGAGTATCTAGGAGGAAGTAAGATGTTGAATAGAGGAGTGACTTTTAAGGGTGATTTAGAAGGGCTTATTATAATTTTAAATGATGAATTAGAATTTAATTATATTAAAGAAGAGTTAAGGAGTAAGTTTATTCAAGCAGGTGATTTTTTCGATGATGATCTGATGGTTAGAATTAAACTGGGTAGGAGAGGCTTAACTTCTAAACAAAAGAGTGAATTATTAGAGATATTCAGAGAACAAGAGGGTATTTCGGTAATTGAGTTTATCAATAATGATAATAGATTTGTAGACTCTAAGGAAGAAGGAGATACATTACTGGTTAAACGTACAATCCGTTCAGGACAGACTGTAAGATTTGAGGGGAATATTGTAATTTTAGGGGATGTAAATCCTGGAGCCGAGATTGTAGCAGCAGGTGATATAGTGGTTATGGGTCATTTTAGGGGTATTGCCCATGCGGGGGCTAAAGGCGATACATCAGCTACTATATCAGCTTTTAGACTAGAGCCTACTCAGCTTAGGATTGCTAATTATATTACTCGTGCTCCTGATATTCCTCCTAATTCTCCTAACACTCCAGAGATTGCTTCGTTGAAAGGTAAGCAGATTATTATTGATTATTTGAGAAAGTAAAGGGGGTATTTTGATGGCTGGAAAGGCTTATGTTATTACTTCTGGAAAAGGTGGTGTTGGAAAGACTACAACAACTGCCAATCTAGGAACTGGTTTGGCCAAATTAGGAAAGAGAGTTGTACTGATAGACGCTGATATAGGGTTGCGTAATTTAGATGTAGTTTTGGGCTTGGAGAATAGAATTGTCTATGATATTGTTGATGTGGTAGAGGGAAACTGTAGATTAGAACAGGCCTTAATTAAGGATAAGAGATATAGTAGTTTATGTCTGTTGCCTGCGGCTCAAACTAGAGATAAGACTTCTGTTAATCCTGAACAGATGGTTGAATTAACTGACCAATTAAGGGAAGAATTTGATTATATTATCATCGATTGCCCTGCAGGCATTGAGCAAGGATTTAAAAATGCTATAGCAGGGGCTGATGAAGCGGTAGTAGTAACTACTCCAGAGGTTTCAGCAGTTAGGGATGCCGATAGAATTATTGGTATGTTAGAAGCAGAAGGCGTTCATGATCCACAGTTGATTATCAATCGTGTACGAATAGATATGATAAATCGTGGAGATATGATGGATATTGAGGATATGATTGAAATTTTGGCTATAAAATTATTAGGAATTGTACCGGAAGATGAGAAGATTGTTGTTTCTACAAATAAAGGTGAGCCAGTAGTCTTATTAGAGAATACTCGTTCAGGTGAAGCTTTTTGGAATATCACTCGCAGAATTGAAGGGGAAGAGGTTCCCTTGATTGATTTGGAAGAAGGACTATTAAATAAGATAAAGCGGTTGGTGGGATTAAGATAATAAGTATTAAGATTATATAAGATCTGAATTTTTGTTGAAGCTCTTAGCTCAATAAAAGCCCTAAAAAAAAACCTTATTGATGAAGAAAAGTTTACATGATAGCTATTTATAACAGCTATTTAACTCTAAGTCTTTTTGAATGATGAAAATAGGGTTATGGGAGGGAAGAGAAGCTTGTTGGATATAATGAAAGGAATTTTTAATAATAAGGAAGATGTTTCTAGTAAAGATGTTGCTAAGGAGAGGTTGAGGTTAGTGTTAGTGCATGATAGAATAGGGGTGTCTCCAGAGATAATTGAAGAAATGAAGGAAGAGATGATTGAAGTAATCTCTAAATATTTAGATATAGATAATGACAGAATAGATATGGATTTAGAGCGACAAGATAATTCGGTAGCTTTGATTGCTAATATACCAGTTAGAAGATTAAAGAAGAAGAGGTAGAGTTCTACATTCTATCTCATATATTGGAGTTATTTTAACTTTTATTCTATAAACTTTATTCAGCCTTTAACTATTTGAGAATAGATTTGAAGATTAAGACCAGGTTAACCTGGTCTTAATTTTTGGTGGACTAATATTATTTAATATTATATAATTTATTAGTGAAAAGAGATAATAATTTAAGATTATATTAAGATTTCGTAAGGGAGGGGATTATAATTAAGAAGCTAATTAAGAATATCGACTATTTAATACCAATAATTACTCTGTTATTAATCTTAACAGGACTAGTTATTATTGGGAGTGCTACTAATATTACTGATAATCCCCTATTGCAAAATATCTTTTTAAAGAAACAGATTATAGCTGCTTTAGCTGGAATTACTCTGGTTACTATCAGTCTATTTTTTGACTATAGGATTTTGAGGGATTACGTCAATATTATCTATATTTTAAATATCTTAGTTTTAATTATAGTCTTATTTTTAGGAAGCACTATTAAAGGTGGACAAGGGTGGATTAAATTGGGGCCCGTCAATTTTCAGCCAGCGGAAACTGCTAAATTGGCTGTGATTATTGCTTTAGCTGATGTTTTATCTAAAGGTAGATATAATGTTTATCATATCTTAGGCCTAACAGTTCCAGCAATATATATGGCTATCCCCTTTGCATTGGTTCTATTACAGAATGACTTGGGTTCAGCTTTAGTATTAATAGCTATTTTTGTTGGAATGATCTATGTAGCTGGAGCTAATGCTAAGTTTCTAGTAGGGACTTTTTTAACGGGAGTAGGTACAGTGGTTGCTTGGATAACAGTCCATATTTATTGGGGGGTACCGATCCCTTTGAAATCATATCAGTTAAAGAGGTTATTGGTTTTAGTCAATCCACAATTAGAACCTTTGGGGGCAGGATATAATGTTATTCAATCTAAAATTGCTATAGGCTCTGGAGGTCTTTTAGGAAAAGGACTTTTTGGAGGCACTCAAAATCAGCTTAATTTTCTACCTGAGCGACATACTGATTTTATATTTTCAGTTTTAGGTGAGGAATTTGGTTTTATTGGTGCTATATTAGTTCTATTATTATATCTGCTACTCTTATGGAGGGGTATAAAGGTAGCGATGGAAGCTAAGGATGAGTTTGGACAGTTATTGGTCGTTGGTATCTTATCGATGTTCACCTTCCATATTTTGGAGAATGTGGGTATGACTATTGGGATAATGCCTGTTACAGGAATTCCCCTTCCATTTCTTAGTTATGGGGGTAGCTCTTTGCTGACAAATTTAATAGCAATCGCTATTATTATGAATGTTAATATTAGAAGAAAGAAGATGCTCTTTTAGTGACTAGTGATAAGTAATGAGTGATAAGCGATTTATTACTTGTTACTCGTCACTTGTTACTGTATTTAACAGACATAATAGATTATTGCCACTAATATTTATATTAATGAAAGAAGGTGGCAATAGGATGCTAAAGATGCTAGGAATGAAATTTAAATTGAATATATTATTTTTGTTGATATTATTCTTATTTTCTATTTCAGGATTATTCTTGACTGCCAGTATAAATTTTATTATTGTAATCTTACATGAATTGGCTCATTCTGTGATAGCACAAAAAGAAGGGGTTAGAGTCAATGAAATTGAGTTATTGCCTTTTGGAGGAGTAGCAAAATTTCGAGATTTGATTCAACTAAAGCCTAAAAGTGAGATGAAAATCTCTTTAGCAGGACCTATCTTTAACCTTATCCTAGCAGCAATAACGCTAATTCTATTAAGGTATAAGATCATTCCGTTACTATCAGGTTTCTATTTTATTAAGATTAATTTGACCATTGGATTATTCAACCTAATTCCTGCTTTGCCTTTAGATGGAGGGCGTGTGCTTAGAGCATTTTTGACCAATAAGATTGGGTTTAAAGAGGCTACATATTATACACTGAGACTGAGTAGAGTGATAGCTATATTTTTGGGGATTATAGGTGTGATTGGGATTTGTTATGGGTATGCTAATATTATTCTATTATTTATAGCCTTTTTTATCTACTTTGCTACTTTAAAAGAAGG
>Ga0163219_100236_pt1 | contig 15391 bp, 11 predicted proteins | sample MSEWel2016_04_06_FD_113150 | JGI IMG/M metagenome (GOLD analysis project Ga0163219, IMG submission 113150) | Subsurface microbial communities from deep shales in West Virginia, USA - MSEEL Well Study Marcellus 3H_2016_04_06 ...
ATCTACAATACTTCGTTAAACTTTTGCAGTACGCTGCAAACCAATTGTTTGCACTCAAAGATGTTTTTTTGTTAAAGTTCAGTATATCAAGATTTTACGAAACATCTTAAATCTAAAAATCTAAGGATCTATGTTTTTTCAGGGCAAGCCTGAAAAAAACCCCTATGTGGGATTTAGTCAACTTATACAACATGTTGGTTAGTTTACTGCCCTAAGCGCCTAAGGATCTAAAAATCTAAGGATCTAAGGTTCTAACCGTCTATCGTGAAATCAGGTGAGTGTTTTTTTGAAATTGGCATGGTTTTGGGTAAATTTCCTGGATCAAAATTATTATTAACTTTGTAAGAATGTAAAGAGGAACCTTTTGTTGATTATTGTAGATTGAATCAGCTGTTCCTCATGAAATCGTTAAAACAAAAATACAATGAAGAATAGAATACTATTGTTTGTGGCTCTTATGGGCATCGGATTTGGGTTGCAGGCGCAACAACCAAAACCTGCCATTTCTTTCGAAGAAGAAATTCATGATTTTGGGGAGGTTAAGGAAGATGGAGGAAAAGTAACTCACACTTTTAGTTTTACCAATAGTGGAGGTCAGCCTCTCATCGTACATACGGTTCGTGCATCGTGCGGATGTACCACTCCCGACTGGACCCGTCAGCCAATACTACCCGGAAAGGAAGGCTTTATAAAAGCTACTTTTGACCCAGGGAACCGACCCGGGAATTTTAATAAATCAGTAATTGTTACCACCAATGCTGATGAACCAACCAAGGTGCTGCGTATCACCGGTAAGGTTCTTCCAAAGGAGAAAACAATTGAAGATATTTACCCCAGGGAGATGGGGCCGGTTCGGTTAAAAACATCTCATCTTTCATTTACACGTGTGGCTCCTAAAGAGGTGAAGACTGAAGAACTTGAATTTATCAATACCTCTGATGATAAAGTGTCTATTACCTTTGATAAGGTTCCTGAACATCTTCAGATCTCCGTAAAGCCTGAAGTAGTGGCTCCAGGCCAAAAAGGTGTAATTTCAGCGGTTTATGACGCAGGCAAGAAAGATGACTGGGGTTTTGTGGTTGACCAGGTTTATTTAAAAATCAACGGAGAAGCCAATCGTGGCAATCGTTTGAGCGTGAGTGCTACCATTGAGGAAGATTATTCCAAATGGAGCGATGAACAGATGGCCAATGCTCCTGTTATTAATATTGAGGATCGGGTTTTTGATTTTGGCGAATTGAAACAAGGCGAGAAAGTATCTCATAGTTTTGTGCTTACCAACTCAGGGAAATCCAATCTGGTTTTGAGGAAAGTCCGTGCATCATGCGGTTGTACAGCTATTCAGCCCGAAAAAATGGTCATTGCCCCGGGCGAAAGTACTAAGGTTGTTGCTGAATTTAACTCCAGGGGAATGAGTGGAAGACAAAATAAGTCAGTGACCATTTATTCCAACGACCCCAAGAAAAGTACGATGTTGCTTCGGTTGACAGGGACTGTTGTGAAATAATCAGGAAACATCCTGATTTGTAGAAGAAAGAACTAAAATATTGGAGAATGGATGTTTGGGACGGACACAAACATGTGGAAAATGATCCTGCCTTTAAAGGGCTGAATGTAAATAAAGGGGTGGAAAGTCTGCCTTCTGTGAATCCTGATGCTGCAAAACGGTTTCTAGGGCGTAAACGTTCTAACCTCACCGTGGATCAGTATGTGGAGGGTATTCTGAAAGGCAATGTGACTATTTTGAGCCGGGCTGTTACCATGATCGAAAGTAGTAAACCGGAGCATCAGGTTGTAGCTCAGCAAATTATAGAGAAGTGCGTGCCGTATGCCGGAAAATCTGTTCGGATTGGAATCACAGGTGTTCCGGGTGCGGGGAAAAGCACCTTTATTGAAGCGCTTGGGATTCATATTTTACAAAGAGGCGGAAAACTTGCCGTACTGGCGATAGACCCTAGTAGTGAGCGTTCTCGCGGGAGTATTCTGGGAGACAAAACACGTATGGAGAAATTGTCGGCCGAAAAAAATGCGTACATTCGTCCCTCTCCCTCTGCCGGTTCATTGGGGGGAGTTGCCAGAAAAACCAGGGAATCCATAATTCTTTGTGAAGCAGCTGGTTTCGATACTATTTTTATTGAAACAGTGGGTGTGGGGCAGTCTGAAACGGCTGTGCATTCCATGGTCGATTTCTTTTTGCTGCTGATGCTTGCAGGGGCAGGTGATGAACTTCAGGGAATTAAACGAGGCATTATGGAAATGGCCGATGCCATTGCCATTAATAAAGCGGATGGTCAGAATATCCAGAAGGCCAAAATGGCCCGGACCGAATATCGCAATGCATTGCATCTTTTCCCGCCCACACAGTCGGGATGGACACCCCGGGTTGAAATCTGTTCTTCGCTTTTCGATGAAGGAGTGGATGAGGTCTGGAAGATGATACTGGAATACATTGAAATGACCCGTGAAAATGGTTTTTTCAAGAATAATCGTCGCGAACAGGCAAAATACTGGATGTTTGAAAGTATTAACGAACAGTTAAAAAGTAGTTTTTATCAACATCCCCATATTAAAGGGGAACTGAAACATTACGAGCAAAAGGTTCTTAATGCGGAAACCAGTTCGTTTATTGCAGCGCGTGAATTACTGAATAAATATTTTGATAAACTATAATGATTATTTTATGAGAAAGATTGGTTTTTTATTATTGACAGGCCTTATTGTTTTGGCATCTTGTGGCCAAACTGACCAATATAAGGTGAGTGGATCTGTAGAAGGAGTGTCGGAAGGACAGGCTGTTTTGCAGAAGATTGAAGCCCAGGGGCCCGCAGCCATTGACACTGCTGAAATAGTGGATGGAGCATTTACCTTTACCGGTTCTGTGGAATACCCCGAACTTCATTTAATTTATATTGATGACAATCAGGTTCCTGTTGCTTTTTTCCTGGAGAACGCCAATATCACAATAAATGCTGATGTTGAAAATATGCAGGATGCAGAGGTAACAGGTTCTGAACTTAATGCCAAGTTCAAGGCGTTTAACGATGGGGTCCCTTCTAACGACAGAGCTCAGGGATTACAGCAGGAATTTATGGCTGCCCGTCAGAGTGGCGACCAGGAAAAAATGCAGGAACTGGCTGAGGAATATCAGGGAATCATGGAAGATCAGCAGCAATATTACCGCGATTTCGTGATGGCCAATACCGACAATGTGGTAGGTGCTTTTCTGGCCATGAATATGGCAGCTTCAATGGAACTTACCGAACTCGAAGAATTGGTTGCTTCATTGAAAGAAAGCAATCCCGAACATCCTTATGTTATTGAGATTGAAGAAATGCTGGAACCCATGCAGAAACAGAAAGCTGCCGAAGGCGCTATCGAAATTGGTAAAACGGCTCCTGCTTTTACGCTTGCCGATAAGGATGGAAATGAAGTAAGTCTCGAAAGCTTCCAGGGAAAATATGTATTCCTTGATTTTTGGGCATCATGGTGCAGTCCTTGCCGTCAGGAAAGTCCCAATATGGTTAAAGCATATAAGCAATATGGTGGTGATAATTTTGAAATAGTAGGCGTCTCGCTTGATAAAACAGCTGAACCCTGGTTGAAGGCTGTTGAGGAAGACAATATGACCTGGACGTTGCTGCATGACCCTCAGGGAGATGTTGCCAATACTTATGGCGTTCAGTCGATTCCTTTTACACTGTTGCTCGATAAAGAGGGAGTTATTATTGGAAAAAATCTTAGAGGAGAACAGTTGAAGAGTAAACTTGAAGAACTTTTATAGGTTCGAGTCAAGACTTTTTAATAAAAGCCGGTTTTCCTTTGTGAAGACCGGCTTTCTTTTTATAATATTGGCCCAAATTCAACAAAGATTCAAATCGATTGTTTATTCTAAACTATGGAATTGTGACGTTATATTCTGACGTTTTTAACTTGTTTTTTACCCTTTAACGAACAAATATTTTTAATGCAAACGAATGGTTTGTAGCGTATTGCAAAAGTTTAAGGCTTGAGTTTATAGTCGCGTATATATTTTTAGAGATTGCTTCGGATCAGGCCCTCGCAATGACACTCTTTTCCTTTTATATGGGAGAGGTTGGCAGATGGCAGGGCGGAGAAGCCGCCCTGCCATCTGCCAACCTCTTCTCTGTTATCGATAAGTGAGGTCATTGCGAGGGCTATGCCCGAAGCAATCTCTAATGAAACAAACGCTTTTTTAAACTTTAGCCAAGTTTAACGGACTATTAATCTAATAAAGTAATATAAAATTATGAGTTACGATCTCGTTGTTATAGGAAGTGGCCCGGGTGGCTATGTGGCTGCTATCAGGGCTTCCCAACTTGGAATGAAAGTCGGTGTGGTTGAAAAAGCCGAACTGGGAGGTGTATGTTTGAACTGGGGCTGTATCCCCACCAAGTCGCTGCTCAAAAGCGCCCAGGTGTTTGAGTATTTGAATCATGCTCAGGATTATGGAATCAATATTGAAGGAAAAGCATTAGCTGATTTTTCGGCCATGGTAAAGAGAAGCCGTGAAGTTGCCGGTGGCATGAGTAATGGTATTCAATTCCTTTTTAAGAAAAATAAAATTGAGGTTATTCAGGGTACCGGAAAGCTGACAAAGGATAAAAAAGTGGAAGTCACCAAAAGCGATGGCAAAAATGAAACTGTAGAAGCTAAGCATGTTTTGCTGGCTACAGGTGCCCGTAGTCGTCAGTTGCCCAATCTGCCGCAAGACGGCGAGAAAATTATCGGTTACCGCAAAGCCCTGACGCTCGAAAAACAACCTGAATCGATGGTGGTTGTTGGTTCGGGAGCTATCGGGAGTGAGTTTGCTTACTTCTATAATTCTATCGGCACCAAAGTTACTTTGGTGGAATATCTTGACAATGTGGTGCCCCTGGAGGATGAAGAGGTTTCCAAGCAGTTGGGACGCTCTTTTAAGAAAGCCGGTATTAAAGTGATGACCAGTAGCGAGGTTACAAAGGTCGATACTTCAGGCAAAAAAGTGAAAGTCACCGTAAAAACAAAAAAGGGTGAAGAGACTATTGAAGCAGATATCGTGCTTTCTGCTGTTGGAATTGCTCCAAATCTTGAAGATATTGGTCTGGAAGAGGCCGGTGTGGAAGTGGAGAACGGTCGTGTGAAAGTAGATGAATTTTACCGCACCACCGCCGAAGGGGTTTATGCGATTGGTGACATCGTTCCCGGACAGGCTTTGGCACATACTGCTTCTGCCGAAGGAATTATTTGTGTGGAGAAAATTGCCGGGATGGATACAGAGCCACTCAATTATGGAAATATTCCTGCATGTACCTATACTTCGCCCGAAGTTGCATCGGTAGGGATGACCGAGAAAGCTGCCAAAGAAGCCGGATATGAATTGAAAGTGGGTAAGTTTCCTTTCTCCGCCAGCGGAAAAGCAAGTGCTGCTGGTCATAAAGAGGGGTTTGTGAAGTTGATTTTCGACGCCAAATATGGTGAGCTGCTCGGCGCTCACATGATCGGAGCCAATGTTACGGAGATGATTGCCGAACTGGTATCAGCCCGTAAATTGGAAACTACCGGCCACGAAATCATCAAAACGGTTCATCCGCACCCAACCATGTCGGAGGCCGTTATGGAAGCTGCTGCAGCTGCTTATGGTGAGGTCATCCATATTTAACATCGCGACCTGGTTTTGTTAAGATTCAGCACGGAATCGTTATTCAAAAAAAGCGGGTTTTTCGATAGTTATTTCGAAAAACCCGCTTTTTGTATGATTTGTGGTGGTGTTTTTTTAACGGACTTGTTCAATTAAAAAGCCTGCTTTTTTTAAATCTTCCCAATATTGGGGATAAGATTTGCTAACTACTTCCGGGTTCTCGACGGTTAACTTACCAACAGTGAGCGCAGCAGGGGCAAAAGCCATTGCCATTCGGTGGTCGTGGTAAGTGCTGATGCAGGCAGGAGTGGTGGTCTGCTCTTTCGTGCCGTCCCATTTTAAATCATCAATATCATTGGTGGTGAAAACAAACCCCAGTTTTCGTGCTTCTGCTATCAAAGCACTGATTCTGTCGGTTTCTTTTATCTTCAGGGTATGCAGCCCTGTGAGGTGAAATGGGATGTTGAGGCAGGCGCAGGTCACTGCAAATGTTTGTGCCAGGTCGGGCTGGTCGGTGAAGTCGTAACTAAACTTTTTAGTGAGCTCCCCCGATTTGGTGAGTTGAAGCCCTTTTTGTGAGAAGTTATGTTTTACCCCCAGCTGATTGAACAAGGCGGCAACAGCTGAATCTCCCTGCAAACTATATCTGTCGAGTCCTTTGAGCGTGACACTTGCATTGCCTTTTGCCAAGGCTACTATCTGAAACCAATAGGAGGCAGCACTCCAGTCGCCTTCTGCTTTGCTTTGGATGGGGTTTAACTCCTGTTCCGGAACAATGATGGTATCGTTTGTCCATTCATATTTTACGCCGAACTGCTTCATTAGTTTGAGGGTGAGGTTGATGTATGGGCGTGAGGTGATTTCTCCTTTTAGTTTCAGTGTAAGACCATCGGCAACGGTGGGGGCTATCATCAGAAGGGCAGAAATGTACTGGCTGCTGATGTTGCCGGGCAATTCCAGCGTTTTTCCCTGCAATGAACTTCCAAAAATTTTGAGTGGCGGGTATCCTTCCTTTTCGGTGTATTCTATGTTGGCACCAAGTTCCCGGAGTGCATCCACCAAAACACTGATGGGGCGCTCTTTCATTCGCTTGCTTCCGGTGATGATCCACTCGCCCACGATGCGTGAGAGAAAGGCCGTCAGGAAACGCATGGTTGTACCTGCGGCTCCCACATTAAATAGGCGGACATTGGAAGTTAATGCTACCTCCAATGCTCTTGTATCGTCACTGTCAGATAAATTTTTTACCGGGTATGGACTGTAAGAAAGTGCATTTAATATCAGCAGGCGGTTGCTGATACTTTTGGATGATGGAAGTTCGATTTGGATATTATTGAGTTCCCCGGGGGCTGTAACGTCTGTTTTTGTCATTTTTGTTTTTGGTTCGCGACCTTTTAGCGGGTTGCATAGGCCGGTTAATTCTACATTGTAAAATCAATCAAATATAGCTGATTTGATTTCTTCTTTGCTGCAATGAATGTCAATTACCGGAGTACCCACAGTGCTCAGAAGCGTAAAGTTTATGCGGTCTCCTCTGTTTTTTTTATCGTGCTGCATCAGGGAAAACAAGTCCTCAAAATCCTCAGAAGAAAAGCCATGCTCTCCGTACAGGTTGTTGATGTAGTTTTCTGTTTTTTTGGTAATATTTTCAGAGAATTGCTCTTTGGCAACGGCCAGTTTCAGTTCGGGAATCAGTCCCCAGGCAACCGCATAACCATGAAGGGCCGGTCGGTTTTTTTTCATGGCCAGGCTTTCAAAGGCGTGACCAATGGTATGCCCCAGGTTTAGTGCTTTGCGAATGCCTTTTTCCAGTGGGTCGGCCTCCACATAACGATCCTTTACCATCACAGAATCAGCAACCAACATAGCCAGCAGTTCTACTGAAAGGGTATCGGGTTCAATGTTCAATAACTTTTCAAGGGTTTCAGGCGCATCGATGAGGGCATGTTTCAGCATCTCAGCATATCCTGAAAGCAGATTGTACCTATCCAGTGTTTTCAGAAACGGTGTGTGAATTAAAACCATATCGGCAATGCGAAATGCTCCGATTTCATTTTTAAAACCGTTGAAGTTGATCCCGGTTTTGCCTCCCACCGAGGCATCAACCATTGAGAGCAGGGTGGTGGGGAGATTGATAAACGGAATTCCTCGTTTGTAAGTTGCTGCAGCAAAACCACCCAGATCACAGGGCATGCCACCGCCCAGATTGATGAGCAGTGAATGTCGGGATGCACCTCTTTCCGATAATAACTGCCATACAGATGATAGTGCCTCTGTGTTTTTAAAGTTATCTCCGGCAGCGATGGTGATTGTTTGCTCTTTGGCAATGTCTTTTACACCGCTGATAAGTGGCAGACAGTGCCGGAAGGTGTGTTCATCAGTGAGCAGAAAGACCTTGTCCGGAGATATTTTATTTATCAATTCATTCAGGTCGGCTACCGGGTCGGTACAAAGTGATACCGGCGCCGATTTTGAAGGTAATGGTTGCATGAGTAATCTTTAGTTATGTAATTGCTGCAAAAATAAGGTTTTTTATTGAGTTCGAACTTTTATCTTTGTATAGCGTAAAGGTGGGAGAAAGTCTCTGACATCAGAATATAACTTCAAATTATTATCTTATGATATCCAATCAGAAACAATCTGCACGTGCCCTGATGATTTTTTCTGGGGTTTGGGCCGGACTGGTCATTCTTTTTGCGCTTTCGTTTTTCGACCTTTTTTATTCACCGATATGGATGAGACTTGTTTTGGCAGGGATTATTGGATTGGTAGCGCTGTTTTTTTATCTGGGAGGATTTCATTTTGTCCGTATTGAAGTTGAGAATAATAAAGAATTGATGGTGAAATATTACAATCTTTTTCCTGTTGGCCGGAACTTTAAGGCATTTAAAATACCTCTTCAGAACTTTCATCACCACGAAATTCGTTTTGGGGCAGGTGGTCTCACGGCTTATTTAATTCTGTTTCAGCGAATGCAGGGTGGTGTTGCCAAATATCCGCCTGTTGGATTGTCGGCAGTAGGAAAAGAGGAAAGACAAGAAATGAGCAACTTTTTGAGAAAGCTGGAGAAAAAATAAGAAAAAGGCTTCGGGGAATAACATCCGAAGCCTTTTTTACTTCATTACCGCATCATAAGCATCAGCTCGTGGGCTTTCTTTTGGTTATATTCCAGTGTAAGGCTTCGGTGGTTTACAAGGTCAACAATGGTTCCGATAAAACACAAACCGGCTGTAAACAAGTAAAGAATTCCCATCCCTATCTGATTTAAAAGAAACCGGTGAATTCCCGATATTCCCAAAAAGCCGATTAAGGCAGTGAGTAAGGTCATTTGAGGGTCGCGTCGGTGTGAGCGGTAAACAATTAAAAAATCTTTTACCTGTTGATCGCTTTTTTCCTTGAGCAGGTTGTCCAGAAAGTAAGCCTCTTCCATTTCGGCTTCGGGCATCATTTTAAAAATACGTTCCATTGGGTGTTTAGATTAGTTTTCCTGACAGATGAATGTCGTGTTTAAGTAAGTTGTAACTTCTGGTTAATAGAATGACTACAGCTGGTATCCCCAAAGGATGACAATGAAAGGATGTTGCAATTTCTCCCCTGAAAAGCCAGGAGATTGAATGTCCCAGTCCGCATCCCGGACAAAAACTAAACCCCAGATTTTTTAACGGGCAAAGAGACAAGTGTCCCGAGCCTTCAGGATTGGTTGCCGCCAAAAGGATTACAGCCAGTATCCAGAAAAAGGCCTCCAGATGTTTTCTTTGAAATGTGTACTTCATCACAACCAGAGATATACCTAAGTTTTCTATCTTCGTGAAATTACAATATATTTAGTAATGAAGAAATTATTCTTTAAAATAATTGGCTTAAGTTTATAGTAGCGTATATATTTTTAGAGATTGCTTCTCCCGATCTCGTGCCTCATCGGGATCGCAATGACGCTCTTTCACATTTATATGGAAGAGGTTGGCAGATGGCAGGGCGGCTTCTCTGTTACCGGTAGGTTCCGTCATTGCGAGGGCTATGCCCGAAGCAATCTCTAATGAAAAAAACGCTACTTTAAAATAGAGCCAAATAATTTTATCCGCACGCCATGAAAATTGTTGAAATTAAAGTGACAATATATGCGGTTTTAATAGGTAAAACTACTGCCCCCCAAAAATTCCCTCAAGATGGATGTTGGTGGGATCTCCCGTGGCAGAATGGGTTTGAAATAGCTAAAAAACTTCAGAAGTCGGTTGGCTTCGGAATACTCGGTTTGGTTTGGTTGTACCTCCAGCAGGATGGGCTCTGCAAAAGGTTTTAAAACGGCCAGTTCGTAAAGCAGGGCCGAATTAAACATAATATCAGCCTCCTCCTGATAAGGAAAAATGTGCTTGTCTTCTCCTCTTCGAACACTGTCCCAGCGCGAAATGGTTTGTTGTGCGGAGTAGTTCCGGTAACGATAATCCCGGATGATTCTTCTTACCAGCCGGTTGTCGGTTGTCGGGATGCGGCTTTGGTTGTCAATGTTGATATTGGTAAGAGCTGAGACGTATATTTTATATTTTTTGCTGTTTTCTATCAGATGTGTCAATCTTGGATTCAGACCGTGAATGCCTTCAATTATCAGAATGTTATCTTTCTCCATTTTCAATTTGTCACCGTTAAGAATACGTTTCCCTGTTTCAAATGAAAATTTTGGTAACAATACTTCTTTTCCGGCCAGCAAGTCGAGGAGCTGCTGGTTGAAGAGATCTATATCTAATGCCTCCAGAGATTCAAAATCGTAGTCTCCGTTTTCATCCAGAGGGGTATCTTCACGGTTTACAAAATAGTTGTCGAGTGACAGGTTTAACGGACATATACCATTCACCAGCAACTGGATGGCCAGCCTTTTGCTAAACGTCGTTTTTCCGCTGGATGAAGGTCCGCTGATCAATACTATTTTAAGTTCATCCTTTTTTTCGGCAATTCTATCGGCAATTTGAGCAATTTTTTTCTCATGAAGGGCTTCACTGACTTTAATCAGGCGTTCGGCCTTGCTGTTGTGGGCAGCATTGTTCAGGTCGCTGATGTTCGTGACGTTCAGTACCCGGTTCCAGTGGCTGAATTCGCGAAAAATTTCAAACATTTTGTTTTGTTCCACCAACTCCAGGACTTCCTCCGGTTTCTGTTGGTTGGGTATTTGCAGCAGCATTCCGTTGTAATATTTGTTGAGGTCAAAAACCTTCAGATAGCCGGTTGAGGGAACCATGAACCCATAAAATTTCCCGATGTGCTCATTTAAACTGTAATAGGTGGAATAGTATTGTCCCCGGTGTTCCAGAAGTTCAACTTTGTCATCAAAACCTTTTTCTTTAAAAAGCTCAATCACATCGTCGGTTTCATCTTTGAATTGCAGAAAGGGGATGTCCTGCGCAACCATCTCACGCATTTTCCGACCTATTTCGAAAATATCCTCTATTGATAATTCTTTTTTTGTGCCGTGCAGTTCACAGTAAAAGCCTTTGCTTACAGAATGGTCAATGCGCAGAGTGGCATTGGGGAATACTTCTTTAGCAGCGGCTGTGAGCAGAAAGGAAAGGCTGCGAATGTACATTCTTATTCCATCCTTGTGCGTGATGTCGAAAAATTCAATGGTTTTTGGGTTGTAAATTTCAAAAGATAACTCTCTGACTTTGTTATCGACCATTGCCCCTAAAATGGGGTGTTTTAAAGATATATTCTGATTTTCCGCAATATCTTTAAGGGTTGTACCTCTTTGAATATTAAATACTTTGTGGTTGTTGAGGCATTTTATGCGCAAATTATTTTTCATATCTGAATTCTGTATAGGTTATTCTTACCCAAATCTATAAATTTCGTTTTTGGGATTGAGTTTTAGAGACCTTCATCTTTTTTAAGGAATTGTCCGGTAAAACTTTTTTTGCATTGGGCCACTTTTTCAGGTGTGCCGCTGATAAGGAGTTCTCCACCGCGGCCACCTCCCTCGGGCCCAATGTCGATAATGTGGTCTGCCGTTTTTATCACGTCCAGATTGTGCTCAATAACGATGACCGTATTGCCCCGGGCAACAAGTTTATTCAGGACTTCAAGCAATACCCGGATGTCCTCAAAGTGTAGGCCGGTGGTGGGTTCATCAAGGATGTAAACTGTTTTTCCGGTGTCCTTTTTTGCCAGTTCGGAAGCCAGTTTTACCCGTTGCGATTCTCCTCCCGAAAGGGTAGTAGAGGGCTGTCCCAGTTTGACATACCCCAAACCTACTTCCTGAAGCACTTTTAACTTGGGAACCAGTTTTGGAATGTTTTCGAAGAACTCCACGGCCTGGTTGATGGTCATATCCAGTACATCGCTGATGGATTTCCCTTTAAATCTGACTTCCAGTGTTTCCCGGTTGTATCGCTTCCCCCGACAATCGGGGCATTCGACCATTACATCGGGCAGGAAGTTCATCTCTATTATCTGTACACCTCCTCCTTTGCAGGTTTCACAACGTCCGCCTGCCACATTAAATGAGAAACGGCCCGGTTTGTAGGCTCTTATTTTTGCCTCAGGCAATCCGGCAAACAGTTTTCTGATCTCATCAAACATTTTCGTGTAGGTGGCAGGATTGGAGCGCGGGGTACGGCCCAGAGGTGCTTGATCCACATCAACAACCTTATCTACAGATTCAAGGCCTTCAACTTTTTTGTAAGCCAGGGGGTCTTTCACCGATTTGTAAATGTGCTGGTTAAGGATGGGGTAGAGCGTGTCGTTGATGAGTGTGGATTTTCCGCTTCCTGAAACCCCGGTTACACAAATAAATGTTCCTAATGGAAATGAAACAGTGAGATTTTTCAGGTTGTTTCCGGATGCTCCTTTGATGGTCAGACTGTTCCCGTTTCCGGTGCGTCGCTCTTTGGGAATCGGAATTTCTTTAATTTTCTTGAGATAATCGGCCGTTAAGGAATTTGATTCCAGTATGTCGCGGGGTGTTCCCTGGGCTACCACCTCGCCACCATGACGCCCTGCATGAGGGCCCATGTCTATTACGTGGTCGGCAGCCATCATCATATCTTTGTCGTGTTCCACGACCAGAATGGAATTTCCGGTATCTCTTAATTGTTTCAGTGATTCAATAAGCCGGTGATTGTCGCGCTGATGCAACCCAATGCTGGGCTCGTCCAGAATGTAAAGTACATTTACCAGCTGAGAGCCTATTTGGGTGGCCAGGCGGATGCGCTGGCTCTCTCCTCCCGACAACGTCATGGCACTTCGATCCAGGGCCAGGTATTCCAATCCCACATCCAGCATGAATCCCAATCTCGACCTGATCTCTTTCAGAATTTCTGTGGCAATGGCTTGTTGTTTTTTTGAGAGGCGTTTTTCAACTCCTTGCGTCCATTGATATAGCTCATTTAGATCCATTTTGCTGATTTCGGCAATATTCTTCCCGTCAATCAGAAAATGGAGGGCTTCTTTATTCAGTCGCTGTCCGTTACAGGCGGAGCATACCGTCTTTTGAATAAACTGATTGGCCCACTTCCGTGCTTTCTGAGAAGTCTCGTTCGATTGCTGATTGTGGATGTAGCTGATTACCCCGTCGAAACTCAGCGAATAATTGGACGAAACACCCAGAGGCGTGTTTTTTAATCTGAGAGGCTCGGCGGTACCATGGAGGATTTCATCCAGAGCATCTTCGGGTATATTCTTTATGGCACTTTTCAGTTTAAAGTCATGACGTTCAGCCAGTGCTTCCAACTGCCAGAAAATGAGATTGTTTTTGAATTTGCCCAATGGAACAATACCACCGGAATAGATGGAGACATTGTCGTCGGGGATAATTTTTTCGAGGTCTATTTCGTCCACAAACCCCAGTCCTTTACATTTGGGACAGGCTCCCTGGGGAGAGTTGAAGGAAAAGTTGTGGGGTGCCGGTTCGTTGTACGAAATACCTGTGGTCGGGCACATTAGTTGGCGGCTAAAGTAGCGAGGCTTGTCACTCTCTTTGTCCATTACCATCATAATGTTTTTCCCTTGCTTCATGGCCAGCGATACGGATTCCTCCAACCGCTTGCGGTCTTTCTCCGATACCTTGAGTTTGTCGATTACAACCTCTACAAAATGATTCTTGTAGCGGTCGAGTTTCATGCCGTGTTTGATCTCTTTTATTTCACCGTCCACCCGAACATTCAGGAATCCCTTTTTGCGAATCTGCTCAAAAAGTTCTTTGTAGTGTCCTTTTCGGCCTTTTATCATCGGGGCAAGGATGTAAACACTATGGTCATTAAATTCCGAAAGAATGAGGTCAATAATCTGACGGTCGGTATATTTCACCATTTTTTCGCCCGTTTCGTACGAAACTGCATCTCCGGCCCGTGCGTACAGAAGACGAAAAAAGTCATATATCTCGGTGGTGGTGCCAACCGTTGACCGCGGATTTTTACCGGTGGTTTTTTGCTCTATGGAAATAACCGGACTCAATCCTGTTATTTTGTCCACGTCGGGTCGTTCCAGTCCTCCGAGAAACTGTCGTGCATAAGCTGAAAAAGTTTCTATGTAGCGCCGCTGACCTTCAGCATATATGGTGTCGAAAGCCAGTGATGATTTACCACTTCCGCTGAGGCCGGTGATAACGACCAGTTCGTTGCGGGGAATGATAATGTCGATATTTTGAAGGTTATGTACACGGGCACCCAAAACTTCGATCTGCTCAAGGTCACTCTCTATGGGTAATGTGTCGTTTATCGTTGTATTCACGTATTAAATTTTTGGAACTTACAAAGATAGCAAAAGTAAGGAACGGAGAAAAAGAGTTTTGAAAACCAACTCGACGGGGTGGATTTTTATTCGGAGAGGAGCTGGAATATTGGCGCCAATAAATGGGCTGGAATCTTCACTTTTGGCGGTAGAGGCTGGGGTTTGAAAAAATCATGAGAATAGGAGGCTGGTCAAAAAGACATGAGTTTTTTGTGTGTGTTTGTCATTCTGAACGAAGTGAAGAATCTCATTGCCCCGTCCGTGTGAATTTGGAATTAGGGGTGGTCGAAAGATTTTTATTGTCAATTTATAATTCTCTATTGCGTATCAATATAAAACTTTCTGGTTGTTGGTAATTTCCTGCCAATTAGGCTTTTAAATTAATTTTTTGTCGTCTTCTTTGTCAAATAACGGATGGCGGTATTGAAACGTTGCGCATTTTGAAATACACACTTTTTAAACCGCTAAGCCGTTGTTTAATAGGGGTATCGTTCAAATTTAGCACTATCCGCGCAATATTTTATGACCGCGTGTTAGGCTTAGTAGTTAATCAATATATGTCTCTTTTATAATATTTTTAACTTCTTTTATCTCAGGTTTTGAAAGTCTTCCTAACTGTTTTATAATTCGTTGTTTGTCAATCGTTCGAATCTGGTCTAGTACAACCCAACCAATCTTTCTGTCATGTTTAATTTCAACTCTTGTCGGATAACTTTTTGAACTTGTCGTCATTGGTACAATTACAATCGTTCGAAGATATTTATTCATCTCGTTGGGCGAAATTACAATGCAAGGTCTCGTTTTCTTAATCTCACTGCCAACTGTTGGGTCAAGATTAACAAGTACTATTTGATATTGATTTATTTCCATTCCTCAAGGTTTTCATCGTCAAAGACATCATTAAAAAGCAATCTATCATCTCCTTTTTCTGACATTTCTTTAAATGCTTCTTCCCATCCTCTTCTGGGTTTGGATAAAGGTTTAATAATCATCTGTCCTTTTTCAAGAATCAAATCAACTTTGTCACGAAGATTATAC
>Ga0163219_100238_pt1 | contig 15379 bp, 14 predicted proteins | sample MSEWel2016_04_06_FD_113150 | JGI IMG/M metagenome (GOLD analysis project Ga0163219, IMG submission 113150) | Subsurface microbial communities from deep shales in West Virginia, USA - MSEEL Well Study Marcellus 3H_2016_04_06 ...
ATATTTAATCTGCTTATTATTAACCCTATTATGTATTAAAGATATTCCAGAAAATTTACTTTTAACTCAAGGTGGAATTACTTTGGTGTTATTAATATACGGGATATTCTTAAAGAAGAATTCAACTTTAGATTAAAGAATAGTTTTATGACATATTTAGTATTTGAGAAGAGTATTATACGTTTACTAAAGAGAGACTAATTAAATTTTTTATTTAAAGTAATAGTCACTTAAAACTATACTATCGTATAAATTTGAAGATAAAACGTTGAAAAGTTTGTACTATAGTATAGTCAGAAGTGGAAATAGTGCAAAAATTTGTACTATAGTACAGTGTACAAATTAAAACATCTATGGTAATATATAGATACAGTGCTTCTCAAGAGGTAAAAAATAACTACATAATTGAGGAAAGGGTGAAGAATTGATGAGAGAATTGAATGAACAAGAGTTAATGATGGTTGATGGAGGGTGGATTCCTTTTGCAGGAATGCAGATGAGATTTTCTGGCTTAATTTTAAAAGTTCATCGTGACAGATATAAAGATGTATCTTGCTAAAAATTTGGCTTAATATAATAACTAAAAGAAACACAATAATTGTGTTTCTTTTAGTTATTATATTTATTTTTTAAATAACTGATATAAAGGAAGGGGTAAATATGAAGTTGAATTTGATAATTATAATAATATTGATGATTTTAGTTGATATTATTTTTATGTATTTTTATCCACACTCGTATAAGAAATATTTTAGAAGATTCAAAAATTATTTAAAAAACATTTTTAAATAATGGACTTATGTTAATATCTTGGATAAAAAATTTGAACAAATTAATAATTCAACTTATTATCAATAAAGGGAAGCTTGAAAATCAAAAAATTATATTTGTTTTTAGTTTGATAGGAAGAATAGGAATTTTTAGTTATATGTGTTTTTGGAAAATAATATATAATTTTTTATTAAAGAAAAAATTATATAATCTAGCATTATAATCATTTGAAAACTAGGTGACTGACAAGGTGGTATAAATGAAAAAAACACTAAACAAACTCAAGAGAAAATTTAAAAAGTACTATTGTATCAAACAGCATGATTTAACTGATTGCGGTGCAGCTTGTTTAGCAACAATCTCCAAGCAATATGGATTGAAGATACCAATTACCCAGATTAGAGAAGTGGCAGGTACAGATAAGAAAGGAACTAATGCTTTAGGGATGATTAAAGCAGCTAAAGAATTGGGTTTTTCAGCTAAAGGGGTCAAAGCAGAGCCTGAGCATTTAGATGAAGATTTTCCTTTGCCAGCTATAGCTCATGTAATTATTGATGGTACGTTGATGCATTATGTAGTGATTCATGAAGTTGGTGAGAATGAGATAATAATAGCTGATCCTGGTAGAGGATTGGTCACTTATAAACGTGAGGAATTTTATGAGATTTGGACTGGAGTCTTAATCTTATTGACACCAACAGAAAAATTTGAGAAAGGTGATGAAACTACCGGTTTATTTGCCAGATTTTTTGGGTTGATAACTCCCCACAAGCGGTTACTAGTGGAAATTTTCATATCTTCAATCTTATATACTTTAATGGGACTTATAGGTGCATTTTATTTTAAATATTTGATTGATACTGTATTATCTGATGGATTGACTAAGACCCTACATATTGTTTCAACGGGAGTAGTAATTTTAACTCTATTTAAGATTGGGATGAGTGCATTTCGTAGTCATTTACTTTTATATTTAAGTCAGAAGATAGATTTAGCTTTGATATTAAATTATTACCAGCATGTATTAGAGTTACCTATGTCTTTTTTTGATACTCGTAAAGTTGGGGAGATATTATCCCGTTTGAATGATGCTTCAAAGATTAGAAGTGCCATCTCAGGTGCTGCAATTTCAGTAATGTTGGATACTTTGATGGTAATTGTAGGTGGAATTATACTCTATATACAAAGTTCTACACTCTTTTGGGTATCAGCAGTAATTATTCCCTTTTATATAGTTGTAGTTTGGAGTTTTAATAGTCCCTTTCAAAAAATTCATCGTAAAGAGATGGAACAGGCAGCAGACCTACAATCATATCTAGTAGAATCAGTCTCTGGAATAGCTACAATCAAGGCTTTTAATGGTGAAGATGAAGCCAATTTAGAGACAGAAAGTCGATTTATCAAATTTGTCAGATCAATCTTTAAGGTTACTTGGATGAGAAATCTCCAATCTTCTTTACAGATGGCACTTACTTCTGTTAGTGAGTTGGTAATTCTCTGGGTTGGGGGTTTACAGGTAATCAAAGGTAATATTAGTGTAGGGCAATTGATTACCTTTAATGCTTTATTGGCGTATTTTTACGACCCGATTCAACGGTTAATTAATCTACAACCCCAACTTCAAGAAGCTTTTGTAGCTTCTGACCGTTTAGGTGAAATTTTAGATTTAGATATTGAAAAAGAGAATGAACTCAAGAAGATAAGTCCCGAGAAGTTAATAGGAAAGATTGAAATTAAGGATATGGATTTTCGTTATGGTACTAGAAAAAAGGTATTAGAGGAGATTAATATAGATGTTAAGCCAGGTGAAAAGATAGCTCTTGTTGGTGAGAGTGGTTCTGGAAAGACTACTTTGGCTAAACTGTTATTAAAGTATTATATTCCACAAGAAGGTGAAATTTTAATTGATAATTATAATCTTAAAGATATTAATCTAGAGAGTTTAAGAAGAAATATTGGTTATGTTCCTCAGGATGTCTTCTTATTTAGTGGTACTTTAAGAGAGAATATTGCTTTTGGCTTAAAAAATATTACTATGGATGAGATAGTAGATGCAGCCAAGAAAGCTCAGGCTCATAATTTTATCAATGAACTTCCTTTAAGGTATGAGACATTAGTGGGTGAGCGAGGAACAAACTTATCAGGGGGGCAACGCCAAAGAATTGCAATTGCTAGGGCGATATTAAAGCAACCTGATATCCTAGTTTTAGATGAAGCCACTAGTAATCTTGATACGGCTACTGAGAAAGCGATTCATCATACTATTGAAGAGTTAAGTAAAGGAATTACTACTGTTATTATTGCCCATCGTTTAAGTACAATTATGCAGTGTGATAAAATAGTAGTTTTAGAGAAAGGGAAGATATTAGAACAAGGTAGTCATGATGAGCTAATCAAAGCAGAAGGAAAGTATTATCAATTGTGGGCAGGACAAACTCTAGGGAAGATTAAAGTAGGTGAGGCAGTATCATGAGAGCTGAGATAATTAATTTTGAGGATTTGTCAGATAGTAGAGAGATGTTAGAAGCTAAAGAGCCTAATTTTATAGTGACTTTTATTTATTTAGTTCTGGCTATTGTAGTAGTAGCTTTGGTATGGATGTGGTTTGGTGAGATTGATATAGTAGTAAAGGCAACAGGTGTAGTTAGACCAATTCAGAATGTGAGTTTGATACGAAATGTTAATGGTGGTAAGATTAAAGAGATTAATTTTCAAGAAGGGGAGAAGGTTAACAAGGGTGAACTATTGTACGTTATAGATACAGCATCTCTTGATTTACAAAAAGAGACTGACACAAAAGAAATTATAAAATTAGAAGGCGAAAAATCATCTTTGCTCAAATTAGAAAAAAGTATTAAAGAGAATAAAGCTTTTATGGATAAAGATAATTTAAAGTATTATAATCGTTATTTAGTCTATAAATCTAAATTGCAACAGTTGAAATTAAATTATCAAAAAGCTAAAAATAGGTATATAAGAGAGAAGAGTTTAAGTGATCATTCAACTACTAAAAGTACATTAGAGGAATTAAAGTCAGAGTATGACTATGCTGAGCTAAGTATGAAAAGCTATAGAAGTGAGATACTAGTTGATTTAAAAGATGGTATTGAATCTACAGAAGATAAGCTGATTCAACTAAAACAGCAATTAGAGAATGTTAAGGAAAGTATTGAATTAAGTCAAGTAAGAGCACCAATTACTGGAAAGGTGCAAGTTTTAGAAAAATTTAATAAGAATGATTATATACCAGCAGGAACGGAAGTATTACGTATTATTCCAGGTGAAGGTACTAATTTAAAGATGGAGATTACAGTTAGAAATAAAGATATAAGTCAGTTAGAAGCTGGACAAAAGGTAAAATATCGATTTTTATCGTTACCATATAAAGAGTATGGTACTTTAACTGGAAAACTGACCAAGATATCTAGTGATGCTACTATTGGTCAGCAAAATAATGCTTCTTTGCCTTATAATGTTGAAGCAACAATTGGAGGAACTAAACTTTATGATAAAAAAGGACAAGCAGAATTTATTAAGACAGGAATGTTAAGTGAAGTAAGGGTTGTAGTACGTCGCAAGAAAATACTTTATATTGTACTAGAAAAACTAGATTTTATTTCCTAATTAACTTCAAAGGGCTTGAGTCTTCAAGCCCTTTGAGATTTATTACATAATGATTAGTTCGTATAGGGGATGGTTTTTAATGAGATTATTTATTAATAAAATTAATATTTTAGGAATGATACTTATCTTATGTTTATTTATATCATGTCCATTATTTGCAAAAGAGATAGATAAACTTACCTTAGCTGAGAGTATTGAATTGGCTTTGGAAAATAATTTAGATTTAGAAATATCTAAAGTAAACTTAGATAACTCTAAATTAGATTATACTAAAAATAAAAGTAATAACTTAATAGTTCAATCATATTATAAAAAATTAGAAAATAAATTTAATTTATCAAAAGCTAAAAATGATTATAGACAGAATAAGAATCAATTAATTATTGAGGTTGTTAATGATTATTTGAAGTTGCTTGAGAATAAGTCGGACATAATAGCTAAAGAGAAAGATGTTGAATTTGAAAAAAGAGTATTAGATGATATGAGATTACAAGTTAAAAGAGGTTATAAAGGATATCTAGATTTGTTAAAACAGCAAACGGAATATAATGATGCAGTATTTGATCTAAAGAAAGTTAAAGACGAGTATCAATTGCTTTTACAAGAATTTAAAGAGAAGTTGTTATTAGATGATCAAAAAAAGATTCGATTACAGCAAATAAATGTAACTGACATATATAATATAACTAAAAAAGAAGCATTGAATATTGCATTTGAGAATAGTTTATCTTTAAAATTAAAGAAAGAAGAAATAGAGTTAGCTGAAAAATCATTAAGGAAAGCAAAAGTTGCTGAAACTGCTAAGTTAGACTTAAAAAAAATAAAAAACAGTAAATATTTAACTGAGCTAAATTATAAGAAAGAAAAGAGAGAGCTTGAAACTTTAATAAAAAAAGAATATACTCTCTTTCAACAAACTATTGAAACTATAGAATTAACTAAATTATATCTTAAGCAGATTAAACAGAACTACAATATCATTAAAGAGCAACAGCAAGTAGGCTTAAAAAGTCCAAATGAGCTCTTATCGGCTGAAGTTAAATTATTAGAAGCTAAGTATAATAATCAAGCTGCTATAACTAAGTATTATTTAAAATTATTAAACTTAAAGAAAGATATGGGGTTAGAGATTGGGGTGTCACTTGATGATATTATTCACAAATAAGTCTATTAAACTCTACTACATAACAATATTATTAATTTTAATGATTAGCCCCAGAGTATTCTCTAAAGAAATAACCCTACAGGAAGCAGTAAATTGGGGATTAAAAAATAATCCATCTCTTCAAGAATTGGAGTATAATCTAACTAAAACAGAGCGAGAACTTGCTAAAATTAAGGCAGGATTTGCCTGGCAAGTTGATTTTTCGGGAAGCACATTATATCAACAAGATACTGATCTTGTTTTGAATCAATTTGGGTTTACAGAAGAAACGAAAGAGAAAGGTAAAAACTTAAAAATAGGATTACAAGGTACTAAACTCTTTTCTTCGGGACTGACCTTAGAAAATAATATAATTTTAAATGATAAACTAAGTTCTATTAAATCTGAAAATTTGGAGGATAAAGTCGATTATAATTTGAAAGTTACTCAACCTATCTATCCTATTAATCCTGTAGAGTTGGAACAAGAGTATAAAAAATCTTATAATGAATTCCTTAAAATAAAGAATAATCTTGAATGGCAACAGGGAATCAAAAAGATTGATTGGCTTGAAGGGTACTTAAATATATTAAGGCTTAAAGAAAGTTTGGACATAGCTAAGGAGAATTATGACTTTAGTAAAGATTACTTAAATAAAATTCTAAAGAAACAATCTATAAAAGAAGCAGGTGAGCAACAAGTTTTAATTGCTAAAATTGATTTGAAGAAAGCAGAATTTAATCTTGCTCAAAATAACAATAAATTTATAGAGGAGCAACAGGAATGGTTAGAAGAATTGGGATTATCTAGGGACTCCCAAATAGTTTTATCAGAAGATGCAAAGTATCTGAATAATAATAAAGAAAAAATATATTTATTAAAAGTAGATCAATATAGTAAAGGTAATCTTATTGAAAGAATTAAAAATTGCAATCCTAAAGTGAATTCTAATAAATTAGAATTAGATTTAACTAAAAAAGAATTTAAATGGGAAAAGAATAAGAATAGAGCTAAGTTAAATTTAGTTGCTAATTATAATCGTTTAGAAGAAGAATGGAGTATAGGAGTTAATTTAACTCAAAATTTATTCGATGGAGGGAAGGAAGAATTAATTAATTTAGATTATAAAGATGATTTAGATAAATTAGAGAATGATTTTCAAAATCTAATGAAGAGTTTAACCTTAAAACTTGATAAATTTATTAATAAATTAGAGGAAGCTAGAGTTAATTTTCAGGAGAAAAAACTAACTTTAGATAAAGCTAAATTAGAAAAGAGATTATTACAAAAGCAATTGCAAGATGGGGTAATTACAGCAAGGGAATTTAAACAAAAGAATATAGAATTAGAAGAGGCCTTAGTAGATTTCAAATCAGCTAAAGACCAGATTATTATTAGTAAGCTAAGATTATTTTATTTTGTGGGGATGATTAAGCTATAAATTATTATAAATATATCTATCCAACTGTAGAATGAAGAAATAGAATAGTACTTAGATACTTTGATTATGGTTCACACGTAGAGTCATCTTTTCAGACTTGCAGGAAGTTAGGTTTGATCTAACCTAACCATCGAGCCGCTTATCCATCTAATCCCCAAGATATCACAATATACCCATTAATTTTAGTTTTAAATTCTCACACTTATAATAGAAACTATTTTAAATAATAATTCCCACATTAATATAGGAATTATTATTTTTTTGCTCATTATAGGAATTATGCCTTTTAAGGATAAAATCTGATATATAAATTAAGAAGTTTATACACAACCTGATCTTAGTCTAAAAAAAGAGTGATAATACCAATTTTCTTTTAAAATAAAGCTAGATAAATGTATATAAATAGCACTTAAATAATAAAGGGTTTTTTGTTAAAAAATAGAATTTAATTATATGAGGTGGAGGATTATGAGAGAAAAAAAAGAAATAAATAATAAAACTTTAGAATCGCTTGGTAAATGTTTGAAATTAGGTTTAAAAAAAGATTTGTCTTCTCCTAGGATTAGGTTAGAAGAAAATAAGCTTAGAGAAGAATTAAATAAAAAAAAGTTGCTTATTAGTATTTTTAGAGAAAGTATTAATGAGATAAATGATTGTGTTGATCAAAATCATATTTTCTTATTAATTAATTCGCAAGGGTTTCTATTAGATGTAATAAGTAAGAAATTAGAAGATAATTGTTTTTTAAAAGCAGGTATATCATTTGCTGAAGATAGTATTGGAACTAATGCTATTTCATTGGCTATGAATTTAAAAGAGGAGATTTATTTAATATCAGAGGAGCATTATTGTAATTTCTTTAAAGAATGGAATTGTTTTGCTCTACCTATTTGGATAGAAGGTGATATAGTAGGATATATAGATATATCAGTAATAGATTCTCAAATGAAAGATTTACAAAAAGGTTTAATAGCTTTTGGTTTGTTATTAAGAGAAAATATAATTCAGAAATATAAACTTAATAAAGAGTTTAAATTATTAGATGGAGTATTAAGAGTGACTAAAGTACAGAAAGAAATTTTAAAAATGACTATTAATGGTTATACCGAACAAGATATAGCAGAGAAATTGTGTTGTAGCAATAGTGCAGTTAAATATCATAAAAAGAAGATTAAAAATTCGCTAAATACTGATAATATATTTAAGGCAATTATTAAAGCGATTAAGACAGGGATTATTTCTGTAGAAGAATTTCAATTATAGCTTTAAATTACTTTTTGATAAGTTACTCCTTGAGATGAGTAGATAATACTATATAATTAGAAAAGATTATTAGTTTTAAATGTTCACTTAAAACTATACTATAGTATAAAAGTTCATATAAGACCCCAAAAATTTTGTACTATAGTATAGTCAGAAGTGGAAATCAGGTAAAAAATTATACTATTGTACAGTTTACAAATAAGAAAAAACATGTTAAAATATGGTTAAATACTTCTCAGGAGGTAAAAAATAATTTATTGAGGAAGGTGAATATTTGATGAAAGAATTGAATGAGCAAGAGTTAATGATGATTGATGGAGGAAGCTGGTGGACGCACTTTAGGGATAAAGTGGAAGATACTGTGAGTGATGGAGCTGCAATTTATGCAGGTAAAATAATATTAAATGCTGCAGGTGTACCAATACCATAAATATTTTAACTATATACGGTATTAAAGATTTAATATTTTTGTTAGTCACGGGTTTTAACCTATAGGTTCTATAAAACGCCACAGGTTAAAACCTGTGGCTAACAATTTTTTCACTAGATAAAATTAGATAGTGAAATTAATTTCACTTAGTCTAGTTATTTAAGAAAGGTAGTGTATTTATGAAGAGAGTATTTATTATACTATTAATAGTTTTATTCAATAGTAGTCTAGTATTTGCAAGTGATAATTTAAATTCAACTGATGATTCGGTGTTTAGGCAATATAATATCAGTCAATATAATATTAATTTTAATAAACTGAATAATTATTTACGTGATAATGATTTTAAATCATTAGGTGATATGGTCATTTTTAGAGGGAGTTCTCTTATAGACAGATATGAAGATACTAACCCTGCTAATGTTAGATATGCAGGATTTGCTTTTTGTGGAATTACTGATTCTAAGGCTAGTAATGGCCAAGAGGCTTTTTTTAATCTATTTGGATTGGGTGGAATTAGAGAACAGGGAATTTATATAGGTGATAAGACTGGTGTATTTTTTGATTTAGGCTTCGGTGGAGGAAGAGCTTATTTAAGATTAGACCATAAAAATAACGTAGATAATTTTGAAGATATTGTTGAGAATCCCCAAAGTACTACTATGAGCAAATATTTTGTTTTTGCTGAGCCAGGAATTACTATTAAGAGAAAGATAAAGAAAGATTGGGTGTTAAGTTTATCAGCCAGTTATTTTTGTACTTATGATCTCTTTGGTGATGATTGGCATTATGGTGGTGGCAAGGTTAAGGGGCCTTTAAAGAATCTTACTGCATCTTCTATAGGTTTAGGAATCAGCCATAAGTTTTAAAGGATAATTTTTTAGTATTATTAAAGATATATTTATAGCCTGTTTGTGTTTAAGTTCTTTTAATTTTTTTATTATTGGGACTTAACATAAATGGGCTTTTATTATGAGAAGATGTTCTATTTATAATTATGATTTATTGAACTGAGATATAATTATCAAGCTGATTGAAGGAGTTTTAATATAGGCAGAGAAGATGATTTATGTATTATTGTTAAATTACTTTAGAGTAGGATATTTAACTTTAAATTCAAATTATAAACAGAGTTTAATAAGATTTAATTATAGGTGAGCTTAATAAATCCATTCTAAAGGGAGGGAGCTAAATGGGGATTATCAATATTATTATAACCACCATAATAGCTAGTTTAGCAGTTGTCTTTACTTTGAAGGCTGATAATTGGGGAGCTAGAATAGTTATTGCTGTAGTTGTTGGTCTATTAGGAGCGATTTTAAATATTGCTGCCAAGCAGATAATAGGAGAAGTCTGGGGGACAGCAGGCTTAGTGGGAAGAGATTTAAGTAAGTTTTTTATTAGTATACCAGTAATAGTTGCTTTTGTAGTTGGGCTTATTTTGTTGTATTTGTCAAAAAATAAATAGGTTATCTTCAGACAATTTTAAATATATATTTATTAAGGGTTAATAATTTAATTAGCTCTTTTTTTTATAACTTTTTTAGACTTATCTCACTTTAATATTAGCAAGTTTTTCTGTGGAAATTGAGCAAATAATAATTATCTAAACTAAAGTATAATAAAATATATTATTAACTAGTGTTTAGGAGGATAAGTTTTTAAATGCTTAATAATCAAGTAGTAAAGGTTTTAATCTTAATCTTGTCATATTTTTTACTAGAAAAAGAAGATAAAAAAACTAACAATAAAGTAGAAGAGGCTAAGGTAGTTGAACATGTTGATGGAGATACATGCTATGTTCGATTGCTCAATGGTAGAAAGGAAGCAGTAAGATTTATTGGTGTCAATGCTCCAGAACTAGATCAGCCTTATGGGAAAGAGGCTTCTGAGTATACTGAAACTCAATTATTAAATAAAAAAGTTTATTTAGAAAAGGATGTCAGCCAAAGGGATAGATATAGTAGGCTATTACGGTATATCTGGCTCAATCCTATTAAGGAAGTAACTGAGAAAGAGATCAGAGCTAATATGTTCAATGCTATTTTGTTATTAGAAGGATATGCCCAAGTAGATATATATCCCCCTGATATAAAGTATTCTGAATATTTTAGGAAATTTGAAAAAGAGGCTAAGGAGAATAATAAGGGTTTATGGAGAGAAAATAAAGAGATAGAGTTAATTGAGTTAACTGAGGTTGTAAAATGTGGGGATTATGCTAAAATAACTATAAAAGCTATACCAGAGGTCAAATACAATATTGCAGTTTATTATAAATCAGGAATGAGTAGGGCAGTAGGTTTAAAGGAAAAAATAGCAGATGATAGTGGTCAAGTTAGTTGGGAGTGGAAAGTTGGCTGCAAAACAAGTAAAGGAATATACCCAATTATAATTACAGGTAATGAAGAAGAATATAAGGTTGAATTAATTGTTACTAAATAGATAGTTTAAAGTTTATTATTTTTTGTTAAAAGAGAATAATATTTAACAGAATTTAAATTAGGTGTTTAGTAGTTAAGAATATTGATATTAGATATTAACTAAATTTGAGTCTAAAGTTGGGTGATTGTAAATAGAGGGGGGATATTTTGAAGTTAGGTCTAGATTTCTATCAAAGAAATGGAGTAAGTGTAGCTTGTGATTTGCTTGGTAAGCTCTTGGTAAGAGAGATAGATGGTCAGCAGATAATTGCTAAGATAGTAGAGACAGAAGCCTATATAGGTCCTGAAGATAAAGGGTGCCATGCCTATCAGAACAAGAGAACCAAGAGGACAGAGGTAATGTTTGGAAGAGCAGGTTGTGCCTATGTTTATCTGATTTATGGAATCCATAATTGTTTGAATATAGTTACTGCTAGTGAAGGGAAGCCAGAAGCAGTCTTAATTAGAGCTGTAGAGCCGATTGATGGTCTAGATATTGTTAGAGAGTATAGAGAAATTAAGAGTAGGAAGATAGAGGATTTGACTAATGGTCCAGGGAAGCTATGTCAAGCCTTGGATATAGATAGAAGGTTGAATGGATATGATTTGGTTGATGGTGATAAGCTTTATATTTTAGACTCTGATGAGAGGGTAGAGGTAGTAAAGGGTAAGCGAATCAATATAGATTATGCAGAAGAATATAAGGACAAGCTATGGCGTTTTTATATCAAGGGAAATTCTTTTGTATCAAGATAAGCTATTTTAACTATTATCTCTAAAAAGAAAAGAGATAGGGTATAATAAAGTTTCTATTTCATGAGTAGTTAATAGGTTTCCGATCATGAAGTGAAAATTAATGGGTATATTGCGACAGTTTAGTAATCAGTGACGAGTGACGAGAAACGAGCAAAAATCTCCTCTCGTCACTTGTTACTCATCCTTCGGGTTCTTTGAACCCTTCGTAATGGAAAAATCCCTGATTGGATTTTTCCTATCCACTCGTTATTGTTGTAATATCTCTATACAAGATCCTATTTAAATTTCATTAATAATAAGTTAAGGTCAACATAACTAATATAACTTATTCAATCTCATCTATCTCATCTATTATAGTAATATTTTTAACTTCTAGTAAATTGACTGTATATGGTTTTTCTAAATTATTTCCTAGCTCATCTTTAAAGAGTCTAACAATTGGTCTTAGAGGAAAGCTGTTATTTTGCTCTTTTACAATAGCTATTGCTCCAGTACTCAATCTGACTGAGGTTCCATTGGGATAAAGAGGAACCTTTTGAATAAATGTATTGAGAATATTGATATCGAAATGGCTATTGGCATTGGCGATTAAGAAATCAATAGTTTTATTTGTAGACCATTTTTTTCTATAGCATCTGTCACTAGTAAGAGCATCAAAGACATCAGTTAGTGCTACTATTTTAGCAAACTCATGAATCTCATCTCCAACCAATCCTTTTGGATATCCAGATCCATCAACCTTCTCGTGATGGGATAAGATTACAATTCTTGACAGAGGGCTAATCTCATAATGATTTTTTATGCTATTATATCCTAAATTAGGATGTTCTTTGATAGCCTTAAATTCAGAGTCATTGAGCTTAGTTGTTTTATTTAAGATATCTTTGGGAATGGTTATCTTGCCTATATCATGTAAGATAGCTCCAACGCCTAATTTAATCAATTGGGCTTTATTGTAATTGAGTAATTTTCCAATCAGTAATGATAAGGCTGCAACATTTACAGAATGGTCAAAGGTATATGAATCATAACTCTTTATATCTATTAGGCTTGTTAATACCTCCTGATTATTTAATATTTCCCAAGTTAGCTCTTCAATAAATTTATTAATTTGATTGATATTAATATGCTGATCTGTGGAGATGTCTCTAAAGACTTTTCTAATCATATTCTTACCTTTTAATTTAGTTTCTTCAGTGATTAAAGTACTGATTGTTATATCTTCTGATATCTTATCTTCTATGTAGACACTATTTATACCAAGTTCTAATAATCTTTTTTTATATTTATATAAATTTTTGCAATTAGTATTTAATAGTATGTTTTTTTGATGATAGATAGGTTTAGCTAATTTCATCTTAGAATTTATATCTTTGGTTCTAACTAGTCTCATTTTTCCGCTCCTTATAAAAATTAAGTTATTTATAGTTATAGTATAATTACTTTTATTAGTTTGACATTATTAACTAGTGGATAGGTACTTTATTATATAATTAACCTATGCAATAAATTGATTATAATTAACTCACCAATTTATGTCAAATGATATTTTTATAAATTTTTCAATAAATCCCGATAATTATCAGGGTTTATCAAAAGATTTATTGATTATTATATTAAAATATATCTAATCTTTAATATTTATTATCAGTTGGAAGATAGTTGTTTAACTGTGCTTTTTAGATAAGTAAATTTTTGTAGAGAAACTAGGATCTAAATCTAATGAGACTTATTTTTATAATATAATTATTTAATAATATTGATTTTTTCTATAATAATTTGATATATTTATGTATATGGTTTAAACTATAATCTAGTAAAGTGGCTGGAATTATAATAAAGGAGGATATAATGAAGAAGATAGATTTACATATGCATAGCAATTATAGTGATGATGCAGATTTTACTCCTCAGGAGTTGATAGCTATGGCTATAGATAAAGACTTAGCAGCTATCTCTATTACTGATCATAATCTAACTGATGCAATTGCAGAGGCATTAGAGCTAACTAAAGATAATAATTTAGAGATCATTCCTGGAATTGAGTTTGATACAAATTATGGTGATAATATTTTACATATTTTAGGATACTATATAGATTACAACTCTCCTAAGATAGAAGAGTTATTAGGAGGGCTAGAAGAGGCTAAAAAAGAACAATTCTATGGGAGAATTGAGCGATTACAGGAGTTGGGTTTTAATATTACTGAGCAAGAGGTATTAGAAGCATCAGATAATGATAGACCTTTGGGAGGATTTATTGCTGAAGTTCTATTAGCAAAGGATGAAAGTAGAAAAAATCCAGATTTAGAGACTTATTATACTGGTGAAAAGAGTGACCAACCTTACTTCAACTTTTATTTAGACTTCTTTAGAGCAGGACAGCCTGCTGATATTCCTTGTTGGAAGCCTTCAGCAAAGGAGACTATCAAGTTAATTAAGGATATAGGTGGTGTAGCTGTCTTGGCCCATCCAGGAGCTACATTGAGTCCTAAAGATGAAGAGGTGATAGATGATTTAATTAAAGCAGGCTTACAGGGGATTGAATCCTATAGTACTTATCATAATGAAGAAGAGATAAAGAAGTGGGTAGCTTTAGCTAAGAAGAAAGGTCTACTAATAACTGCTGGAAGTGACTTCCATGGTCATTTAAAGCCTAAAATAGAGCTTGGAGAAGTAGCAGGAAATGATTATAATATTATAGAGCAATTAAGAGAGTTAAGGGGGAGTAATAGATGACACAAGATTATATTATCAGAGCAATGACAACAAATAAGGAGCTTAGAGCTGTAGCAGTTAGATCTACTGATGCAGTTAATCATGCTCAGCAGGCACATCAGACTACACCTGTGGCAACAGCAGCCCTAGGAAGAGCTTTAACTGGAGGATTGATAGTTGGAAATCTAGTTAAATCAGGGATGGAGATCAGTTTAGATATTATGGGGGATGGACCTTTAAAGAGAATTATTGTTAATGCCAATTATAAGGGTGAGGTTAGGGGATATGTAAGTAACCCTAATATTGATTTTATCAAGAATGAAGCAGGAAAGCTAGATGTAGCTCAGGCTGTAGGTAAAGGATATTTGACTATTAAGAAGGACTTAGGGATAAAAGAACCTTATACAGGGAGTGTACCATTGATCTCTGGTGAGATTGCTGAAGATTTGACCTATTATTTCACTAAATCTGAACAGACACCTTCAGCAGTAGGCTTAGGCGTTCTAGTCGACACCGATTTATCGGTTAAAGCAGCAGGTGGATTCTTAGTTCAGCTACTACCTGATGCCAGTGAAGAGACTATAAGTAGGTTAGAAGAGAACTTAGCAGAGATAAAGTCAATCAGTGCTTTAATAGAGAAAGGCTTAACACCAGTGGAGATCTTAGAGAAGCTATTAGATGGTTTTGAATTTAGAGTTTTGGAGCAAGCTGATGTTAAGTTCAAGTGTAAATGTAATCGAGATCGAATTGCTGCTTTAGCAACTAGCTTAGGTGAGGATGAGATTAGAGATATTTTAGAAGAGCAAGGGAAG
>Ga0163219_100239_pt1 | contig 15375 bp, 15 predicted proteins | sample MSEWel2016_04_06_FD_113150 | JGI IMG/M metagenome (GOLD analysis project Ga0163219, IMG submission 113150) | Subsurface microbial communities from deep shales in West Virginia, USA - MSEEL Well Study Marcellus 3H_2016_04_06 ...
CTATTAAAAAGTGTCTTAATATCTATCTATAACGTCATATTTAAATTTGAATCCAGAATACAAATCTATAGTATCTGTAGCTTACATAATTAATTTTAACTTATTAGCCTCTAAATTAATATAATAATCTAAGAAAATAAATTGATAAGGAGGTCTAGTTATGGCTAAAATATTAATTATATTAGATGAAAGAACTCTATATCTTTATCAGAACAACCAAGTAGTCAGATCTTTTCCAGTAGCCATTGGTAAAGCAAGTACACCTACACCTACAGGAAACTTTTCAATCATTAATAAGTTAAAAAATCCTTATAATAAAGCCTTGGGAACACGTTGGATGCAATTTACTCATCGTATGCATGGAATTCATGGCAACAATCAACCTTCATCAATAGGTAAAGCTATCTCAAATGGATGTGTTAGAATGTATAATAAAGATGCAGAGTTTCTTTATGACAGAGTAAGTATTGGTACTCCCGTTGAAATTAGACAGAATCGACGAACAGATTCAAAGAATAAAAGCGGTTACTCCTATTATACAGTTAAAACAGGTGATACCCTTTATCAGATTGCTAAAAAATTCAATACTACTGTTGAAAAAATCATAGCTATTAACCCTAATATTAAGAATAAAAACACTATTTACCCTGGTCAACAGATTAAAATCCCAGATTGACACTGTACTTCTAATGGATTAAAGAGTATAATTATGTATATAATAATATTTGAGGTGATATATATGAAAAGAAATGCGGAAATCTCCATTATACCTCTAGGTGGTAGAGGAGAAATTGGGAATAATATGATATTAATTGAATATAATGATGAAATCTTAATTTTAGATTGTGGAATTATGTTCCCTACAGAAGATATGCTTGGCATTGATTTGGTTATGCCTGATATCTCTTATCTAATTGAGAATAAAGATAAAATTAAAGCAATGTTAATTAGCCACGGTCATGAAGACCATATCGGCGCAATTCCTTATTTCTTAAGAGAGATTAGCAATATACCTATCTACGGAACTAGATTAACTTTAGGTATGATCAAGAAGAAATTAGAAGAGCATCGTTTAATGGGCTCAACGGAATTAAGACAAATATCTGCTGGACAAGAGATATCTTTAGACCCTTTCAAAATCAAGTTTGTTAAAGTAAATCACAGTATCCCAGATGCTGTTGCTATGGGAATAAAAACCCCTTCTGGAACTGTTTTATACACAGGTGACTTCAAATTTGACCAAACCCCAATCAATGAAGAACCTACTGATTTTAACGGATTAACTCAATTAGGGGAAGAAGGGGTTTTAGCTTTATTATCTGATAGTACAAATGCAGAGCATAAGGGTTATTCAGTATCTGAAAGAGTAGTCAATGATACTATTAATAATATCTTTGAAAAAGCAGATGGGAGAATTATTGTAGCTACCTTCTCTTCTCACCTAGATAGATTACAACAAATTATTAATGCAGCCTATGAAACTGGGAGAAAGATTGCTATTTCAGGAAGAAGTATGATTGCTAATACTAAAATTGCCAAAGATTTAGGTTATCTTAACTTTCCTGATGACATGCTTCTAGAAATAAGAAAGATTAATAACCTACCTGATCATAAAATAGTCTATCTGATGACAGGTAGCCAAGGGGAGACTATGGCTTCTTTAACTAGAATTGCTAGAGGTGACCATAGACAGATCAATCTACATAAAGGAGATACAGTTCTTCTCTCTGCAACACCTATCCCTGGAAATGAAAGGTCTGTAGGCGAGACTATCAATCAGCTCTTTGAAAAAGGCGCTAAAGTAATCTATGGACGGGAGCTAGATGTTCATGTCTCCGGTCATGCCTATCAAGAAGAGCTAAAGATGATGCTTAATATGACCAAGCCAAAATATTTTGTCCCTGTCCATGGTGAATACCGCCACCTTTATCACCATTCATTATTAGCAAAAGATGTTGGTATTCCAGAAGACAATATCTTCATAGCTAAAAATGGGTCACGACTAAAGGTCAGTGAAAAGAATGCCTACTTTGCATCTCCTGTATCAACAGGGAAGATATTAATTGATGGTTCTGGAATTGGGGATGTTGGAAATATCGTTTTAAGAGATAGAAGAATATTATCAGAGCATGGTATTATAATCGTAGTTATTACTATTGAATCAGGTACAGGAAAGGTATTAGCAGGCCCTGATATTATCTCAAGAGGTTTTGTTTATATGAAGGAGTCTCAAGAGTTGATCGAAGAGGCTAAAAACAGATTAAATATAGCCTTAAAAGAGTGTGAGGAGAAGAATATCACCGACTGGTCTAAACTAAAGACCAAACTAAAAGATCCTTTAAGAGACTTTATTTATAATGAAACTAGAAGAAACCCAATGATTATGCCAATCATTATGGAAGTACCAAAAAAATAAAAAGACTGTAGGAATTTAAATTCCTACAGTCTTTTTATTTATTAACCTCTCGGTCTTCTAGGTTGATCACGGTCATCAATTATACACCTTGGTATAATTAACTTCTGTCCTACCTCTAAATAATCTGGGTTATCTAGGTTGTTAGCATCAACAATAGCATCTACTGTTGTTCTATAGCGCTTAGCTATCTTATATAAGGTATCTCCAGCTTGAACTACATAGATTATCTTAGATGGTCGCTCACACTCATCTCTATCTACTACAGGAGATACAACTACTATATCTGTAACAATAGTCAACTGTCTGAAGTTAGTTACTTTAGCAAATTTCCTTAAGGTAACTACCATTTCAACAGTTCTATTATTTAACCTATTACCCTTAACCTTCTTAATCTCGATGTCACTATGGCAAGACATACCAGCCTCTGCTTCAGGAATATTAATAAAGTTTTCAATATTAAATGGACGGTGGAAGTAATGGACTGGCTGGGTTCCTGGACTATCATCTGCTGTAGTATCTGCTACATAAAGGACACTACCTTCTACCTCACTAGTTACTAATACACCACCATCTTCTACAATACATGTTGTATTGGACAGTTGAGCATTGGTCTCTAAAATACGTTCAATATTAGGTTTAACATCTGGTACAATAAGGTCTTCGGTAATAGTTTCACTTACTGTATCTTCCCCGATTACCTCTTCTACCCTTAATAATTCTTCTTCGACTTCAACTCTGTCACTATCAATTCCTGTTACTACCATCACCTGTTTAGGCTCAGTAACTTTGACAAAGACCTCTATTACAGCTCTTACCTCTACTTGTCTATTTCCATTTGTAATTGTATAGTCCCATCTCTTGACCTTAACCTCAGTAAAGGATGACATATCTTCATCTGCATCTGGAACATCAATAACCTCTGAGAATGTAAGTCCCCCTTCAAAGAAGTGGACTGGTTGTGTACCTGGAGTATCATCAGCCGTCGTATCTGCAACATACATAACTCCGACTTCAAATTGACCATCTACTATAACTGCTCCATCAGTTATTTCAACATTCTTATCTTCTAATGCTCCTCCATCTACCTTTAAAACTCTTTCAATTGGTGGTTTAACTGTAGGAACATCAACAATTCCTTCTACTACTACTTGATAAGTATTCTCTCCAACTACATTCTCAATTCTTAATAATTCCTTCTCTACTAGTTCCTCTCTAATCCCTGTTACATCGGTAATAATGGTCATCTGTCGATAATCAAAGACTTTAGCAAACTTTTTAAGAACAACAGTTACTTCTACAGTTCTTTCATCAATAAAATCATAGCTAGATCTTAAAATATCAACATCAACATAGGCACTCATATAATCCTCTGCTTCAGGAATATCAACAAAGTTGCTAAAGGTCAGCTCCCCATGGAAATAATGTACTGGTTGATCACCTTCAGTGGTATCAGCTACATACATAACACCTACTTCAATTACCCCATCGATTGTTACTCCACCCTCTTCAACAGTCACCTCAGTGGATTCAACTTTTGTATTCACTTCTAAAATTCTCTCTATATCTGGTTTTTCTGTAACAGGTATTGTAACCTCTTTAGTAATCGATTCTCTAACTGTATCTTCTCCAATGACATATTCTACTCTTACTTGTTCTTCTTTAAAATTAATTGCCATTTTATTCCTCCTCTCTTTCTATTAAACTCCTTTCATTTATAAATATATGCGCCAAAAACTAAAATGTGCATAACTACCCTTTACAATTATTGGATAATCCTGATTTGTAGCTTTTTCATATATATATTATTAAGGAGGTGAGTCTATGACCTTAGGTTATCCTGATAAAATATTGCCTTATCCTGCTGTAGAATATATTCCTTTAAGTATTAGAACAAAAAAATTTAATGATAATTGGGCAAATAGATATCAAAGTAAGCTGTATATTCTAGATAATCAAACTGAATCCAAAGCTGTACTAAATAGATTAGGAATAAGTTATCCTGAGAATATTGATTTTAATAAGAATTTATTAATCTTATTATTGAATGGAAGAGTAGAAGATATCTACTACCGTGGATATAAAGTACAGATGATTGGCAAGCAAATAGATAATAGTTATCATCTTTTCACTATCACCAAAGAATACTTCTATAAGGACAAATTAATCTTCAACTTCTTTTTAGAAACTGGGGAACTTATAGCAAAAGAGAGATATCAACTTTAGTTGATATCTCTTCCTTTTTCCATCTATAAATATATCTGCTTCAAAATTAAAATCGGAAATGATAGAATATGGGGATATTGCGACACTTTATAATTAATTAAGTAAGTATATCTAACTATCCTAAATATATCGATGGGTTAGACTCTATTTGGTCTCTGCCAATCTCTTGACCTGATAGAGTGATTACTCCCTCTACTGTTTCGTCAGTAAATTGCCTACTTTCAGTCAACCTACTTATATTAAACAGAAGAATAACCTCTCCTGTCTGAGAGCTTCCAATATGTGAGGGAAGCACCCCTTTTCCTGAAACCTCTTTCCCCTTCTTATCAACACCAAAAAATTCAACCTGATTATAATCAAGATTATAATTGTCAACCTTCACAGATAGATAACCTGGAACCTGTTCTTCATTAGAATTAGATAAATGACCTATTCCAATATTAACATCTCTTCTCATGCGTAATTCATACTTCTTAGGTAAGTTGATTTTTCTCAATACTTCCATTATATATCCTCCCTTTATCAATTAATGAATATAAAATTAATATACTGAAAACAAAATAATAGGGATAATTAATTATCCCTATTATTTTGTTAATATTTACAAATAGATAAGCTGATCCTCAATTCATAGGGCTTCTAATCTATATTATTCAACTAAGATAGCTATTAGAATAAAAATTTAAAGATATAGTATCTAAATTAACCTTAGTATTATTTGTCTATTATTTCTTTTACTATTACTTTATCACTAACTTCGTCCTAAGGGGAACTAAATCATATAGTTCCTTTAAATCATCCTTTTTCATCCTGATACAGCCTCTTGAAGACTGTTTAGTAATATCTATTTTAGAGTCGGTAGCTGCATGAATTCCATATCCTCCTCCTTTAGTCCACAAGTCAATCCCTATCCAGTACTTACCATATACTTCTTCTTGTTCACTGCTCAAAATATATTTACTTTTAATTCTAAACTCTCCAGTTGGAGTTGGACTATCAGCCCCTCCTATGGCAATAGGGTAACTTTTTATTATCTTCTCCTTCTGAATTATATATAATCTCTGTTTGCTTCTCTCTATTAAAATTTGGATTGGATAAAAGCTTGTATCTAAACTGGAATTATGCTTTATATTTGCTTGTAAACTCTTCTCAATAATCTTATTAAGCTCACTTTGCATAATCTGAGAGTTATAGTACCATCCACCTGAAAAGTCTAAAGTATTGGTAACTCTATTACTATTTGATATAGTTTCTACAGGAATATTAATTAGATATTCCCCTACTAAATCTTCTAATTTATCTGGTAAGTGATTGTAGTCTTCTAAATATAATAATAGAGCTGTCCGCAACTTATTTAGATTCTTTAACTTAGGAGCTTTATTTAAACCTTTTAGATTATTATATTTGCTATCCTTAAGATACTGGTTGATATTATCATAATCACTCTTATCTGTAATTGAAGCTGAGTTATCTACCCTACCTTCAAATAGATAATCTATAACTATTACAGTTAGTAAGGTGAAAAAAATAATAATTAATAATAACAGTAATATCTTAATTAGATTATTTTTTAAATTCATATTAATGTCACCCCTTTCTTCAATTGAATTAACCTCTATATATTATATGTACCTCTAATTCATTTGGTTAATAATGTAAAAGAACAGGTGACAGACTCCAATCAAGATTAATCAGATTCAACCTCCAGTATTTTTCCCTCTATCATATTAATCGGTCGTAAATTTGCTATAATCTTAATTTCTATAGTTCTATTTTCAGCAGATTCTAGTCTTACTTTTCTCTGTTGGGGTTCAATTTTATATGACTTTGGTAAGCCATTTCTATAAACTCGAAGTGTCCACTCTCCTGGCACTAAATAATCAAAGTGAAATCTTCCTTCTTTATCAGTTATATAGCGATAGCTTTGCTTTTCATTAACAAGCTCAATCATTATATCTTTAACAAAATTCATATCATCTTTCTCAGACCCTTGACCAAAAACTCCACCTGCTTCTAAAGTAGATTCTGTTGCTTTAATCATCTTTAGTCTCCCCTTTAGACTTGCCCCTTTCATAACCCTAAAATTCTGTTCTATCTTCTGACCAGAATCAATCTTTACCTTCCAAGGAATTCTAGGAATTATTAGGTCATTTGCCCCCAGCTTATCTGATTGCACAGTAAGATAATGGACTCCCGTAGCAACAACAGGAAATTCAAAGTAACCATCACTTTCTGTAAGTACCGTTAAGCCATCTAAGTGTACTAATATATCAGAAATCCCATTTCCACTTTCATCTAAAAAACATCCTGAAAGCTGACCAATATCAGAACGATGACCTAACCGCAGATTAAATGGAATTTTATAAGCAACATTTATTTTAAAATCTGACTTATCAAGTTTGGGTGACCATCTAACTCTACTTTCAACAGTTAACTTCCATTTATTCAAAGATTTATATTCCCATTCTCCAGATACCAAATATCTTTCACTAAAAATATCTTCTACCTTCATCTTTAAATATAATTTAAGATAATCATTAATCTTATAAGCACGCCGGAAACCAAAACCAAGCTCTTTTTTAGAGTTACTATTTAATGGTACTGCTATCTCTAAATAACGCTCTAAACTATCTTCTCTATATGGAATGTGATAATTCAAATCATAGAGAGCTAATATATCCCTTTCATTATTCCTTCTATCAAAGCTTTTCTTGGCTCCTATCCTTTGATAGAGCCAACGCTCTTTACTCAAATATCTCTTATTTGTAAGATAGATAGATTGGCCATATTGATCGATTCTTTCTAACTCTTCTAAATCTAAGCTATCTGAATAATTATATTTAAAATTCCAATAATTTTTTTCTAAACTCTTAGTCAGAGCTATATTAAAATTTCTATCGTGATAAATAGTTGTATCTTTCTCTTTATATTTGATATAATCTATAAAATTTAAATTAAGACGGAGTGGATTAAAAAAATAAATTTCACCATGCAAATTAACCTTTCTTCGATTACTATCTATCCCTCGATAACCTATATCCTTTCTCTCCCATTTAAGATTAGTATATAAAAACTCATTAGAAAGACTAGCTTTCAACCTTGATGCACTAGATGAATCTTCAGCAGATGATTCTATCTGCCTTCCATGTTCTAAATCAACACCAAAGTTCTTAGTTGGAGAAAGATTACTTCGTAAACTTAAAAGGTCTCCTAATTCTGGTTGAGTTAATAATTGTAATGATAGATTGGAGTCCTGATTCAATTGATAAGCAAGACTTGCTCCTAGCCTATTGTCACCATCACTATTCTTATAACGATTTAGATTCCACTTCCACCTTCTATTCATAGTCTTAAAATCAATCCCAAAACCATTGTCACCATCTTCTGTAAGGGGAGAAAGATAGAAATTCTGATGTCCAACTGCTATAAAGAAATCAGGATGTGTATATTTAATAGATTGGCTTTTTTTATTGATATCTAAGGATAGCTTTCCTGAATCTCTATCTGATAACTGCCCACTTCCTTTTAATCTTAATTCCATTTGATTTGAATCAAAAGTATCTTCATTACTAAATGTCATCTCTACAGGAAGAGTATGATACAACTCTTCTTTAGAATAAATTATAGAAATAATCTCAACCGAAACCTTAGCAATATCCTTCACCTTAGCATCCTCTTTATTTTGAGCAATAAGCTGCAATCGGTGGATAGCTGATTCTGTAATATCTTTAGGAACATCAGCTTTAACCCTGATAATAATAGAATCTCCAGCATCAAGATAAACAGAGTTAGGCTCAATTCTACTGAAAATATCTAGGTTCTCTTTTAGAGTTAAGTTAATATCCTGTGGAGTATTACCTGTATTTTGTACCAAAAATTTTGCAGTATAAGGCTGAGCTAAGGTATATTGGGGAGCATTAAGTGGGATAACCTTAAGCTCTTTTACTATAGGTACTGACACTCTAAATTCAAACTTGGAGAATTGAACTTGATTCTTTCCTTTTAAAAAAACAGGAATTGAGTAGTCACCAGCCCTAAGCTCAGTAGGAGTTTTAATCGATAATAAGATAACTTTAGAGTCCTTTGGAGCAATTTCAACTGATTCAATTGGTACTAAAAGCTCCCACCTATCGGGAAGCTCTACTTGGGGAAGAAACGATAATTCTTCTTCTCCTATATTGGTTAATCTAAATAATAAAGTGACTGGTTCTCCTGGTAAGCTTTCAATAGAGGGAGTTAATACTTCAATCAACAAGGGGGATTCTTGGGCTGATACAATTGAAATCATATTAGCCAATATGAACATGATTGAGATTATCAAAATAAATTTATTCTCCATAGGTATAGCCTCCTAATTAAGGCTCAGTTACCTTTAAGGTATATCGAATTCCAAAGATATTATCATCTTGGTTATCAGCTATTAAAAGCACCTGATAAGTACCTGCTCTTAGTTTAGCCACTCTAATCTGTTGTCTGATAGAAGTATCTGGATAAATTCGTAACTGCTTCCCCTTAAATCGACCAACTTGACTACCATAATCATCATAGATCTCCATCCACACCATAGGACTTAGCCAATATTCTCCCTTATTTATTAAATCCACTTGAAAGATATATCCATCTCTCTTCTCATCATATCTCAGCTTTGAATTAGTGAAATTTAGTTTATACTTCCCATCATCACCAACGTTTGTTACAATCTGTACCCCATAACGAAAGCTCTGTTTTACTCCAATTTTGACATCTTGCTCTTTTTCCATTAAAGAATTAGCAGACCCTCTAGAATCTCTTATAGGAAGTGGCTCTACCATAATCATACTCCAATAGGTCCCAACAAGTTTCTTATCCTCTGGAACGATTACCTTATAAAGAAGATTGATACTATCTTTGGGTGGAACACTTACTATTGAATTATTAATTTCAATCCAGTTAGCATTTGAACGGGCTAAGGTGCTAGCTTTCTCATAAAAAGAATGTCCTTCAGCATCAAAGCGGTAATCTGTTTGATAAATACGGACATCTTGGACTTGATCACCATTATTATAAAGTTTTAATAAACCTTGATAGCTTTCTCCCTCTATTACATCAAAACTCTGAGTCATTTGGCTTATCAAGCTTATATTAGCATAGGCTGTTTTAATGCTAAAAGATAAAGATATCATAATAAAAAGTGCTACTATACATAGATTTCTAAGCAAATTCCAACACAATATAATTCACATCCTCTCTTTTAAATGTCAACCACTGTATAAGTGATTGTAGTACTGTAGATATCAACAGGGATAGCAATAGAGACACCACTGAGCCTAAGTTGTAAATCAATTCCACTAGGGCTACCTGATCCTGTAAAAAATTCTGAATCAATAGTTCTAGTAGTTAGATAAGTCGTACCACCACTTACTGTTCCTCCACTGCCACTAGAAACACGCCTGACTCCCAAACTAAAATTACTAGACCAGATTGTATCACTTCGTTTAACATCAACTCGCCAATTACTACTACCATTACTAAGGGTTAAAGAAATATCTCCCCCACTATTTTGATAAGTACTTAGCAAATCACTTCCTGCACCATCGATTAAGTCATCAGCATTAATTGTTTCTGACCAGCTACCAGATACACTGATATCTGTTGCCTCAGCCCTTTGAGGATAAACAAGAACTAAAAAAGTTATAATCAATAGAGCAAATATTAAATATTTCCCAAAGAAATTATTCTTCATGAAACTCCTCCTATCCTAATTAACAATCTTTCTTAAGAACAGAGTCTAAAATATTTATTATAAATACATCTCATATCAATATTTTGAGCTAATAAGAATAAGCAATATAATAGAGTGATATTGCAACACTTTAATCATAAGTCTGAAATTAAGTTTAAGCTTAAAAAAAACATAAAAACACTATTCTCATATTTACTTAGACTTATGCTTGAACTTAGATCTAATAAGTATTGCAATTTATCCATAGAAAGGTAAATTGTTATATAGAAATTAAGACCAAGAGAGATAAGTCCCCTCTTGATCTCTCCTATCACCTTTAAGTTTTAACTTTATATAGTATCTGTTAGGGTAAAGGTTACAGTATGGGTCTCACCACCATTTGGTGCAACACTTGTGGTAGAAGTAGCGGTATAGGTGATAGTCTCTGCTGAATCAGCAGCATTACCTAATCCAGTTATTACATCTGCTGCTGTAGTTGAGAGGGTAACATCTCCTGCTGAAGTAGCCGAAGTAGATGCTACGTTGACTTGAAGGGTAATTCCAGCAGCATAATCTGCATCAATAGCTGCTGTAATCTTCTTACTAGCTTCATTTGTAGTATAAGACATTGTGGTATTGGTATCTGTCACAGTAAAGGAACTATCCCCAGCCGTTACACTAGCATTGGCTGCATTAATTGTGATACTTATTGTTCCAGCAGATACTGATACTTCATTAATTGCTTCTACAGTAATTGTAGCATCTTGAGTAGTAGTATTGGCTGCCATTGCTACCCCAGCAAAGACCATGAGAAAGACAAGAACCATGGCTCCAATCCATTTGATTTTAAACACTTATCTCACCTCCTTTAAATAATAATCTTATACACTTACTCCATTTTATTCCTTAAAAGTTATTTGGCTACAATAAAATTTCATAGTGAAGATATAATATCAATCAAATAATTACCGATTCTTTTTAATATAAAATTAATTTCTTGATAATATATATAGTCAGATTATGCTCTTCACTAAACTATCTATATTAACAATATTATCTTCTGGATATATTAAAGCTGACTTGCTTATGATTAGATCTCTTTTAAAATTTAATAAATCACTTATATCATCAATCAATCTCTCTACTATCTCAACTATAATCTTTAAATCTCCTTCATAAACCCTATTAACTATTAAACAGATTTTATTATTATCATAATAAATTAAATCTCCAAAGGATGATAGCTTATTATATAATTGTTTGTAAATTTCTTTGAGTAACTTATTATACTCTTTAGTAATTTCATTTGAATTATTAGCTAATATAACTATTATCCCAACAGGATAATTATCACTCTGCTTAAACTGCTCCCGAAGTTGCATAGACTCCCTACTCTTTAGTTGTGTTGAATTATCAAGCAAAGGATCTATTTTAGATTTATTTGAGTTTTTACTCATACAGCTCTCCCCCCTTCTATATTGATTGACTTCTACTTTATTTTATGACAAATAATACCAATGTGTTAATATTATTTCTTAAACTTGGGAAATAATATAATATTTAAAGATCAAAAATAAAAACCTTCAGACAAATCCGAAGGTTTAATAAAATAATGATTAAATTCAAATATATTTAAGCAACTAATCTTTGTCAGTCTTAATCTCCTCAGTTCCTAAGAATAATGCCTTAGAGCCATCTTTAAAATCTTTGACCTCCATCCTCTCATTATTTAATCTAACCTCTCCTTTCTCATCTACCTCTAAATTAAAATCCTCTCCTAAAATCTCTTGTAAAGAATTCAAATTTAAAATTCCTGCAGATGAAGAATCACAATATATTATAATAATATTCTTCTGATTAACCGATATATCTGAATTGTTCTCTTGGGTTATATCTTTGATTAAACAGTTAATATCATCTTTGTCCATACTAAACCTCCTTTTAATCACCTAAAGTTATTCAAAAATAGGGCTACTTTCTTTTGCCTTTATTATTTTGTCTAATAGTGCTAGAATCTGCATTGTAGACATTACTCTCAGGTTGTTCCACTTTTTGTATACAGTTAGCACTCTGATTTATCTTGCCTCCAGAAGAATTCTTATTCTTCTTTAAATTAAGCTGTTCATCCTCTTTATTTACTTCTTCTCTAATTTCTTCATTAGCTTCAGAAACAATTTGATTAGTCTCAGTATCATTAGAACAGATCACATTATTATTAGGCTGTTTAACATCTACATTGCAGCTCTGACTTTGATTAATGTCTCCACCAATACACCATTTCAGTAGCCTATCTTTCTCTCCTTCTTTATTTGAAATCATCTTAATCCCTCCCTCTTAATACAAAACCCTTAATCTACCAAATTGAACTTAAGTATGAAAATATAATTATAATTCCAAATATTTTAAAACATCTATTAAATTCCTAATTTATCATCTATACATATTATGAATCGAATTCAAATTCTGTTACTTAAAGCAGACAATAACTAAATCCGAATATAAAATCAACTTAAAAAATCTTTCATATTATTAAATAGAGGTTTGACCTAATTAGGCCAAACCTCCTATTGAAGTATGAAGTTATATTATCATTTCTTATCAAACTTCTTCATCATCCTCATAATCTTCAACTTCATTCTCTTGCTCAATCTCTTCATTAGCTTGATTTATAGTTACATTTCCATCAGTATTTACACAAGCTTGTGGTTGTTTATTAGATTGGTTAATTTGAGCAGTTTGTTCACAGTCTCCAGGACCTTCAACTTCAGCTGTAGCTGTAGCTGTAGAATTGGAGTCAGCATTTGCATCTGAATCACTCTCACTATCTGCATCTGCATCTGCTTCTGACTCTGATTCACTTTCACTTTCACTTTCTGCTTCTGACTCTGATTCACTTTCACTTTCACTTTCTCTTTCTGCTTCTGACTCTGATTCACTTTCACTTTCACTTTCTGCTTCAGATTCTGATTCAGACTCACTTTCACTTTCTGCTTCAGCTACTCCAATTCCTACTCCTATGCCTCTGGCATCAGCATCAGCATCAGCATCGGCATCGGCATCAGCACAAGCATCGGCATCGGCATCGGCATCGGCATCGGCATCAGCATCGGCATCGGCATCAGCATCGGCATCAGCATCAGCATCAGCATCGGCATCAGCATCGGCATCGGCATCACTATCAGAACAAGAATCACTATCGGAATCACTATCTGAATGAGCATCAGCACAAGCATCACTATCTGAATCACTATCAGCATCAGATTCTGAATCACTTTCACTATCTGCTTCTGATTCAGACTCACTCTCACTTTCTGCTTCAGCTTCTGACTCAGATTCACTCTCACTTTCTGCTTCAGCTTCTGACTCAGATTCACTCTCACTTTCTGCTTCTACTTCTACCTCAGCATCTACGTCTGCATTAGCATCTACATTAGCATCTATATCTGCATCAGCATCTAACCCTACATCTGCATCTACGTCTGCATCAGCATCTAACCCTACATCTGCATCTACGTCTGCATCAGCATCTAACCCTACATCTGCGTCCACGTCTGCATCAGCATCCAACCCTACATCTGCATCCACGTCTGTATCGGCATCTAATTCCACCTCTGTATCTGCTTCTACGTCTGCATCTGCTGCTGCATCTGCTGCTGCTAAGGCTGCTGCTACGGATTCAGCTACAGACTCTGATATCGCTGCAATTAAAGTATCTAAATCAATGTCAATATCAATCGGACTCATTAACATTCCTCCTTTTTATTATTTGGTATATATTATGCATTAAGGAAAAAAGTGTTACAAAGAATAAAATTTTTTTAATTTTAAGCTACAGGCAAAAAGAAAACTTAATTAAAATATAATTATATTTTAATTAAGTTAAAATAAAACAGAGATTCAATTATTGAGCTAATCAAAAGATTTGAATACTAAAAGGTTCAGGGCTACAGACTCCAGTCAGTTGTTCTGTATGGCTCTCTACTTCCTCTCCATCACAGATTATATTCATTGTAGCCATATCTTCTTTTACAGATAATTCAAACTCACACTCTCCTCTATCTTCTTCATTGATATATAAAAGAGCAGTACCAATAATCTTAGCTTCTTCTATTTGCTCATTATAGATAACATCATCAATTTTACCTACAGATGACGGAGATAATAATAGCTCTATGGTCTTTTCTCCTACATTATCTTTATGGAAGTAATAAATGAAGTTCTCATTATCGGTCCTTTCACCATGAACTACCATAGATAACTCCGTTATATTGACCTTACTGACCGATAAAAGTGTTCTTTTTCCCATTACATTAATCCTGATCTTTCTTCCGTATCCATATACATTACATCCAATATTAGCTGGCTCTTCATTATAATATTGATAATCTTCATCATAAGCTGCCTCTTGTGGAGTATCAACTTTATCTTTTCTATTTAATTCATCTGTATCTTGAAAGCTATAATTATCTAAATCATCTCTAGCTTCATATCCCATCCTTTTACCCTCTTCAAAAACTACAATAGCACATATACAATCAATTGGTATATAGGTTCTTTCACATCTTCCTTTACCTTTAACTCTATCATCTACCAATACAACTGTGGCACAATCAATTATCTCACAGATACATCCTCTATGCCTACAGCACCCTCCACCAGCTTGAATGATAATACTAACTAACTCAGCTTCAACCTTTAAATCCTCTAACAGCTCTATCAGTCCTTTACTACAATAACTTCCTTCAATCAATCCACTCATCTATTCAACCCTCCTTTCCTAAGTTATAATACGAAATACCCCAATAATTTGTGAATAGAATAAGAAACCAAAATATCTCTTTTAAATAATTACAACTATAGTCTTATAGTTAGTAAGCTTTATGATAAACTTTTAGTGTGACCTTATAGAGAGATATTACGACACTTTGCAACTAAGTATAAGGCTAAGATTAAGTTTGAGTAAATCATAAAAACACTGCTTAAACTATCCTTAGACTTATACTTAATCTTATACTTAAACTCAAAAAGTGTCGCA
>Ga0163219_100240_pt1 | contig 15330 bp, 14 predicted proteins | sample MSEWel2016_04_06_FD_113150 | JGI IMG/M metagenome (GOLD analysis project Ga0163219, IMG submission 113150) | Subsurface microbial communities from deep shales in West Virginia, USA - MSEEL Well Study Marcellus 3H_2016_04_06 ...
CATATAATGTTTAAGCAAATCATTTGCCCATTCCAATGCAGAAGGCTCGGAACAAGCGACATATGTATTATCATATTCATCATCATTTCTTAAAAGACGCATTATTAATGTGCAATCATTAAATGAAAACGATAGCACCTCTACTTCTTCTTTATAGAGGTATAGTTTTAAATATCCGGTTTCAAGAAATGATTCAAATGAATCCTTGTGATAGGTCTTAATCTTATCCAGCAGGACCTCGGGAATAATTATATTCAGTTTGACCTGACTTTGAATCATTTCAGATAAAATATCTTCTACCTCAGGATAAAAAGAGGTTGTAAAGCCACTTGAGTATGCGGATTGTTTGCAGGTTTCAAAGTAATGGGCGTTTATATTGTACATGTCTGATACAGAATCACTTGCTATCCGGCATTTTCCAAGTTCGCACATTCTTTTTAGAAGATGTAGAGGAATAAAATCAAGTTTATGTGTTCCCCAGTAGCTGATATCTGTATCAAAAGCCCCAAAAGTATCAACCACAGGAACCATTTTATTTACAATACTCTTTCCAATAATGCTTAACTCATAGACATCCTTTGAACTGGTAATCAGATGATGGTCTTCCAGGATCCGAATCTGCGGGAGTAGTGCCTGTCTGCTTGTATTCAGGGTTTTGAGGATAGTATCCATATCTATGGGTCCCTTCCAGAGAAGGACAAGCAGTTTTTTTCTTTTCTCAGAACTGAATAACACCTCAAGCAGTGACTTTTTCACTTACTGCACCCCGGAACATTTCGACATATGGATATTATAATGCTACGATATTAAGCAGGTAGCAAAGTTATACTATCGATATACTTTCTGTTATGTCTGTTTAAAATTTTATCCTGTATAATTAACTGCCATATGTATATCAAGATTTGATACATATCGATAAACGAAAGAAATAAACCCTACATGTTCCATTCATGAACAGGTCTTGCTAAGCTGGAAAAAATCGAGGTATCAAATCAATGAATCCTTTTCTTTGTCTGATGGTCCTGCCAGATGCATCAAAGCACAGATGCTATTCCATAGGGTATGGTAACAGGTCCCCTGATGAGTTTCTTAAAATGCTTCTGAATAACGGGATAACGGACCTAGTGGATATCCGGAGATACCCACAGTCCACCTTTGAGGATTTCAACAGGGAGTCCTTGGAAAAAGTCCTTCCTAAAAACGGTATACGCTATGTACATTGTGAAAATGTCGGAGGCATGCGAGACTCTGCATATATCGAATATATGAATACCGACGAATTCAGGAGCGGTTTTGAGAAGTTAATGGAGCTCATAGAAAAAGTTAACGAAACCGGCGGCAGGATCGTCCTGATGTGTGCTGAAAAAAGTCCGAAAGGATGCCACCGGCACTATCTTTCCAATAAGCTTGAAGAAAATAGTATTGAGGTCATCCACCTGGTCGAACCGGGTCAGATGAGCCTGTTCAAATTCTGTGAATAAAGTTCTGTTTACATTGCACGCAGGCGCCTGATACGCTCCTCTGTTTCGGGGTGGGTCCTGAAAAGGCTCATCAGTGTTTTTCCTTTAAGTGGATTCACGATGAACATATGTGCGGTACTTTCCGATGCCTGCACATCTCCTCTTCTTTCCCTGTAGTTCGAAGATCCATATTCAAGTTTTTCCAGCGCACTTGCAAGTGCCCATGGCTTTTGTGATATGCGTGCACCGCCTTCATCTGCTGCGAATTCCCTGGACCTTGAGATGGCCAGCTGGATAATCGTTGCTGCAATAGGTGCAACTATAGCGAGTGCAATGAAGCCGATTATATTGTTTCCTTCATCATCATTTCCGCCAAATCCTCCGAAGATGGCAGCCCATTGCACCCAGTGGGCTATCATTGTGATGACGCCGGCTATGGTCGCAGCGACTGCACTGATAAGCGTGTCACGGTTCTTTACGTGCGCAAGCTCATGAGCAAGTACTCCTTCAAGCTCTTCTGAGCTCAGTAGGTTCATTATGCCTGTGGTAGCTGCAACTGCTGCATGCTGTGGGTCCCTTCCGGTTGCAAATGCATTCGGCATGGATGTATTGACGATATAGACCTTTGGCATAGGGAGATTTGCACGCATTGCAAGTTTTTGGACAATGCCGTACAACTCCGGCTGCTCTGAAGATGTGACTTCCTGAGCACGGTACATTTTGAGTACTATCTTGTCACTGTACCAGTAACTGCCAAAGTTCAGAACAATCGCAAATAAAAATGCGATTATCATTCCCGACACTCCGCCTACAAGACGTCCGACCAAAATCAGTAAGCCTGTAAGGGATGCAAGAAGAATTGTGGTTTTTAACATATTCCCCATTATTTACCTCGTAGAGATATTTTTTCAAATCTGTAATGAGCAATAGTTGATTGTTTGTTGTTCTATATAAAAGCTTCTATATATTGTTGTTAGGTTGCCAAAAGGGTAAGCAAAAAAGTAGAGACATGAAAAGTTATTTTCATATCTCTTCGACGGATATATTCTCTTCTTGATCCATATCGTTAATCAGACTTTCAATCTCTTCCATTTCTGCTTCAAGATCCTGGATCTCTGAATCGGTGACCCCCACCTCTTCATTATTTAATGTCTCATCAGCGACTGAGACATCCGGGTTATCCTCGTTTTCCGAAACAGTTCCTTCGTCAGTTGATGTGCTATCCGTACAACCTGATACTATCAGTCCAAAAATCAGGACTGCCAATACTAGAATGTATTTTTTGCTGAACATTATATTTATCTCCTCAACTGTCCAGTTTAAGCACTGGTCTGATTTCCAGAGTCTGTTGACTCATTTCCTGTTCCTTCACCGGAGCTGTTGTTGCCATCACCGTAGGTGTAGTTACCACTTCCTTCGTAACCTGATGAAGAATTGATTGAGGAATTATAGTTTGTCTCATTGTTGGAAGTTTCGTTGTCGGATGATCCATCTTCCGTTCCGTCATCTGATTCTTCTTCCTCAGACTCCTGTTCTTCGTCCTCATCTTCATCAGGAACAGCCCATGAACTTTCCGTTCCGTTTACTTCATAGCTTCCGTCTCCGGAAAGCATGGCGGTACCTTTTCCGTCCGCTTCGAGGGATATGTCCGTTCCACGTATCATTACTGTAAGGCGGCTGCCTTCTATGGTAACATCACCTGTCAGGTTGTGGTAGACAAATGCCCTGTTGTTGTATTCACTGTTACCTGAATCTACATTTGATGACTCAAAATTTGCAGCCGTGGTATTGATATCAGCATCCTGTGCCATATCCTTGACCACGAGCATGGAATCATTTGCTGTAAAATTCAGTGTGAAGTTACCGGAAATGACTGCTGTTCCGTCTCCTTCGGCATTTAGGATGTTCTCTCCTGTCAGGACAACAAGTCCTTCACGGCTCTGTTTGAGTGCCTGCAGTATTTTCTTGAGAACAGCATTGGCATCTTTTATACTCTCTCCTGCCTGGTTCATATTGGTTATGATCTCGTCCTGTTCATCACCATTGGAATATGCTTCTCTTGCCTGCTCTTGATATTGCTTTGCTTCGGCAATGAGTGCATTATAGTCCTCCAGCATTGTTTCAAGTTCACTTACATCTTCACCGTTCTGCTCCATGCGCTCGATTTCGTTCTCAAGGCGGAGGGCCATGGCTTCGGATGTCCTTATAACTGCATTGAGCCTGTTATTGACAGATTTTGCTTTTGTGACAGTTTTTTCCTTGCGAGCATCCTTCCAGATATCCCTGATATCCTTTGCGGATTCGGCAAGTTCGGCCCTTGTGGTTGCAGCGGCAATATCTTCCCTTTCAGCATTCAGGGCTTCTATATACTCTTCATCATCAGTGGATTCGATCATCACATCAATTGTGCTGTTAAGATATTCTTTAGTTGCATTGATGGCTTCCGCTGTATCGAGGTTCTTGTTGTTAGCCTTGATCTTCAGAAACTTATCCTTGGCCTGTCCGTAGTTTGCTTTTGTGTTACCGGAGTTTTTGAACTGATTCATTGTTTCATTACGCAATGCATCATCAGTTGCATTAATTCTGGCTCTGTCTCTATCCTGTACCTGGGCTCCTACGGAATCATCTTTTTCGGCTTTGAGTAATCCTTTCTTCTGCCCGTTGTCAGAGTCAGCAAGTGCCACCGCCGGTATAACACTTGCAAGCATCATTGCAACAGCAATGTATGCAAAAAGTCTAATTCTTTTATTTTTCATCTTTTGTACCTCTCTCTTTTTTTATAATAAAAGGGGCTGGGGGACCAAACCCCTTTGAAAGCCTGCTGCCCGGGATAATCCGAACCGGCAGGTTGTTGATGCAAAATCCCTTGCGGGAAGTCAACATCAACAATTGTTAACGTTTTTATCTGTTCTCGTCTTTTTTATCCATTTTTGATCTTACAATATGCAGTTACAATCCAGAGAATTGATCTTCTGCTGTTATGTACCTGCAATTACCTGATTCTCAGGCGAGCATATATGTATACTTTACTTTAGACAATTATTCAATACTTGATACTTCAGTTCTAAGCCTTATAAGGTCTTATTTTACTTTATAAACCTTTATTTGGCTTCGTTTCTCTCATATTGAGAAACTATTATATGCATGTAACGGATAAATATACATTCTGTGCTGATACAAAAAAAACAATATCTACTGTTTTCCATAATCCTCATTGCATTAATGCCTCTAAGCGGGGCTCAGGAAATGGCAACGGTGCATGGTGCGATCTATGAATGGGACACATTCGAACCACTGGAAAATGTCATCGTGGAGGTAAACTCCACCCCTCCCCAGGCCATGGTTGCAAGGTATGGTATATATTCATTTAATCTGGCTCCCGGAAACTATGTGATATCTGCCAGTTACTATCAAAATTCAACCCTGGTTCACTATACAGAGGAAGAGATCACGATAACCAATGACGGGGACTACGTGATAGACATAATTTTCCTGCCCACCTATTATGAAGAAGAGGAGTTTAACGGAACAGGGTTCGATGAACTCGATGAACTCGCCGATCTTGCAGAGAACGACAATCAGGATAACAGTATCCTGTCCTCCACGCTGATATATGTCCTGGCAGCCCTGGCTATGACAGTTGCAGGCGCATATGTGCTATCAAGAAGAAAGGCCGGTGGTATTGGCACTAATACGCATGATGAAAGCGAATTTGCAGATTCTTCAGACGCATTTGCCGACCTGCCTGATGACCTTCGGGAAGTCGTGGATATTATTGCTGGCAATGGAGGACGTATCAAGCAGAAGGACCTGAGGGACCGACTCAAACATTCCGAAGCAAAGGTAAGTCTCATGGTGTCCGATCTTGAGGACCGTGGTATTATCCGTAAATTCAAAAAAGGCCGTGGCAATGTTATAATCCTTGAAGGCTCGGACCATACAAACCAAAATGTATAACTGTATCTAATGAGTAAGGGTAGCAAATTACTGAATTTAGTTAAATCTATACACGAGGGTATACATGCGAGTTTCAATGGACCTTGAGTTACAAGATATCCCCGGCCAATTACTGCTTGCGCTAAAACCGATTTCCGATTTTAAAGGTAATCTGATCTCCGTGGTTCACCACCACGAAAAGAAAACACCCCGCGGAACAATTCCCGTGCAGGTGCAGTTTGAGATCAAATCCGATCATCTTGAGGATCTGGTAGCCGACCTTGAGGAAAGGGGCGTTCGTGTAGTAAGCATGGACGAGAAACGATTCCTGGAACATGGTGCTGTCATACTGATAGGTCATATCGTGCACACAGACATACAGGACACCATCGATCAGATCGATAATACGGGCTATGCCGAGGTAGTTGATCTTAACCTATCCATGCCAAAGATTAATATGCCATCCTCAGCTTCACTGAAAATAGATGCTGTTAGTAAAAAGGAATTACAGGCTGTGATCGACCTGCTAAAGTATATTGCCAAAGAAAAGGACTTGCTGGTAATAGAACCTGTAGAGAGCCAGTTGAGGTTGATGGAATGAAAACAATACGTGCATCATTGATAGGATTCGGTGCTGTAGGTCAGGGTGTCGCAAAGGTACTGCTTGCTAAGAAAGATTACCTGCAAAGCATAGGTATAGACCTCAGGGTAGTCGCGATCGCTGACTCCAGAACGGCTGTAATTGACAGTGAAGGTGTGGATCTGGCTGCAGTCCTTGCTTCAAAAAAGAAAAAAGGAGTAGTGGGTTCCGAGAAGATCAGCGGTACCGAGATCATAAGGACGGTCGATCATGAACTTGTGATCGAGACCACTCCTACAAACATCGATGACGGAGGCGTGGGTCTTACCAATATGCTTGCAGCCTTTGAGAAGGGAATGGATGTGGTTACATCCAATAAAGGCCCTCTTGCTCTGAAATACGGTGAACTGATCGAAACTGCAAACAGATCAGGTTCAAAACTCAAGTTCGAGGCAACTGTCGGGGGTGCCATGCCTGTTATCAATCTGGCATGTGATACTCTTGCAGGTAACAAGATATTGAGTATGGAAGGAATATTCAACGGTACCTGTAACTATATTCTCAGCCGTATGGTGGAAGAACATGCTTCATATGAGCAGATGCTCGCAGAGGCTCAGGAACTTGGTATAGCCGAGGCTGACCCCATCTATGACGTTGAGGGTATTGATACAGCTTCCAAGCTTGTGATCGTTGCAAATGTAATATTCGGAATGAATGCCAGTTACAGGGATGTGACTGTGACCGGGATCACAAGGATTACCCCGGAAGCCCTTCTGCTTGCAAATAGGGACGGTTATGCTATCAAGCTCATCGGTGAGGTAAACGACGGTAAGATCAATGTTGCTCCTAAACTGGTACCACTGGATAATCCTCTTGCCGTGGGAGGTACGCTGAACGTATTCTCCGTACAGACCGACATCTCCGGTCCGATTACTATCACCGGAAGGGGTGCAGGCTCCATCGAAACCGCAAGTGCTATCCTGAGTGACATAATATCTCTGTACAAAAAATAACTTTGTCGCCCTGTAGATTAACAGATCGCTATGACAAGCTTTAGAGAATTCGCAGAAGCCTGTAAAGTAATTGAAGATACTCCGGGCTCACTTGAGATGACCTCACAGGTTGCTGAGATGCTGGACAGGGTAAGCACAGAGGAGCTTCCCATAGTAACTCATTTTGTGATGGGTGAGGTGTTTCCTGCCTGGAGCAGCGAGGATATCGGAGTAGGTGCGGGAATTCTCTATGCAGCTCTTGCAAGATCGTCCGGTTTCTCTGTTGATGAGATCGAGGATATTGTGAAGGAGACTGGTGATATAGGCAAAACCGCAGTCAGAGCACTTGCTAAGAATTCAAATGGCCAGGCAACGTTCTCATCCTTTTTAACAGAGATTGATGAGCTGTCGGTAATAGAGGTATTCCAGCGTTTCCAGGCCATATCAAAGGCATCTGGAAAAGGATCACAGACAGCAAAGATCAAGAACCTGCAATATCTTTTCAATTCGGCTTCTCCTGAGGAAGTAAGCTATATCGCAAGACTTGCAGTGGAGGATATGCGCATAGGTGTAGGTGAAGGTATAGTGCGCGATGCCATTGCAGCTGCATTCTATGTTCCTGTTGAAGTTGTGGAACGCGGTTTCATGCTCACAAATGACCTCGGGCTTGTGGCAACTACTGCAAAGCAGGGAGGCGTGGAAGCTGTTTCAGGACTTGACATGCAACTGAATCGTCCCATAAGGATGATGCTTGCACAGGTAGCACCCACACTGGAGGCCGCCATCTCGGATATAGGCACGCCTGCCATCGAGTGGAAGTTCGATGGTGCAAGGGTCCAGATCCACAAGGACGGGGACAATGTGAAACTCTACTCCCGCCGCCTTGAGGATATAAGCAATTCACTGCCTGATATCGTAGCCTCTATCAAAAAGTATGTTCATGCGGATTCGGCGATACTTGACGGAGAAGCAGTGGCAATCGATGAGAACGGGCATCCCCGGGCTTTTCAGGATATACTGAAACGTTTCAGGAGAAAATACGATATTCAACTGACCGCAAAAGAAATTCCCCTTACTCTGAATATCTTTGATATCATGTACCTTAACGGGGAAAACCTTCTTGATGAGCCCCTTATCAGGAGAAGGGAACTGCTTGAAAGCTGTGTCGAGAATGCGGATTCTATCCGGGTGGACAGCCAGCTTGTAACGGACGATCCGGAAAAGATCAATGAGATATACTCGAAAGCTCTCAAGGCCGGCCATGAGGGAATAATGATAAAGAATCCAGAGTCTCCCTATTCTCCCGGTAAACGTGGTAAGAACTGGCTGAAGAAAAAACCCGTGATGGAAACACTGGATCTTGTGGTCATAGGTGCCGAATGGGGATACGGAAGGCGTACCAGCTATATAGGTTCCTATGCACTTGCATGCCATGATCCCGAAACCGGCCGTTTCCTGCCTGTGGGCAAGGTTGCAACCGGTTTTTCCGACGAACAACTGGCTGAACTTACCGCTCTTTTCTCGGATCTGATAATAATGGAGGCCGGGAAAAAAATTGAAGTTAAGCCTGAGGTAATCTTTGAGATAGCCTTCGAGGAGATCCAGAAAAGCACCAATTACGAATCCGGCTATGCTCTACGTTTCCCCAGACTTGTGAATGTCCGGGATGATAAATCTCTTGACGATGTTGAGAGCATTGGACGTATCGAGGAAATGTACAGGATGCAGAGGGAAAGAAGCTAAGAATCGCCTCCTTGCGAACATTTATCTAGGTAAGAGCCGTACTTTGAATAGTCGTGGTCTTTATGAAAAAAGCAATTCTCACATTATTACTGGTATTTGCATTCCTGGTCCTTGCAGGTTGTGTGGAAGACCGGCCTTCCGATGTATCGGAAATGGAAGAAGAGTTCCCCCGATCGGAGGATTCCATGGTAGATGAGAACGCTACTGAAGGGGATACAGTTGTTGTTTATCTTGAGAATTACAAGTTTGATCCTTACATGGTCACAATTTCCGAAGGCGATACCGTCAAATGGGTAAAAAAAGATCATCCTGCCCAGATCATCAAAAGCAATGTCTTCCAGTCACCCACCCTGAGGGAGGGAGACACCTTCAGCTATACGTTTACCGATGCGGGAAACTATGATTATCAGATAGTTTCACATCCCTGGGCTCCCGGAGGTATCGTGGTGGTCGAAGCAGAATAAGTTTTGCCGGGATGTACCGGTTCAGACAAGTATGCTCTCAAGTCCTTCCTCTTTTACGATCAAGAGAGCTTTTTTTATTTCCTCATTTGTAAGATGTCTGTTTATCTCCGGATACCTGCAGGCTATATATTCCGGCCTGTACTGGAACATCAGGTTAAGTCTTACTTGTGGGGTATTTTCCGCTATCCACTTAATGACCGGCCGTGTGCAGCAATCCAGATGTCCCGGCATAACAAGGTGTCGTACAAGCACTTCTGCCTGACCGGCTGCAACTTTATAATTCTGCCCCACCGTATCCATGTAATTCCTGATCTTTGAATACCTGAATGCACATCTGTCATTACCGTACTTGAAGTCACCAAGGTAGAAATCCACTACTCCTTCAAGCAATTTTGCAGATTCGGGGGAATGGTACATATTCGCATTCCATATCACCGGTATGTTGACTTTTATATTTCTGATGATTTTCAGTACATTCACCAGGTGAGGTGTGGGTGTGACGAAGTTGACATTTTCAGAACCCTGTGCACGCACATTGTCTATGACATATGCAAGCTCTCTCGGTATGACCTGCCTGCCGCTTTCGGGATGTGTGGAAGTATCCCAGTTCTGGCAGAATACACAGGAAAAAACGCATCCTGTAAAAAAGATTGTATGAGAGGGTACAAGCTGTGATTCTTCTCCCGTATGCATGAACTGGGCAGCATACCTTGATACATCCGTAAGTCTGCAGAATCCTTTTTCACCAGCATGGCGATCGACCATACAACGATGCTGACAAAGGTGGCAGTAGCTTATGATCTTTTCTGCTAATTCGATTTTCAGGTCGAGCAGGTTCTTTTCAGCTTCAGGAAGATTTATGGGTTTACCTGTCCGGAAGATATTTTGTTCAAGGTTCCTGTATCTCTGCATTTCTCTGCCATGTATATTCCAGAGTTCCTCTTCCCTAAGACCCGTTTCGAACGAAACATCTAAGTGTCTCAGGATAGTATTTCTTGCAGGAAGTGTGTTGGTCTTTATTCCTGAGTATCTTTCCATAAAGAGTTCAGGCATAAACATTATCTATGGATTATACTAATTTATAACAACTCCACATAAAAATTTACGCGAAATGATAAAATGACAGCTATTGCCCTGATGACAGTAATGGTCCCGGTTGTAATAATGCTTAACCTGTTAGCATATTATCTACTTGTTCCGAAGAAATACAGAAATCTGTATGATTCTTCTGTCATCTCCGATAAACTCGGCAACTTCTTTTCATACAGTGTTCTGCCATATTTCCTTATAGTCTCCTTTGTTTACCTGCTTGTGAAATCGCAGGGAGTGATTGCGGAATCACTGGATATAACTCCTTATTATAAGCTTGCAGCTTTTATCTTTAGCATGGAAGGAAACACTGTCAGTTCGTTCCAGACGATAATGAGCCCTGCTTTGACATATTTCAGTGCTTTTATCTATCTGTTTGGTTTCTCGTTCCTGCTGATATTCACCTTTGTGGTACTGGTATGTACCGGCAAGGTTGCTGTACTTCAGGAGTACTCTATTGCGGTTGTCCTGGCATATCTGATAGCCTTCCCTTTCTATATCTTTACACCTGTGAAAGTGACAGGCTACACTCTGCCTACTGTCACTCCGTTGCTGTATGAACTCAATCCGGTCATAAGTGAGGGTTTGCGCAGCGTGGATCCTTATTTCGATAATTGCTTCCCTAGTCTGCATGCAGCATTATCCATTATTGCCATGATGCTTATCGTATTCAGGACCGATCTCAAACAATTGAAGGTAGTGGCTGTAGTATTGGCTTTACTGATCCAGTTCACGATCTTCTATCTCGGAATACACTGGATAATAGACTTCGTAGGCGGGATTCTGCTTGCGGGTCTGTGCTACTATGTGGCCACAAGGTACAGGGAGCGGATAGTTGGTAAGATGACTGTTCTGCTTGAGCCGCTGGGAAAGAAAACTCTTAAATGAATCTCTTCAATCCGCAGTAACTTCGTTTAATATTCTGATAATAATTCCCCAGGGAAGGAAAGCCTGAATGGAAGACCCGTCCAACAAACCCGAATCCGGATATGATTCTCAAAAGGGAAAACTAGATCCGCAGTTATATATTTTATCTTTTTCAAAACTGTTCAAGGACCTCGGTACGGGAATGCTCGCCTTCCTGATTCCGCTTTATATTGTTGATCTGAATACTTCACTTTTTGCTGACACTCCGGTCGTTGTAAAGGCCGGTATTGTTGCAACCGTATTTGGTCTGTCCAATGCGCTATCCCAGCCCTTTATGGGAAGACTGTCCGACAGGCTCGATCGAAGAAAGATCTTTATTGTTGCAGGGATGGTCGGATTCACTGTTCTTTCATTTATATATGCCAGAACCACTGAGTTCGAGTATGTAGTTCTATTTCGTTTTATTCAGGGAATTACCGTGGGTGCAACGGTTCCTGCGATAGTTGCAACGGTAACATATCTGTCAACAAGCCATACGCGGGGAAGGGCGATAGGTATATACTCTTCCCTGCGTGGTTTCGGTTTCGGTACCGGGTCCATACTTGGCGGAATCATAGTCAATTACTATAATTTCAGCTCTGCATTCTATGTATGCGCACTTCTTGGTCTGATAAGCACCTTTTTGATAATATTCTTTGTAAGGGATACCCGGGACCCTTCCGTAAAAAAAAGCAATGTGGCCATATCATCTGCAAATGGCATCCAGTTCAAGATACTCGCGCTTGCCATGTTCATGATGATGGTCGGTATCATGATAATCTTTGCATTCCTGCCGGAATACAGGGTCAGACTGGATGCAAGTGAGCTATCCCTGAGTATAGCAGTTTCTGCTTATGTTATATCAAGGGTGCTTTTCCAGACTCCGATGGGTGTTATCTCTGACAGCATGGGAAGAAAGAATATGGTAGCTCTGGGACTTCTCATCAATGTCCCGATTGTTGTGGGTCTTGGATATGTGGATAGTATTGTTCAGCTAATCATACTGCGTGCATTCCAGGGTATATCCATGGCAGCGGTGGAAACACCTGTTATGGCCCTGGCAGTCGAACTAACCGGTGGTTATGCTGTGGGTTCCAGGGTCAGCACAATAACAGCTTCACAGGCAGCTGGCATGGCTCTGGGACCATTGATCGGAGGAGTGCTTGCAGGATATGTCTCTTTCAGGACCCCTTTCTACATCTGCGGTATCCTTATACTGCTGTCCTTTGTGCTGGTACTGACTATGATACAGGAACCTGAATCATCTAGTGATTGACAGCCTGATTGTCGTTGTAGTTAAAAGAATAGGTCAAAAAGGATTTCTCGACATTCTTTCTGTCGGTTATATCATAGAATACAATGATCGTACCTGTAATCTCATTGTGGCTGTTTCTTATGGGTGAGCCGATAACATCTATTGGTGTACGGATATTTTCTCTGGAAACGAGTACCGTCTTATCATGGAGTCCGTAGAATGAGCCTTCTTGCATAACCTTCCGGGTTGTGTCAGGGGCTTTTTTCCCGCTTTCCTCACATATGACCCTGAAAATTTCCCCTATGGGTTTTCCAAGAGCTTCTTCCTGTTTATAGCCGGTGAGTGCCTGTGCAAGGGGATTGACAAATTCAACTCTGCCCTGTGCATCGGTGGAAATGATCGCATCCCCTATATTGTTCATCAGGGAATTGATCCAGTTCTGGTTATCCTGTACCTTTTCCTTTTCAAGCTCCCTCTTGTAAAGTGCGATCTCAATATTGGTTCTCAGTTCCCTGGTCTCAAAAGGTTTTAAAATATGTCCGAAGGGGCTTGTCAGTTTGGCTCTGGCTATTGTCTTTTCGTCCGAATATGCCGTCAGGTAGATCACGGGAATGTCAGACTCATTATGTATTAACTCAGCTGCCTGGATTCCATCCATTTCTCCCTTGAGGACGATATCCATCAGTATCAGATCCGGGTTGTGTATCTTTGCCATCTCCACGGCGTCCTTTCCCGTGGAAGCCATGCAGGGTACGTTATATCCGAAGCTTTCAAGACTATCCCTGATATCCAGAGCAACTATTTTCTCGTCTTCGACGACCATTATTCTTTCATCTGTCATCAATAGTCCCTTCTTTTGTAGGATAGTTCCTTGAAAGTTATTGTAAATTCCGTACCATGGCTTCTATCAAGTTCGATATTTCCTTCGATCTGCTCCACCAGTGAACTTACCAGTTGAAGTCCAAGGGAATCAGCATCCCTGATATCCACCTCTTCAGGAAAACCGGATCCGTTATCACTTACTTTCAGGACGAAACCGTCCTCTTCAGGATACAGCTCCACCCTGATCTCTCCCGTACCTTCTCTGAATGCATGTTTCAGGGAATTTGATACGAGCTCATTTATGATCAGTCCGATGGGAATAGATGTATCTATACCAAATATAATGTTTTTAATATTTATATGGATTTTGATACTGTCTCTGGAGAAACCATACGAACTCACAAGATAGTCAACAAGTGTCGGTATGTAGGTTTGAAGGTCTATGTTCTCGAGGTTCTTTGAATTATAAAGGTTTTCATGGGCCAGTGCCATGGAACGTGCCCTGTGCTGACTCTCTCTGAAAGCCTCGACAACTTCGCTGTCTGTGAACTTCCTTGACTGGAGCCTTAGCAGACTGGATATGATCTGGAGGTTGTTTTTCACCCTGTGGTGTATCTCTTTTAAGAGTATGTCCTTTTTACGTGCTTCTTCTGCCTGTTTTACTTCAGTGATATCCTTTACAACGGACAATACTTCATTTTCACCGTTTACAACGATACGTGCCTCTAAATCCCTCACTTCTCCCTTTACAGGCAACTGATACTGCATTATCTGCATCTTTCCATTTTTCAGTACTTCCTGTATTATTTCCATTTCTCTGGCTGCAATCTCATGCGGCAGTACATCATCTATCTTGATATCGAGCGGGATGTCCGGGGATTCATAGAGGCATTCATCGGTCGAAAGCTTATAGTTGCAGACCCTTCCGTCTTCTTTTATCTGGAATACCATATCAGGCATGGCCTCTATAATTGCCTGAATTGTTGCATCTCTTTTTGAAACCAGCTCATCGGACTTTTCCAGTGATTCGAACATTCTGTTCATCGAGACCGTGAGTTTTGAGATCTCATCGTCACCCTCTTCGAATATACGTCTTGAAAAACTCTGATTTTCCCCGATATATCTTATCTCTTTGTTCAGGTTGTTGAGGCGTGAAATGAATAGGTTCTCAAGAAGGGACATCGTCACGACTCCGAAAACTGCTCCGGACAGGAGGAGTATCATAATAAAGTAAGTCATTGTTGCCTTACTCTGTTGGTATATATGTCTGGGTACTCCTGCATCGAGGACAATTGAAGGCTCGCCGTATATATCATCAAGCATAATGCTTCCGTAGATCATTCTCTCATTAGCAGGATTTACGAAAAGGTATTCTCCGGAATCAAGCATCATGTCCGGCTCTTCCGTGATCATGCTGGAATTTTCGGCATGTTTAATATCCAGTGTCAGGTAATTTTCATCCGAAAGCAGGTCTATCTCCGCCTGATCCAAAAAACGTCCCATCAGTACTGTACCGCTTATGGAATTATCGCCATAGGACCTGATCACTGGCTGAGATGTGACTATCACAGGTGTATCTGTAAGGAATAACAGGCCTGTCTTTTTGCTCGAGCCGTTCTCGTGCTGAAGCAGATAACTGTTTGTTTCAAGATGCTCGATCAGGTCCCGGGGTGGCAGAGTCCGGTTATTTGTGGAGATATCTACGCCCTTGGAATATACCAGATCATTGGAAGTATTGTAAAAAAGTGCGAAATTGATTCTTTGATTGATGAATGTTTCATCCATTAGATAACTATCTATATATCTCTGGTTTCTCTGCTGGACAAAATCATATGACTCATCCCAGACTGCCCAGTCAACTGTTTTTTTCTCGATGTTTTCCATCTCTGCGTACAATGAGTTCCTTGCACCCTGTACGTCGTTTTTCAGCTCTTCCTGCTCAAGATAGGCAAAACTGTTCACGATAATTACCTGTGAGCTCATATAAAGAACGATTATCAGGCCTATAAGGGTTGCACCGATAATTATGAGAGTCTTTTTTCGTAGTGAGGTCATTATCGCACTTTCCCGGGTATTTCAGGAG
>Ga0163219_100242_pt1 | contig 15232 bp, 9 predicted proteins | sample MSEWel2016_04_06_FD_113150 | JGI IMG/M metagenome (GOLD analysis project Ga0163219, IMG submission 113150) | Subsurface microbial communities from deep shales in West Virginia, USA - MSEEL Well Study Marcellus 3H_2016_04_06 ...
AACAAAGAACCTTTTCGGAGTGGACTCTCAATATTAATCCTTATTAAACTTATTCTTTGCAGCTTTCCAGCTGTTTTTCAAGTCATCAAAAGCCTTTTCGGTACCGGCTTTCAATTCTTCCCATGCATCGTCCGATGAATCTTTTATTTCATTCAAACGCTCTTTTGCCTTGGCTCTCTGCGATTTTAACTGCTCCAGCTCATCGTGATATTTGATTTTTAAACCGGCTTCGCTTTGACGAGCCTTGGCATCCAGTTTGTCGATGTCGGCCTGTAGCTCTTTAATCTGAGCTTCGAATTTTTCAATGTAAGCATCTTTGTTTTTCATATCTTAGGCTTTTGATGTTTATACATACAACAGATTCTAAGGTAGCTTTGTTTGATTGCTGCGTTATGTGGTTAAAAGTATTGAATACCCTTAAATTTTTCTATTTTTAGGCCCTAAAATCAAGGATGAAATGCAAAAACGAGATATTTTTTTATCATATATTTTTCTGCTTCTATTGTCGGGTATCACTTTAGCTGCTCAGCCGCCTGCCGAAAAATGGGATTATCATTTTCCTTTGGAAATTAATCCGAAGGTAAGCGGTAGTTTTGGTGAAATCCGAAGCAATCATTTTCATTCGGGTCTGGATATTACTACCCAGGGAAAAACCGGGTTGCCGGTATTTTCAGCTGATGACGGTTTTGTTTCCCGTATTTCAGTTTCTCCGGGAGGTTTTGGCAAAGCGTTGTACATCGACCATCCCTCAGGCTATACCACCGTTTATGCACATCTTGAATCCTTTTCCCCGGTTCTTGATTCATTGGTTTTGGCGCTTCAATATCAAGACAAATCCTTTTCGGTAAATAAATATTTGACTCCCGGCCAATACTCTGTAAACAGGGGTGAAGTGGTTGCATTTTCCGGAAACTCCGGAAGTTCGGGTGGTTCGCATCTCCACTTTGAGGTGCGGGTAACAGACGGACAAAAACCAATTGATCCGTTGGCTTTTTCAACACCGGTCAGGGACAATGTGCGTCCGCATATTTCAGGCATTAAGTTGTACCCGCTGAGTCGGGGAGCTACCATTAATGGATTGTCTCAATCTCAATACTATCCTGCAGTTTTTTATGACGGAGCATTTCACCTCAAAAACAGCCCGGACATCAAGGCCACCGGAACTATTGGCGTTGGAATTGAGGTGCTTGATTACTATACGGGGTCATGGCGTAAATGTGGTATTCACAGCATTGACCTCACTGCCAACAGCGACTCTGTATTTTCTTACACTATGGATGGTTTCTATTTTCACGATACACGTTTTGTTAACAGCCACATCGATTATGCGGAAAAAATGACAACCGGACGTACCATTCAGAAAAGTTTTGTAGAGCCGTACAACAGCATCCATTTGTATGAGTTTAATGCTCAACGGGGAAAGGTTACCATGGAACCGGGAGTTGATTTACAGTTTTCCTATTTGGTAAAGGATATAACTGGAAACTATTCTTCTTTGAATTTTCAGATTGAAGGGGATCGCTTCTTGTCTGCGGATAGTGGAGCCGAATCTTCTCAATTGCTTATTGAGGCGGGGAGTCCGTTTTTCTTTGAACAGGCAGGCCATTCGGTAAAAATGGATCAGGGTACGTTTTATTCTGATGTGACGGGTGATATCTGTGTAAGAGAATCTTTTATTTCTGAATCGGGGTCGGTTTTTTCGGTGTTCGACAAAACCATACCTGTCCACAATGGTTTTGAAATAAGATTTCCATTGTCCGATTCTATGGAGACTTCCGGGTTATGTGGGGCTGTTTTGGATGGCAATCTGAAACCACAGTATATCGGAGGCGAAGTTATTGGCTCAGAATTTGTGATAAACAGCCGGATTTGCGGTGATTTTTTGCTGGTAAAGGACACTTTGGCGCCCGTTTTATACCTAAAGAATCAACCTTATCAGAATAGTTATAAGAACCGGAAAAAGATGGTAATCCGGTTGGAAGATGATTTTTCAGGAATTGCCGGATATCATTGTTTTATCGATGACCAATGGGCTCTTTTTGAGTATGATGCCAAGAATAATGAATTGATTTGTTACTTTGATAATGTCCCTTTTCTTACAAAAGAAACGCACAACCTTTCCATAGAAGTCAGCGATAATGCTGGAAATAAGGAAGTGTTGGAAACCAGCTTTAGTTATTGATTCTTATGCGGAAATTGTTAACCATATTAATTATACTGACTGCCTTGGGGGGAGTGAGTGTAAAAGCGCAAATTGACACCGACAGGATGACCATTATTGGTCGAAATGCGCTCTATTTCGAAGATTATATTCTGGCCATTCAGTATTTCAATCAGATAATTAAGGCAAAACCCTATTTGTCCGAACCTTATTATTACCGGGCCGTGGGGAAATATCATCTTGAGGATTACCCGGGGGCCTTGGAGGACTGTGACCGGGCCTTGGAGATAAATCCATATTTGATTGATGGTTACAATCTCAGAGGTATTGTGTACCAGAAACTGGAGAAACCGGAAGAGTCGATTGGTGATTACCAAAGAGGGCTGGAGGTGGATCCGCTGAACCTGAACCTGATGATTAATCTGGGGATTGCTTACATTCAGACGGAGGATTATGAAAAAGCAATTGAGGTTTATTCTGAGATACTGAACGAATCACCCAATATGGTTACTGCCAGTTTAAACCGGGGATTGGCCCGATTCTCGGCAAATGATACCATTGGCGCGCTGGAAGATTTTACCAAAGCAATAGAAACAAACCCCTATATTCCTGATGGTTTTGTGAGCAGGTCTATGGTTTATTATCACCAGGGGGAGTTCGAGAAAGCTTTGGCAGATGTGGATGATGCGTTGAAATTACGCCCGGAGGAAGCATCCCTCTATATGAACCGTGGGATCATCCGTTACCAATTGGATGATTTGCGGGGAACAATGGTCGATTTCAACAAGTATGTTGAACTTGAACCACGAAATGCGATGGGCTACAACAACCGTGGTATTTTGCGGGCTGAAATAGGCGACCTGGACGGGGCCATTAATGATTTTTCAAGGGTACTCGCCATCAGAGGAGAAGACCTTCCCACTTTATACTACAGAGGTATGCTTTATCAGGAAAAAGGCGAGTATCGCAAAGCCCTGTCAGATTACAATATTGTGGCAGATGCGTATCCTGATTTTTCACCCGTGTATTATAATCGTGCTGAAGTGCGGCTGGCACTGGGCCAGAAAGAAGCGGCCCGACTGGATTACAATACTTCCATGAAACTGGAAATGGATCGGCGGGAAAATATTAATAAGGAAGATAACCGGTTGGCATCGGGCGATAAAAAGGGAAAGGAGACTTCAGAAAAAGGAAAACGGAAGAAGACACGTGCCGAAAATGACCGGAATATTCGCAATTATGATAAAATGGCTGTTCTGGACGATTTTGGAACCGATCAGCCCGAAGAATTAACAAGTTCCTCGCTGAGGGGAAAGATTCAGAATCGAAACATTATGGTTGATCTTCAGGAACCCTACGGCCTTACCTTCTTTCCCGGAGATACACTGGTGCACAGAGTTCGTTATTTCGAGCGGGATGTGGAAGAATTGTCCGAAAGCTTTAAATCAAAAAGTCCGGTTAAAATAGCCAATGTGACGGGAGAAACAGGCCGGGAGGCCTCAGCTCAATTGTTTGAAAATATTTCCCGACTTACAGAAGAGATAGAAAATGAAAACAGGGTTGAGCAACAGGTTTCGTTGTTGATGGAACGTGGATTACATTACCTGGCTGTTCAAAATCTCAACAATGCCATCGACGATTTTAGTCAGGTTGTTGCTCTGGACAGTACCAATTATCTTGCTTTGTTTCAACGGGCTAATGCCCGTTACAAAATGGTGGAAACGGTGAGATCTTTTGAAGCCGAAGAAGCACCATCCGTAGAGCAACTGGATCTGAACGGTTCAAATGCTTCTTTGGGAAGCGCGGGCAACCCCGAGAAGTCTTCCATTCTTGATTATAACCTGATTATTGATGACCTCAACAAAGTAATCGAACTGGCGCCCGACTTCGAGTTTGCCTGGTTCAACAGAGCTTATATGAAGAGTCTTTTGCGTAATTTTGAAGCATCGGTGGAGGATTACTCCAAAGCCATTGAAATAAATCCCGATTTTGCGGAAGCTTATTTTAACCGGGGCTTGAACAGAATTTATCTTGAAAAGACTACTGAAGGAACCCTTGACCTGAGTAAAGCAGGTGAGTTGGGTGTTTATGAAGCATACAGTATTATAAAAAGGTACGGTTCTTTTGATACGGAATCTGAGTTGAAAGAGGAGGTGGGGAATGAGTAATGAATTGCCGGTAAATATGGACCTTGACAATGCGGAGTTTCGCAATGCCCTGCAATTAATCCAATATACCAATTCGTCGGTTTTTCTTACCGGACGGGCAGGTACGGGAAAATCAACATTTCTCAGGTACATTTGTGAAAATACGCATAAGAAGCACATTGTGGTTGCGCCTACGGGCATCGCAGCTATTAATGCCGGCGGGGTAACGATGCACTCATTTTTTAAGATTCCTTTTCGGCCTATTTTGCCAGATGACCCCGACCTTTCTACTAAAGATGGTCGTATCTTCGATTTTCTGAAATACAACAAAGAAAAAATTAAACTCATCCGGGAAACCGATTTGTTAATTATTGACGAGGTTTCCATGGTTCGGGTGGACATTCTGGACTTTATTGATCAGGTTTTGAGGGTGTACACCAAAAATAAAACGCTTCCTTTTGGCGGAAAGCAGGTGTTGATGGTGGGAGATGCATTTCAGCTTGAGCCGGTGGTTCGTTCCGACGACTGGAAGATCCTCAGTCGGTTTTATAAATCTCCTTTTTTCTTTTCAGCAAGGGTGTTTTCCCGTATTCCGTTGGTTCAGATTGAACTGGAAAAGGTTTACCGGCAGAATGATAAGGCCTTTGTTCAGATGCTGGACAAAATACGTGTGAATGCTGCGGCTCCTTCCGATATTACCAAAATCAACCAGCGTCTCGACAGGAGTTTTGAACCGCCGGTGAATGAGCTTTTTATCACACTCGCTACCCGTCGCGATACGGTCAATTACATCAACGATAAGAAGCTGGATGAGTTGGAGGGAAAACCGGAAACTTTTACCGGCGAAATTCAGGGAGAATTTTCAGAATCCAGTTTACCAACGCTCAAAGAATTGGTGGTGAAAGAGAATGCGCAGGTAATGTTTGTAAAAAACGACCCGCAAAAACGATGGTACAATGGTACACTTGGGTTGGTTGACGAAATTGGAGAAGACGGTATTTTTGTGCGCACAGAGGATGACCAGGTTCATCTGATTACACGTGAGAAATGGCTGAACCTGAGATATCGGTACGATGAAAAGAACAACCGGATTATAGAGGAGGAGATAGGGTCATTTACCCAATATCCACTTCGCCTGGCCTGGGCCATTACGGTGCATAAAAGTCAGGGATTAACATTTGATAAGGTCGTGGTCGATTTTAGTGGCGGTGCTTTTGCCGGAGGGCAGTTGTATGTGGCCTTAAGCCGATGCCGCTCGCTTGAAGGCATTGTGCTCAAGACTCCGGTAACTTCGCGCGATGTGATTGTTAATCCTCAGGTAACTCAGTTTGCCCGTTCTGCCAATGATCAGCATCTCATACAGGAAGAATTAAATAAGGCCAAAGCCGATGGCGCTTACATTTCGGCTTTGAAAAGCTTCCGTCAGGGAAACTGGCAGGAATCGGTTCATTATTTGGCCGAAGCAGTAAAATATCGGAAAGATGATATTGAAAGGCCCGAAATTCAACGATTTATGGCCTCTCAAATGGTTTTTGCCACCCGTTTGAAAGATAAAATTGCTTCTCTGGAGGAGGAACTCACTCAGCAACAGAAAAATGTGGACGAGTTTGCCCGTGAATACTTTCTGATGGCCAATGAATGCGAAGTGAAATTTAAGGATAAAAGAAGTGCCCTAGCCAATCTTAATAAAGCACTCAGTCTGAATCCCCGTTTTATTGATGCTCTGGTGCGACGGGGTACTATTCTTACCGAAACCGGGGATCTGGAAAATGCAGAGAAAGATTTTACCTCGGTACTGAAATTGCGCCAGCGTCATTTCGAAGCCCTTTGTGGAAGAGGGAAAGCCCGTTTTCATCTGCGACATTTCTCAGGTGCTTATCAGGATTTTCTGGAAGCTTCCAACATACAGCAATCCGATTCTGAAGTTTATAAGAATCTGGGCGATGTTTGTGCACGCCTGGGGGAGATGGATAAAGCACAGAATTATTGGAATATCGCTGCCAGCCTGGAGAACGAAGATTAAGATTCCGGGGTTTTGAATACCGGAATGGATATGTTGAACCGAATAGACAACAGCCGAATGGTAATAATGATGCCAACGGTCAGCAATTCGTTCAGGGCAACAGGAAAATCAAGCCATCTGAAGAGCAGATAAAACATAGCACCCGTTATACAGGCGGTTGCATATATTTCTTTGTGAAAGATTAAGGGCACTTCATTGGTCAGCGTATCACGAATAACCCCACCCACTACTGCTGATGTCATGCCCATAATAACGGCAACCGCAGGATTTACCCCCAAATTTAATGCTTTCTCCAGACCTATAATCGTAAATACTCCGATACCAATGGTGTCAAACAAAAATAAGGTTCTGCGCATTCTGGCCACAAAGCGCTTAAAAAAGAAAGTAATTAAAAAGCCGCTAAGAATGGCAATCAGATAAGTATATCCCTGAAGCCAGGTCACGGGCGAAACTCCAAGCAGCAAATCGCGGGTTGTACCACCCCCAATGGCTGTTACAACCCCAATAAACATAGCTCCGAATAAATCCAGCTTTTTTGTTCCCGCCGTAAGAACACCACTGATTGCGAATACGGCTGTTCCAATGTAATCGAGCCAGATTATGATATCTATATCCATTTGTTGACGGTTGTAAAAGTGATGGTTATGCTTTCAATTCTGATTTGGCCCGCAAAAATAAGGAATTATCCCAATAACTGAAGCGTTGCCTCCTTAACAACTTTTAAAGAACTTTTTCTTTAAATGAGATATATGAACATATAAAAATGTAGATGTTTTTATACTTTTGTCAGCAAATTAATCAGAAGATATGCAGAAAAAATATGTAATTATTGGAGGTGTAGCGGGTGGGGCTACTACTGCGGCACGCCTAAGGAGAATCGATGAGAATGCCGAAATTATTATGCTCGAAAGAGGGGAGCATATTTCCTATGCCAATTGCGGACTGCCTTACTATATTGGCGGGATAATTAAAGAGCGGGAAAAATTATTGGTTCAAACCCCCGAAAGTTTTGGCTGGCGTTTTAATATTGATGTACGTATTTTTTCGGAGGTTATTGATATTGATTCTGAAAATCAGACGGTTAATGTCCGGAATTTAAGATCGGGAAAGGAGTATTCCGAGCGTTATGACAAGTTGGTTTTGTCACCGGGCGCTAAACCCGTAAAACCACCTATTCCGGGTATTGGTCACAAAAATATTTTTACTCTTCGAAATGTGGATGATACCGATCGCATTAAAGCGTTTGTAGATGATGAGAAACCCCGTTCAGCCATCGTTGTGGGAGCCGGATTTATTGGGCTGGAAATGGCCGAGAATCTTCATCACCGGGGAATTAACGTGACGGTGGTGGAAGCTGCTCCGCAGGTGATGAACATGATGGATCCGGAAATTGCGGCTCTTTTGCATCAGCATTTTAAAGAGAAAGAAGTGGGTTTGTATCTGCAGGATGCCGTACAGGAGTTTCAGGACAATGGGAATGAGCTGAATGTGGTACTGGCAAGCGGAAATCGTCTGAAAGCCGATTTTGTGGTTTTGTCCATCGGAGTGAAACCGGATACTTCTCTGGCACAAAAAGCCGGACTGACACTGGGAGCTCGTGGAGGGATTCTGGTGGATGATTTCCTGCAAACTTCCAAAGAAAATATATATGCGGTGGGGGATGCCATTGAATTCCCGCATCCACTCACTGGTCAGCCGTCACTGGCTTTTCTGGCCGGTCCGGCCAACAAGCAGGGACGAATTCTGGCCGATAATATGGTGTACGGGCACAATCGTAAATATCGCGGGTCCATTGGAACCGCCATTGCCAAGGTTTTCGACCTTACGGCCGGAACAACCGGCTTGAGCGATAAGGCACTGGCTCAGGCCGGTATTTCATACCAATCGACGATTGTCAATGCCGGTAGTCATGCGGGGTATTATCCCGGTTCCACCAATATGGTGATGAAACTTTCTTTTAATCCCGAAAACGGAAAAGTTTTAGGTGCTCAGATTGTGGGTTACGGGGGTGTTGATAAGCGTATTGACATTATTGCAGCTGTAATTAAAAAGAATGGAGATATTTATGACTTACAGGAAATAGAGCATGCCTATGCACCTCCCTTTAGTTCAGCGAAAGACCCTGTTAGTCAGGCCGGTTACAATGCCGAGAATATCATGAAAGGATTGTTTTTGCCCTTGTCGCCCTATAAATTCCACGAATGGTCGCACTCTGACAGCTACCTGCTCGACGTCCGTACGCCTGATGAATACAGCCTGAATGCGGTTGAGGGATCGGTGAATATCGAATTGGACCAGATTCGGAACCGACTGGATGAAATTCCCCGTGACAAAAATCTTTACATTTTCTGTGGCGTGGGGTTGCGTGGATACGTCGCCACCCGAATCCTCAAACAGCATGGTTTCGAAAAGGTGTATAATCTTTCCGGTGGACTAAAGGTGTACCAATCGGCAATGGCGCCGCAAAGCAATCCTTTGAAGTTTAATGACTCTGATGAAGCAAAGCCTGTTGGAGCAGAAGAAAATGGTCATCTTCCACTTATTAAGGCAGATACACTTCAGGTCGATGCTTGTGGTTTGCAATGTCCGGGGCCGGTTTTGAAGTTGAAAGAAGAGATGGCCAAAATTGAACCGGGACAGGAGATGCAGGTAAAAGCCACCGATGCAGGATTTTACAACGATGTGGCTTCGTGGTGTAAGGTTACAGGTCATACCCTGGTGGGGCGATCGAAAAAGGGAGCCGAGATTACTGCCGTTATCCGAAAAAAGAAGGAAACTGCTGCAAATGAAAATGGGTTGAGTGCTTTGTCAGAAGGTCTTCGAACCATCGACCGGGGTGACAATAAAACCATTATTGTGTTTAGTGACGACCTGGACAGAGCCCTGGCTTCTTTTGTTATTGCCAACGGTGCAGCATCGATGGGGAAAAAAGTGACCATGTTCTTTACCTTCTGGGGATTGAATGTGATTAAGAAACAGCATAAACCCAGAACCCGAAAGGGAATGATGGATCGAATGTTTGGATTGATGATGCCCGGTCATGCAGGAAAACTGCCGCTTTCTACGATGAATATGGGAGGTATTGGACGCAGCATGATGAAACAGCGGATGAAAAGTAAGAATGTGGATGCCCTTGAGGTAATGATTGAAAATGCGAACCGAAGTGATGTTCAGATGATTGCCTGCCAAATGAGTATGGATGTGATGGGGGTGCGCAGTGAGGAACTGATTGACGGGGTTCGTATCGGCGGGGTTGCCAATTATCTTGAAGAGACAGAGTCGTCTAATTTGAATCTCTTTATCTGATAAAGTATCCTCTGATTAATAAAAGCAAAAGGCTGTCCGGGATTGGGCAGCCTTTTGTTTTTTGTTTATATCGGAGGATAGAACAACTTATTGATGGAGTTTTGTCCCGCCAATAAGAGTTGTTTGCTCCTGTTATACTCTACTTGTTGATAAAGAAAATCACACAATACCCGCAATCTTGCTCTTTCACAAAAATATTGTCTAAATTTGCTTATATGACTTTCTGATTATTCGACTGGCTATCTCAACTTGTTAAAAATCAATTTCTTTAAGATGAAATATTGTTTTTTCATATTTTCTGTGTTCTTTCTAACTTCATGCACCGATTATAAAGATTATGAAGGTGTACCCTTTGAAGAGAAAAATCCTCGTGACTGGGAGAATCCTTTGGTTAATGAAATAAACAAGGAAGCCCCCCGCGCCTGGTTTGTCCCATTTGCCAATCCGGAGGAAGTCAATGTCGACAATATTTGGGCATCTTCAATGGTTAAAACCCTTAATGGAGACTGGGCATTTCATCTTTCTCAGAATCCCGATGGGCGACCTTATTATTTCTATAAAGACGATTTCGATACGGAAGATTGGGAAATTATACCGGTTCCTTCCAACTGGGAGATGCAGGGACACGATTATCCCATTTACACCAACGCTCAATACCCTCATGCTAAAACACCTCCCCAAATTCAGGATCATTACAATCCTGTTGGTTCGTATAAACGCCAGTTTACAGTTCCTGATGAATGGGACGGGAAAAAAGTAATTCTTCATTTCGGAGCTGTCAGTTCGGCTATGTATATCTGGGTGAACGAACAGTTGGTCGGATTTAGTCAGGACAGTAAAACTCCTGCCGAATTTGACATAACCGAATATTTAAAATCCGGAGACAACAGTCTTGCCGTGGAAGTGTACAAATGGAGCGATGGGAGCTATCTGGAAGATCAGGACTTTTGGCGCATGGGTGGAATTACCCGTGATGTGTTTTTAATGGCACGCACGCCCCAGCATATACAGGATTTTCGCATCACATCCGATCTTTCAGAAGATTTGAAAAACGGACTTTTCGCGCTTGAATTGAATGTTGAAAATGCCTCGTTAGAGGAGCCTGTTCTGGTGGATGCCAATCTTTTTGATGGAAATAAACAGGTGGACTGTTTCATTGATGCGGTCGTGGATAGTTCGGTGAGGTGGAGTTCAAGTATTGAGAATGTTAAGCCATGGTCGGCTGAAATTCCCAATCTTTATCAGTTAAAGATTACATTGAAAGATGCCTCAGGGAATATTCTGGAGACGATTGTTCAGGATGTGGGTTTCAGGAAAGTAGAAATTAAGGGAAATACCTTGCTGATTAATGGAAAATATGTGAACCTAAAAGGGGTTAACCTTCATGAGCACCATCCGGTTACAGGTCATGTGGTCGATGAAGCCACCATGCTGAAAGATATTGAGCTGATGAAAAGCCATAATATCAATGCTGTTCGTACTTCTCATTATCCACAGCCTGAGCGGTTTTATGAACTTTGCAATCAATACGGGCTTTATGTGATTGATGAAGCCAATATTGAATCGCATGGCATGGGGTACGGCGCTGAGTCTCTTGCCAAAGACACTTTATGGATGGAATCGCATCTTTACCGAACCCGTAATATGTTTCAACGGGATAAAAATCAACCTTCGGTCATTATTTGGTCACTGGGAAATGAAGCCGGTGATGGTGTCAATTTTGCTAAAACCTATGATTATCTGAAGTCTGTAGATTCGTCCCGGCCTGTTCAGTACGAGCAGGCTCACGGAGGGCGTAACACCGATATTTATGCCCCCATGTATGCTTCCACTGAGCGTATGGAACAATATGTGCGTGAAGATGGCAGTAAGCCGTTGATTCAGTGTGAGTATGCACATGCAATGGGTAATAGCGTCGGCAATTTGCAGGACTACTGGGATGTGATAGAAGCTCATGAGTCCATGCAGGGCGGTTTTATCTGGGATTGGGTTGATCAGGGCTTGCTTACCACCAATGAAGACGGGGAGGCTTTTTTTGCTTATGGTGGTGATTTCGGTCCTGATACCGTGCCTTCGGATGGTAACTTTTGTCTCAACGGACTGGTGGATCCCGACAGAAAGGTTCAGCCTGCTCTTGAAGAGGTAAAAAAAGTGTATCAGTACATTAAATTTTATCCTGTAAATCTGTCCGGTGGTACGATTAAAATTGAAAATAACTATGTATTTCTCAACGCTGATATTTTTAATTTTGAATGGGAAATCAAAGGCGATGGGGAAGTGGTTAATTCAGGTAGCTTTGAAGGAGTGACTTTGCTTCCGGGTGAGCAGACCGGAGTGGCCGCTGATTTGGATTTTGATGTGGTTGCCGGTACCGAATATATGCTTAACGTCTGTGCCCGCTTAAAGGAACCAATGGGTGTTCTTCCGTCCGGAACTATTCTTGCCAGGGAACAGTTCAAACTGCCCATCTATGAACCTAACAAGGCGTTAGTAAAGCAACGTGTTTCTCTGAATATGGAAAGACAAAACAGTGATTCTTCCCTGGTTATTTCCTGGAACGATTTTGTGGTTGAGTTTAATATGGTGCGTGGCGAGATGGTGAACCTTCAGTACAACGGAAAAGAAATGTTGATAAAAGGGCCTGAACCATCATTCTGGCGGGCACCTACCGATAATGACTTTGGAAACGGCCTGCCCCGGAGGTCGCATATCTGGCGAAATATAGAGAAATACAGGAAGCTTTTATCGGCTGAGACAAAAGACCTGAAATACGGAACAGAGGTGGCATTTACCTGGAATTATTTCGATGAATATGAGCAGTTTACAGGTGCTTCTGAAGTGGTCTATGTGATTGATGCAAATGGAGAAATTGAAGTGACTCACCATTTTAAAATGGCATCCGATACCCTGCCCGAAATTCCCCGAATGGGCATGACTTTGGTGATGCCCCGGGAATTTGACCGGGTAAAATGGCTGGGCCGCGGCCCTCACGAATCCTACCAGGACAGAAAAACGGCAGCTTTCGTGGATGTTTGGTCCGGTTCTGTTGCCGGGCAATATCAGGCTTATCTTCGGCCTCAGGAGAATGGAAATAAAACCGATGTCCGCTGGATGAGTATTACCAATGAAGCCGGTGTTGGATTGCACTTCGAAGGAAAGCAATTACTGGAAGTTTCTGCACATCACAATTCTATGGAGGATTTTGAGTTTCCGGTTAATTCTGATTATGAGAAAGTTGAGCATCCGGATGGACATCGGCACACCACAGACATTGTTCCGCAGGATTTTACTTCGGTGGATATTGACCTCATGCAGTTAGGCGTGGGTGGCGATAATAGCTGGGGGGCCCTTACGCATGACAAGTATCGCCTCACAGAATCAGCGTATTCTTATGTTTTTGTTATAAAGCCGGTAAGGAAATAATTAATCTCTGAATTTGTTTCGCCTGATTAAGCCGAAACCAAATAATTGTGCATTTTTTGAAAATGAATAATAACCAGACAACGTGATGCTATCTGTCAGGTTATTAGGTTGCGGGTGTAAAAGATGATTATTCGAAAAAGTACAATGGTTTTCATTTCTACACCCATTCGTGTTTTGAGTTTATTAGAATTCAATAATACTTTTTGATAGTTTCAAACATTTTTCTCTATCTTGCACTGTTTTTGGCCTCAAAAACAGGAGTAAATGATAATTAAACGAGACCTAAATCTATCATTTATGAATCACAAAGAGAGAGTATTAACTGCTTTGAATCATGAAGAACCCGATAGGGTACCTGTTTTTTACTGGGCTGTACCTGAGTTCACGCAAAAAATGATGGCAGAATTGGGTTTTTCTGATGCTGACCAGCTTCTGGAACATCTTGATATTGATTTTCGCTGGGTAGAACCTTCTTACACCGGGCCCAAACTTGTCAATCATAAAAAAGGCCTGAAGAAAGATATCTGGGGCGTTGGTTATGAATTGGCAGGGCATGGAGACCTGAAATATTGGGAAGCCAGGCACTTCCCACTTCAAGGCATTTCTGACCCCGGGGCTCTTGAGCAATATCCCTGGCCAACGACCGGATTGTTCGACTTTAATTCCCTTGCCAAACAGTGTGGGAAGTATAAGGATTATGCCATTATGACGGCTCCGGGATACTCATCGCCAGGCCTTTTCAGAATAATTCAGCGACTGATTGGTCGGGATTCATTTCTGGATGTTATGATGTACAATCCCAGATTTTTTAAGGTTTTGGTGGATAAGGTGACTGAGTTTTATGTCGATTTTATTGAGAAGTTTTTCGCGGTAACCGGGGATAAGGTTGATTTTATTCGCATTGCTGATGATTTTGGAGCCAGCAGCGGGCTTATGATTAGCAACGAAAACTGGAATAACTATTGCAGGCCGGCCATTGAGCAGTTTGTTGAGTTGCCACGGCAATTGGGCGTTAATTTTTATATGCACAGCTGCGGGGCGGTTCGGAAACTGCTTCCCGAGTTTATTTCATTGGGAGCCGATGTTTTGGATCCGATTCAGACCAGGGCGGAAGGGATGAATCCTCAGGGACTTAAAAAGGATTTTGGCCAAATGATTACTTTTTCGGGCGGACTGGATGAAGAGTTACTGCTTCGCAAATCTACACCGGAGCATATAAAAGAAGGCGTACGCGAACTTATTGAAACAATGGCTCCCGGAGGCGGATTTGTTATTGGCCCCTCACATAAGTTAAAGGTTGAAACGCCGGTTGAAAATGTTCTTGCCATGTATGAGGCGGTGAAAGATTATTCCCTGAAACATCCCTGATGATATTTTAGCCTCCCCTGAATTTTGAGAATTTGGTGGCTTGCGCGTTAGGAGGATGCTCCATCCAGTCCTAACACGGGGGCCACTTTTTTCATGGCTTCAATTGTTTCTTCTATTAATTCACTGATGTCCATTTTCAACATTTCAGCGCCTTTTAGTATGATATTGCGATCTACGCCCGCTGCAAATTTTTTGTCTTTCCATTTTTTCATGACCGATTTCACTTTCAATTCATGGATGTTTTTATCGGGGCGAACCAATACCGATGTAGTTACCAATCCGGTTAGTTCATCAGTAGCGTAAAGTACCTTTTCCATGATGTGTTCGGGTTGCGTATCACTGCAAATTCCCCAACCATGGCTCACAACTGCTCTGATGTAATCTTCCGGCCATTCATTCTCCTCCAGAATTTTGCGAGTCATTGTGCAGTGTTGGTCAGGAAATTTCTCGTAATCCAAATCATGAATCAGCCCAACGATCGACCATTTTTCCGTGTCTTTATTGAATTTTTCGGCAAAATATTTCATGACGCTTTCTACCGCAATGGCATGCTTATAAAGGCTTTCACTTTGATTGTACTGTTTAAATAATTCTAAGGCGTTTTCTCGTGTTGGTTTCATAATATTTTGCGTTTGATAGTTTTTTTATCTCGGGTTTAAATATCAATACTTCGTTAAACTTTTGCAATATGCTGCAAACAACTGGTTTGCACTCAAAGGTGTTTGTTTGTTAAAATTCGGTATATCAATATTTTACGAAACATCTTAAATCTTATATTTAAAAATCTAACGATCTATTGAATAT
>Ga0163219_100243_pt1 | contig 15222 bp, 16 predicted proteins | sample MSEWel2016_04_06_FD_113150 | JGI IMG/M metagenome (GOLD analysis project Ga0163219, IMG submission 113150) | Subsurface microbial communities from deep shales in West Virginia, USA - MSEEL Well Study Marcellus 3H_2016_04_06 ...
CTTAGGGATTGTTACGAAATAACTTGCCGCTTTAGACTTGTTTTTTTGCCCTTTAACTTCCTTGAAAATCCATTGAATAGCTCGCTATTCGCTGTATTTTCTAGTCGATTCATAACAAAATAACTTCGTTAAATCTGTCAATTTATTTCATTACAAACCCTTAATATTTATTTTATGTAGCGGGTTGTTGTATTTTTATTGATCGTTTTTTTTTCAGTGAATGGTCTTTTTTCGCAAAATTGGTTGACTGATCTTGATGATGCTAAAGAAATTTCTAAAGCGAAGGAGTTTCCTATTTTACTTGTCTTTTCAGGTTCAGACTGGTGTGGTCCTTGTATTAAATTGGATCGGAATATTTGGCAAACCACTGAGTTTATTGATTATTCAAAAGATCATCTTATTCTGTTACGGGCCGATTTTCCCCGAGGCAGGGATAATCAACTATCTGCCGAACAAATGAAAAAGAATGAGGCTCTCGCGGAAAAGTATAATACGCGGGGGTTCTTTCCATTGGTTGTTTTGTTGGATTCAGACGGAAATGTCTTGGGGACTACCGGGTATAAGGATGTTTCTGCGACCGAATACATAAAGATTCTGGAATCATTAAAATGAGTTGGCAGTGAAAAAGGAGCTGTTTCTTTTTTTAGCCCTTTTGTTTTCTTTGCAAGGGTTTTCGCAAGATAAAATTTTTACCCGGGTATGTAAACTGATGGGGTCACGCTATGAGATTTCTGTAGTTGCTCAATCGGGCGTTAAAGGCGATGAATACATTGAGATGGCAATTTCTGAAATTGAGCGTATTGAAAAAATAATTTCTTCCTGGCGGCCGGATTCAGAAACTTCCAGAATAAATATGGCTGCAGGAGTTCATCCTGTGAAAGTGAGTGAAGAATTGTTTGGCTTGATTCAACGATGTCTGAAATTGTCTGAAATTACCAGTGGCGCTTTTGATATCTCTTATGCAGCGATGGACAGAATCTGGAAATTCGATGGCAGCATGACGCAGATGCCAACTCCTGAAGAGGTGGCTGCATCGGTTAAGAATGTGGGATATCAGAATATTGTTTTGGATGAAGAAAACCGTACTGTTTTTCTCAAAAAAGAAGGGATGAAAATAGGTTTTGGCGCAGTAGGAAAGGGATATTCTGCAGATCAGGCCAAAAGTCTTTTGATGAGCTACGGGGTTAAAGGGGGGATGATTAATGCTTCGGGCGATCTTACGGTCTGGGGCGAACAACCTGATGAGAAACCGTGGATTGTCGGGATTACCAACCCCCTGAATAAGAATAAGGTTTTTTCCTGGTTTCCCATACTTGATGGAGCAGTGGTGACTTCCGGAGATTATGAAAAGTTTGTTGTTTTCGATGGCAGAAGGTATAGTCATATTATAGATCCCCGAACAGGTTATCCTTCCCAGGGGCTTGTGAGTGTCACTGTTTTTGCCCCGAAGGCAGAACTTGCGGATGCGCTTTCTACTGCTGTTTTTGTGATGGGGGCAAATGTGGGATTAAATCTGGCGAATCAGATCAATGGTGTGGATTGTGTGTTGGTAACTCAGGAGGGGGAAATTTTGAAATCCGGAGATGTCCAAATTAGCAGGGAAAAACCAGGGAACTGAAATTATGGGAATGCAGAGGAATGAAGGTGAAATTAATTCCAGACCGTTCTGCTTTTGAAATAATGATTATGTTATTTATTCCTAAAATCTTATAAGGATGAAATATTTTAAATTGGTTGTGTTTATTATTTTACTGACCGGATGTACAACGGTAAAGGAATATCAGAAGGTGTACATAAATGATTCCGATATGGAGCTCTCTGCCTCCCCGAACCAGCGGTTTGAAACCAATTTTCAGGTTTACAGGGAGGGAGCTGCCGGCGCCAATGGGGGAAAAACCGGTGGAGGCTGCGGTTGTAATTAGTGCCGGCAAGAAAACTAAGGAATTTCAAGTCTTGATAAGAAAGTGCCAAATACAAAGTCTGCCCCGATTTTTCTTCTGGGCAGTAGTTGGTGTTTTCTTGCAAAGACTAATTAAATTTGGTCTGAAAATTATGTTCTTTTAGGAAAATAAATGATGAAGTTAAGTATTGTAATTTTGATTGTATGTTTTGGGACTTTTCTTCAGCAGATTAACGCCCAGGAAAATGATTCCACTTTCTTTTATAAACAAAAAGTGCTGGAATCAACCGAGGTTGATTTGTTGATGAGTTATTATACCCAGGAAGGAACCCATTCGGCTGTGGGGGGTGGCGTTGGAACAGAGGAACTGTCTGACGGAACTCCTACCATAGTTGTAAGAGTGCCGCTGAATGCTGATGATGTTCTAACTTTTGATGTGGGGATTTCTGCCTATACATCGGCTTCTTCCAGTAATATTAATCCGTTTAATACCGGTGCTTCACAAGGAGAGGATGATGATGAATATGATTTTTCTTCTGATGGCCCGACGGGAAGTCCCTGGGTGGCTTCTTCCGGTGCTTCCCGCAGTGATGTGCTGGCTGCCGGGCATATCAGTTATGCTCATCAATCTGATGACCGAAATTTTATCTGGGGCTTGAATGGAGATGTTTCCAATGAATATGATTATACCTCAATTGGTTTTGGCGGGCAGATTGCCCGACTCTTTAATGATAAAAATACGGAAATTGGATTGAAAGGGCAGGTTTATTTGGATACATGGAAACCCATATATCCAACAGAGTTGCATGAATATGAGCGCTATGGCTCCAATTTTCTGAATCAGGGATATTTTAGTGGTGTGGATGTGTTAAATCTGAATGGTGCGGTGACAGGCTTGTATCGCCCGGATGATTTTAGTTCTATTTCCGATGAGAAAAGAAATTCATATTCAATGTCTTTGTCATTTTCTCAAATATTTGGCAAACGCTTTCAGGCATCAGTCTTTTTAGATCTGATTCAGCAATCAGGTTTGCTTTCTACTCCTTATCACCGGATGTATTTTGCCGATAAGGAGGACTATTTTGTTGGTGAGGCAGCGGATATTCCCAATTATTCTTCACCGACCAATCGGGGTGTTTTTCATCTGGCTGATGATATTGAACGAATGCCGGATACACGGTTTAAGACACCTGTTGGAGCCAGAATGAACTATTATATCAGTAATACCTTTGTGCTTCGCTCATATTACAGATATTATCAGGATGACTGGGGCATGGATGCCCATACTATGGAAGTTGAATTGCCGGTAAGATTGTTTCAGGGGTTTTCTGTTACTCCGGCTTTCAGGTATTATACCCAGACGGCGGTTGACTATTTTGCAGGGTATGAGCAGCATTTATCAATAGAACAGTACTATACTTCGGATTATGATTTGGCCTCTTTTAATTCCAAACAATACGGGCTTGGATTGAGTTATACCGATATTTTCACAAAGCTGCATATAAGCAAATTTGGGATGAAAAACATTTGGACTAAATTTAGTCACTACGACAGGTCAGATGGCCTCTCAGCGAATATTATATCGTTTGGAGTGAGGTTTGTGATGGATTAATGCTCAGAAAGTAATTTTTTCACTACTGTGCGACGGCATTTTTTGTTTACTTTTTTTTGCTGTAGAAAAAAAGTAAAAGCCCGCGCGGCTTGAGCGCAAAAAGTTAAACGCTTTTTTTGTCAGACAGTAGTGTAATTTTTTTTATAAAACAAAAACGGGGCTTTAAAAAATGAAGCCCCGTTTTTGTTTTTGTATATTTCTCAATCTCCCGAATAGCGGAACCATTTCCACAATTCCTTGTAATCCACTTTTTTACCGTACATAAGAATCCCTACGCGATAAATTTTTCCGGCAAACCAGGTGGTGAAGAGGAAACCTCCTACCAGCAAGGCCATGGACAACATTAGCTGCCAAAGCGGGACATCAAATGGAATGCGGGCCATCATAACAATGGGCGAGGTAAACGGTATCATGCTGAACCAAAAGGCCACATCACTTCCGGGATTACGGAAGGTCATCATAGCCACATAAAGTGATATGATGATGGGAATTGTGATCGGAAGCATGAATTGTTGCTGGTCGCTTTCGTGGTCGATGGCTCCTCCGATGGCTGCAAACAATGCCGAGTAAAGCAAATATCCGCCAAAGAAGTAGAAAATGAACAACAGCAGGGTTTTCAATGGTTCAAGACTATTTACCATTTCAAGAATGCTGTTGAAATTAAATCCTTCCTCCATGGAAGCCATTTGTTCAGCGGCTTCCGGATTCTGTCCCTGCATCATTTCTATTTGAGTCTGAGCTCGGGTTGGCATCTCGGAATCAGGAAAAAATGCAGCTTTCACACCTGTGACAATCAAAATGGTTAGTACTGCCCACAATAAAATCTGGGTGAGAGCAACCATCGCAATACCCAGAATTTTTCCCATCATCAGCTGAAATGGCTTAACAGACGAAATGATGACTTCAACAATCCGTGAAGTCTTTTCTTCCATGACACCCCGCATTACCTGTGTGCCGTAAATAAAGATGAACATATACGACAGAAACGCAAAGGCCATACTGACAAACATGGTCAGTTCGGCCGAACTTTGCTTTTCACTGCCGTCGTCGCCGATTTTTACTGTAGAAATATTGATGTCAATCTGATTCAAATCTGACACAATGTTTTCCAGACCATCAACTTCATAGGATTGCAGTTTTTGACTTTTGAGGTGTTCTCTCAGGCTTCGTTGCACATATCCTTTTGCATCCATCGTAATTTGAGAATCGGAATACAATTTGATGGCATCCGGTTGTTCCAGCAGGTTGTCCTGTATCACCAGATAGGCATAGTAACCGGATTCTTTGAATTCATTTCTTACTGTCTCTTCAGCATTTTCCTGCAGGAATTCAAATTTCAGCAGTTCCGTGTCCTCTATCTGCCCTGAGTACAGGTTGGTATGGTCAATTACCGCAATGGTTTTTACCTCGTCATCTTCCATGCTGGCCAACCATGCCGGAACAACCATTAGCGCTGCAAACAAAATGGGGCCCAGAATGGACATGACGATAAAACTCTTTTTGCGAATGCGGGAAAGATATTCCCGCTCTATAATCAATGATATCTTGCTCATGAGTCCTGGTTTTGGGAGGGTTGTTCTTTCTGATTAACTACCTGAATAAAAACATCGTTCATGCTGGGAAGCAGTTCCTGGCAGCTATGAATGGTACAATGATTCATGATGCCGGAAAGAACCTGATTCAGCGATTGTTCCTCATTTATTTTTACCTGAGCCTCAAAGTGATTATTGACAGATTTCAGGCTTCGCAATTCAAAGTTGCTCTTCAGAATCTTCTCTACTTCTTCAGGTTCCTCCGAAAAGTCGATGTGAACAAGGTTCTGGCGATAGCTTCTGCGAATTTTTTCAGTGGGCCCTTCTATCATTGCTTTTCCATTGTTGATGAGAGTGATGTGGTCGCATAACTCTTCTACCGATGACATGTTGTGGGTGGAGAAAATGATGGTGGCGCCTTTTTTCTTGAGTTCCAGAATTTCCTCTTTCAGAAGAGTGGCATTTACGGGGTCGAATCCGCTGAAGGGTTCGTCGAAAATCAACAGTTGTGGTTCATGAAGAATGGTTACAATAAACTGAACTTTCTGGGCCATTCCCTTCGACAGTTCTTCCACTTTTTTATCCCACCATCCTTGAATCTCAAATTTCTCAAACCAGTATTTGAGCCGTTTGAGGGCATCATTTCGTGACAATCCTTTAAGCCGTGCAAGATAGACAGCCTGTTCTCCAACTTTCATTTTCTTGTACAGACCACGTTCCTCCGGAAGGTAGCCTATTTTCATTACGTCAGAGTTGCTGATGGGCTTGCCGTTAAGTAAGAGGGTTCCCTCGTCAGGACCGGTAATCTTGTTTATTATCCGGATTAAGGTGGTTTTCCCGGCCCCGTTTGGGCCCAACAGACCATAAATGCTGTTGTCGGGAACCGAAATATTTACATCGTTAAGGGCCAGGTGATTGGCAAATCGTTTTACGATGCCACTGGCTTCAAGAAACGCCATACGCTTATGGGTTTAGGTTGAACAATTAGTTGTTTTGATAAATTGTTTGGATTTGAAATCCAAAGTTCTCAATTGTCCAAATTTAGTTAATATTTAGAGACTTTTAAAAGGTTTTTTTGTGTTGCATGACGAACGGCAATTCAAAATTCGTAACGCAGCAAATAGTCCGTTACAATAGTCCGCTAAGCTTTTGTAATCGCCTAAGACTTAATTGCTTGCAATCTCTCGGGCATCGGTCATAATAGTCAGGTTACCAATATTATAGGATTCCTCTTGAATCTTATATCTATAAATCTAACGATCTATTGCTTTATGGACAGACACCAATTACCTTCCTCGTGGGACAAGCACAATACCATACTCTTTTTCAATAAACCGGAAGTAGTAATACAATTTATAGTTGAGTTCCAGCCCGTAGTCTGTATTTGGGTCATAGTCGATGTGCGTTTCGTAAAAATCGCCATAACGCAGGGGGTTGTTGTGTCGATTGTTCCACTCTGTAACATAAAGGTGGTTCCAGTTTTCGTAATATTGCTGTGAGTAATAGTTGGCAGGTGGCTGCGTGGCAAGCCAGGACTCAAACCCGGAATCCATGACGATGAGTTCATATTCGGTTGAGTCTTCCTGTGCTGTAGAATCCTCTTTGATAAGTTCCACTTTTTGATTGGGAACTTCCGTTTTTTTCGTGGTTTTGCATGAATTCACGCAAAGAGTGGTCAGAACTCCTGCTGAAATTGTCAGCAGGAAGAAAGAGACTGATAAATGGCTTTTTGCATTGAATGTTTTCATAATATCGGGGTTTGGTAACACAATGTCTTAAAATATAACCCGCCGGAGAATTTGTCAAGAGGTGGGTTGGTATATTCAGTGCTCTGAGTTTTTCTTTTTTTATGGCATCACCCGGTTGCATCCTGCCCAATTGGTTTCAGACCTTTGGCCCGGTTTTTTCCAATGAAGTGATGGTTTGATGAATAACTCAGTTGCTCCATGCCCCATGCTCCATGCCCCATGCTCCATGCGTTTTTTTCACTTAGATATTCGAACCTCAGGATATTTCTGTATTTGCACCAACGACAAAATTTTTAATGTCAAAGACTTCCCTTGGTGCTGGGTAGCTGTTTGTTGAGGTAATCCTTTCGGATGGCAGCTCTCAGAGCCCGGGCGAGACCTTTGAAAATGGCTTCTATTTTATGGTGCTCATTGGAGCCTTTGGCTTTAATGTAAAGGTTTGCGGCGGCTGCGTCCGAGAAACTTTTGAAGAAATGGATGAACATTTCTGTAGGCAAATCGCCTACTTTTTCTCTTTTAAATTTTGCTTTCCAAACCAACCAGGGGCGTCCTCCAAAATCCAGCGCTACATGTGCCATACAATCATCCATGGGAAGAGAAAAGCCATATCTCTCGATACCTCTTTTATCGCCCAGGGCTTTTCTGAATGCTTCCCCCAGAGCCAGAGCGGTATCTTCAATGGTGTGGTGTTCATCCACATGCAAATCTCCGTTAACCCTGATGGTGAGGTCGCAGCCCGAATGTCGTCCGATTTGTTCCAGCATGTGGTCGAAAAAGGGAAGTCCGGTGTGTATGTCGCACGTTCCGGTGCCATCAAGATTCAGGTTTATACTGATTTCTGTTTCTGAGGTATTTCTTTTAACGGTGGCTGTGCGCTCCTTCACGAACAGGTAATTGGCAATTTCGGTCCAGTTTTCCGAACACAAAGCACAAGTGTCTTTAAGATCCTTTTGGTTTAGCTCCGATTGAGCTTCTTCTTCCTTTTTCAAAAAGATTCCGCGGCATCCCAGATTTTTTGCCAGTTCAATATCTGTAATTCGGTCTCCAATGACAAATGAACCCTGCATATCGTACGGGCCGTTCATGTATTCTTTCAGCATAGCTGTTCCCGGTTTGCGTGTTGGAGCATTGTCTTCGGGGAAAGAGCGGTCGATGTAAATTTTTGCAAATTCTATTTTTTCTCCTTTCAGGGTATCCAGCATTTTGTTTTGTGCCGGCCAAAAAGTGTCTTCGGGGAATGAATCGGTTCCCAAGCCATCCTGATTGGTTACCATCACCAATTCGAAATCCAGATTTTTGGCAATCCGGGCCAGGTTGGTGATCGCTCCCGGGAAGAAATCCAGTTTTTGGAGACTGTCCACCTGATAGTCAGTTGGCGGTTCTTTTATGATGGTTCCATCGCGGTCGATGAATAATACTCTTTTTAAGGCTGGCTTATTGCTCATTGTTTTATGGTTTATTTTCCTTGTTAACAAAGGTTGTAAAATTATAGCTGATTCCGCTTATCGTTTTTCTAACCATTTTTTGAGATGCTCCGTCCATTCAAACGCCGGGCTTTCTTTTCTGAATCCAAATCCATGTCCTCCCTCCGGTAAAATGACCTCGTGTACCGGTATATTGTAGCTGCGCAATGCTTTAGCGTATTGTGTGGTGTTTTCTGCAGGAACTGAGCGATCGTCAATGGCATGCAGAATGAAGGTTGGAGGTGTTTGGGCATTCACTTGTTTTTCGAGCGAGAAAAGCTCGATTTGATTGCTCTCCGGATATTGACCCAGCAGTGCTTCTCTTGACCCTTCGTGGGTTAGTTTGTCGGTCATGGAAATTACCGGATATATTAAAATGGAAAAATCGGGTTTTGCTGACAAACATGCTTTGCTGAAAGGGAAATCATGATTGAAAAGGGTGGAGGCGGATGCTGCCAGGTGCCCTCCTGCCGAGAATCCCATAATTCCAATTTTTGAGGAATCCACATTCAGTTTTGCTGCATTTTTGCGGACTGTAGAAATGGCCTTTCTGGCATCAGAAAGAGGAATGGTGGAGGGGTTTTCAAAAAGGGTTTCGTCGGGTAATCTGTATTTTAATACAAACGCCTGATATCCCATTTGTGAAAGCCATTGGGCCACCTGTTTTCCTTCATGTTCATAGGCCTGATAGCGATATCCACCTCCCGGACAAATGATGATGGCGGGTTTCGGATTATCTGATTCTGACCTGTAAAACCAAAGTTCCGGATTGGTTACTTTGCTCACAATTGCTGAACCGCTTGAAGAGGTTGTCCATTCTTCTTCCACGCCGGATGTTATGTTTCCCGGAGGTGTGCTCTGGTAGAGTGGAATAATTTTATCCTGTGCTCTGGTATTCAGCATGCCGGTTACAAGTATTACAACTGTTAAAAGAATGCGCATAATAAAGTCTTTTGTGGTTACGCGGAAAAATAAAAGGGAAATGCTGATGGAATCCGTTTTGTTGACTGAAGGATTAAAAATCAGCCAGCGCATCAATCAATTCCCTGTTCTCTTCCGGGGTTCCAACGGTAATGCGAAGGCAACCTTCACACAGGGCTACATTGGAACGGTCTCGAATGATGATTTTCCTGTCCACAAGATAATTATAAATTTTCTTTGGTTCAGGTGTTTTCAGTAAAACAAAATTGGCGTCAGTAGGATAAATCTTCTGTACAAATTTTTTTGTTTTGAGAATCCCTATCAGCCTGGTTCTTTCCTCAAGAATCGCTTCAACCCATTGTTGCATTTTATCATTTTCCTGGAGCAAGTCCAGCGCTTTTTGCTGGGTAAGAATATTTACGTTGTATGGATATTTTATCTTGCTAAACACGTTTATTATATTGCTCTGTGCAAATGCCATGCCCAGTCGTATGCCTGCCATTCCCCATGCCTTGGAGAAAGTTTGCAAAACCACCAGATTGGGATATTGTGAAAGCTTTTTCAGCCAGCTTTTATCAGGGGCGAAGTCAATATAGGCTTCATCCAGCACAACAATCCCTTCGAAACCATCCAGAATTTTTTTCACATCCTCCTGCCGGAAACAGTTGCCAGTGGGATTGTTCGGAGAGCATAGGAAAATGATTTTTGTATGCTCATCGGTTGCACTCAGAAGGGAATCGGTGTCCAGTTCAAAATCGTTTGTCAGAAGGACTTTTTTAACCTTAATGTTATTGATATCGGCGGCTACCTGATACATTCCATAGGTCGGGGCAATGGAAACAATATTGTCGGTTCCCGGCTCGCAAAAGGCTCTGATAACAATGTCTATGGCTTCGTCGCTTCCGTTTCCCAGAAAGATGTTTTCGGGAGTAACTCCTTTTATTTCAGCAATTCTCTTTTTCAATTCGCGCTGATGAGGATCCGGGTATCTGTTGTAGGGTGCGTTGAATGGGTTCTCATTGGCATCAAGAAAGACTGCTGCTTCGCCGCTATACTCATCACGTGCTGAAGAGTAAGGTTTTAAATTACGGATATTTGGGCGTAATAACTCGTTAAATGGCTTCATGGTTTTTTAGGCTAAACTTGTTTAGATATGTTCTGATGATAACGGCTACTTTAAGCTGCTCAGTCTTAGCGAGACAGCCATTTTGTGTGCGTCCAGGTGTTCTGCATCAGCCATGGTCTCAATTACCGGTCCAAGTTTTTGGAGGCCTTTTTGCGAAATCTCCTGAAAGGTAATTTTCTTGCAGAAGCTGTCCAGATTCACGCCGCTGTATGCACGGGCATAACCGTAAGTTGGCAAAGTGTGATTGGTTCCTGAGGCATAGTCTCCGGCACTTTCCGGTGTGTAGTTTCCAAGGAAAACAGAACCCGCATTGTTGATTTTCTCTGCTGCAGTTTCGTAATCCCGAACTGAAAGTATCAGGTGTTCAGGGGCGTAGATATTGGTGAATTCCAACATCTCATCAATGTTTTTGAGCAGTATCATTCGGCTGTTTTCCAGGGCTTTTCTGGTGGTTTCGGCCCGGGGTAAAAGTTGCAATTGCTGCTCTATTTCCTCTTTTACAGAATCAGTCAGACTTTCTGAATTGGTAACCAGAATGGCCTGACTGTCGGGCCCGTGTTCTGCCTGGGAGAGCAGGTCTGAAGCCACAAAGGCGGCATTGGCACTTTCATCTGCCATGACTTCTACCTCCGATGGGCCTGCAGGCAAATCAATGGCCACCCCGTCAAGGGTAATGAGCTGTTTGGCTGCTGTGACATAGCTGTTGCCGGGTCCGAAAATTTTGTCAACCGCCGGAATGGTTTCGGTGCCATAAGCCATTGCGGCGATGGCTTGTGCTCCACCCACTTTGTATATTTTCGTTACTCCTGTGAGGTGGGCTGCAAAAAGAATGGCCGGATGAATATTCCCGCTTTTGTCGGGTGGAGTGCACAACACTATTTCTTTGCATCCTGCTATAGCAGCCGGAATAGCAAGCATCAGGACAGTGGAGAACAGCGGAGCGGAACCTCCGGGGATGTAAAGACCTACTTTCTCGATGGGTGTGCTGCGTTGCCAGCAAACAACTCCGGCAGAGGTTTCGACTTTCTTGACCGGTTGTTTTTGGCTCTCGTGGAATTTACGGATGTTGATAACAGCTTCATTGATGGCTCCTTTCAGATTGCTTTTTACATCCATGCAACCTTTACGAACCTCCGCTTCGGTGACCCGGAAAGATTCTATTTCCACTCCGTCGAAACGGGAGGTAAACTCCTTAAGAGCCTTATCCCTGTTCTTTCTGACAGCTTCAAGTATGGGGCGTACTTTTTCCAGCACGTCCTGTTGATTGCTGACACCCCGTTTAATTAGTGTATTCCACTGTTCCCGGGCCGGATATTTGAATACTTCCATAGTGTTGGATAATAAAGAATGAGTTTGGCAAAAAAAAGGTTCTTTTCAGGCCTGGCTCAAAAATTACAATATCATTTTTTCGATGGGTATTATCAGAATTCCCTGTGCACCATTTTTTTTGAGTTGACCGATTACTTCCCAGAAATGATCTTCTTTGATAACCGAATGCACGCTGCTCCATCCTTCCTGTGCCAGGGGCAAAACAGTGGGACTCTTCATTCCAGGCAATATTTCAATGATTTGATCCAGGTTGTCATTTGGAGCGTTCAAAAGAATGTACTTATTGCTGTTGGATGCCATTACCGCGTTGATGCGGAAAATCATTTGTTCCAGAATGGCCTTTTTTTTGGGTGACAGGCTCCCGTTTGAAACCAAAACGGCCTGGGAATCCATTACTTTCTCCACTTCTTTGAGGTGGTTGGCTACCAGGGTACTTCCCGAGCTCACAATGTCAAAGATGGCATCGGCGAGACCAATCCCGGGGGCTATTTCTACAGAGCCTGTAATTTCATGTATTTCGGCATTAATGTTTTTCTCGGCAAAAAACTTCTTTAGAATTTCGGGATAGGAAGTGGCAATTTTTTTGTTTTCGAACCAGGAAAGATCGGTGTATTCCATCTCTTTTGGAATGGCCAGGGATAACCGGCATTTACTGAACCCCAGTTCTTTTTCGGTGGTCAGTTTGAAGCCTTTTTCCACCAATTCGTTCTGCCCCACAATTCCGATGTCTGCTACTCCGTCTGCTACTGTCTGCGGAATGTCATCATCCCGAAGGAAAAGAACCTCCATGGGAAATTTGGTAGCTGATGCAACTAACCGACCGTTTCCCAGATTGAATTTGATGCCCGCTTCCTTCAGCAGGTCACGGCTGTCTTCAAATAAACGTCCTTTTTTCTGTAATGCAATTCTGAGTCTTGTTTCCATGTTATTTTAAGTTTTTAATTTTCCAGTTTTTCCCCATCGGGCAACAAAAAAGGCTTACCCCAACGAGGCAAGCCTTTTTTAGTTATATTATTGCATAGTACAACCAGCCCACCCTCGCTATGTGAGGTAGAAATGATGATGAGCATGATGGTGTACTGAAAAAATCATGTTTTTTATCGGTTTTTGATAATAATCTGATGCAAAAATAGGTGCTTTTGAGATAAAATCAAATTTTTCTGTGATAATTTTTATTGGGACGGGATTAAGCCTAAAGTCCGGCATGTCGCGCGTATTGTTTATCTTCTGCTTTAATGTGATTGGAAATCCAGTTTTTGATAAAGTTTGTTACCTCGATAGACAAGAGCATTTTTCCGGTGGTAAACTTCTCATAAAATTCTGTTGCCTTCTCAATGAACTCCCTGTGTTCCTGTTGATGTCTTTCCAGACCCGGAAACCGGATGGAGCGCATATACTCTTCTTCATTGGCGAAATGTATTTTTGCGTAATCCAAAAGTCCCTTTATCAGACTTGCCAGCTTCTCTTTTGGGCTGCCGTCTGCCAGCCCCTGGTAGAAATCGTTCAGTAATTTAAAAAGGCTCTGGTGTTCACTGTCTATTTGTGGTTGGTTAAGAAAGTATTCTTCACTCCATTGTAGCATAATAGTTGTACTTAAGTGTTAGTCTGGTTAAATATTATTGGCAAATCTGGCGTAATTCTGGTCTGTACCTTTAATGTGATTAATCAGCCATGTTTTCAGGAAATTGGTTACTTCCAGCGACAACACCATTTTCCCGTTTTTTATCTTTTCGTGAAACTCAGTGATTTTGGCTACATAGAAGTCGTGCTTTTTCTTGTGTTCCTCAAAATCCGGGAAGTTGATGGATTTCATATACTTCTCTTCACTGGCGAAGTGATATCTGGTGTAAGCAAGCATGGCATCTACCAGTTCAACTAATTTTTCCTTTGATTTACCATCTTTTAATCCCTCATAGAAATCGTTGAGAATGGCAATCCATTTTTGGTGCTCCAGATCGAGGGGTTCATGACCAACAGAAAGGTCTTCAGTCCATTTAAGCAGCATAAGTTTAATATTAGAAAGTGAAACATTTGCGTGGGAGGGAGGCTGTAAAAATACAAATTTTAATGAGGAGAGGGATCCTTAAGCAAGTAAAATTCAGGTAAAAATAACTTTGCCATGAGGTTCTTCCCTTAGGGTTTGTAATGAAAAATTCCTGACAAGTATAATAATTGGTGAAAATCGTTACTTTTGTGTTTGGTAGAAAACCTGATTTATATAAAATTCTTTATAAGAATTTCTTTTTTACCAGTTTCAATAGAAAAAAGAGATTTTATGCGAATTCTTCAGTTTGTGCCCAATACGCTTACCAGCCTGAATTTGTTTTTTGGCGCTGCCGGCATGATGCTGGCCTTTCAGGGAAGACCCGATCTGACAGCCTGGTGTATCTTAATTGCCGCCTTTTTTGATTTTACCGATGGCTTTGCTGCACGAATGCTGAAGGCTTATAGTGATATTGGGAAGGAACTGGACTCTTTGGCTGACTTAATCAGCTTTGGACTTGCACCGGCGGCTGCTTATATTAGCTTGTTGCATTTTGGAATTAGCGGGAGCTGGGAATTACGATTTTTTAATCAGGGTTTGTCTGTTCAAATCATTTTGCTAATTCCTTTCATTTTAACTGTTTTTTCTGCTTTACGTTTGGCTAAGTTTAATATTGACACCCGCCAGACAGAGTCTTTCCTGGGGCTTACTACCACTGCGACCGGGATGTTTTCGGTCTGCTTAATTCATTTAATTTATACTCGTGGTGGAGACTGGGAAATGTTGGCAACTCCCTGGTTTGTTTTTCCGGTAATCGGAGTTTTTTCTGCTTTATTGGTCAGCGAGATACCTATGTTTTCTTTGAAGTTTAAGGATTTTCATTTTCAACGTAATCTTTCCAGATACCTGTTGATTTTCATTGGAGCCGTCTCTCTTATTGTTTTTGGAATTGGTGGAATTGCTTTTACTGTTTTGGGTTATTTGATATTTTCACTGATAAACCGGCTGCGCAAGGTTTAAAGAAAAAGGTTAATAAAAATAAAGTGTACCTATTCGTCATAATCGAAAAAGCTATGAGAAAAATAAACAAATATACCTAGCTGGTACGACCCACTTTAGGGGTCGATTTTCATGTATACATTACATCTGTAAATATTTGCCCCACTTCTATGGTCATGCCTTTATATTATAGGGAAACAGAGCCTGAAGGGCTCTTATGTTTATAGCTTTCTCGAAATATAAAATATCGACGCTGAAGGTGTCGTATGCTTTAGTGATTGTTAGAAATCTCATTTTATTAATGAATGAGCCCACTCCGAAAAGGTTCTTTGTTGCCAATTTCTTCGTTACAGGAAATTTTTAAATCCTCATTAACAGAAAGTTAACTTCGGTTCAAAAATCCTTTGCGCCTCGATCTTGACAAAAATACCTCTTTTCGGAGCAGACTCATGAATACAATTTTTAAAATAGGGATTCATATTATGAGCCCGGTCTAAAAAGCATCTTTATTGCCAAACTCTTCGTTAATGAAAATTTTTGAATCCTCATTAACAACAGGTTAACTCCGGTGCAAAAATTTTCAAAGCCTTGATTTTGGCAAAAATATA
>Ga0163219_100246_pt1 | contig 15153 bp, 15 predicted proteins | sample MSEWel2016_04_06_FD_113150 | JGI IMG/M metagenome (GOLD analysis project Ga0163219, IMG submission 113150) | Subsurface microbial communities from deep shales in West Virginia, USA - MSEEL Well Study Marcellus 3H_2016_04_06 ...
ATCATCTGGTGAGTAAATGTCATATGTGATAAAGAAAATCTATAATCTGCCTGCTGCAGTACAAATTCACTTAAACCTGTTGCTCCCCCAATTATAAAGGAAAAAGAACTATATCCTCTAACCTGAAGATTATTAAGCGATTTAGCAAAACCAGTTGAAGTCATTGGTTTTCCTTTCACATCTAGAGCAAAAACATAGCTTCTTTCAGGAATATTTTTTGTTATTCTCTCTCCTTCTAATGCCTGTAGTGCTTTTATATCTTTATCTGAATAATTTTTGGGAACAGTTTCATCTTTAATTTCAATAATATTTAAATCACAATAGCGACTTAAACGCTTGCTAAATTCCTGAATACCTGGTTCTAAAAATGAAGATTTTAAGCTTCCAACTGTTATAATGTTAATATTCATAGTTAAAATAGTTCCTTATTTTTTTCTTTTTTATCAAGTCTAAAGAGTGGTGTTGTTTTAGACTGTGAAGCACAACCCATTCTTAAATCTTTACCGACTTTAAATCCAGCTTCTTTGAGAGCGTTATTAACAGTAATATAAGCTACTTTAGGATTATTGTTTTCTTCACTTAAATGAGCCAAAACAACTGTCGGAAAGTTATCTTGAAGTAAAGAAGGAAGTAAAGCTGCAGTATCATCATTAGATAGATGTCCTTCTTTACCTTTAATTCTGTTCTTTAAAAAATAAGGATATTTACCAGTCATCAGCATTTCTAGATCATGATTTGATTCCAGAACAAAAAAATCTGCTCCTGTAATTTTAGTGATTATATCTTTATTTGTGACACCAGTGTCAGTAGCTAGCACAATTTTTTTATCTCCAGCCTGGCAGACATAGCCGACTGGCTGAACAGCATCATGTGAAATTGCATATGGTGAAAATTTTAGTTCCCCAACTATAAAATCACCTGTAAAGACTCTCCGGTTTTTTGTTTTAATTTTGCCTAAATCAGACTCCGCTTCTGCCCAGGTGCCATCATTAGCATAAATAGGAAGATCATAGCGGCGGGAAAGTATCCCGACACCTTTTATATGATCCTTATGTTCGTGTGTGATTAATAAAGCATCTAAATCTTCTGGCTTCAAATCTAAAGCTTCCATTCTCCGCTCTAAACCTTTGCCGCTTAAACCAGCATCAATTAGAACAGAATACTTTCCAGCTCTAATATAAGTAGAATTACCTTTACTGCCGCTGGATAAAACTGCTGCTTCTATTCTCACTTCTTTATTCACCCTTTGCTTCAATTTCTTCCTGCCAGCTTAAATGATAGATCAAAGAAACTATACCAACTGCTAAGTCTTCATTTTTAACTTCAATTTCTTCTGGAACCAGAAGTCTAGTCGGAGCAAAATTCCAAATCGCCTTGACACCTGACTCAATCATCTCGTCAGCAACTAACTGCGCCTCATCAGTTGGAACAGCAATTACCCCTAATTTAATATCATTTTCTTTGACTACCCCTTTTATATTACTAATATCTTGAACTTCACGGTCATTAATCAAAGTTCCAATTTTAGCTGAATCATTATCGAAAACATGGGTGATTTCAAAACCCATCATAGAAAAACTTTTATAATTAACTAAAGCATGACCTAAGTTACCAGCTCCAACTAATATTGCTGGCCAAATTCGATCAACACCTAAAATCTTACCTACTGACTTCCTCAACTCATTTACATTATATCCAACCCCACGGCGGCCAAACTCTCCATAATAAGAAAGATCTTTACGCACCTGAGTAGATGGAATATCCAGTTTCCCCCCCAAATCTTTAGAAGAAACTACATCAATATCTTCAAAAGTATCCATCTTATCAAGACATCTGTAATATAAAGGGAGCCTTTCAATCGTTGCTTTAGGTATATTCTCTCTATTTTTCATTGTTAATTCCCCCTAATTAAAATTTATTTTACCTGACTTCCATTTGCTATATCATCACTTACTGTTGATAAAACCATATTTCCTTCTGGATCAGTTGCAGCTAAGATCATTCCCTCTGATTTAACCCCAAAAATTGTAGCTGGTTCTAAATTAGCAACAATCAAAATCTGACGGCCAATAACATCTTCAGCACTGAAATGCTTAGCAATTCCGGCAACTAGTTGTCTTTTTTCTAGACCAATATCCACTTTTAATTTAAGTAATTTATTGCTGCCTTCAATTTTTTCAGCTTCTATAATTTCAGCAACTCTAATATCAGTGTCCATAAATTCTTCAAAAGTAATTCTATCTTTAACTTCTGCTAACTCCAATTCATTTTCCCCCTTTTCCTTCTTTTCTGATATAGACTCATCTTTGCGAGCCTCAACTTTTTCAAAATATTCTTCTAGATCTATTCTTGGAAACATTGGGTCTCCATTATAAACTTTAACACCTGTTTGTAGTGCTCCCCACTTAGTATCACTCCAGCTGGCATTTTTGATAGCTTCTAATTGACCAAGCTGCTCACCCATTTTATTAGGAGCCTCAGTTAAGAAAGGTTTTAGCATTACAGCAATAATCCTTAAAGATTCTAATAGATTATAGAGTACAGTTTTTAATCTTTCACGATTTTCTTCTTCTCGGGCCAGAACCCAGGGCGCAGTCTGATCAATATATTTATTTGTGCGGCGAACAAAATTCCATATTTCTTCTAAAGCAACAGTATATTTTAACTTTTCCATCTGAGCTTCTACTTCTGTTTTAGTTTCAGCAGCAAGATCAATTAATTCTTTATCTACTGCTTCTTTTACTGATGGCTCCGGAATTTCGCTGTCAAAATACTGTTCAACCATTGACACAGTTCTATTTAAAAGATTACCAAGATCATTTGCCAAATCAGAATTAATTCGCTGAATTAAAGCTTCAGTCGAATAAGTTCCATCTGTACCAAAAGCCACTTCACGCATCAGGTAGTAGCGAATAGCATCTTTACCAAAATCATTTATTAAAACAACCGGATCAACAACATTCCCTTTAGATTTTGACATTTTACCTGTATCACTTAAAAGCCAGCCATGTCCAAATACTTGATCAGGCAGTTCTAAATCTAAAGCCATTAAAATTATCGGCCAGATTACTGTATGAAAACGCAAGATATCTTTCCCTACTAGATGTAAATCTGCAGGCCAGTAATGCTCAAAGTTTTCTGGATCTGTTTGATAGCCAATTGCAGTAATATAATTACTTAAAGCATCAATCCAAACATAAATAACATGATCTTCATCAATTGGAACTGGAATCCCCCAGTCAAAAGTGGTTCTGGATACACTTAAGTCATCAAGACCATTTTCGATAAAGTTAACCATTTCATTACGGCGTGATTCTGGCTCAATAAACTCTGGATGAGTTTTTATATGCTCTAAGAGTCTATCGGCATATTTGCCCATTTTAAAGAAATAACTCTGTTCTTCAACCCATTCTACCGGACGATGACAGTCAGGACATACCTTTTTCCCATTCTCTTCTTCCAACTGTCTTTCAGTCCAAAAAGACTCACAAGGAGTACAGTACCAACCCTCATAATTACCTTTATAAATATCACCTTTATCATAAAGTTTTTTAAATATTTTTTGAACCACTTTTTCATGCCGCTTTTCAGTTGTTCTAATAAAATAGTCATAGTCAATATCCAGCTTGTCCCATAACTCTTTAAAAGTTTCAACTATCTGATCAACATATTCTTTAGTTTCTTTACCAGCTGCTTCAGCCTTACGTTCTATTTTCTGACCATGTTCATCAGAACCAGTCAGAAACATAGTATCAAAACCGCGCATTTTCTTATAACGTGCAATAGTATCAGCAGCCACTGTTGTATAAGCATGACCGATATGTAGTTTGTCACTTGGATAGTAAATTGGTGTAGTTACATAATAAGTATCTTTGCTCAAAATTATCATCCTTTCAAAATGTATTTATTCAAATTTATTTTTATCAACTGAAATAACAACTGCCTCTTTATAAATATCACTTTTGGGAAGATCCCTTAATTTTGCTACCTTCTTTATAGCCTGCTTTTTTGTCATTCCACTCTCAATAAGAAGTTTAAGATGTTCCAAGATACTCAATTCTTCCCAACCTTCACTTTCTGCTTCAATTTCACTGCGTCCAGCAATAACTACAACTATTTCTCCTTTAATTTCCTGATCTCTAAGCCTCTGCTCCAGCTCGTCAATTGTTCCATAATATTTTTCTTCGTGCATTTTGGTGATTTCACGGGCAACAACTGCCTGACGGGCAGCTAATTCTGAGCTGAACTGCCTGAGATCTTTAAGTGTATCTTTGAGCCTATAAGGAGATTCATAAAAAGCTGTTGTATCTTTAGCTAAAGCTAATTCTTCTAAAAATTCTTGCCTTTTTTTACCAGAACGAGGAATAAAAGCTTTAAATGAAAAAGAAGAAATATCAAGTCCAGAAACTACCAGAGCTGCCAAAAAGGCACTCGGACCTGGAATCGGTATAACTTCAATTCCTGCTGCAACAGCTTTTTTAACTAAAATCTCTCCTGGATCAGATACTCCAGGCATCCCGGCATCACTGATAAGAGCAATTTCTTTTCCCTGTTTTAAAAGCTTAATCAGCTCTTTGCTTCTTTCTTTTTCATTATGCTCATGATAGCTTAACATTTTTGTTTTGATAGAAAAATAGTTTAAAAGTTTCTGGCTTCTGCGGGTATCTTCACAGGCAATAAGATCAACCTTTTTTAATGTATCCAGCAGCCGCTGGCTCACATCATCCAAATTGCCGATAGGAGTGCCACATAAATAAAGCTTTGCTGCTTGCAAAAAATAACCCCCTGTACAATAAATTAATTAAAACATTATCTCAACTACTATTTTTGACCATAAATTTTCTTTAGTTCTGCAGTATATTCACTGCTGTTATCCTGATAAATAATTAAAACTGGTTTGATTCTCAGACCAGGATTTGCTCCTTTTTTTGCCTTAAGCATAAAAATATCCGCCTCTTTATCACTGCGGGCCTGAACCAAACGCAGCTCTTTAGCCTGACAATTATATCGAGCTAAAGTTTCAATAACTTCTGTTAGTCTTTCGGCTCTATGAACAAGAAAAAAGTGGCCTCCATACTTTAAAAGATAGGAAGCTGCAGCAACTACATCCTCTAATTCAGCATGGATTTCATGTCTTGCAATTGCCATATAATCATTTTCTTTCATTTTACCACCTTCAACCGGCAGATAAGGAGGATTAGATACAACTACATCAAAACTCCCGGCTTCCAGTTCAGACTCTAAACTACAGAAATCAGCATTTAAAATCCTAATATCTTTTGTCAGATTATTAAATTCTACATTACGTTTTGCTAAATCAGCAGCCTCAGTCTGAATTTCAATTCCAGTTATTTTTACATCAGTATTTTTATATGCTAAAAGCAGTGGAATCACACCACTGCCTGTACCAAGATCAATTACTTTATCTCCATTTCGGAGTTCCACAAAATTTGCTAAAAGTACAGAATCAGTTCCAAATTTAAAAAATCTATCATCCTGTATAATTTCAAGTTCATCTTCGATTAAATAATGAATCTCTTCCATAACTTATTTCTCCTTACCCTGATTTTCCAGCAGACTTAAACAGAAAAGGCAGTCACCTTTTCTCTTTTCTCCAAAACTTAAAGGACAAACATGATAGCCTTCATCATAGATATGAATTAAATTACTGTAACCTTCTTTTTCAACCACAGCTTCTTCTACTTCTTCTTGATCTTTAAAAAGCAGGGATCTAAGCTCTTCATTTTCTCGTTGTAATTCTTCATTTTCCTTATAAAGCTGATAGGTAATATCTTTAAGTTTGTGAAAGCGGAGGGAAAGCGCCTCTATTTGCTCCTGAAAATGGGCAAGGCTGCTTAATATTTCTTGATCCATTAAATTTCCTTCCTTTCAAATCAATTTAAATCATACTCATCCAGGTCATCTACATCTACTTCTAAATTTTCATCTGTTCCAATATCAACTTCTACAGTATGTTTAACAAGATTTCTATCTACTACTTTACCTTTACCCATCTCTAACTCAATTTTTTCGCCGATATTTGGCATTAATTTCTTAAGATATTTATAGGTTTGAGCTTCATACCGCAGACAGCACATTAAACGACCGCAGAGACCAGATATTTTAGAAGGGTTAAGTGAAAGATCCTGTTTTTTTGCCATTTTAATTGAGATTGGTTGAAAGTCCCTTAAAAATGTTGCACAGCAAATAGGTAAACCACAAGGGCCAAGCCCCCCTAACATTTTGGCTTCATCTCTGACTCCAATCTGCCTCAATTCAATTCTAGTTTTAAATACAGATGCTAAATCCTTAACGAGTTCTCTAAAATCAACTCTGCCATCTGCAGTAAAATAAAATATAATTTTATTATGGTCAAAAGTATATTCTACATCTATTAATTTCATTGGTAAATTATGATTAGCAATTTTCTTTAAACAAATATCATATGCCTTTTCTTCTAATTCTAAGTTTTTTTCGTATTTATCTCTATCTTTTAAAGTTGCCTTTCTAATTACATCTTTTAAAGGCGCAACTATCTCATCATCTGATATTTCTTTTTTACCAACAACTACTTCGGCATATTCTATACCCCGGGCAGTCTCTACTATTATATAATCGCCGGTTTCTATTTCAAGTTCACCAGGATCAAAATAATAGATTTTTCCGGCTTTTTTAAAACTAACTCCAACTACCGTATTCATTAAAATACACACCTCATTTATCTATTCTTGATCAGGCTGGCGCAGTTTAAAAAATAAAACTTCCAGACTAAGTTTCTCACGTATATTACGGTCTATATATTCCTGACTCTGAGAAATTAATTCTAAATTTCTAATTATATTCTGCAAACTCAGCTCTGCAGCAAGCTCTTTTAAATCCTCTAAATAGTCTTTATTAATCACTGCATCCAGATAATCCTGTTTAATCATCATTATATCGCGATACCAGTCTGATAGCAAATCAAAACAGGGGAAATCATTTTTTAGCAGTGAACATAGTTTTTCTGTGATTTTAAAAATCTCAATTGTATTTTTAGATTTAATCTTTTTTAAAAAATCATAAATTTCGCGTCGACGCTCAAAATAATTGTCGATCGTAGATATGGCAAGGGCTTTACCAGGACTTCCAGCAGCAGCACTACTAACTATATCTGCCTGCTGCATATTTAATCCTTCTTCTAAAAGTAAGTCCTTAATTTTTTGTTGGCTTACACTACCCAATTTAATCTGCTGACAGCGAGATACAAGTGTTGGCAGCAGTTTGCCGCTATCTTCTGCAAGTAAAATAATGGTCGCAAAAGATGGCGGTTCTTCTAAAGTTTTTAAAAGTGAATTAGCTGCTTGTTTTGTTAATTTTTCTGCTGGTTCAATAACATATATCTTATGATCACTATCATAAGGTTTATAAGCAATTTCTTTTTTCAATTCTCTAATTTGATCAATAGAAATAGCAGTTTTATCTTCAAGTACAGAAATAGTTTTAAAATCAGGGTGATTCTGATGATCCATTTTACGACAGTTAATGCAGCTGCCACAGCTGTCTACCCCAACTTCCTCACAAAAACTGGCCTTTGCAAATTCAAAAGCCAGTTTTGATTTGCCGCTGCCTTCTTTAGCAGAAAAGAGGTAAGCATGGCTGATTCGATCTTTTTCTATTTCATCTTCTAAAATTTCTACGGCTTCTTTTTGGCCAATAATTGAGTTAAAACTCATTTAAAAACTCCTCTTAACTTAAAGTTTAATAAATTGTTCTACATCTATAATAAACACAGTTGCTCCACCAATTTTAATTTCCATTGGAAAAGAATAATATCCTTCTAAAGAATTAGCAACAGGTGACATCGGGGCCACTGTTTTTTTTCGTGACTCACAATTTTCTCTAATAATTTCTAATACCCCATCTATATGATCTTCATCTGATCCAATCATAAAAGTAGTATTGCCTTCCCGCAAAAAACCACCTGTGGATGCCATTTTGGTTGCCTGAAAACCTGAAGTAGTAAGTGATTCTAAAAGATCAGCTGCATCATGGTCATGGACTATGGCAACTACCATTTTAACTGTTTTACCTGCTTCTGCTCTTTTTTCCATTAGAATAACCTCCTGCTAATAATATTTTCTATATTTTTTTGGACTTTTTCTACACTTTCACCGGCATTTACCAGAACAAAACGTTCTTTTTCTGCCATCTTTAAATATGCATCCCTTACCCGCTGATGAAAGTCATCTACTTCTCTTTCTAATCTATCTCCTTCAGCATCAAAACTTTGTGCTCTTGCCCTTTTCAAGCCTTCTTTAATATCAATATCCAAAATAAATGTCAGATCTGGCCAGGTGGAATCAATTACCCAATCATTAATTTGATACACTATCTCATAATCAAGACCACGTCCAGCTGCTTGATAGGCCAAATTAGAATCTGCAAATCTATCAGAAATAACTATTTTCCCCTTTTTTAAGGCCGGTTTTATCTTTTCTTTAACATGCTGGGCTCTATCGGCGGCATAAAGAAGAATTTCAGTTCTATAATCCATCGAATCATATTGAGGATCTAAAAGTAAATGCCTGATTTTTTCACCCAAAGGAGTTCCCCCTGGTTCTCTACTAACTAGAACATCATAACCTTTATTTTTTAAATGTTCTGCCAGTAAATTAATCTGTGTTGTCTTACCAGAACCCTCAATACCTTCAAATGTAATAAAAAAACCATTTGTCAAAACTGCCAGCCCCTCTCAAAACTTTGTTAAAATAATCTTAATTATATTTTAATTATATAATAATCGTCCCACTAATGCAATAAAAGAAAAGTCGACTAAAGCATCCTTTACTAGGTTCTTAGGATGTTCTGTCGACTCTAAATTAATGTCATCAATGAATATTATATTTTGTTTTTTTACTTTAATAACCTTAAAATTAAACTTTGAGTTAAAGTTTAATTTAGTCTAAACTAAGACTAAGGCTTAATCCGCCTTCTTCTTTTTCAGCGGTATCTGATGAATCTTTAGAATTAGCTTCTGCAGCATGATTTTTCATCTTAACTTCTTTCGCAGGGAAAGAATTCTCTTTTTTTTCAATATATTCTGAAGCCTCAATTGCTGATTTAGCACCAGAACCAGCAGCGATAACAACCTGCCTATAATCTGGATCTTGAACATCACCACAAGCAAAAACTCCTGGAATATTTGTATGCTGTTTTTTATCTGTTACAATATATCCATATTCATCAAGCTCAATCTGTCCTTTAAGACATTCAGTTCTTGGCTTATGTCCAATCGCAATAAAGAGTCCCTTCACATCGAGATTTCTTTCCTCATTAGTTTTATTATTGAAAATTAGAATTCCTTCAAATTTCTTTTCACCTTTAATATTTTTAACCTCTGTATCCCAAAGGATTTCAATATTTTCTTTAGCTTTAACTCTATCACCTAAAATTTTAGCACCTCTAAATTTATCACGACGGTGGATGATATAAACTGTAGATGCAAACTTAGCAAGAAAAGTTGCTTCCCATAAAGCAGTATCTCCACCACCTACGATTGCTACTTCCTTATTTCTAAAGAAAGCTGCATCGCAAGTTGCACAATAGGAAACTCCATTACCGCGCATACTGTCTTCCTTTTCTAAACCTAAGGTTCTGGGCTCAGCTCCAGTTGCGATTATAATAGAATCAGCTATATATTCTTTGCTTTCTGTTTTGACAGTAAATTTATCTCCAGAAAAATCAACTTCTTCTGCGCTTTCATATTTTAAACGAACACCAAAATTTTCGGCTTGTTCTGTCATTTTTTGAGTTAACTCAAAACCACCAATTGGTTCTGGGAAACCTGGATAATTTTCTAATTCAGATGTTGTTGTGATTTGGCCACCTGGTTCCGGGCCGTTTAAAATTAGTGGTGCAACACCATTCCTAGCAGCATAAATTGAAGCAGATAATCCGCCCGGGCCACCACCAATGATGATTAAATTTTCTTCCTGTCTATTTTTATCGTTCATTATTAATTCCCCCTGTTATGAACTTTGATAGCATTGTAAATTCTTAATATACTTTAATTTATATTTTTAGTAAACTCTTACTTATAATTTTAATTCATATTCTGATTTCCAAATATAATCTTAATACTATTTCCCCTTTTTTTCTGTTAAACTAGTAACAAAAAATTAGTTTCAAAAATTGAGTAGTCTGCATAAATAGTCTTAAAAAAACTCTCTGTAAAATAATTACAGAGAGTTAAGGTTGAAAATTTTAATTTAATTTTTTAATCAACACTATAATTAGGTGCTTCTTTTGTTACCTTTACATCATGAGGATGGCTTTCGCGGAGACCGGCTGAAGAAATTTTAATCATTTTTGAATCCTCAATCAAGGAAACAATATCAGGGGTTCCACAATAACCCATACCAGATTTCAATCCTCCAAGCAGCTGATAAATAGTTTCTGCTAAAGTACCTTTATAAGGAACTCTTCCCTCAATTCCTTCGGGCACAAATTTTTCTGTTTCAGTTTCATCTTCCTGAAAATAGCGATCTTTACTCCCTTGTTTCATAGCTCCAACAGAGCCCATACCGCGATATACTTTGTAACTTCTACCTTTGTAGATCTCAAGTTCCCCTGGACTTTCTTCTGTACCTGCCAACAGACTACCAATCATCACAGTATTTGCCCCAGCAGAAATAGCTTTAACAATATCCCCGGAATATTTTATGCCTCCATCAGCAATGACTGTCTTACCATATTTTTGAGCAATTTTGGCAGAATCATTGATTGCTGTTATTTGAGGAACACCAACACCAGCTACAACTCTGGTAGTACAAATTGACCCAGGACCAATACCTACCTTAACTACATCTGCACCTGCTTTAATAAGCGCTTCCGTTGCTTCGGCAGTTGCAACATTACCAGCGATTATAGGAAGTTCAGGGTATTCATCTTTAATTTTTTTAACCACATTTAGTACATTTTGAGAATGTCCATGAGCTGTGTCAATTACTAAAAGGTCAACACCAGCTTCTACAAGAGCTTTTACTCTAGCATCGGTATCATTTCCAGTCCCTACGGCTGCCGCTGCCAGCAATCTTCCTCTTTTATCTTTTGATGCCTGAGGATACTGTTTTGCTTTCTCTATATCTTTAATAGTAATTAAACCTCTTAAAACTCCATCTTCATCCACTATTGGTAATTTTTCTATTTTATGTTTTCTCAACTGCTCTTTTGCTCCCTCTAAATCAGTACCAACTGGAGCAGTAACCAGTTTTTCCTCTGTCATCACTTCTGAAACAGGACGTTTATAATCATCTACAAAACGAAGGTCTCTATTTGTTAAAATTCCAAGCAATTTTTCATCTTTATCAACAATCGGTACTCCTGAAATATGATATTTAGACATTAAAGCTTCTGCTTCTTCTATCAACGCATCAGGTGATAAAAAGAAAGGATCAACTATTACTCCACTTTCAGAACGCTTTACACGGTCCACCTCTGCCGCCTGAGATTTTATAGGCATATTCTTGTGAATTACACCAAGACCACCTTCTCTAGCCATTGCAATTGCCATGTCACCTTCAGTAACTGTATCCATTCCTGCAGAAATAATAGGTGTGTTTAAATAAATATCATCAGTTAGTTTAGATCTTGTACTTACTTCTTTTGGAACTACATTTGATTCTGCTGGTATCAGCAGAACATCATCAAAAGTCAAGCCTTCTTTAATTATTTTTTCCATAACCAACCTCCTTGAGTTTTGTGAAAATTAATACTTAAAATTATGAACTAAGAACTACTTAATACATTTATATTTGTATGTAATAAAATGAGATAAATGGATAATTATTATGTAAAACAACTATCTAATATTTTAAGTATTTTAACAAAGTACTGGCGAAATGTCAAGCAGAAGAAACGTACACGCACCGTGAACCACCCGATTTATGTCGAAATATAGTTTTTGATTTTTACTAATAATAAAGCAAAAAGCCCCTCAAAAAGGGACTTCTCTGTCTTATCTGCCTTGCGTAATAAAAACAGCGACAAGATCCGACAGGTTCACGGTGCGTGTACATAATTTTTTTATAATTCTCTTCTTCCTTCTAAAGCTTTAGACAAAGTTACCTCATCTGCATATTCTAAATCTCCACCAACAGGAATTCCATGTGCTATCCGAGTTACTTTCACTCCTAAAGGTTTAATCAATTTAGCAAGATACATTGCAGTAGCATCACCTTCTGCATTAGGATCAGTTGCCACTATGACTTCTGTAACTTTATCTTTTTCTAATCGGGGAATTAAAGACCTAATTTTTATTTCATCTGGTCCGATTCCATCCATCGGCGAAATAGCACCATGCAGCACATGATAAAGGCCTTTATATTCACCTGTTTTTTCCATTGCTACAACATCACGAGGACTTTCTACCACACAAATTGAAGTTCTATCCCTCTCGTCAGATTGACAGAAAGTACAGGTATCACCCTCAGTTAAATGATTACAGTTGGAACAGTAATTGATTTTCTCGCGTGCTTCAATTAATGCCTCTGCTAAATTTTTGACATCATTTTTAGGCTGGCCCAGTATATAAAAAGAAAGACGACGAGCAGTTTTAGGCCCTATTCCAGGCAGTTTACTCAGCTCGCCGATCAATTTCCCCATTGGTTTAGGATATGGATTCATTAAGGCATTCCTGGTAGATTCATTCCACCAGTTACTTTACCCATTTCATCATTTACCATTTCCTGAATTTCGCGCATACCCTGATTCACAGCAGCCAGCACTAAATCTTCTAACATTTCTACATCATCTGGATCAACTACTTCAGGATCAATCTGCAGATCAACAATTTCTTGTTTTCCGTTAACTACTACCTTAACAGCTCCACCACCTGCAGTCGCCTCAAGTGTCTTTTCTTCTAGTTCTTCCTGCATTTTAGCCATTTTAGCCTGCATCTTTTGTGCTTGTTTCATCATTTTTTGCATATTCATTTTAATTTCCTCCTCTATTTTCCAAAATTGATTGGTCAACTTCAATGATTTCGCCAGAAAAAATTCTGGCCACATTATCTATATCTAAATCACCGGCAAGCTCATTGTTGTTGTTTTCAAATTGAGAAGCTGGTGTTTTAGTGTCTAAATCATTTTTAGCTGGATGAGCATCATCTGCCCGATTTTTTTGCTCATTAGTGTCTCTAACTTTATTATCCATTTTCTTTGTTTTTTCAGAACTACTTTCCTCAACTAAATCAACATTATTTTTTTGGTTATTATTTAGTTTGTCATTTAGTTTATTATTGGGTTTTTCATTTGTTTTGTCATTTAGCTCTTTTTTTTTAGCACCAAGTTGAAATTCTAATTCTACAGCCTCATTTAAAACATTTCTTAAAACTCCAGAAATTAATGCTTTATTGGTAGCAGCACCTTTATAATGAAATTTTTTGCTTTCAGGAAAAGAAACAATAACTGTTTTGTTTTCTACAGCTGTTGGAGCTCCTTCTCTTAAAAGAGCCTGTACAGAAACATCAAGCTGTCGAATTTCATTTAAAATTTTAGCCCAGTTTTCTTTAACATCTTTAAGACTTAGATTACTGCTATTTGCGGTATCTTTTACTGTATCTTTTGCTATAATATTTTTTTTATGCTCATCTTTTTCATTTTTAGATTCTTTTTTTTCTGCTGTTTCTACTTTGCTTTTTGATTTCTTGTCTTGATTATTGCTAGCTGCAGCTTCCGGTTTTTTAAGATCAAGCTCTTTTTTTAAACTAGATTTATTGCTGTCATTTAACATATTATCTAATTTAAACTCAAGCTCTGAAAGCCTTGCTTCTAAACTGCTGCTACTATCTCTACTACTTAATTTTATAACACTTATCTCCAATTGTAAACGAGGTCTTGCACTTGAACGTAATTTTTCTTTTAAAGATGCAAATTCATCAATGATATTTGTTATTTCTTTAGTACTTAAATTTGCAGCTACAGAAGCAATTTCTTCTAAATAACTGCGTGAATATTCGAGAATGCCAGAATCAATACCACATTCTTTAATTAAAAGTAATTCCCGACAGTATTCTATTAATTCATCACTAAATCTTTCTATTCCAAGTCCAGATTCTAACTGTTTATTCAACATCTCTAAAGCGTTCTGACTTTCTTTTTTGCTTAAATAAACTAAAAACTGCTTTAAATCTGATTTGTTAATTCTACCCAGCATTCTGGTAATTTCTTCAGCACTTAGCTGGCCATCACTAAAAGAAATAGCCTGATCTAAAAGACTAATTGCATCTCGCATTCCACCTCGAGCACTACGTGCTAAGATATCAAGCGCCTCTTTTTCAATTTCATAACCCTCTGCATCTGAAATATATTTCAAACGCTTTTTAAGGTTAGTTAAGGTTAATAATGTAAAGTCAAAACGCTGACAGCGTGACATAATAGTTGTAATAACCTCATGGGGCTCAGTTGTTGCCAAAATAAAGATTACACTTTCTGGAGGTTCTTCCAATGTTTTTAAAAGAGCATTAAAAGCACCTTTGGTTAACATATGAACTTCATCTATAATGTAGACTTTATATTTGCCTTCACCAGGATAAAATTTCACCTTTTCTCTCAGTTCCCTAATCTCATCAATACCCCGATTAGAAGCAGCATCAATCTCAATTACATCAAGAGAATTACCTTTTTCTATACGCTGACAGGAATTGCACTCACCACAGGGTTCAAAATCTGCAGTAGGGTTAGCACAATTAAGTGATTTAGCAAAGACTTTTGCCGCGGAAGTTTTACCGGTCCCTCGAGGTCCAGCAAACAGATAGGCATGAGCTACTCTATCATTTTTTAAAGCATTTTTTAAAGTTTGTTTAACCTGATCCTGTCCAATCAGATCATTGAAATTTTCTGGCCTATATTTTCGATACAGAGAGAGAAAGGACATGTTTTTCACCTCTAAAATAGTATTATATAACAAAAACACCCTATTCCGGGTGTTTTAAAAAAATTGGCCGCACACCGTGCTTCGAAGATTTTCTCCCAGGCGTTACCCTGACAGTTAGCTCGAACCAGGCACCCTCGCGGCACATGAAGCGGCTTGTTTACCGCTGCTTCCTCCCGGACCTGACGGGGTTCACAAGACTTCATTGCGCGAGACCCAATTGTCAACACTACTTATCAGGGC
>Ga0163219_100247_pt1 | contig 15042 bp, 6 predicted proteins | sample MSEWel2016_04_06_FD_113150 | JGI IMG/M metagenome (GOLD analysis project Ga0163219, IMG submission 113150) | Subsurface microbial communities from deep shales in West Virginia, USA - MSEEL Well Study Marcellus 3H_2016_04_06 ...
GAATAGCCCCCTGCTTCAGCGGGGGGACTCTTATACAGCACAAAATTTCATAATAGCCGGCTTCTCAAAAAAATACACAGAATTCGGTTTGTTGTTAGAAAGCCGGCTCAAAGCCGGCTGCGGAAAAAACTTCCCGGTTAACGGTAACACCCGGCTAAAGCGCGGGTGCTAATCTCATGTTGTTTCAAAGCACCTCCGAAAAGCTATGGAAAAATGAAATGGTCTTTTCGAATTCTGTTTTCATTATCCCCATGTTTACCCTTGTTCGACACCTCCGGGAGTCTTTTCCGAGTCTGCGTCGTACCTCCATCGGCCCTTGTTCGAGAGTTTTTCGACTCTATAGAGTCGCAGAAAAGTCGAACAAGACCCGAAGAATACCCGAACAAGGTACGAAGAAGGGTCGGAAAAAGGATGAGTGTATCCCATTAAAGCATTGTTTGCCAATGACTTGGATGATTTACTTGATGGGTTGTTTGCTTATTTGATTAGTTAACTCGGTGGTTATTAGGTCGTTAAGTTGTACCCTGTCTGTTGAGTTTCTCTCAACTTCAACCTCAACCTTAACCTTAACCTCAGCCTTAACCTCAGCCTTAACCTTAACCTTAGCCTTAACCTTAACCTTAGCCTTAACCTTAACCTTAGCCTTAGCCTTAACCTTAGCCTTAACCTTAACCTTAGCCTTAACCTTAGCCTTAACCTTAGCCTTAGTCTCAATCTAATCCTCACTCTAATCCTCACCTGACTCCTCCTCCCTGTTTGTAAGATGTGCCTACATGCCTAATTGTCAGTATTACAGTTGGTTTTTGTGCAAAAATGTATATAAATGTTGCATGTACTTTTATCCGCATTTTTTGATTATTCATCAATATTCTACACTCATTCCTCAAAGGTATTTAACAAATTCACCTCGCGCGTGTATAATTGCACAGCTAAATCCCGAAATGGGATGGTTTTCTTTTTGACAGGGTTAAAAAAATAGGTGATATGAAGAAATTTTACATAGTACTGATTGGGCTGTTTTTTGGATTAAGCACTGGGTTTGTGGCAAATGCACAGCAAACCTGGTATGCAATTAACTCCGGTGAATGGACTGAGTCCGAGAACTGGACTCTTGATCCGGCTGCTGCAATACATATTACGGAGGAGGAAGGCTATCCGCTTGCAGGCGATAATGTTGTGATTAAATCGGGTAAAAACATTACCATGCCCGAGCAAACAGGAGAGACTCCGTTTATTGCTAGTTGTAATGTGCTGACCGTTGATGGCCGCTTGGATTTGAAAGATACTGAAGGGCACTCTTTTTCTGAAATCCGGGGTACAGGTCGTATACTAATGGAAGGTGATAATTTCCCAAATGGAAATGCCTCGCATTTTGTGGGTGAAGGCCAGGGAACTGTTGTTTTTGAAGGTGGCGATTATACCATCTCTTCAAATACTTTCTATAATGTAGAGATTAATAGCACTTCGCAAGTTAATTTAGCCGGGGTCTTGGAGGTTAACGGTAACTTTTCTGTACTTACCGGTAATTTCCAATTTGGTAATGATGCTATTTCAAGAACTTTGACTGTTGATGGGGATGTTGTTGTAAATAGCGGTGCTTCAATGACTGTGACCACAGCGGGAGTTCATAATATGTATGCCAAGGGAAATATTACCAATAATGGAATCATTAAGTTTACCAATCTGCCCCAGCCAGACTATGACTCCACCCCATCCAATGGCTACGTAATTTTAACTGCTACAGGAGAATCTAATACTACACTTACTGCCAATAATACTACTTTTCTTCAGCGACTTATCATTGATAAAGGTTCTGACCGGACCTATCGCTTTACAGTGAATCCTGCCCAGAAACAATATTTTCGTTTGTTTGGGCAAAATAATAACGCTGTTGCCAATAAAGCACTTGTTATCAATTATGGTACTTTGGAGTTAACCGGGGCTACTTATATTCATTCATTGACCGAAGGGACAGATTTTGGAGTTCCGGTTACAGGAGGATTTTGGATAAACGGAGGTGCTGTTGAAGTGAATTCCACCGCGATTAGTAATGCCGCAGATGGGTTTAGTTCAGAGGGGGTTAATGCCAGTACTAGTTCCGGTGCCCAGTCGTTAACTGTACTGGGGCATTTTCGTATTTCCGATGGCCTACTGAATACCCGTTCTCATGGTTTTGTGGCATGGGACGAAGGAAATGCGTTGGTGCAAATTGAAGGTGGTACTGTAAAAACTCCAGGTTTTAGAAGTGGGGGTAATAACACCGGGAAATGGACCTATAACCAATCCGGTGGAAAAGTCCAGATGTTTGGAGATATTGATAGTGACTTGGAAGACTCTGATGCAGCTACCTTTGATATAAAAGGAGAGAATAATGTTTTCATTATGTCGGGTGGTGAAATGGAGATTTATGATGCAGTGACAACTAGTGATTATATTGATTTGGGTTTTATTCGAATTAAATATAATACGGTACATATAGCAATCAATATTGAATCAGGCCAAGGAAACTACAGTGTTGCCGGAGGAACGGTTAAACTGATACGAGGTACAGGAAGTAACGATGAAAATTTTGTGGTAGATAGTTCTGTTCCATTTTTTAATTTTGAGGTTGGTGGAAGTGCAAACGCCACCAATGTTTATTTGGCTCAGCAATTGAATGTGTTGAACAATCTTTCAGTAAAAATAAATGGATTATTCGACGTTGTGAATGAAGAAAATCAGTACGACCTGGAAGTTGGTGGAAATCTCACAATAGAGAATGGAGGTGAATATAACCCTCATTCTAATGTAACCACATTTAACGGTGGTCGTGATGCAATAATTACCAATAATAGTGGTTCTGTATTGAGCTTCCACGATTTGAAGATTAATAAAGAGGTAAATATTAATGGCAATTATGAAGTTTCTGTTTCAGGAAGTAATGGAGTTGAGATAAATGACGATCTGGCTATTGACAGAGGCGATTTTAATGTTGGAGACAAAATAATTCCATTAAAAGGAGATATTGCGATTTATAAAGGAGGAATCTCAGGAACCGGTAAATTGGTTCTTAATGGTTCTGCAATGCAATCTGTTTTCTCAGATAACGGGAAAAAATATTCTGTTGGTAATATAGATTTCGATAACAGAACCGGTAGCGGAAATAATATTCAGGTATTATCTAATGTGCTTGCTGGTGAGGTGAGGGTGATTAGAAATATCACAAATCGACAGATAATTGACATTGGAAGATATAATTTTGAAGCGCAAAGTGCTGATTTTACTTCCGGAACATGGAGTAATACCCGTATGTTTAAAACTACAGGAAAGGCTTCTGATGGAGGATTAACCCTTCCCGTTCTTGTCTCAGGGAATTTTAACAACGACCTGATGCAGAGATTTCCTCTTGGATATTCAAATACTTATGTATTTAATGAAGTTTATGCCAATGGAAATTCTTTGAATGCAGATGGTAAATTAACCGTGGTACCTGTTGAAGGGGCACACCCATCTCAAAGTGATGGGGGAAATGGTGCGCTTCCGTTTTACTTCAGGGTGAAGAAAATTGGCTTGTCCACTATTGACGGGGGGAATCTTAATTATGTTTTTCGTTTTCCGGCCACATGGAGTGGCAATTCGTGGAAAGGTGTTGTTTTGAATAACTATAATTGGGAGGAATATGATATATCAAAAGTATTCACAGGAAATAATCCTGCTTATACAGATACTAAATATCAAAATAATATAGCTCTACCTTTAGAAGGAGATTATACTGTTGGAAATAAGTCTTCTTTTAATGGAATAACTGTGTATTATAGTAAAGCTTCAGGTTCTTGGAATGAATCAGGAACCTGGACGACTTCAGATACCCATATAGGAACTGCATCCGGTCCCCCGCAGCAATATGATGTTGCTGTAATTGGGGGAGCAAATGGAGAAAACCACGTAGTCTCAATTGTAGATGATAATGAAAGTGTTTCGCAAGTTGAGATTAAGGGGTCTTCCGAAACAGGTATTGGAGGAACCCCACCAACTTTAAAAATGGTCAATCAAAATGGTAACGCTTCTATTCCTTTAATTAAAGGACGTGGAAGAATTATATACCCAAATAATCAATATATAAACGGTAATCATGCAGAATTCTGTAATAATGCAGAATCCATTATCGAGTTTAATGGCAGTGGCCGTAGGCTTGAATATAATGAAGATGTCCCGTTCTTTCCAAATCTGCATTTTACCGGCAGCGGGGATTGGATTGGGCCAGATGAAGATTTAATTGTTTATGGCAATTTATATGTGGATAGTTTAAACTCCGGGGTAAATTTCACTCTACAGAAGGATGCGTTGGTGGAAGGTGATGTGAAAATAGGTAATGGGACTTTATTTTTTCCCCAAAATTTTGGTGCAGATTTTACAATAGGAGGTGATATAAAGTTTGAGGGTTCTGGTACTTTCAGTTACGGAAATGGAAACAACGCCCCAAAACACAATCTTTTCCTGAATGGAAATATCTACCAGGGGACAGGTAAAATTGATTTTTATGGAGGTAATGAAAATGCCAAGAATGTTACCCTATATTTCCAGGGAGATGAATCTGTTGTTGTAAATAAAACAGGAACTGGAATAACCGACCTCTTTAAAGTTGTTGTTTTAAAACCAGTTGGTCAAACAGTGCAGTTTAATGCCGGTTTTACACTGGGCGCTGATGCGAGTGTAACAGAAAAGCCATTAAATCTTCAGTCTGGAATTGCCCATTTAAATAGTGCAGATATCGAATTGACTTTGAGCACAGGAGGAGCTGATTTTAAAATACCGTCTGCTTCTGAATTGATTGTTGAGGGTTCAACAGTTTCCTTAAGTGGGAATACCGGGTTGTGGCTCGATGGTAAACTCACCGTCAACGAGAATGGTATTGCCAATCTTAATGAGGGAACCAACAATTACATAGAATATACTTCTTTCGGAAAATCAGAAATAGAGGTGAACGGAAATGGGAAATTATATGTAGGCTCCCAGGTTCGCCGCTCGTTAAATACTGAAGCCGGTATCCTTATTTTTAGTCAGAATGATGCAAGGTCAACTGTAGTTATAGGTGATGTAGTATCTCCGGCAACAACCCGCGGAATATTCGAAATCCTAAACAGCGGAAGTTCATTTACCCAGGCAGCAGGTGCTAAACTTACCATAAAGAACAGCAAAGATGGTGAGTTTACTGACTTCTATTTCGACCCGGAGACCGTTTCATTGGGAGATGGGAGTGCCATTAATATTGCAGGAGGAACTGAAACCATCGAGCCGTTTAATATGTATCTGAACAAGCCTCTGGAGAATCTAACCTTTACCGGGGCTGTCGTAGGCGAGTTGCAGACCGTCTCTGCTGAGATGCTGGGTGATGTGACTATTGGAAGTGGTTCAGAGTTTGATGCCAACGGTCTGGATGTGACCATTCACGGCAATATGACCAACGAAGGAACATACAGTGCCAATGGTAATACTACTTTCTTCAATGGAACTGCTGACCAAACCATTACCGGCACAACTGCTTTCTACAATCTGGAGAAAAATGGTGGTGCCGAAACTTTACAAGTAGGAGAGGCTACCTCGGTAACAGTAAATAACGATTTGACATTATTGTCTGGAGTTCTCAATACAGGCGAAAATGATTTTAATGTTGAAGGAGATGCAACTATCGCAGAAGGAACTTCTACTGAAAGTACCGGAGGTAATGGTATTGTGATGAACGGAACTTCCGCACAAAATTTGTATGGCGGAGGAACTATCGCCCGGATGATGATTGATAACGGTGCAGGGGTTGTTGTTCCCACGCAGTCGTCAGAAATTACTTTTTCTGAAGTGTTGAAATTGAATCAGGGAGTATTTGATATAGGTAAAAACTTGTTGGCCTTTACTGAAGAGGCCACAATTACAGGAGGTGGAGACCCCGCATCTTTTTCTTCTAACAATATGATTCAGACTAATATTTCCTTTACCGATGCAGGTATTATAAAATACTATCCTGTTGTGGATAGCAATAATAGTCCCTACAATTTCACCTATCCCATCGGAGCAAGAGGAAAATACACACCTGTGGTTATGGATGTTACCGACAATGCCGATGCCGGTGGTTCCATAAGAATTACTGCTGCTGATGAGCCTCATGTGACTGTAATTGACCCGGGTAATGCGCTTAATTATAACTGGACACTGGATGCTGTTAATCTGACAGGCTTTTCTGCGCATGTTACTATGGATGCTCAGGCAACTGATGCCCCCGGAGATACAGACAATTACATTCTGGCACGTATCCGCGCCAATGACAGTAAGTGGGAAAAAGGGTTGTTTGAGAATTTCAGTTTGGTAGAAAATAATAGCATTGCGAGGTTGTATTTTCGTTTGGAAAACGGAAATATAAGCGGTGATTATACTGCTGGAACCATTGATGCCATTCCAAATAATGTGCCGGTGTATAAAACCATTCAAACAGGTGACTGGAACAATGGCAATATCTGGGAGAAGTATGAAGATGGTGTGGCAACAGGAGTTACCGGGGAAGTACCTGAAGGGAGTATTGTTTATATAAAACATCCTGTAACCATAAGTGCCAATGGACGTTCCGCCTTCCGTACCATTATCAACGAAGTTGTTGATGACAATGGAATTCTGAATCTTGCGGCCACACTCAATCACCGCCTTGGCGCGGTTTCCGGAACCGGAAAACTGGTGGCGGAGTCAGGTTCTTTGCCTGCAGGTAAATATGTTGATTTCTTCTCCGCTGACGGGGGAACCCTGGAGTACGCCGGAAATACCGATTACTCTGTTTTAGCCGAATTGCCTCAGGTCAACAACCTTGTATTTAGTGGTTCGGGCCAACGGTTATTGCCTAATCTGGATGTTGATATACTTGGAGATCTGACGATTGCTGGTGGAGATGTAGTGAATGAAGAAAGCCGGTTGATGACCATAAGAGGCAATCTGACTGGTACTGGAGGTAGTTTTGAACCTCGTCAGGGAACAGTCATATTCCGTGGTGCCGGATTACAAACCATTTCAGGGGACTTCACTGATGCGGTGAATAGAAGTCTTTACAATATGGAGGTTGATAACACCTCCGGCATTAGGCTGGCAAGTCCTGTGGAGGTGGAGAATGTCATCACCTTTACCAATGGAGTTGTTACCACTTCAGATGCAGCACTGCTGACCATCTTAAATTCTTCCAATGCGGCTGTTGTTGATGCATCACGGTTACGTTATGTCAATGGCCCCATGCAGAAGAAAATTAATGGAGGTACTTTGTTTGACTTTCCTGTAGGGGATGATTACCGATATGGCAATATTGGTGTGAAACCTCAAACTACCGGATTGTGGACTGCTCAGTATTTCGACCAGGCTCCTACTCAAACGGATGGTGTAACCTACGTAAGTCAGAATGAATACTGGAGTGTCCGTTCTGAAGTAGCAGACAATGCACAGATTAAGTTGCGTTGGGATGCTGAAAGTGGTGTTAATCCTGATAATCCCGACTTCCTTGTGATAACCAGAACTACAGGCAACTGGTCGGAGCTTAGTTATGTTAATAAGATTGGTGATGTTAGTGGTGGTACAGTTTATACAGAGGATGCCCTTGCTCACAGCACGAATGAGCGAATGTTTACTTTCGGGTCAGGAAGCATCGAGCCGTTTACGTGGAAGGGAAATGCCACTGGAGCTCCTGATGATTGGTTTACCCCGGCTAACTGGACATCCAACTTGGTACCTTCTGCTGCCAATCCCGCAATTGTAGATGATACTTATCCAACTGGTCCTGATCCGGTGATTGGTGAAGGTATGGATGCCTATTGTAGTACGCTGAAGATTTCTGAAGGAAGAACGGTGACCGTACTAAAAGGCGCTACCCTCGAGGTTGCTCAGAGTCTTGACAATCTTGGTACCATAGTTTTGGAATCAACCAACTCCAGCCTCTCATCCTTAATGTTGCCTGAAGGTGCCACATCCGGAGATGTGAATGTAAAACTGACACTTGCAGCCAATGAGAAGTTTTATCTCAGTAGTCCTGTCATTAACACTTCTCTTCAGGATTTTTATCCCGATGGCGATGCTGATAATGATTTTGTCTATGTTTTCAGAGAAGAACCTACGTGGGGATGGATAAGAGTAAATGACTCATATTTGAGTGACCCTGTTAAAGCAGAACTGGGGACAATGGAGGCTGTCGCGGCCATGTATTTAGATGGATTAATGTTGGATTTTAGTGGGTCGGTGAATACTTCTAACGTGATAAAAGAATCAGATGGGCAAGGGTATTTTTTGTTAGGGAATCCTTATCCGGTTGCAATTGATTGGGAAGATCCAATAGGATGGGAGCGTGATGGATTTTCAAACACCATGTATAGTTATGTGACAATCAACGACATTAGAATTTTTCAAACATACAACAATGGAGGTGATTTGTTGCCCGGTTTTCCTGTTTTAGAAATGCCGGAAGGTTATGACGAAGGAAACGTGAGTCATATACCTCCTTACCAGTCTGTCTGGTTGAGGCAGGATATAACAGGTCCTATGAATATTACGGTGAAGCCATCTGCGAGAGTCAAGGAGAGTGACGCTCCTTTAAAGAGCGTTTCAACCGATGACTTTACCTATGATCTTATTCGTATTAAGGCTGATAATGATTTCCTGTTTGATGGAACAGTCATATACTTTAATGAGAACTTTTCCGAAAGTGTAGGGGATGAAGATTCCGACAAACGCTTTAACAGTTCGGTTGAAGTTCCTGAACTTTACACAAGAATAAACAATCGAGCTTACGCCATCAATGGATTGCCTGCATTGTCTGATCCACAATATTCCATTCCACTTAGTGTTCGGAATCGTGTGGAGCGGGAGGTGACCTTCACTGTCGATTTATCACAATTCAATGTGAATTATGAGGTATTCCTGGAAGATCGGGAGACCGGAACCTGGATAAATATGAGGGAGGTTAACACCTATACTTATGCTCCTGTGCAGATGGGAGATGATCATGATCGTTTCGTACTTCACTTTGAGCAACGTCAGGATGTTCCGACGGGTATTAATGAATCTGAAAGTGCAACTGACGGAGGAATCCATATTTATGGAATGGGTGATTATACACGAATTCTGATAAGCCCTGAGCTGTTACAAAGCGCTGAAGCTGTTATTGAAATACTTGACGTGAGTGGACGTGTGATGAATAGAGTTACAACCGGTAGTGCCAAAACCGAAATCTACCTGCCAGAAAGTAATGGTGTATTTGTGGTTCGCGTTAATGCCGGAGGAACTGTTAAGACAGAAAAAGTTGTCAGGTAAAATTAGGTTAACAGATCGATAGACAGACAGGATGTTCCTTCTGCACTGAAGCTTAGAAGGAAGCACAGTAGGTTGAGTTTTTAATATATTTGTAAGGAAAATCTACTGATTTATAACTACTTGGCCGAGACTAAAAGATACTTCCAAAGTACCCCTTGGGGGGATTTAGGGGGCCACCGCATCACAATTAACCCTGTGAAGTTAAGAAGCCCCGCTCCAAAACGTTGGAAGCGGGGCTTTTTTACATTGTATACTCAATTAGCTGTGTTGCAATTTCTGCCCAATAAAGACATTGTGGCATTAAAAACAAATTTCCGTTATCAGTGTATGGAGAGACAATTCTTTATTCTGGCGATAAAATTTTTCATGTCATTAAACATTTCAGAAATTACCTCCATCTCAAAATCTATATAAACATCATAATCCCCTTTGGTACGACGATTAAACGCTTTATTAATCATTTTTCCATACTCCGGTTCAATTTTTTTGGTATGGATAAATTCTTTGTTGAACCATCCGATAAGTTGAGCATGTTTTGATGTTTCATACTCGTGTTCTATTGCTAATGCCAATAAAGCATAAAACATCCCGTAATATATTCTGTTTATGGCAGCACGCAATCTGTCGTTGTCAATAAGAAGCTTTACGTCTTCAATGGTTTCTTCGGCTTCCTGAATGCGGTATCGAACTAAGTTATCTATTTCCTCGCTTCGTTTATTCATGCGTATTCCCCGGTATTTAATGCTTTCATATATAGTGGCTGCTTCCCACGAGCAGAGTCGAGTTCTCTGCTTGACAGAACATGAACATCTAATAAGATATTGTATTTTAAATCAATGTCGTAGCACAAGTCAAGAAGTTTGTTTTCGTCTTTTCCTGTGTAGTCTTCATTCAAAATTATTAGAATGTCATAATCGGAATAAAGTTTTGAATCACCGCGCGCCCTGGATCCAAACAAAATAACATCTTTTACAGGTTTGTCAAGATTCTGCTGCAGATGTTTCTTTAATTGTGTCAATATTATTCTATTGTTAATCATCGATTCTTATTTTGTTTCTAATGTACAAAAAAATGTTTGAAAGATTCATGAATTTTGGAGCAAGCGAGAAAGTAATTTGTTCAATGACCTTGAAGAAGTTATCCTTATTTCTTCTGCCTTCTGCCTGTCCAGCTAATTTACTTCCTCAACCCAATCTCTTCATATCATAAAAAGTCCCCTTGACTTTTATCCGTAAAAATTTTCCATTCATCAAGTGCGTAACAGCAGTTCGTCAAAGCTTCCCAACAAAGAAAAAGGTTCTCTGTATAACTACTCAGAAACCTCAAACAAGAGGTGGAATTTTTGAACAGGGTTAAATTTTTGTGATATGAAACTTTTTTACTACACTCTAATTGGGTTAATTTCTGGGCTGTCTTTTAATGCTAACGCTCAGCCGGGTTGGGATTACGAAACTAAAAGTAATGCCAACGGAGATTTCGAACAATTAGACAGTTGGATTGATGGTAATATGCCTTCTTCCGACGGAGTTATTACCGACCGAAAATCAATTATTAATGGTGACATTACCCGAAATGGCGACCTTACGCCGGTTACAGTTCTTGTAAATGGCAACTTTACCGTTAATGGTAATTACTTCAATAATGAATGGGAAGGTCTTCAAATAAAAAGCGGAGCTAAAGTTGAGATTTATGGTAACCTGGAAGCCTCTGCGGCAGTAACTATTGATCAGGGAGGAATACTTATTGTTCATGGTAACCTGACTTCCTCCAACGCCGGATTACACATCAAAGGAGATCTAATTGTAACAGGTGACTTCTCAACAGATTCTAAAACTCAGGTGAATAATAGTGGTAACCTCATCGTAGGTGGTAACTTCTATCATTTAGGGGGTGGCTTGAATGTAAAAACAGACGATATTTATATTTTGGATCCTGATGCTGAAGTTATATCCAATGGAAGTAAGGTTCTTGATAAAGGGGAATATGGAACCATAGAAGAATTTTTGGAGGATGAGGGTGATTCTTATCTTGGTGAGATTGTTGATGAGGTTGGACTGGTCGCTTATGAATGGACAGGAAGTGTGGATTCTGACTGGAATAATGAGAATAACTGGAAAGGCACTGAGGTTCCCGGAAATGAAGTTACCGTAAAAATTAATGGCGATGATAATTTTCCTGTAATTCAAAATAACCTGACGGTTTCAAGATTAATTCTGGCTGATGGTGCGAGTGTGACCGTAAATCCCGGAGCTTCCCTGGTTATTACAAAGGATGTTGAAAATAATGGAACCATCATCTTGGGTTCAACAAACAATTATCTCGCGTCTCTTATGCTGCCTGAGAATCCTGCCAAATCTGGAAATGTTAATGTTCGTTTAGACCTTGAAGCGAATGAGAAATTTTATTTGAGCAGTCCTGTTAAGAACACTAAATTGGAGTCTTTTTATCCAGAAGGTGATTCGGAAAATGATTTTGTCTATGTTTTTAGAGAAGAGCCTTCCTGGAGATGGGTGCGTGTTTCGGAATCTTATTTGTCAAATGAAGGTCGATTAAATACAACAGAAGCTGTAGCAGCCATGTACAAGCAAGGGAAACAGCTTAATTTTACCGGAGAGGTAAACAATGAGGATGTTACAAAAGTCTCTGAGGGAAAAGGTTTTTTCCTTTTTGGAAATCCATATCCTACAGCTATTGATTGGGAAAATCCTGCCGGATGGGAGCGTGATGATTTTGATAATACCATGTGGAGTTACATCACTATAAAGGGTGAAAGAATTGTTCAAACTTATAACAATGCCGGAGATTTTCTTCAGGGAGAACCTGTGATAATTCCCGAAGGGTATGATAAATCTACTGCAAGTCACATTGCTCCCTATCAGTCAGTTTGGCTGATGCAACGTACTACAGGGCAAAAAAGCATTACAGTCAAAAGAGATGCAAGGGTGAAGGCTAGTCCTGTTCCGCTGAAGAGTGCTTCAAAGGAAGATTTTCCAAGTGATATCATCCGTATTCAAACTGACAATGATATCTTAATTGATGGTACTATTGTTTATTTCAATGAATTGTTTTCGGAGGCTGCTGGCGATGAAGATTCTCCAAAACAATTTAATAGTTCATCTAACGTTCCGGAGGTTTATACCAGAATCAACAACAGTGCTTATGCAATTAACGGTTTTACCGCATTGACGGAGGCTACTTATTCTGTTGCGTTGAGTGTGCGAAATAAGGTAGATGATGAAGTAACCATGTCTTTTTATCTTGATAAGTTTGCTGCCGGTTATCATGTTTTTCTTGAGGATAAAGAAACTGGAACATGGACCAATATTCAGCAGGTTCAGGAGTATGTTTATACACCTGCCCAAATGGGTGATGACCATGATCGCTTTGTGTTGCACTTTGAGCAAATGCAGGAAGTAGTTACTTCAGTGGAAGAGAACAGGATGAATGATGAAGAAATTGTCATCATTGGGCAGAACGATATAGCAATGGTTAAAATTGATGCTAATTTGCTAAGGAACGGTACCGCTTCTATTGAAGTATTAAATACCGGGGGAGTGATTGAAAATCGCATTCAAACAAGCTCTACCGATTCAGAAATTTCTCTTCCCACGCAAAGAGGTTTGTATATTGTAAAAGTTAAGGTAGGTGGTGTGGTTAAAACTGCCAAAGTTGTCAAATAGTATTTACGCTGGTGGAATTAGTAATTTTGCAAGGATTACATAATTGAACTGAGGTAAGGAATATTATAGAGATTGAAATTTACCCTGTGAAGTGAATAACCCCGTTCCAAATCATTTGGAGCGGGGTTTTCTGTTGATATTAAATTAAATGAGGGTTTCACTTTTTTGTGAAGCCCTCATTCTCAGTTGTTAAAATTTTCAGTAAACTGGTTTTTCTATAAGGAGCCAGTTTTTTGCTTATCGTTGATAATTGTAATCCGGCGTATTCCCTCCAAATGGATCATCAGATTCGGGAAAAACAGTGTTTTTTTCTTTTAAAGTGGTTTGGTCGTCTATTGAAAGAGATGATGAAGGCCACGGGGGCTCTTCTGGCGAAGTTGTGCTTAATCTAATTACCCGATCAATCTCCACCACCTCCAATACCGGTTTCTGGTAGGCCTTTTTATTGTTTGTAGTATGTATGTTGTTCCCGATCTTCATCCAGGTTAATAGCTGTTTTGTTCGATTTATGTCTGTAACATTCTCCTTACGGGGTGCAGGCAGTAAAGGTTTCCGAGTAAAGAGTTTACCTCAAATTGCAAGAACCCATTTTCTCCTCTTCACGTTATACTGAATTTCAATGCGCAAAGATTGCAAAAAATGAGGAAACAGCCTACAAGTTTGGATAAATAGGGGTATTTCTTTGATGAAAGAGGGGTAGAGGCCCCCTAAATGAGCCTAAGAGAGGGGCCCCCTAAAACCCCCCAAGGGGGACTTTGGAAACTTTCAAGATTGTAAGGGTTTTGTGCTTTGAGTGTGTGTGGTTGCTTGTGGAAGGGTGGTTGCCCCTTTAGGGGGTTAGGTTTACCCTGTGATTTTTTTTGAGGGTTTTCTGTAATCAAAAGGTATGAGATTAGCACCCGCGCTTTAGCCGGGTGTTATAGTTATCCCGGAGTACTGTATTGCAGCCGGCTTCAAGCCGGCTTTTGGAAAATTCAGAGATTGTCAGGATTATTGGGAAGCCGGCTAAAGCCGGCTGATTAAACTTTTGTGCTGTGTGAGAGCCACCATGCTGAAGCATGGTGCTATTCTCATATTTTAGTAAGGACAGGAATTTTTGGCTATGAGCCAAAAGCTTGTATGCTCTCAATCTCAATCTTAATCTTTCACTCGTCTCCGACGATAAAAAGTAATATTGAGTTATTTAAAGACGAATATGTCTATGTGTAGATTTGTTTGTTTTTTAATTGTCGTTAGAGACGACGGTCTATAAACCCCTCCTCCGGAAACGAGGGGGAGCTAACAGTTTTATGAGATTAGCACCCGCGCTTTAGCCGGGTGTTCCAGATATCAGGAAATATTGCATTGCAGCCGGCTTCAAGCCGGCTTTTGGGAAAATTCAGAGATTGTCAGGATTATCAGGAAGCCGGCTAAAGCCGGCTGATTAACTTTTGTGCTGTTTGGTAATTACCATGCTGAAGTTTTGTGCTATTCTCAGGTTACTGTGCTTATGGGGGGAGTGTATATTTACGATTGCAATGAGCCCATGTTTTTGAATAGGATTATTTTGTGGAATGAAATCCACAAAAACATACTATTTTTGTGTAATCAATTCCTCAAATTGACGTGTATTTGCGAAATCGAATCTTCAAATATATTCTGTTCCTCTTGTCTCCAACGAGAAAATATCATGTTAAGTTGTTTCGTAAACTTTATGACTTCTTGTAGATTCGTTTGTTTTCGTTTTGTCATAAGAGGCGACGGGTTTTAGCCCCCTCCCTGGACGCGAGGGGAAGAGGAATTACTGATAAAGATTTTGTATATTTGTGTAACTTACTCTGTAAATTTTAGGTGTATGAACAGGCAAGTGTTAATAGACAAGACAGTGAATAAAATCAGACAATTGCCTGATACAAAAATTCAGGAAATTAATGACTTTGCTGAATTTCTATTGAGTAAGATTGATGATAGAATTATTTTAGAAAACATTCAAAAGTTGTCTTCCGAATCAAAATCGTTTGATTTTTTAAAAGATGAAGAGGATATATATGATGTGAATGATTTAAAAGAAAGATAC